>FZPS01000018.1_pt646 | contig 14958 bp, 11 predicted proteins | sample 1817821 | NCBI WGS metagenome assembly FZPS01 (sample SAMEA104158645, study PRJEB21678) | metagenome | place: Germany | collected 2015-04-21 | reverse complement strand
GCCAGATTTGACACTACGGTGAAAATCTACGGGGGCAGGGAATGTATACAAAGAGTGGTTAAGGAAAAGCATGTTGATGAGATCATAATAGCCATTCCAACCCTGACCGGTGAGTCCAAAACACAGCTGCTGAATATATGCAGGGAGACTGAGTGCAGAGTAAGGATTCTTCCCGCATTATACAGGCTTGTAAGCGAAGGGGAAATAGTTTCACAGATCAGGGATGTGGATGTGGAGGATTTGCTGGGCAGGGATCCGGTAAGCCTGGTTGATGATGGCATACAGGAGTATTTTTAATAAAAGAGTGCTGGTAACAGGGGGCGGAGGTTCTATCGGCTCTGAGCTTTGCAGGCAGATAATTGATTTTACTCCCAGACAGCTGCTGATTTTGGACATTTACGAAAACGGTGTTTATGATCTTTACAATGAAATAGCAGACAAAAACCCAGAGGTACAGATTAAGATACTAATAGCTTCGGTTGTCGACAGAAAAATAATGGAAAACATCTTTGCAAGATACAGACCTGAAGTTATCTTTCATGCTGCTGCTCACAAGCATGTTCCCATTATGGAGGAAAATCCCATAGAGGCTGTAAAAAACAATGTTTTTGGCACCTTGAATACAGCTGGACTGGCGAGCAGGTTCGGTGCGGAAAAATTCGTCATGATATCATCGGATAAGGCGGTAAACCCCACAAATATAATGGGTGCCTCCAAAAGAATATGCGAAATGATTATTCAGGGGTTCAATAAATATGCTCATACAGAATTTGCGGCTGTGCGTTTTGGTAATGTATTGGGAAGCAGCGGTTCAGTAATACCCTTGTTTAAAAAGCAAATAGCAGCCGGCGGCCCTGTAACGGTGACGGATAAAGAAGTAACCCGATATTTTATGACCATAAAGGAAGCTGTTCAGCTGGTACTCCAGGCCGGGGCATTCGCCGGTGGCGGCGAGATATTCGTGCTGGACATGGGTAAACCGGTTAAAATATATGACCTGGCTTGTGATCTGATAAAGCTTTCGGGTCTTGAGCCAAATAAGGACATTCTGATAAAGATCACCGGCTTAAGGCCGGGTGAGAAACTCTATGAGGAGCTTTTGATGTCAGAGGAAGGCCTTAAGAAAACAAGGCATGAAAAAATATTTATAGGAAAACCCATACACTTCGATTATAACAGCTTCATGGCAGGACTATATCAATTAAAGAAAATTATTGACAAAAATGACGAAGAGAAGCTGTTTGCCAAGGTGGCAGAATTGGTTCCAACATACCAGAGACAGATAAGACATATTGAAAGAATTATACCATTACAGCATTTGTCCGTCGTCAGACACAAGGCAAAAAGATAAACATTTAGATTTATATGGAAGCATAATGCTTGAGAAATTATTCTTAATATGGAGAGGTTACAATGCAGATATCCAAAATTCCCGGAGCAGGAACATATCCGGGCAATGCGCCGGAAGCATGCTCAAATACCCTGTATTCGAGATTCTTTAAACGTCTGCTGGATATTTTAATGGCTTTTATTGGACTCGTTCTATTTATGCAGGTGTTTTTAATTATAGCCATCGCTATAAAACTGGATACAGCGGGGCCTGTTCTCTTTGTACAGCCAAGGCTGGGAAAGCGGGGAGAAATGTTTCGGATCATAAAGTTTCGTACCATGGTTGTGGGTGCTGAAAAGATGGATACAGGATTGATTATAAACGACTGTACAGACAGGCGAATAACCCGTGTAGGCAGATTTTTGCGTAAAACGAGTTTGGATGAGCTGCCGCAGCTCCTCAACATTTTATGGGGCAATATGTCTGTGGTAGGCCCCAGACCCCCGGCTGTCTATTGGCCTTATGACGGTATAGATAATTATCCTGATTGGGCTAAAAAACGATTTTGGGTAAAACCTGGTCTGACCGGCCTGGCGCAAGTTGTGTACCGAAATAATGCTGCATGGGAGGAACGCTTTGAGCTGGACAATCGGTATGTTGACAACATAAGCCTGATGCTTGATATAAAGCTTATTCTGAAGACGCTTGTTCTAATTTTTAAAAGAGAAAATATATATTAAACAATGAGACAGGTCTGCAGAATGCAGGCCGAATATCCGGGAGAAATCAGCCAATGAGAAGCATATATCTGCATACGCACTGGGCAAGACTGCAGCGGAACAAGGAATCAGGTGACGATGTTACCTTTTATTTCAATCATGAATTGGGCGATATAAGATACACCTTCATCAAAAGGTTTGCCGGCTTTGCAGACAACAGGGAGTATTTTGATCTGGTAACTCCCAGGGGCTATGGCGGACCTTATCTGGAAAACTGCAGCTCAGATGAATTCCATCATCTGATCCGGCAATTTGACAAAGCCTTTCAGGAATACTGCTGCGAAGAAAATATAGTGGCCGAGTATATACGCTTCGATCCCTGGATAAACAATGCTCAAAGCTTTGCCGGGATATATGACCTGAAGCCTCATGGTTTCGCATATTGCAATGACCTGACGGTGGATTTCTTCAATACTGAATACAGCTCAAGAAAACGCAATAATATCCGCAAAGCTGAAAAGCATGGGGTGGAAATAGAAATGGATAGCTCCCGGGAATCAATTGCTGTATTTCTCGAGCTGTATGAATTTACTGCAGTAAAGCATGCTCTCAGCGGATACTACCATTTAAGCAAAGACTTTCTTAATGAGTACTTCAGTATGCTGCCCAACAAAACTCTGTTTGCCAATGCAGTTTATAAAGGAAGGATCATATCTTCAGCACTGATTTTATTGGGTGAGGATATAGCTCATTATCATTTTGCTGCCAATCATCCGGAGTATTCGTATCTTCAAGGCAACAGCCTTTTAATATACAAGGCTTCAGTCTATGCAAAAATGCTGGGTAAAAAGCTGATGGATCTGGGAAGTGCAGTACCGGGCAGCCCGCTGGAGGTGTTTAAAAGCAGCTTTGTATACAAGGGTACCAAGTATCCTGTAGTGGTGGGAACAAAAATCCGTAATCAGCATATATACGACAGCCTGGTTCAGCAGGCAGGCGGTCTCAGACAGGGCTATTTTCCTGCATACAGGCAGTAGGGGGAAACAGGTTGATTGACTGCACAGATATGGCCACGCCAACTCATAAAATGAATTATACAGATGGCTGTAATCGTTTTTATATCAAAAGGGATGATTTATTTCCCCTTTCTTTCGGGGGAAATAAATCAAGAAAAGCAGTTTTATTTTTCAGGGACGTAATGGAAAAAGGCTCGGATTGTGTGGTTACCTACGGCAGCCGCAGCTCAAATCACTGCCGTGTTACAGCCAATATGGCAGCCTGCCTGAATTTAAAATGTCACATCATTACCCCTGAAGATAGCGATTATCAGACCGCTAACAGCCGATTAACCGAGCTGCTTGGAGCGGAAATCACAACATGCCCTCTGTCACAGACAGGCAGAGTTATCAATGAAAAAATGGAAGAGCTGACCGGAAAGGGTTACAAGCCTTATTTTATACAGGGAGGAGGCCACGGCAATATCGGCACCAGGGCCTATGTGAAAGCTTATCAGGAGATAGCCGCTTATGAAAATGAGCAAGGGCTGTGTTTTGATTATATCTTCCTGGCTTCAGGCACAGGCACTACTCAAGCCGGACTGATATGCGGCAAGACTGTAAATGGGGCTGCCGGAACCATAGTAGGGATAAGCATAGCGCGTAGAAATCCTTATGGTTGTGAAGTTGTAATGAGAAGCGTAAGTGAATATCTTTTAAGCACAGGTATAGATTTTTTAAATAAAAACATAAGTTTAAATGAAGTTGTCTTTATAGATGAATATATACTAAGCGGATATGGAAGTCATAATGACTGCATATTGGAAACTATAAAGACAGTCCTGGTTAGTGACGGGATTCCATTGGATGCAATTTACACCGGCAAGGCTTTTTATGGTATGAAAAAGCACATAGAAACTCAAAAAATTAAGGGTAAAAACATTCTTTTTCTTCATACGGGAGGAACGCCCCTGTTTTTTGACACCCTTGAACTGCTGGGGAATGGAGGCTGCAAATGAACTTCATATTCCATGAAAACGGCAAACTGCCAAAACTGGCCTGGTGTGCAGTTTTGCGGTCAGGTGATAAGAATATGCATGTCTATCATGGAAGCGGAGTAGAAACCCGTGACAGGTTCTTTGTTGAAGGGGCGTGGAATGGCGTCTTTGAAAAAGGTGAGTTTGCAAAGTCCTGTTTTTTCATGGGTTCAGGAGGAAGTTTGCAGGAATCAGATTCTAACCACATGGTAATCTTTGCCACACCTACTCATAACATGGAACGGCTGTATACAGTATCAGTAAGAGACATGCTGTATATATCCAACTCACTGCCCTTTATACTCTTTATGTCTGATTTGCGCCTGGACCCTGAATATCTTGATTACGAGCGGGACTTTAACACCATGATGCTGGGAACTGAAAGTTATAAGAGGTATCTGCCCCTTGCAGATAATAATAAAATCAGACTGCACTATTACTGCAATATCATTACCGACGATTCCTTGCAGATAAGAGAAGAAGACAAAGCACGAACGGGCCCCTTTGTGAGCTTTGATCATTATTATGGTTCTCTGATGTCGGCTTTGGCTGCGACAATAAAAAACGCGCAAAGCGACGGCAGAAAAATTAAATATGGAATGACAGCAACAATTTCCAATGGTTATGATTCTGCAGCCTGTGCGGCACTTGCTCGGGACTTTGGCTGTGAAACTGCGCTTACCTTTAACATGCCTGAAAAGTATGCAGATGATAACGGTGAGGACATAGCTCAAAGGCTGGGATATAAAAATATTGTCAAGAGGAGCGCAGACGCCTATATGACAAATGAAAGGCTTGTTGAAGCTGAGTTTTTGTCATCAGGGGAGCTGGGCAGCGAGATTGTATTCTCTGCCTTCGAAAATGAATTCAGGGGCAATCTTGTTTTTAAGGGAAACTATGGCGATGAGTTCTGGGAAATCAGCAGAACCGATCTTAACCGGGTAATGCGCTGCACCAAAGCAGTTATTTCTGAAACCAGCTTTATAGAGTTCCGGCTGCGAACAGGGTATATACCCCTGCTGCCTGTTTCCTTTGGTGCTACGGACTGGCCTTCCATACACAGGATCAGCACATCGGAGGAGATGAAGCCATATTCTGTAGGAGGGAGCTATGACCGCCCCATACCCAGACGGATATTGGAAACCCGGGGAGTGGACAGAAACATGTTCGGTATGGACAAAAAAGGAGCCGGCTTCAATTACAGATACGATAATTTAAGGAGAATCAGAAGAAGAATGGCTCCCGCCTCTTACGCATCATTTTACAGCTTCTACAGGAGCAACAAGCGTAAGGGGTTAAACAGATATATACGTTGGTTTCAATACTTGTGGCAGGCAAAGTTTGTATACATAAATTTTGCGTTGAGTTTGCTTGGTATTCCGGAAAGAGATATAAGAATCAGATATGACGCATTGTCAAGTCCCGGTGCCCCCTCTTACTTATTTAACTGGGGAGTGCATGAAATGCTGAAACGATACGACAGTTCCTTTAGGAAAGGTCAGGTGCTATGATTGAAAATACTGTATGTGACCACAGTATCCGGAACGATTAATGCCTTCCTTCTTCCGCATATAGAACTATTGCTGGATATGGGGCATAGGGTGGACATAGCCTGCAACGGGTTAAGTGAACTCAGTCCCCAAGTTTTTCTGCTGGGATTGAAGGCTTTTAATATTGAGTTTGAAAGAAATCCTCTTAGTCTGAATAATTACTATGCATACAAGAGAATAAGTAAACTTATAGCAGCCGGGAAATATGACATCGTCCATGTTCATACCCCTGTAGCTGCATTTTTAACCAGGCTGGCATGCAGGAAAATCCCTTATGTCAAAGTCGTTTACACTGCCCATGGCTTTCACTTTTATAAGGGGGCTCCCATGAAAAACCGGCTGCTCTTCTACTCTATGGAAAGACTGGCAGCAAGGTGGACAGATGCCCTTATTACAATGAACAGTGAGGATTATATTGCAGCCCGCAAAATGAAACTGAGGGGCGGAAAAGTTTTCCTAATTAACGGAGTAGGCATGAACCTTACAAGATTTTCGCCTCAGCGCGACGAGATAAAGATTCGGCTTAGAAAGGCCTATGGTTACAGGAAAAGCGACTTTATCCTGCTCTTTGCAGCTGAACTAAACCACAATAAGCATCAGGATCTGCTGATTGATACTGCTAAACTGCTAAGTGACAGAGGCAGGAGCATCATTCTGCTTCTGGCAGGAGAAGGGGAAAAAGGCAGGGATTACCGGAAAAGAGTTTCCGACCTGAATTTGGAGGATAAGGTCAAGCTCCTGGGGCGGCGCAATGATGTACCGAACCTGCTGCAAATTGCCGATATTGCCGTATCATCCTCCAGACGGGAGGGGCTGCCGGTCTTTGTCATGGAAGCCATGGCTTCGGGTCTGCCGGTGGTTGCCACCGGATGCAGAGGCAACAGAGATCTTATCGTACACAATCAGAACGGATATCTGGTGGAAGACAATGCTGAGGACTTTGCTGCAGCCATTGAAGCCTTGTATCAATCACTGGAGCTGAGGAAAAGGTTTGGTGAGCAAAACCATAAGCTGGCAGGCAAATATGCTATAGAAAATATATTGCCGGAACTAAAAAAGATTTATTCCGGCCTGGAAGTGAATGGGGGTAAGAGCCGTGAAACCGGAGATAAGGGCAGGGGCAGCTTTGTACTAAGCCTGGATACGGAGCTTGCCTGGGGCAGCTTTGATCTTGGAATATCAGACCTGGAAAGAAAGCACCTCCATAATACCCGAAGCTGTATCCGGAGGCTGCTGGGGCTATTGGAGAAATATCAAATTTCTGCTACCTTTGCCTTTGTAGGGCATCTTATGCTGGATGAATGCAGCTCCGAGCAGGGTATGAAGCACAAAGGTCTTGTCCGTCCCAACTACAGTTGGTATCAAAAGGATTGGTTTTCAGAGGATCCTGCTGCCAATATACGTGAGGAACCAATATGGTATGGCAGGGATATTTTGTGCAGCATTCGTTCTGCACAGCCAAAGCATGAAATTGCATGCCACAGCTTCAGCCATATAATTTTAGGTGATCCGGGATGTTCTGCCCAATGTGCGGAAGCGGATATTTCAGAATGTGTAAAAACTGCGGAGGACTTGGGAGTTTGCCTGTCATCCTTTGTATTTCCGCGTAATTCAGAAGGGTATAAGTCCATTCTTAGAAAGTATGGATTTAGGATCTACAGAGGCAGCGGAAATGAGTGGTACAAGTCAATAAAAACCGGCATTCTCCGCCGGGTGTGCCACATCCTTGATGAGTTTTTTTGCATATCCCCAAAAACATCAATTCCATATATGGATGAGCATGGACTGTTGAATACGCAGGGGAATATGTTGTACCTGTCAAGAACGGGAATCAGGCGCTTTATTCCAATAATAAACCGGGTTTTAAAAGCTAAAAAGGGTATTGACAGGGCTATAAAGAGAGGCGAAGTCTTTCACATGTGGTTTCATCCCTGTAATCTGGCTTCAGATGCTGACGGCCTGCTCAGGGGTCTGGAGGAAATTTTTACTTACGCCAGGGAGAAGATAGACAGCGGTCTGCTTGAAAACTGCACTATGGAAGGGATTTACAGAAAATATACGGATAGTATTGATACTACAGGATAAGGATGGTGCCTGAGGGATGGGATATTTTATCCGTCAAACCAGGGATAAGTTTAACAGTGGGCTTTTTGCCTCAATAATAATTCTTATGGCAGTATCCTTGAATCAATCAGGCATTATATTCGGTGTCAACCTCTCAGCTGCTGATTTTTTCTGCTTCCTGACCTTATTGATTTTAATCAGCACTCAAAAACTTCTTGTATCAAGGGTGTCCTTGCTGTATTTTACAGCCCTGACTGCTCATAGCTTGTTTGTATCATTTTTTTATGTTCCGGCTGCCTTTAACTTTTTCCCCCCAATGACATCGATATTGATCAATTACCTTAAGCTGGCTGTAAGTTTTTTTTATTATATTCTGGGCAATTGTATTGTACTGCTGAAGCAGGAGGAAACCTTAATCAAGTATTATTCATATGCTGCCCTGTTTATCGGATGTTTGGGCATCATCGCCATGCTGTCTGGCAATAAGCCCCTGTCATCAATTCTGGTATATGAAGGTGTGAGGCTGACCGGACTGATGAATGATCCCAATTACTTTTCACTAGTACAGGCATCGGCTTTAACATACTTCTGCAGGGTAAAGGATATAAATGGTTTCCTAAGATTCCTAATATGCATTATTTTTTTGGCAGCTGTCCTGGCTTCCGGTTCGAAAACCGGGCTGATAACTATATTGGTGTATGCATTAATTCAGTTGGTGGAAGTATCATTGAAAAACAGGTTAAAGGTTTCTTTTATCATCTGGCTGCTCCCGGCATCTATAATAACAGTTGTTGCAGTATACATATCAGCTTTTTCCGGAAACTTAATTCATGATTTAACCGCCAGGCTGCCCGCTCTTGGCAGAATAAGCGTGATTTTTACTGACTTCGGCAGTGCTGTTTCCGGAATGGGTTCAGGAAGGGACCTTGCCTGGATAGTTGCCCTGAAGCTTATAAAATTATCCCCTGTAATGGGTATCGGCCTGGGTACTTATTCCGGTTTGGCAGAAATATTTTTTGGAACAGATGTCATAGCTCATAATACATATCTCCAGTTGTACTCCGAATGGGGAATTATATACGCAACGATCTTGTTTGCTTATATATTTTGCACAGCAGGAAAGGCCGTTTTACAAAGGAGATCTGAGAGAAACATCAGTATAGCAGCCGACATGCTGGTTGTTTTTTCTATCGGCTCCCTTGCAGTATCATTGAATAATGCCCGGATGTTTTGGATCTTTTTAGGGATACTTTCGGCAGACAAAATGTGTGCAGGAGATAAGGAGAAGCTCAATGATTAGAGGACTGCTGGCATTTATTAAAAATAAGAAGGCATTAATTAACCTTTTGAAGAAGACAAGCGAGTTTTTGCACCCGGGAGAATATGCCTTTGATAATTCCTTGTCCTATATATACTTAAAGGACGGATGGAGTCATAAAAAAGCACGTGAACTGTTTGGGACGGAAAGAAAGCTTATTTGGGGTTTTATTCTTTACATTTTAAAAGTATTGTTTTTCAGCAAAAGCATTACTATAACACATGACAGCAGTATTTTTGATAACCAAATAAATATGAAGGGAACTGTATGTTCACTGGGCCTGTACAGAAAAAACCTGAAAATATTTGATTTCACAAACAAGAAGGTGGTAACCTCCTACCTGGACCCTGCCGACTTCAATGAAACTCTTGCAAACTATTCATATTTCAGCCCCTTTCTTCCCCTTCCCCAAATATTGGGTTACAACCGGGAGGCCTGTGTTACAGTAGAGGAGCTTTTCACGGCCAGGCCTGTTAAACAGTGGTCGGAGGATGATTATTCGTATGTAATAAACGATGTGTTCAGGCGTTATTATCACTTGTTCAGAAAAGCTAAAAGCTCCGGCAGCTATTATACCGACAATTCTCTCTCCCTGGTTTTAAAGCTGGATCCGGATGACAGAATTGGTTTGGGTCTCATAAGAAACATTGATCACAGTCTGCTGGCAGCCCGCTTTCCATTTCTCAAACTCCACGGGGATCTGTGGACACCCAACATTTTATTGAGGGGAAGACAGGAGCATAGTATAAAATATATTGATCTGGAATTCACAGACAGCTTCATATTTTTTTATGATATTTTCTGGCTGCTAACTGATCAGGCCTTCAGAGGAAATAACTATTATTACTTAAACAATTATCTGGCCGGTGCATATGATAGGAGCCTGAAAATCCTGTTTAGGATCTTCGGTCTGGAATTTCATCAGGAAAACAGAATAGACTATATTAGAATTTTCTACCTGAACTTCTGGGCTGAAAGATGGAGTCATTTAAATATTAGAAAAAGATTGCAGCATTTTTTGCAGTATAAAAGGCTTTTAAAAAGAATATCTGAATTCGGCAGACCGAGAACGGAAGGGGACAAAATTCATAAGAAGGGCATTGGCAGGACTGTCCTTATTATTATGATTCTTAGCATACTGTCAAAAGTAATTGGATTTGTCAGGGATATTACCCTGTCATATTACTATGGGGCTTCTGATATAAGTGATGTGTTTCTAATGTCCCTTACAATACCCAGCGTAATATTCGGCTTCATTGGTGCCGGCATTTCATCCGGATATATACCGATGTATAATCGCATTGTATCAAAATCCGGCATGGAGGAAGGACACAGATTCACTAATAATCTGATTAATTTACTGGGGATTTTATGCACAGTCATAGTCCTTTCCGGCTTTGTTTTCACACAGCCGATTGTAAAGCTTTTTGCCTCCGGCTTTGAAGGCGAAACCCTGGCTCTGGCCGTCCGGTTTACAAGAGTAACTTTGTTCGGCGTATACTTTACAGGGGCAATTTACATATATAACAGCCTGCTTCAGATGAACAACAACTATATTGTGCCTACACTTGTCGGCCTGCCGCTTAACATAATTATTATCTCTGCTATAGTATTAAGCTATAGGTACAGCCTGATACTGCTGCCTTTAGGCAAAATACTCGGTGCTTTGTCCGAGATTATTTTTGTAATGGTATTTGCATATAAAGCAGGTTACAGGTATCAGTTTAAGATTGATATGAAGGATGAGCATGTCAAAGAAATGGTCTTTTTGTCTCTTCCTGTAATCATGGGTACTTCCATTAATCAAATAAATCTGCTGGTGGATAGAACAATTGCATCGGGCATTACCATCGGTGGCATATCTGCATTGGAGTATGCCAACAGATTGGTATCTTTTATAAGCAGCATATTTGTATCAGCCTTCATAACAGTTCTTTTTCCCAAGGCATCCAAAATGGCAGCAGACAAGGATATCGGGTCAGTAAAGCTTATTCTCTCAAAGGCGGTAAACAGCATATGTCTGCTGACAGTACCTGCCTCCATAGGAGCAATGATATTTGCGAATCCAATCGTAAATATGCTTTTCGGCAGAGGAGCCTTTGATGCTGCTGCCAGCAGCCTGACAGCGGATGCTCTTTTTTTCTATTCCATAGGTATAGCGGGGATGGGCATAAGTGATGTGCTGACCAGAATTTTTTATTCACTGCATGATACCAAAACTCCTATGACAAATGCTGCTCTTGCACTTGCTGTAAATATCCTGCTTAATGTAATTCTGTCGAAGTTTCTGGGTATAGGAGGGCTTGCCCTGGCTACCAGCACAGCCTCTACTCTTTGCGCTATTCTTCTGTTCATCAGCCTGAGGAAAAAGATAGGTCCACTTGGAATAAAAGGTATGAGCATTACATTCATAAAAGCACTGCTGGCTTCCTGCATCATGGGCGCTTTAGCAAGGCAGAGCCATGTGTGGCTGAGTTACCGCTTCCATGCCAGCCTGTCGCTTATAATTTCGATTATGCTGGGGGCATTTGTATATTTTGTGATGGTATATATGATGACAAGGCGGAAAGAAAAATAAAGCACTTCTGTTTGCATTGCGCAAAATATTCTGCAGGTAATACAAACAGAAGTGCTTGGAAATAAGCTGCTATTTTAAATTAAAGGCGGCTTCAATATCCTGTATTTCCTCATTACTGATGGCCGCCAGATCGCCCAATGTCCTGGCCGATAAAATGGCCTTTGCACTGTATTCGGCCACTTCCAGACGGTCATAGGCTTCCAGAAGACTGCTTCCCGTTACGATAAGGCAGTCATTTTCAACTATGAGAATTGGAGTATCCGCAGAAAAGGATTCGGCTGTCATTTCCGGCTGCATAAAGGATGAGCCGAATGGAACCTTCTTTACATTTCTCAGCTGAATATAGCTTTCGGGAATTATCCTGGTTTCAAATTCCTTGTCTGTTATGGCAAAGGCCATAATATTCGGGGGATGCGCGATGATCACCGAATTGATCTGAGGATGTCTCTGATAAACGGCCTGATGCAGTTTTACGGAACGACTGGGATGTTTTCCTGATTCCTTCCAGTTATTGTTTATCCGGACAATATCGGAAATGTCCAAATACTTTCTGTCCACCCCGTAGGGTGTTATCAGGAAGGAATCGTCCTCCAATCGCTGGGAAAAGGTACCCTGTGTGCTGGTAAAGAGGGATTGGTCGTATGCCCTGTGGATAAACTCACACATTTTCTTGCGGGCATCTCTTTCTTCGCTGGAAAAAGTCTGGGGAATGAACTCATCCATCACTACACTCTGCTTGTGCTTGGACAGGTCCAGCTGCCTGTCAGTCAGTTCCCTGGGTCTTGACAGCTTCTGTGCTTCAATTTCCAGCCGAGCTGTGAAATCCAGGGTTTCAAAAGCCATAAAAGCCTGAAAGAGATCCCTGCTGCCCACCACTACACCGTGGTTTTCCAGAATCACGATGTCACAGCCTTCCTCAAATTTCTCAGCAATATTTCTGCCCAGTTCCTGGCTTCCGGGTATGGCATATTTGGCCATACCGATCTTTCCGCATGTGAAAAAGGAGCTGGGAGTCAGCCTGGTGTTGGGAATTCTGCGAACGATGCTGAATGCAATCAGAGCAGGAGGGTGGGCGTGAATTATGGCACGAATATCAGGCCGTTTCTGATAGATCTGTTCGTGGAAAGGGAGTTCTACCGAGGGAGCATGTATCCCATCCATTTCCCCGCTGGGCTTCACCCGGATCATGTCCTTCCTGGTAAGAGAACCCTTGTCTATTCCGCTGGGTGTAATCCAGATATCTCCATTGTCATCCAGAATGGATAAATTGCCTCCGGATGTTGTGGTCATGCCGTATTGATAGATCCGCTGCATAATGGTAACCAATTGATCAGCCGGGTGCATTAATTGAAAATTACGCATAGCCTTCCTCCTGCTCTGCCGGGTTTTGGACCTCTTTCAGTTCCTAACTCTACTCACTTACCTGACGTATTCCAACCATTTCTGTTCCAGCTGAGGATCAGACAGGACGGTCATTATGTACTCGGCATACTCTGCCCCTGTGGCTCCGCCGCTTCTGCCGGTAATGGCAATTCTCTTTTCATACTGCCCGCAGATATCCAATGCCATCTGCAGTTTCTTTGCCCTGTCCTGATATCCAATGTGTTCAAGCAGCATGCCGGCAGCCCGGATTATGCTGCTGGGATCAGCGTACTGAGCACGTCCCTCTTCCACCATTCTTGGTGCGGAGCCGTGAATGGCTTCAAACATGGCATACCGCTTTCCAATATTTGCGCTGCCTGCCGTGCCTACACCGCCCTGGAATTCTGCTGCTTCATCCGTAAGTATATCCCCGTAGAGGTTGGGCAGCACCATTACCTTGAACTGGGTACGCCGCTTCTCATCCACCAGTTTGGCGGTCATTATATCGATATACCAGTCATCCCATTCCACTTCCGGGTATTCCTCAGCTACCTGTCTGGCTACATCCAGGAATTTGCCATCGGTAGTCTTCACCACGTTGGCTTTGGTTACAACGGTAACCTTGTTGATTTTATTCTTGCTTGCGTAGTCAAAGGCAGCCTTAATGATACGGTACGATCCTTCCCTGGTGGTAACGGTGAAATCAAGGGCCAGATCATCATTCACATGGATGCCGTCGCTGCCGAGAGCATAGGCACCTTCGGTATTTTCACGGAAAAAGGTCCAGTCGATCCCCAGCTCGGGTACCTTTACCGGCCTTACATTGGCGAATAAATCAAGCTCCTTTCGCATGGCTACATTGGCACTTTCAATATTGGGCCAGGGGTCCCCTGCTCTGGGCGTGGTGGTAGGGCCTTTCAGAATTACATGGCACTTTTTTAACTCTTCCAGTACATCATCAGGTATGGCTTTACCCTGTTTTGCACGGTTTTCTATTGTCAGACCGTCTATTACACGGAAAGCAGCTTTGCCCTCACTGAGTTCATCCTGCAGAAGAAACTCCAGCACTTTTTGTGCTTCCGCCGTTATAAAGGGGCCGATTCCGTCTCCCCCCACAATACCTATTACAACGGGGTGCAGAGTACTGAAATCAATGAAATCCTGGGTTTCCTTCATTTTGTCTATCCTGGCAAACTGAGATTCAAGAAGCTTTCCCAAATGTTCTTTTGCTCTGGCTATCATTTGTTCCCGATCCATCATATTACCTCCGTTTTTGCAAATTTCTTTTCATATATCGGAAATCATCCTGTCAATTTGAATTCATTATATAACAGAGAATGGCATTTTACAAATACAGCGCTGTAAAGCATGAAAGAATATTTCGTTACTATCTAATAATCTGAAACAGCAGCAGGAAGGCTATGCAAAAATAAAACCGGCTGTACCGGTTTTATTTTTGTGGTCTGAAAGCCCAATGTGACCAATTGCTGCATTGTTTTTCCAGGACGGATCTACTGCGGCTGATACAGCCCCTTCTTCTGCATGTAGTTGAAAATCCCTTCGCCGTGCTGCTGCTCTTCTTTTTGAATGTGGTTCAAAGCCTGCCGGGCATTTGTATCCACAAATTCGAAGACGGCTATGTCATATGTACTGGATACATACTTTTCTGTCATCAGCATGTCCGTACAGAGATCTGCATCCTGACCGGCGGTAATTCCAACCTGCTGCTGGTTCTGCTGCCGGGGCTGCTGTTGATTTTGCTGCTGACTTTGCTGACTTTGTTGCCCCTGCTGCATATTTGGCACCTGTCCGTTAAGCATTTGGTTAATGGTATCAAGATGCTGCTGTTCCTGCATGGCAAATGTCCTGAACATTTGCGTAAGTTCCGGATCCTGGGCCTGATTGGCGTAGCTGTTGTATTTTTTGATACATATTTCTTCGTGGCTCTTTTGATCCTCCAGCAGAAGTCTTTCCTTTTGTGATAATGTTAGATTCATGTTATGCA
>FZPS01000193.1_pt70 | contig 14962 bp, 15 predicted proteins | sample 1817821 | NCBI WGS metagenome assembly FZPS01 (sample SAMEA104158645, study PRJEB21678) | metagenome | place: Germany | collected 2015-04-21 | reverse complement strand
TGATGGATCTAATTGAAGATAAATCACGAATAGGTGTATGTTTGGATACTTGTCATATCCACGATGGTGGTTATGACATCGTTAATGATTATGAAAATGTCATTAATGAATTTGACCGAATTATTGGACTTAAACATTTAAAAGTTCTACACCTTAATGATAGTAAAAATCTTCGTGGTACTCACAAAGACCGTCATGAAAACTTTGGATTCGGACAAATTGGCTTTGAAACATTAATGAAGTTTGCTAATGATGAAAGATTTCGTGATTTGCCAAAAATCTTAGAATCTCCATATGTCCCTAAAGATAAAAATACTTCTTATCCTCCATATAAATTTGAAATTGAAATGATTAGAGCTAATCAATTCAATCCGAATTTAAAGGAAGAAATAGTTGAATACTTTGAAAGCAATAAAAATTGATAAGTAATATGGTGCCTCTAAGGTAGACAATGAATAATATTCATTATCCGCTTAGAGGTATCTTTTTTATTTAGGCTATGTCACACTAAATGGTTGTTTTTCATAAAAATATGCTATAATAATAGTGGATAAAAACATAGGAGTTGATTTCAATGTCTGCTATTAAAGATATTTTAGATAAAATCGATAAGTTAAGCCCCGCCGATCAAGAGCGTCTTAAAACAATCTTTTTTAGCAAAACTTTTACAAAATCCATAAGTATCGAAGAGTTTGTTACAAAAGAAAGGTTTGCTAATGGTCGCGTTTGCCCTGTTTGTGGTGCTACTCACGTTGTTCGCAACGGCCAAAGAAAAGACGGTACTCAAAAGTATATCTGTAAAGATTGTGGCAAATCGTTTGTTATTACAACCAATTCCATCGTGTCTGGAACACGTAAAGACCTTAACGTATGGATTAAGTACGTTGATTGCATGCTGAACGGCTTTTCCGTTCGCAAAGCTGCAGAAGAATGTGGTATTCATAGAAATACAGCATTTGCTTGGCGACACAAGATTTTGGATGCCCTTCAAAACATGGCTAACGATGTAATCCTTGATGGCATTGTCGAGGCTGATGAAACCTTTTTCACCATATCTTATAAAGGCAACCATAAAAAGAGCAAGAAGTTTACAATGCCTCGCGAGCCGCACAAAAGAGGCAATTCAACGCATGTACGTGGTTTGTCGAGCGAGAAGGTTTGCGTACCTTGTGCGTTAAATAGAAGCGGTATGTCAATTGCCAAAGTTTCTAATACGGGAAGAGTATCGACCAAGGATCTCCACGAGATTTATGATGGTCGCATAGATCCGTCCGCAACGCTTGTAACCGATAAAATGAACTCTTACGTACGTTTTTCTAATGCAAACGGTATTGAGTTAGTGCAGTTAAAGACGGGCAAAGCCAAGAAAGGCATTTATAATATTCAACACATAAATAGCTATCATAGCCAACTCAAACGCTTTATGAAGAGTTTTAACGGCGTATCTACAAAGTATCTGAACAACTACCTTATTTGGCACAACTTTGTTAACTACGCCAAGGAAAGTGACGTTGAGAAGCGTGCTATCTTATTAAGCTATGTGTTAACTACATTAAAAACTGATCGGAACGGCAGTTTATCAGATCGTCCTGCTCTTCCGTTAGTTGCATAAACTTGAATTTGACAAAGGAGGGTGTCCGAATGAAAAAGGTATTACTCAGTCACGATGGCAAAATGAAGATGTATCTTGTCCCCGATGAAGTTGCAGATAACTTGAAAAAATATTGTATGGATTTTGGCTTTGATTGGATCTTAAACGATCCCAATGCTCAAAAACTTCGTGTTACCACACCAAGCGGAGAGATTGGTTATATGTTTGGGGCACAGGATTTTATAGATTACTTGAATGACTTCATATTTCCAACCCAAAAATCCATATTGGTTGGGGAAATGGATTTTTATGATTATGAAATTCCAAAGGAATACAAGGATATTCCGTGGTTCAATTTTTAAGTAACAAAAACTTATTCGATGAGGTGATATATATGAAAGAAGTTGCCTTACAAATGGTAAATCGTCGCATTAATTCGGACTGGTGGAAAGAGCTTATCAAATACTTCTTAAGAGTAGGTGATAGCTTGGAAATTCGATGTTGGAAAGAAGAATCTGATGAAATTCAGCAAGCATCAAGATATGGAAATCTCACTGACGATAATTACGAGGTTTCTATAAAAGGAATAGTTTCCGAACAATTCATTTCAGAGTTGCTTTCGGAAAATCCAACAGATAAAAGCATATACAATAAGATGACAAAATATTTCACAATTAATGTAGAGCGTGAAGGAATCAAATTCTGTAGTGCTCATTATGGAACGGAAATATATTTAATTGACGTATCCGATAAAGATGTTTCCTTTTTCAAAAATGTAATGAAAGCATATACAAAAGATGATTTCAGCATATCAATTGATTAACAAATTCCAATATGTCGAGTAGAGGAGAGATAACACTCTCCTCTACAAAAAGTGCTAAAAATCAGTCATATTAAGTGACAGAGCCTTTATTTAAAAAAGGAAGGACTTAAATCCTTCCTTGGTTTTGGGCTTGATATAAATTATCATAAACCACTAAACAACGACTATATTTGTCATGAACAGTTTGATGTTTTTGATCAGTAAATAAGAAGATAAAGGAAACAACCCAAACAATAGTAATAATTGTTGATAGCCAGTCTCCGATGATTGGAACATATTGAAGAAGAGGGGCAACTACATAAATGGTGCTGCGAATAAATAGTTTACTTGGGGACGCATATTCTCCTTCATCACTAATTATTCGAAGTCCTAGAGCCATTTTCCCAATGGTTCTCCCTTTGGTAAGAACCGGTATTAGATATTGAATAACTAGGCTTACAACAAGTGTATATAGCATTATAAGTAGTTGATACTTTGCTAGAAAGGCAAAGTCAAGTGTTACTAAGTTACCACTCATAACTTGATCCATATACTCATTCATATATTCGATAATAGCTGGAGCAATAATAATTCCTAGTGGGATTGTAACAATAAAACGAACAATCATATCAACGATGCTAGCAGCAATCCGAGCACCAGCTTTGGCAGTCATGGATTCTAAATTAGTTGGGTAAGGGAGGTTTTCTTGGTTCATAATAATTTTCCTTTCATTTTTTTAATCTTTAAAGTTATCAATTGCTTGTTTTAAAACATCAATTGCTTCTTCAGGTTTTATTTTTTTAATAACTTTTCCTTTTTCAAAGTAAACAACAATATCTCGTCCTCCAGCAATTCCAAAATCTGCTTCTTTAGCTTCGCCAGGTCCATTTACAACACAACCCATAATTGCTATTTTCATTTTTTTGGTCATACCTTCGGTATACTTTTCAATCTCATCGGCTACTTTGAACATATCATATTCAATTCTTCCACAGGTTGGACAACTGATTATTTGTGGTTTGTCAAAGAGATTGAACATTTGGAGAATTTCTTTAGCTGCTTTTATTTCTTCTTTTGGATCAGCGGTTAGTGAAACTCTAATAGTATCACCAATTCCCATATTAAGGAGGGTTCCGAGAGCATAACTGGATCTGATAGTCCCGGTGGTTTTACTTCCCGCTTCTGTAAGACCGATATGAAGTGGATAAGGAAAAGTAGAACTGGCAAGAATATTAGCATCGATTGTATCTTGGATATCAGTAGTTTTAATTGAGATAACAATATCATCAAAATCTAATGAATGTAAGATGTCGATATGACGCTGGGCACTTTCAACTAAGGCTTCTTTGGTTCTTCCACCATATTTAATCAGTAGTTTTGGTTCTAAGGAACCACCATTGATTCCGATTCTTATCGGAATTTTCTTTTCCTTACATATTTTTACGACTTCCTTGGTTCGATCATATGAACCAATATTTCCAGGATTAATTCTTAGTTTATCAACACCAGCTTCAGCGGCAGCAAGCGCCAATCGATAATCAAAATGGATATCAGCAACAATTGGAATCCCGATATGTTTTTTGATTTCTTGAATAGCTATAGCATCTTGAAAATCTAAGACGGCAACCCTGATTATTTGACAACCAAGAGCCTCAAGTTCCTGTATTTGTTGGACTGTTTTTTCAATGTCTTTGGTTTTAGTATTAGTCATACTTTGGATAGCAATCGGATGATTGTTTCCTATATAGACGTTACCAATTTTTATTTCTTTGGTTTGTTTTCGCATCATATCACCTTTTTAATATTATAACACAAACATTTTGTTTTTACATATAAAAGAAAAGATTCTAGATAAACTAGAATCAAAAATATATTTATTTATTAGTAGGAGTGTCGTTATTGTTTTTAGAACTATCCACAACTAATAGATTGTTATCATTAGTTACTACTAAGGCACTGGCTTTAGCATCATGTTTAACAACTGCTTTTGTCGTTGCTTTTGCTTTAGTTGAAGCTGCTTTGGTTGTAGTAGTAGCTTTTGTAGCAGTGGTAGTTGTTTTTCGCTTTTTACGTTTCCGTTGTGGAGAACGAATGCGAGCACGACGCAAGAAATTATATATAGTGCTTCGTGAAGCAGTAATTCCGTGTTCTTCTTGACAAATACGGGCGAACTCACTGAAGTTCACTCCCCGATATTCTTTACGGTAGAGTTTTACAACAAACTCACTAATTTCTGAATCATAAGTATTGTAAGGTTTGTTATAGTGGTTTTTATGTACGACTCCCTCTTCGCCTTCTTCTAAAACTTGTCGTTTTAAATTTCTAATTTGTCTAGTCGTTAATTTAAGCATTTTTGCTGCTTTGGGGCCATTGATTTCCCCTGCTATTAATCTGTTAATTACCCGGAGTTTTTTTCGCTCTTGTCTTGTTAGCTTTACTTTCTTTACTGGTTTTTCTGGAGCTTCGGGTACTTGTGTTTTCACTTCAGCTTCTTTTTGTAATTTTTCCACAAGAATCGACTCCTTTCGTCTTGTATTATCTTATCATATTCAGATATTTTTTACAACTTAAATGATAGATTAATTAGAAAGTAATTTGGTCATTAATTAGGAAGAGTTCCGTTGGAAACAGAGGGTTTCTATCAAATGATTTTAAGAAATTTGTGAACTTATTAATTAATAATTCCATTAGATTGAAAAAAGTGTCTAATTGGTGTATAATTAATAAGGTGTTAATATGAAGAACCTTGAAAACTATCTTGAGAATTTAAATGTCCTATATGAAGATAATCATCTGATTGTCGTCGAAAAACATATTAATGTTTTATCCCAAGCTGACATTACTGGGGATCTCGATATGCTTACTATTATTAAAGAGTATTTAAAGAGAAAATATCAAAAGCCCGGTAATGTTTATTTAGGACTAGTCCATCGACTTGACCGAATGACTGGTGGGGTAATGGTGTTTGCGAAGACATCCAAGGCCGCCAGTAGATTGAGCGCAAGTATTAGAGAAAACAATTGGGAAAAACGTTACTTGGCAGTTGTCTTAGGAAATCTAAAAACAACTCATGGTTTTCAAGAGTTACGTCATCGGATGACCAAAGATGAAAAAATGGTGAAATCCTATCTTGATCAAAAAGGAAAAGAGGCCCTTTTATTATATCGCTCATTAGGCTCGAAAGATAATAATAGTTTAATTGATGTGATACTTAAAACAGGACGCCATCATCAAATAAGATTACAAATGAGTAGTATTGGTTATCCACTATTGGGTGATACTTTATATGGAGGTCCAAGGGGAAACTTGGCTTTATATAGTTATCAGTTATCAATTATTCACCCAACTACAAAAGAATATTTAACCTTTATATCAAAACCTAAAGGTTATCCATGGGATTTATTTCAACAAGAAATAGATGAACATCTTAAATAATACTAGTAACAATAAAAGGAGACATATCAAATGGAAATACGTAAAAGATTATTTACTTCAGAATCGGTGACCGAAGGTCATCCAGATAAAATATGTGATCAAATATCTGATGCAATTTTAGATAATTTAATGATGCAAGACCCTTATGCCCGAGTAGCTTGTGAAGTATCGGTTACGACGGGTTTAGTACTAGTTATGGGAGAAATCACAACCACTGGTTATGTTGATATTCAAAAAATAGTTCGTGATACCGTAGATAATATTGGATATAATCGTGGAAAGTATGGTTTCGATGCTGAAAATTTAGCCGTACTAGTAGCAATCAATGAACAATCACCTGACATTGCGATGGGAGTTCGTGATGGTGAAGGTGCTGGCGACCAAGGAATGATGTTTGGTTTTGCATGTGATGAAACTAAAGAGTTAATGCCATTACCGATAATGTTAGCTCATAAATTAGCTCGTCGGTTATCAGAAGTACGCAAACTTGGATTAGTTAATTATTTACGTCCAGATGGCAAAACTCAAGTAACCATTGAATATGATGAAAATGATCGCCCAATCAGAGTTGATAGTATCGTTGTTTCAACTCAACACAATGAGGAAGTTACTCAAGAGGAATTAAGATCTTTCATAATAGAAGAAGTTATTAAAAAAATTGTTCCTAGCAATTTATTAGATGACAATACAAAATTCTATATCAATCCTACCGGACGTTTTGTTATCGGTGGTCCCAAAGGTGATTCCGGTTTAACTGGCCGAAAAATCATTGTGGATACATATGGTGGCTATGCTCGTCATGGTGGTGGTGCTTTCAGCGGTAAAGACTGTACTAAGGTTGACCGCAGTGCCAGCTATGCTGCGCGCCATGTAGCAAAGAATATTGTTGCTGCAGGACTTGCTAAAAAGTGTGAAGTACAAGTAGCTTATGCTATTGGTGTTGCTGAACCAACATCAATAAGCGTTGATACTTTTAATACTTCCTCACTTACTAATGATGAGTTAGTGGAAATTGTGAAAAAACATTTTGATCTTACACCAAAAGGAATAATTAAGAAGTTTGATTTGCGTCGACCAATCTATTTACCAACAGCTGCTTATGGACATTTTGGTCGTGATGATTTAGATTTACCATGGGAAAAGACTGATATGGTAGAGGTTTTAAAAGGATATTTAAAATAAATTATATAAAATATAAGAAAGAGGTGCAGTATGAAAATTGCTATTATTGGTTCGGGAAGTACCTATACTCCAGAACTAATCGAAGGTATTATTAATAAACGAGATAGCTTACCGGTTACCGAATTATATTTAATGGATATAGATAAGCGTAAACTCGATATTGTTGGTGGATTATGTGAGCGAATGATTAAACATGCAGGGTTAAATTGTAAGGTTGTTTTAACAATGGATTATGATGAGGCCCTTAAAGATGCCGATTTCGTTATGGCTCAAATTCGTGTTGGTAAATTACCAGCCCGTGTATTAGACGAAAAGATTCCTTTAAAATATAATTTAATTGGTCAAGAAACTTGTGGTATTGGTGGCTTCTTTAAAGCCCTTAGAACCATTCCTGCAATGCTTGATATTGTTGAACGCATGGAGAGATTATGTCCAAATGCTTGGTTGATTAATTTCTCTAATCCATCCGGGATTATTGCGCAGGCATTACTTACTAAAACAAATATTAAAATGATGGGATTATGTAATGTTCCAATTAATGCAATTGATAGCGTAAAACGTCGACTTGACTTGCCCAATGCTGATGTTGAATATATTGGATTAAACCATTTAGCTTACATTACTGCAATTCGTGATAATGGTTATGATTATTTAGAAGAAGCTATTAAAGAAGGAATAAACAGTGCAGCGATGAAAAACATCCCAACCTCTGGTTTTGATGTTGAAGCTATTAAGACTATCGGTGCCATTCCAACATCATATTTAGAGTATTACTATTATAAAGACTCAAAACTTAAGAAATTAAAAGAAACAGAAAAAACTAGAGGCGAAGTATGTATGGATATTGAAGAACAATTACTTGATATCTATAAGAATGCTGAACTTCATGTAAAACCAGAACTATTATCAAAACGTGGTGGTGCCCGTTATTCTGAAGTTGCGATAGATTTAGTTGATGCTATTTATAATGACTTAAATACTGTTCATGTTGTCAATGTATTAAATAATGGTGCATTAGAGTTCTTAGAAGATGATGATGTAATTGAAATTAGTGCAGTTGTTGGTAAAGATGGTGCTAAACCAATCCCTGTTCGCAATTTTAATAATGAACACATTATTGAATATATCAGAATGATTAAAGCGTATGAACGTCATACAGTTGAAGCTGCTGTTAATGGTGATGATTATGAGGCAATTCGTGCATTAGTAATTAATCCATTAGTTGCTGATTATCACACAGCAAAAGCATGCTATGAAGAAATGAAGGAAGCTCATCGCGAATATCTTCCTCAATTCTTTAAGGAGTAATAGACATGAAAAAATATATCTTTGGTGTTGATGGTGGTAATACTAAAACAGATTATTTTCTTTTCGATTTAGAAGGTAATTTTATTGATGGAAAAAGAGCAGGAACGTGTAGCCATGAAGCATTAAAGGATAGTTTTGATGGCAGTTATCGGGTTATGAATCAAGAAATAACTGAACTGCTGTCACGCAATAACTTAACCCCAGCGGATATAACTGCGGCAGTTTTTGGTCTAGCTGGAGTTGATGTTCCTTTTCAACAAAAGAGATTAGAGGAAATAGTTGAGAAAATTGGCTTTAAGAATTATCGAGTGGTCAATGATGGTTTCTTAGGAATTAAAGCAGCATCGCCAAATGGGGTTGGTGTTTGTTCAATCAATGGAACTGGAACTGTGACTACTGGTATTGATGAAGAAGGGAATATTCTTCAAATAGGAGGAATAGGTTACATCTCTGGTGATGAGGCCGGAGGCTCATTTTTTGCGAGACGTGTAGTTCAAGCTGCCTATGATGAGGCTTTCCGTTTTGGTAAGAAAACAATCTTAACTAAAATTGTATTTGATGCACTAGAAATAACTGATAAAAGTGATTTTCAAAATGCAATAGTTGAAAAGTTTTATCAACGCAAAGTAAACCATACCCATTTAATTCAATCACTTTTCAAAGCTGCTAATGATGGAGATCAAGTAAGTATCGAAATCTTAGAAAAAGCCGGCGAAAATATGGCCCGCTCAGTTGCTGGGTGTATTGACAATTTAAACTATGTTAAACCAGTGAATGTCATTATGGCTGGATCAGTTTGGGTCCATGCAACTAGCGATTATATGGTGAATTCATTTAAAAAATGGGTTAATGACTTAACTAAAAAAGAATGCAATTATATCATCTTAAGAGTCCCACCTGCAACAGGCGCAATCATTTGGGCAATGGAACTTGCTAATAAGACACTTCCAACCGAAGAACAAAAACAAATCGTCTTCACAAATGTTGAAGAATACCAAAGAAGTTTAAATAAGTAATAGTATAAAACCTTTTAGCAAGAATAGCTAAGAGGTTTTTTTCTTTTGCCATCATAAATAAGTTATTTATTTACTATATTGATATGGGGGGATGTAGATGACAATCTTTGCATATGTTTTTTTTGGTATTGCGATTATTTTAAGTTTTGTATATCGATTCCCCCAATTTAAAATGTTTAAGTACGTGTTTTCCAAAAATGAAACTAAAAGTGGTGGGACTTCTCCATATCAGACATTATTAGTATCCCTAGGTGCTAATATTGGAACCGGTAATCTGGTTGGTGTTACAACCGGTATTGTAATTGGTGGACCCGGGGTTATTTTTTGGATGATCATCTATGCTTTTTTCAGTATGATTTTTTCTTTTTTAGAAAACACCTTGTCTCAAATATATAAAGAAAAGATAGAAGGAGAGTTTCGCGGAGGAGCATGCTACTATATTAGAAAGGGTCTAAATAGTCCATATTTAGCCTTCATTTTTGCTTTTTATCTATTAATAACAAATACGGTATTATTCCCCCCGATTCAGACTAATACCATTTCTGAAACGGGAAGATTAGTGTATAATATTTCACCACTTATTACAGGAATCATTTTAATTGTGGTAGTTTTTATCTTGTTGTTCAATGGGACAAAATTGATAATCAGGACTGCTGAGAAAATTGTCCCTTTGATGTCAGTTACTTATGTTTTAATTATTTTGGTTGTCATCTTTTTCAATATGAATCAGATTCCTAGTGTTCTTTCCATTATTGTTAGTGAAGGTTTAACCTTGAAAGCATTTAATGCTAGTGTACTTGCTCAAACAATGGCTCTAGGAATTAGACGAAGTATGTTTTCTAATGAGGCGGGGCTAGGGACGTTACCATCAATTAGTGCGATGGCGGATTCTAAAAAACCAATTGATCAAGGTTATTATCAAATGTTTGGTGTCTTTATTGACACGGTTTTACTTTGTACTTTAATGGGAATATTCATTTTGATCTATACTCCAAATCTCGCCGATTTTACTGGAAGTGATTTAATCATAAATGTTTTTGAACAAACCTTCGGGGCCTTTGGTAGTTTTCTAGCTAGTTTCTTTTTAATAACATTCGCTTTTGCTAGTCTTTGTGGGCAATACTATTTAGGAGAAAGTAATGCTATCTATTTATCCCAAAATTATAAGATAAAATATAAAATAATGATAGTTATTTACCGAGCATTATTCATCATGGGAATCATCATAGGTATAACAACAACAACCCTCGAGAACTTTGTTTTGATCGATATTGGGATGATTTTTCTAGGAAGTATCAATGTTTTTGTAATTATTTACCTCGCAAAAATAAATAAAAAACACTTGAAAAATTAATAATTAGTGATATAATATAAGTGTAAAGAAAGCGTTTATATAAGTTTTTCTTAGCCTAGAGGGTTCGTGTTTTCAAATAGGCAACCCGAACATTATTGAAATAGGAAGTAGAGGTTATTTGGTGTTGAATGCTTACAGCAGGTAAGAATCCTAAAAAATGACAAAGAGATACTTCCACCGTGTGAAGAATTGCGGTTACGCAAATGATAGCGGCCATCTGGGTTTTAATCTTGAAATTAAAAGTATAATATAATACATTTTTATCAAAATATAAATATCCTTATTTATATTTTGAAAAGCCTGGACGGTGCGAGTTTTCATAAATGCCGGCCCGAACAGTTCAGAAATCGGATGTCAAGGTTATTTCGGTGTGAATGCTTATCTTTGAATAAGAATCCTAAAGAAATAGCAAAAAGAGATATCCACCATTAATTAATGCGGTTGTCGCATACGATATCGGCCATCCGGGTTGTTAAACACTTATCATTTATATGATAAGTGTTTTTTACTAATGATGTAAATTACAGCCATTTTTTCTGCTAAATTTTTAAGATAGTGATATAATAATAAGTGTATATAGTTTATTTTGTATTTTTATGGAGGAAGATTTATGGCATTTGACATTATCAATGATTTGAAGCAAGAAATTAGAACAACACTTGACCGAATTGGTTATCAAGATCTTGAGGTTGAAATTATTTTAGAAGTTCCTAAAGAAAAGTCTTTTGGTGATTATGCAACCAATGTCGCAATGCGTTTGACTAAATTGGCCAAGAAAAAACCAATTGAAATTGCTAATGAAATAATTAATAATTTAGATTATGAAAAAGCTCATATTTCTAAAGCAGAAATAGCAGGTCCTGGATTTATTAACTTTACTCTTGACAACAATTACTTAATTAAAGTTATTAATCAAGTGTTAGTAGAGGGTAGTGAATATGGTAAGATAAATCTTGGAAATAATAAAAGGATTAATCTTGAATTTGTATCAGCAAACCCAACAGGTTATTTGCACATTGGTCATGGACGAGGAGCAGCATATGGTGATTCTCTCGCTCGAGTACTGAAAAAAGCCGGTTTTGATGTAACGAAAGAACACTATGTTAATGATGCCGGTAATCAAATTCGCAACCTAGCTTTAAGTATTTATGAACGTTATAAAGAACTATTTGGCTTAAAAGCTGAACTTGGTGAAGATTCTTACTACGGTAAAGAAATAATCGAAATTGCAGAGATGGTTAAAGAGCAATATGGTGAAAAATTCATCGATAACTTTGACATTGAGTTTTTTAAAGACTTTGGAACTAATTTTCTGCTCAATAACTTAAAAGAAGATTTAAGAAAATATAATGTAGAATTTGATGTTTGGTTCAGCGAACGCTCTTTATACCAAAACAATCAAGTAGAAAGAGTATTAGAACTCTTAAAAGAGCAAGACTATACTTATGAAAGTGAAGGTGCTACTTGGCTTAAGACCACCCTTTATGGTGATGATAAAGATCGGGTTATTGTCAAAACTGATGGTAGTTATACTTATTTATTACCTGATATTGCTTATCACCTCAATAAGTTAAATCGTGGTTTTGACTATTTGATTGATATTTTTGGTTCGGATCATCATGGTCATGTTACCCCATTAAAAGCAGCAGTAGCAATGATTGGTGGGAAAAGTGACTTGATTGATGTTGAACTTCACCAAATGGTGCGAATATTAGAAAATGGTGAAGAAGTAAAAATGAGCAAGCGTAGTGGGAAAGCCATTACTCTTATCGATTTAATTGAAGAGGTGGGGGCTGATGCTCTTCGTTACTTCTATGTTGAAAAATCTTTAGGTACCCATATGGATCTGAATTTAGATCTTATGCGCAAGACAACTAGTGAAAATCCGGTATATTATGCACAATATGCCCATGCCCGAATTGCGAGTATCTTTAGAACCTTTGAAGGATTAGGTAATAAATATATTAGACAAAATGAAATTAAAAATATTGATCAAAATAAAATCAAAGATATTTGCCTAACCTTAATTAAATATCCGATGGTAATTGAAGAAGTCGCTTCAAAACGATTAGTTCATAAAATAACTCACTATATTTCTGAGCTTGCTTATGAACTACATAGTTATTACAATAGTGAAAAAATCATTACCGAAGATACACTCCAAACAAATGAACGCTTAACGGTTTTAGAAGCCGTACAAATAGTTTTAAAGGATGCTTTAACCCTTGTGGGAGTTTCAGCTCCTGAACAAATGTAGTAGGAGGAAAAATATGAAGAAATTTTTCAAAACTTATGGTTGGATTTTTAAGTTTATTGCGGCAGGATTAATTTTAGCTTTAGGTATTGTTTTTAAATTCATTTTAAAAGATGACGCTAAAATGTTTGTCTTATTATTAACCGGAGTAGTATTACTTCTATTTGGGTTATTTAGGGTTATTCCGTTAATTAAAACCTTAAATAATAAAATACTTCGAGTCCTAAATATTATTGAAGTAGCGGTTAATATTATCGTCGGTGCTGTGATGTTGTTTTTTGCCTTTACTGAAGGTGGCGACTTAGGAAACATCTATGGTTACTTACTTGGTGGAGTCTTTTACTTAAGAGGATTAGTATATTTTGTTTCAGTAGTTCTTGTTAAAGAACAAACTAATCCACTTCACTTTTGGTTTCACCTGGCGATTTTGACACTTGGTGTTGCTATTTTCTTTAATGGAGATATTAGTACTGAAACCATTGTTTGGTTAATCTTCGCTATTTCCATTATTGTGGCGGGATACTTATCTTTTGATGGTGGTGGCCACTATAAACGATATCGCTATGAAACTAATCCAGTTAAAGTTAAAACTAAAACCAAAAAACAAGAAGATGTTATTGTTGATCCAGTAATTGACCCAAGTACAATTGAAGATCCACAACAACAGGAAGATCAAATTATTCAATAGGTGGTATTATGGAAAAAGAATTATTACTCTTAAAAGAATTGACAGAAGCAAAAGGGATTTCTGGTAATGAAAAAGAAGTCCGTGGTATTATGAAAAGAGAAATGGAACAATTAAATGTTGAAATTAGTTATGACAACATTGGTTCTATTATCGCTAAAAAAGTTGGAGATGAACAAGGGCCACGAATCATGATTTCAGGTCATATGGATGAAATAGGCTTAATGGTTACCAAAATTACTGATGATGGTTATTTAAAATTTCAAACCATTGGTGGTTGGTGGAGCCAAGTAATGCTTGCTCAACAATATGATGTTGTAACTCGTGAAGGCAAAAGCTACCGAGCAGTAATGGGTTCTAAACCTCCACATTTATTAAAGGATGAAGAACGTAAAAATCCGGTAAGAATTGAAGATATGTTTTTAGACCTTGGGGTTAAAAACAAAGAAGAAGTTGAACAATTAGGTATCCGTATTGGTGATATGGTTACTCCAGTTCTCGATTTTCAAGTAATGGCTAACCCTGATTATTTACTAGCTAAAGCATTTGATGACCGTATTGGTTGTGCGGCAGTATTAGAAGTTCTTAAAAACTTGAATAGTGAAAAACATCCAAACATCTTATTCGGTGTTGGAACCGTCCAAGAAGAAGTTGGCTTAAGAGGGGCTAAAACAGCATCCTACATTTGTAATCCTGATATCGCGATTGCGGTAGATGTGGGTATTGCTCAAGATACTCCAGGGTTAAGTGGAAATGCAAAAATGGGTGAAGGACCATTACTATTAATATATGATGGTGGTCTAGTAGGCCATAAGGAATTAAGAGATTTCGTTATTCAAGTTGCTGAAGAAAATAATATTCCATATCAATATGATTATTTAGCTCGTGGTGGTACTGATGCTGGACAAATGCACCTGGCTCAAAATGGGGCACCAGCACTATCATTATGTATAGCGTCCCGTTATATTCATTCACATACTTCAATGATTTCTCGAAAAGACTATCAAAATACTGTTAAATTGTTAACAGAATTAATTAAACGTCTTGATCGCGAAACGGTAAATAAGATTACTTTTAATTAAGGTTTTTAAAGGGAACCAAGATCGCATTTTGGTTCCCTTAAAAAACATAAAAAAGTATTGATATTTTTTGAAATTTATGATAATATATTTACGCTGCGCCTGTGGCCTAATTGGATAGGGCATCTGACTTCGGATCAGACGGTTACGGGTTCGAATCCTGTCGGGCGCGCCATATTGAAAGCATAGGTTTGATACAATGTGTACTTGTCAAGAAAAAGTAGACATGTATCAAACTTTAAATAGACCCTAGCTC
>FZPS01000173.1_pt22 | contig 14962 bp, 17 predicted proteins | sample 1817821 | NCBI WGS metagenome assembly FZPS01 (sample SAMEA104158645, study PRJEB21678) | metagenome | place: Germany | collected 2015-04-21 | reverse complement strand
TGGAGCCCATGACCGGGATCGAACCGGTGACCTCCGCCTTACCAAGGCGACGCTCTGCCTACTGAGCTACATGGGCATCTGGTTGCGGGGGCCGGATTTGAACCGACAACCTCCGGGTTATGAGCCCGACGAGCTACCAACTGCTCCACCCCGCGTTGTTTATTATGGTGGAGAGGGCTGGATTCGAACCAGCGAAGGCTTCGCCAGCAGATTTACAGTCTGCCCCCTTTGGCCAGCTCGGGAACCTCTCCACATTTTTCCCCTGTCTACCAGACAGTTTAATTGGAGCCGACGACCGGACTTGAACCGGTAACCTGCTGATTACAAGTCAGCTGCTCTGCCAATTGAGCTACGTCGGCTAGCTGGCGACATACTACATTATACCCACTTCTCCTTCAGAAGTCAAGTTCCACATCCTGCAAGTCATCCTACATTTCGTCCCTGTTTTCCAGGTACTTTTCCAGCTTCCTCTTTACCCGCTGCAGGGCATTATCAATGGATTTTACATGGCGCTTCAGTTCCTTGGCAATTTCCTGGTAGGACTTTCCTTCCAGATAGGCCATCAGGACCTTCCATTCCAGCTCACTCAAAATCTCACCCATCTTGGCTTCAATGTCACCAAATTCTTCCCTGTTAATAATCAGTTCCTCCGGATCGGTGATCCGGGTTCCCGAAATAACATCGAGGAGGGTGCGATCGGAATCTTCATCATAGATGGGTTTATTTAAGGAAATGTAGGAATTCAAGGGTATATGCTTCTGCCTGGTTGCTGTTTTAATGGCAGTTATAATCTGTCTTGTAATACAGAGTTCGGCAAAGGCCCGGAAGGAGGCAAGTTTATCGCTCCGGAAATCCCGGATGGCCTTATAGAGCCCAATCATACCTTCCTGAATAATATCTTCCCGGTCTGCTCCCACTAAAAAGTAGGATCGGGCTTTGGCCCGGACAAAATTCTTGTATTTATTAATGAGAAACTCCAAGGCATAATGACAGCCATCTCTAGCCCGTTCAACTATTTCCTCATCCAGCATTTCTTCATATTCGGAGGTGTATTTATGCTGGGCAGGTAGCGTCACTCACATCGCCTCCGTCTTATATATTAAGGAACCATATTGAGCTGGCCTTTCCAGAACCCTTACGGGTAAACTTACCAAGAAGTAGGTAAAACAAATAATGCCTCGTCTAGAAACCGACCATTATACCAGGAGGCGCTGTATATCCACCCCTATTATACCTTAGGCGGCAAAAACAAGTCAAGCTTGTCCCCGGCCAAAGGAGACCCCCTTCAGTTCCCTGGGACCGGTCCTCTTCGGAATACCCGCGGCCGCGGGAAGTAGACACTGTCACTGACTATTTCCCGCCTGATTTCCCTTCCTTCTAAGGTCACTACCCGCTCCACCTGCACCCGGTAACCCGGTGCCCCCGCCTCCTCCTCCAGCAGTTCCCCAGCCGGGAGGGTGGGATCCAAGACATATTCAACGGGTGCTTCTATCTCCTCTATTTCCCCTGTTTCCAGCCGGATTCCCTCCGGTGTCCAGCTTTTCCCCAAAACTGCCAGCTCCAGGCGGTCTTCCCGGATCCGGGCAACCAGCAAAAGGGGGCTGATGCCCCTATTGGCCAGCTTAAGATCCAGGTAATTGTAGACCACCGTCGCATCCAGCCCCAGGGGAATATAGGCGACGGGCCGGGAATGGCAGTGGCGTTCGACAACCTCCATGCCGGCCAGGAGGGCAGCATGAAAGAGGGTAGAGGAAACCTGGCAGACACCGCCGCCAATCCCGGAGACCAGTTCCATATTCACCAGCTCCGGGGCTTCCATGAAGCCATATTGGGGCTCCCGGGGCCCCACAACATCGTTGAAGGAAAGGATCTCCCCCGGCTCAATTATGGTCCCGTCGAGGGCGGCGGCGGCCAGCTGGATATTGACGGCCCGGTTTTCCTCCTCCCGCTGGAAAACCGTTACAGCCTGCCCCAGGATCCCAATCTCACCCAGGGCCAAAATATCCTCCTGACTCGTTGCCGGCGCAATCTCCCGCACCAGCAGAGGAACCTGTCCCGGCTGGAAGTTCTTGATTTCCGCTTCCAGGCGCTCCCAGGATGCCCCCTGCTCCAGCTCCAAACCCTTCCGGCCCGGAATTACAGTCATGGTATCCGGGTCCAGGGAGGCATTCCGGGGCCTGCTGTTTATCTCCCGGGCCAGGGCGGCAAAATATTCCTCCCTCCCCTTTTCATCCACAAGGAGGGAGAGCTCGATCTCCCTGCCCCGCCGCCAAACCTGCCAGCGTTCCCGGACCTGCTCCAGCAGGCTGCCCTTTCTTCCCACTCCGTAGGCCTCCTCCAGGACTGCCCTTCTATCGAGCCTAATCCCTATTTCCTCCGGGATCAGTTCCCAGACCCTGTCGCCATAGTAAAGATCCAGGGGTTTGGTCTCCAGCTCCCGGGCCAGATCTTCAATGCGGCTGGCGGCCTCTCCCCTGGGCAGCCCACCCAGGTAGTGGTTGTGGATCCTCACCCCATAAAAAATCCGGTCTTCAAAATGATACTCAAGTCCCAACCAGAGCCCTGCCAGAAGCAGGAAAAGCAGCAGAGGACCTCCCGCCAACAGCAGCAGCCGGTTCCTGGCCATGGCTTATCCTACTCCCTGGGCCCGCTGTCGCACTATCTCGTACATGAGGAGGGAGCCAGCCACCGAGGCATTGAGGGAAGAAATGCGGCCCCGCATGGGCAGTTTAACAAGAAAATCACATTTCTCCTTGACCAGGCGGCGTATGCCCCTCCCCTCCCCCCCAATAACCACGGCTATGGGGCCGGTCAGATCAGCCTCTGTATAGACCTGTTCCCCCTGGGGATCTGCCCCCACTACCCAGATGCCCTGGCCCTTCAGCTCTTCGATATACTGGGCAAGGTTGGCCACCTGGGCCACGGCCATGTATTCCAGGGCCCCGGCCGAGGCCCGGCCGACTGCCGCCGTCAGGGGAGCCGCCCGCCGCCTGGGCACCACCACCCCGTGGACCCCGGCACATTCGGCGGTGCGGATCAGGGCCCCCAGGTTGTGGGGATCCTCTATCCCATCTAAGAGGAGCAGAAAGGGGGCTTCCCGGCGTTCCCGGGCTATCTGCAAAATGTCCTCCACGGCCACATATTCCTTGGCCAGGGCCTGGGCTATTACCCCCTGGTGTTTACCCGTCAAAGACATCCGGTCCAGGTGCGCCCTTTCCACTTCCTGCACCAGGATCCCCCTTTCCCGGGCCAGGCGCCGCAGCTCCTGCAGGGGGCCGGGCCTGCTGCCTGCAGCCAGCAGAATTTTATTTACGGGCCGCCCGGAACGGAGTGCCTCCAGAACGGCATTCCGTCCCTCCAAGTACTCTTCTGCCACCTCTGACCCTCCCTACCAACACCAAAGTAGATTTGCCGGTATTATTCTACTCCCTGGCCCTTTCCTTTATGACCTGCCACCAGGTCCTCGATCAAAGGGGCCCGGCCGCAGGACATATCCCCCTCATAGCAGACCCCTTCCACCTCACAGCTGGGCCCGGCCAGGGCAAAGAGGCGGGGTGCCACTTTGCGGACCTCGGCCAGCATCTTTTCTGCCAGTTCCCTGATCTCCCACTGGGCCCGCTGGCAGCAGCGCAGGCGCAGGAAATTGTGGAGGCTTCTGGCATTAAAGGTTGCCACCAGCTTCGTCTCACAGGCGTTGGGGAGAATATAGCGGGCATCCTCCTTGGGAACAACTTTCGCCAGCTTGGAGTAGGCCTCCCTAATCTGCTCCATGGTTTCTTCATAAACTGCCAGGGCCTCGGGGTTGTTCCTGATGCTGGGAGGCACAATGAAGGCAAAACTGTCCTCGGCCACATAACGCTGGGACTTCTGGGAATAGGAGGCGATCCGGTGCCTGACCAGCTGGTGGGACAGGGCCCGGCTGACGCCTTCAATGGCAAAGGTAAAGGTAACGTGTTCTATAGGGGAGAAATGGCCCATCTGGATCAGCCTGGTCAGGAACTTGTCCACCTGCTCCGGGCTAAAGTTGTCCATAATTTCCGCCGCCCCCAGGGGAGAATAACAGAGGCGGGCAGCGGCCGCCACCGTCTTTTCCGGCTCCGGCGTGTGGTTGATCAGGGTTACCTTTAACACAGCTCTTCCCCTCCCATCTTTTTCTTCACTGCCCGGGATGGCCGTCGGCCCCCTCGGCAGCGAGGATAGCGATTATCTCCTCCAGCCGGTCCCACTCTCCCTTTAAAAACAGGTAGCCGAGGAGGACCTCCAGGGCCGTACTGTAACGATATTCCATAACCCGGGCCCCTCTGGGGACCTGGCCGATCCTGGCATTTCGCCCCCGCCGGACCAGTTCCCTTTCTTCTTCCGTCAGCCTCCCCAGAAGTTGGGTTAACTTTTGGGCCTGGGCCGAAGCCCGGACCCGCTTGACGGCTTCCCTGTGCAGATCCGCCCCCCGGTACAGGCCCTGCCTGACCAGATAGGTGCGGACAGAGAGCTCATAGACGGCATCCCCTATGTAGGCCAGGGTCTCCAACGGTAACTGTTCTGTTTGCAAGGGCCGGGAAGGGGCCGCCCCGGCCCCTTCTTCCTCCTTCTCCCTCCCGGCCAGGAGCCAGGAGAAAAAACGGCGCCAGTTCTCCATTTTCACCCCTACTTCCGCCGGTAGCGTACCCCCTGGGGGGTATCCTCCAGGATAATGCCCAGCTCGCTCAGCCGATCCCTGATGCTGTCGGCCAGGGCAAAGTCCTTCCTCTTCCTCGCTTCCTGGCGCACGTCGATAATGAGCTGCAGCAGCTCCTCCACCAGGCCGTCGTCGGCAGCCTTTTCCGCCGCCGGCAGCAGGCCCAGGACCTCGCCCATATCCTGGAAGGCCTCCCGGGCCCGGGCCAGGGCAGCCCTTTCCCCCGCCGTGGTGACGGGCTCCCGCAGGAAACTGTTGATCTCCCGGATGAGGTCAAAGAGTACACCTACGGCCAGGGCAGTATTAAAATCATCGTCCATGGCCGCGACAAATTTGGCCACGGCCTCCTCGGCCCGGTCCTGCAAGACACGGGCCCGCTCTGGCAATTCCCCTTCCTGGGAAAGTTCCTCCCCTTTGTCCAAGGCCTGCTCCAGCCCCTCCCAGGCATTCTGGATCCGCTCCCAGCCCTTCTGGGCGGCGGCCAGTTTCTCCAGGTCAAAATCTATAGGGCTCCGGTAGTGGGTGGACAAGAGGAAGAGCCGCAGGGCCAGGCCCGCATACTCCTGGCGGGCCTCCCTAATGGTAATTACGTTGCCCACCGACTTTGCCATCTTTTCCCCGCTGAAATTGACGAAACCGTTGTGGAGCCAGTAGCGGACAAAGGGCTGGCCTGTATAGGCCTCGGACTGGGCAATTTCGTTCTCGTGGTGGGGGAAAACCAGGTCCACGCCCCCACCGTGGAAGTCAAAGGTATCCCCCAGATACTTGTGGGACATAACGGAGCACTCGATGTGCCAGCCCGGCCGCCCCTTGCCCCAGGGGCTCTCCCAGGCGATCTCTCCCGGTTTGGCCCGCTTCCAGAGGGCAAAGTCCATCGGGTTGGCCTTCTTCTCGTCGACTTCCACCCTGGCCCCGGCCCGCATCTCATCCAGGCTGCGCCCGGAAAGCTTGCCATATTCGTCAAAGCGTTCCACAGCAAAGTATACGTCACCGTCGACCTCATAGGCGTAGCCCTTCTCAATCAGGCCCTGGACCATCTCGATAATATCGGAAATATGTTCGGTAACCCGGGGATAGATATGGGCCCGCTTGACCCCCAGGGCATCCATATCATCAAAATACTCGGCAATATATTTTTCGGCAATTTCTCCCGGGGTCACCCCCTCCTCGGCCGCCCTTGCTATGATCTTATCGTCCACGTCGGTAAAATTCTGGACATGGAAGACCTTGTAGCCCTTGTATTCCAGGTAGCGGCGGATGACATCCCACACCACATAGGGCCTGGCGTTGCCCACATGGCAGTAATTGTAGGGGGTCACCCCGCAGACATAAATGCTCACCTTATTCCCTTCCCGGGGCTTAAACTCCTCCTTGGTTCTGGTCAGGGTATTGTAGACCCGAAGCGCCATTTTGTTCCCTCCTTTTCCTTATAAAAAACGGGTCACCATCACAGAGACGGTGAACCCGCGGTTCCACTCTATTTGGATATCTTCATATCCCCCTCAGAGGTACTTCCCCCCGTTTAAAGGGGCAAATACCTGGATACTGTAACGGGTATACCCGGCGGCACCTACTCGGCCATCCCTTTGGGCGCCGCGGCTTCGAGGCGCACTTCGGAGCCCCTCGCACCTGGGGATTACTTGCAGCCAAGGTAATCCCTCTCTGTCAGGGTCAGGACCCTACTCCTCCCCTTCATTGCCTTTGCTTCTGCTTCCTTATTCTTTTATCCTATGTTCCCGGTACCGGAGGGTTCCGGCTCCATCCTATTGGGCAACACCGGCCAGGGCCAGGCTCCGCTTAATCCTGGAGACAACCCGCTCCTTCCCCAGGATGGCTATCAATTCATTGAGCTCCGGGCCGTGGCTGCTGCCGGTAAGGGCTATCCTCAGGGGCATAAAGACCTTCTTGCCCCCCAGCTTCAGTCCCTTGCTGATGTTCCGGAGGATTTTTTTCGCTGCCTCCGGTGTCAAATCCGTTGTGTCCTCCAAAGCTGCAAAGAGGGCCTCCACCACCTGGGGCACCTGCTCCTGCTGGAGGATCTCCTTCAGCCCTTCCTCTTCAAAGGCAAATTCGTCATTGAAGAAGACATCCACATGCTCGACAATCTCCGATATACAGCTGGGATATTCCCGCACCGAGGCCACCACCATTTTGACCCACTCCCACTCTTCAGGGGTCAATTCCTCGGCCAGGTAACCGGCCTTCTGAAGATAGGGAACGGCCAGTTCGGTGATCCTTTCCAGGGGGCTGTTCTTGATGTAGTGGCCATTCAACCACTGGAGTTTCTTCATGTCAAAGACCGCCGGTGCCCGGGAAACCCGGTTGAGGTCAAAGCGCTGAACCAGTTCATCGAGGAGAAAGATCTCTTCCTCCCCCTCCGGGGACCAACCCAGCAGGGCCAAGAAGTTCACCACGGCCTCGGGAAGATAACCCTTGTCCCGGTATTGTTCCACGGCCACATCTCCCTTGCGCTTGCTCATTTTAGACCGGTCCTCGGCCAGGATGAGGGAGATATGGGCAAATTTCGGGGGCTCCCAGCCCAGGGCCTGGTACAGCAGGATCTGGCGCGGGGTGTTGGAAAGGTGCTCTTCTCCCCGAAGCACATGGCTTATCTTCATCTGATAATCGTCCAAAACACAGGCATAGTTGTAAGTGGGAAGGCCGTCGGACTTAACAAGGACAAAATCCCCTATCCCATCACTGTCAAACTCCACCCGGCCCCTCACCAGATCTTCCACCACTACCTTTTCGCCACTGGGCACCCGGAATCTGACCACGGCCTGGCGCCCTTCCTGGCGACATCGTTCCTGCTCCGCCCGGGAAAGGTTGCGGCACTTGCCGCTGTAGCGGGGCATTTCCCCCCTGGCCAGCTGCCGCTGCCGCTCCTCCTCCACCTCTTCTTCGGAACAGAAGCAGTAGTAGGCTTTCTCTTCGGCCAGCAGCCGCTCTGTATACTCCCGGTAGATCTCCAGGCGTTCCGTCTGGCGATAGGGGGCATAGGGCCCACCGACCCCCGGCCCCTCATCCCAGTCTATTCCCAGCCACTTTAAATCCCGGAGAATATTCCTTTCCGACTCTTCTGTCGAGCGTTCCAGATCGGTATCTTCAATTCGCAGGACCATGACACCATTATTCTTCCGGGCAAAAAGCCAGTTAAAAAGGGCAGTCCGGGCACCTCCGATATGCAGGGGGCCCGTGGGGCTCGGGGCAAAGCGTACCCGTATCTTATCCATGCCGGCAAACCTCCTTACCATCCACTTCCAGCTGTCCTGATTACCTAATTATATCACGGCACCGGTAGCAGGGCAAATCCCTGCCTAGGGGCAGTGGCAGGCCTTTGCCCGCAGGAGCACCACCGCCTGGGCGGCAATACCCTCGCCCCTCCCGGTGAAACCCAGGCCTTCCGTTGTCGTCGCCTTGATATTGATCCGGCCCGGTTCCAGGCCCAAAATGGGGGCCAGCCTCTCCTGCATGGCCGCCGTGTAGGGGGCCAATTTGGGGGCCTGGGCAATGATGACCGTGTCGACATTGACGGGGACAAAGCCCCCGGCCTCCACCTCGGCCATCACCCTTTCCAGGAGGAAGAGGCTCCCAACACCCTCCAGGGCCGGATCGGTATCGGGAAAATGCCGGCCGATGTCACCCTTCCCCACTGCTCCCAGGAGGGCATCCATAATGGCATGGGTGAGGACATCGGCATCGGAATGGCCCAGGAGACCCACGGGAGAAGGTATAGTAACCCCGCCCAGAATCAGGGGACGACCCTCCTCTAAGCGGTGGACATCGTAGCCTATACCGACTCTCATTTTGACACCCCCTTGGCCAGCAGGGCCTCGGCCAGAACGAAATCCTCAGGAGTGGTGATCTTAATGTTTTCGTAGGTTCCCAGGACCAGCTTAACCCGGTAGCCCAGGGCCTCGACCAGCATTGCATCATCGGTGACCTGGAGCTTCCTCTGCCGGCCTTCCCTGTAGGCCTCAAGGAGCAGGGGATAGGAAAAGGCCTGGGGCGTCTGGACCGCCCACAAGGAACGCCGTTCGGGGGTTTTTTTCACAAAGCCGGCCACATCGGCAATCTTGATAGTATCTTTAACGGGAACAGCCACCACCGCCGCCTGATATGTACGGACAGCTTGTACAACTTCCCCGATCAGGGCGGAAGGGAAAAAGGGGCGGACTCCGTCGTGGACCAGGACAAAATCTGGATCGGGATCCAGGGCTAAAAGCCCCTGATAAACGGAATCCGCCCGCTGTTCTCCCCCGGGGACAAGCTGGGACACCTTCTGGAAGCCGTATTTGTCAACCACTTCCCTCCGACAGTGGTCGATATCCTCCGGGCAGACAACAATGACTATCTCGTCCACCAGGGGGCTTTCCTCGAAAATAGCAATGGTATGGGCCAAAACAGGCCGGTCGCCCAGCATATGATACTGTTTTTTATGCTGGGCGGACCCTCCCATTCTGGTACCGCGACCGGCGGCGGCGATCAGAGCGACAATCCTGTCTCTCACAACACCTTCTCCTCCGTTTTCGGCTTGGCAAAGATCATCCTGCCTGCCGCCGTCTGCAGGACACTGGTGACCAGGACACCGATGGTCTCCCCGATGTGGCGCTTGCCGCCGTCGACGACAATCATGGTGCCATCGTCGAGGTAGGCCACCCCCTGGCCGGCTTCCTTGCCGTTCTTGATGACATGGACCTCCATCTCTTCCCCGGGCAGGACAACGGGCTTCACCGCGTTGGCCAGTTCATTGATATTGAGGACCGTTACCCCCTGCAATTCAGCCACCTTGTTCAGGTTAAAGTCGTTGGTCAGGATCTTGCCCTTCATGTCCTGGGCCAGGCGGACCAGCTTGCTGTCCACTTCGGCAATATCATCATAATCCCTTTCGCAGATCTGGACCTTAAACTCCAGCTCCTTCTGGATCTTGTTGAGGATGTCCAGGCCCCGCCGGCCCCGGTTGCGCTTGAGGAGATCGGAGGAATCGGCAATATGCCTCAGTTCCTCCAGGACAAAGCCCGGGATGACCAGGTCCCCCTCAATAAAGCCGCTTTTACAGATATCGGCGATCCGGCCGTCGATGATAACACTGGTATCAAGGATTTTGGGCGCCGAGCCCGCCTCCTGCCGGCCCATTTTTTCTTTGCCAAAGCGCAGGTTGCTGAAAAGCTGGTAAATTTCGTCCTTCCTCTTTACCGCCATCACCATTCCCAGGTAGCCCAGCCCCAGGTTGGCAATCAGGGGCAGGATAAAGCCGATGAAGGGTACCTGGGAGAGGGGAAAGCCCAGCAAGTTGGCGATGATCAAGCCGATAATAAGGCCGAGGGCTCCTGTGACGACATCGTAAAGGGGTATTTTCTGCAGCCTGGCTTCACTCCACTGGATCAAGGTCAGGCCCTGGTTTATAACACTGGGGGCCACGAAATAGGCAATCACAGCACCGGCCAGGGTTCCCACCGCCATGGTGCCACCGTAGACGACGGTGTTGCCGGCGAAATTGGCCACCGTTGTTATAAAGGGCCAGCCGTAAAGGGCCAGCTGATAACCACAAATACCACCGATAAGGGCAATGATCATGCGGATTAATTTTCGTATCACTGCCATCACTTTCCTCTCTCGACTTCCCTGTGATCTTTATTATTATACGCTATCATAATACCCTCTGACAAGCACACTTCCCATGGAACGCCTCCTTTACCAAATCTTCTCTCCTTCTCCTATTATTATGACCTGATACTTTACTGCTTAAACCCGGCTAAAGAAAGAAAAACGCCAGTTTATCTGACGTCAGTTGAAGATAGCCTTTTCCCTTGTCTCTGCACGGGTGCAGAGACAAGATGGAATAGCTGTATGGGGAACATCTGCCGGCCTGACACCAGTAAACCTAATTTATTGCTACTCAAAGAGCTCGTCGATTAGACCTTCAGCCTCATCTTCTTCGATGTCCTTGGCCAGCACCAGTTCACTGATTAGGATTTGGCGGGCACTGTCCAGCATTTTGCTCTCACCCGTTGACAGGCCCTTTTCCTTCTTCCGGATGGAAAGGTTCTTGACCACTTCGGCCACTTCATATATATCCCCACTCCGGATCTTTTCCATATTGGCCCGGTAACGCCGGTTCCAATTGGAAGACATCTTGGTTTTTTGGTCTTTGAGGATCTGGAGGACCTTTTGTACCCCTTCTTCATCGATTACCTCACGCAGACCCAGTTTGTTGACACTGTTGGTGGGAATCATTACCTTCATATCGCCCAGGGGCAAATGCATAATGTAGTATTTGCGTTTTTCCCCCAGAACCTCCTTTTCCTCAATAGCCTCTATTATTCCGGCCCCGTGCATCGGGTAAACGATTTTGTCACCAACATTGAACATTAAATTACCTCCTCTGGGCAAAAAGACGCCAAAGTAAGTTAACTATATAATAACACAATCTGGCATTTATGTCAAGAATAATAAATTATATCATTCTTCGTATACCTTGTCAATAAAATTGTTATCAGCCCCCAGGCTATTTACATTGACAATGGCAATCAAGGCTGGGTATAATGGAGGCAGGATCATAAAGCTAGATTGGGTAGAAGTGAGGGATGTAGCTGTGGGCATACACGATTTGCTTTGCAGTGAGTTTCAACAACGGGTAGACGAATGCCTGATCCGCCACCGCAGTATTCTCGACGTACTGGCCAAGTTCCAGGAAGGACCCTCCCGGACCAATCGGGCTGTTACCAAGGCCGTGACCAGCTGTGGCTGCCTGCAGATTAACGCAGGCAAGCAGAATATACCCCTCGATGTCCCCCTCGAAAAACTGGGACAGTATGTAGAGTCACACCTGGAAGGGAAACTGTGCCCCGATTGCAGGGAAATAATTGAGTCAGAGTTGGGAGCAACCCTTTTTTACCTTGCCGCCCTCTGCAACCTTTTGGACATTGACCTCTACGATGTGCTGATTAAGGAGCACAAAAAACTGCAGACCCTCGGGGTCTTTAACCTTTCTTGAGGGTTTTGTCTCCCTTTGGGAAATAAAGGACGGGTAATGGCCTTTCCGAGCCATTACCCGTTTTTCATTTGCTGCTCCAACATTTGCTGCTCCAAAGAGAAATGCAGCTATTATATCCGGGCCAACCAGTGTTCGTAAGCCGGGTCTTCACCGGTCACAACTTTGAAGAATTTATCCTGGAGGGCCCTGGCAATGGGGCCGGCTTCCCCCTTGCCGATGGTTATGCCGTCTATTTCCCGGATGGGGGTAATCTCGGCCGCCGTGCCGGTAAACCAGACTTCATCGGAAATATATAACTCATCCCGGGTTGTATGGGTCTCGACAACAGGATAGCCCAGATCCTCGCACAGGGTCATTACCGAACTCCGGGTAATGCCTTCCAGGACCGTGGGTACAGGAGTGGTAAAGACCTTGCCCCTTCGGGCCCAGAAAATATTTTCCCCCGGGCCTTCGGCCACATAGCCATTGGTATCCAGGAGGATAGCTTCGTCGTAACCGTCGGCAGCAACCTCCATGGCCGCAAAAACCGAGTTTACATAATTGCCGCCAATCTTTGCCTTGGTGGAGGTGGAATTTATATAGCTGCGGTTATAGGAGGAAATCTTGGCCCTAATTCCCTTCCGGAGGCCTTCTTCCCCCAGATAGGCGCCAAAGGGAATGGCGGCCACCATCACCCGGACCGGGACATCCAGGGGGTTCAAGCCCACCTTCTCTCCTCCTCGAAAGACCAGGGGCCGGATATAGCAGCTCTTTAAGTTGTTGACCCGGACCGTCTCCTTAATTGCTTCAGAAATTTCTTCCCTGGTGTAGGGGATCTCCATCCGGAAGATAGCAGCGGAGTCGAAGAGCCGGTCCACATGCTCCTGCAGGCGGAATACCGCCGCACCGCCGTCTTTGGTCCCATAGGCCCGGATGCCCTCAAAGATACTGGTACCATAGTGGAGGGCATGGGTCATAACATGGACCCGGGCCTGATCCCAGGGGACAAAACTGCCGTCCAACCAAATCTTTTCTGCTTGCACTTTGTCCTCTACCCCCTTTATTAATTTGCCCTTTAGGATATTTTTCTATTTATTCTGCCCCTCCTACCAAATACCTTCCCCGGGAAAAACAAAAAGGGCAATTTTCATACAGTTTCTTTACCAGCCCCTTTCCCCCGGCACTGCCGGCAGTAATCCAAGAGGAGCCCTGCCACTCCCTCAATATCGGTGAAGGCAAAGGTGGGAACATCCAGGTCCAGGGGAGAATCTGCGACTGCCCCAATTAAATATCCGGGCGGTGCCAGCAGTTTTGCCGGAAACCCCCGGCGGAAGACCTGCAGCTTGGGGTAGGGGGCTCCCTTGTAGCCTTCCGCCAAGACCAGATCATAATCCCCCAGGCCTTCCACTATTTCCTCCAGGGAAAGCTCTCCTTCCAGCCGGCGGATCAGGGCAAATTTTTGGGGGGTGGAAAGGGCCACGGCATCGGCGCCAGCCCTGGCCAGGCGCCAGGTATCCTTTCCCGGCTGGTCCAGGGAAAAGTCGCCGTGAAAATGTTTTAGATAGGCTGCCCGTAAACCCCGCTCCTTCAGCCGGGGCAGCAATTTCTCCAGGAAGGTAGTTTTCCCCACCCCCGACGGTCCCACCACCAATACCACTGGGATCATATCATTTTTCTCCTCCCTATGGGTTGATTACGTGCTAACCTGCCCTTTTCGGGCCAAGAAAAGGGCCCTGGGTGGGCGGGCTTCCTGCGCCCTTCCCCTACTCCAGGACCTTGGTAATCACGGTCACAAAGTTTTTATTGCGGGCCAACCTGTGTTCCTGGGTGCGGAGGATTAAATAGGAAGCCACCAGCAGGATAAGGCCGAGGAAAATCCCCGGGGCCTCCGTATTGCCAAGCTGCCAGGTCCGCCCCAGCCACTGGCCCAGGCCAAAACCCAGGAAAAAGTTGATCAGGGGAACAACATAGGCAAGAAAGGCAGCCAGCAGAACCCCCCCGGCGGAGGTTTCCAGCTGCACCCGGTCCCCCTCCCGGGCCCCGATGGGATTTTGCGCCACAACCGTCAATTCCCGGGCAGGTTCCAAGGCGTGGAGACCGCCGCACTGGCCGCAGTTACTGCAGATAGTGTGGCGCCGGGTCTGCACCCGGGCCCTATCGCCCATGGTTTCCACAACTACTCCGACCTGCTCCACCTCAACTCCCCCTTCTTAACAGGCAGCAAGCAGTAGTAGGATAATTCCAGCGGTAATTATAATGGGAAGGATCCTTTGCCACCACTGATTTTCGGGAGGATCGGAGAGAACAAGGCGTTCAACCCGCCGGGACAGCAAACCGGCCCGCTGCTTGCCCACAATAGGAGCACCGGGTTGCAGTAAAGGAGCGGCCCTCCTCTGCCGCAGCAGGCGGCCCAATTTCACCAGGGACTGGGCCAGAACCAGGGGCTGGCTGGTGAGCCGCCGGGCATAATCATCACAGGCCTTTTCCCGTTCCCACATGAAGTTCTGAAGGGACAGGTAACCGATGGGATTGAAGGCCATCAGGTCCCGGCACACAACCAGCAGCCAGCCCAAGAAATAATCCCGGCCGGCCAGATGACCCATCTCGTGGGCCAGTACCGCTTCCAGCTCTTCCCCGGTCAGATGCTGCAGCAATTCCCGGGAAACTGCGATCCCTGCTTTGCGAAAGCCAAAGGTAAAGCAGACGGGATACCGCTTTCCCTCACACCAATAGAGGCGGGGAGGGATAAGACCGGCCTCCCCGGCCAATTTGGCAGTAATTTCTTCCAGTACCGGCGCTTCGCCCGCTGCCACCGGTCTGCAGCGGCGGAGAAGGAGATGGTAGTTGAGGAGGCGGAGAGCAAAGCGCAAACAACTGAAGCCAAAAATAACCAGGAAAAATAAACCCCAGTAGGGACTGAACTGGCCCCGCAACCGGCAGAAAAGCTGTTCTACTTTATACCACAGCAGGTTACCCTGACTGCAGCCCTGCCCGGACGTGGGACAGAGAAAGAGATAACCGATAACAGGCAACAAAAGGGGCAGCATGTAAAGCCGCGCCCGCAGGCGGGGATCGTTGATGGCGAAAACCCTGACTGCCAGTGCCACTAAGACGTAGGCTGCAGCGGCAGTTATAAAGGTATAGAGCACATATGTAGTTAAGTTAAAGTTCCCCACCAAAGTCAGCATTCTTACTCGACCTTTCTCCTCTCTGCAATCAGGGCTTCCAGGCGATCCAGCTGTTCCTCATCTTCCACCTGCTCCAGCCGGTTTAAAAAATAGGAAATGGCCGGTTCCGCAAACTCGTCCAAC
>FZPS01000062.1_pt4365 | contig 14968 bp, 12 predicted proteins | sample 1817821 | NCBI WGS metagenome assembly FZPS01 (sample SAMEA104158645, study PRJEB21678) | metagenome | place: Germany | collected 2015-04-21 | reverse complement strand
GGGTAATGCGCGACCTTCAAAATGACATTGTAGTTCGCATTATTCTATCAAAACCTTCAGATATTTGACATTATGAAAGCTAATATCTATAATTACTAATATATTAATTTTGCTATTTGAATACTCTGTCGATGACGGGAATGTGAAGTCTTGGTTTGCAATAAAGAGAAAAAACCATATGGTGAAAGGTTTTTTGTAATACAGCTTCGTCCCACCCCTGAGACTTAAAGCCGATGAGGTTTACGTTAGTCGCGATATAGACTTAAAAGCCGGGTTCAGTACCTGATGTATCAGGATTATACTATTGAACCAATACGGGTGGTACCGCGGATTGTGAATGTCCGTCCCAGTTATTGGGACGGTTTTTTGTTTTTATAAAGCAATATGCTGCTATCCAAAGGCATCTGTTGATTGTGCCGGATAGTGGAACATTAATAATTAATATGTTGCTAAAGAGGTGCGTAATGTATTTTTCACAGATGTTTTTACCTACTTTGAGAGAGGTTCCGGCAGAAGCCGAGATTATGAGCCATAAATGGATGCTGAGAGCTGGTATTATGCGTAAACTGGCATCCGGGATATATTCCTTTCTGCCTTTGGGGCTGCGGGCTCTAAGAAAAGTTGAGCAGATTGTCAGAGAAGAGATGGACCGAGCCGGAGCACAGGAACTTTTGATGTCTGCCCTTCTCCCTGCTGAAAGTTATCGTGAATCAGGGAGATGGGAGGTGTTTGGTCCTGAGATGTTCAGACTCAAAGACCGCAACAACAGGGATTTCTGCCTTGGTCCTACCCATGAAGAAATTTTCACTGAAACTGTGAAAAACAGTGTGCGTTCTTATCGCAGTCTGCCTATAATTCTATACCAAATACAAACCAAATATCGTGACGAAATACGTCCAAGGTTCGGAGTAATGCGTTCCCGTGAATTTATAATGAAAGACGCATATAGCTTTGACCGTGATGAGGAAGCTCTTGATATTTCATACAAGAAAATGGATGAAGCCTACAGACGGATACTTGATCGGCTGGGGCTGGATTATAAGGTGGTTGAAGCTGATTCGGGAGCAATGGGTGGTTCCGGGTCTCAGGAGTTCATGGTTATATCCGAAATCGGCGAAGATGAGATAGCCTACTGTAAGGCTTGCGGCTATGCTGCCAATATAGAGATGGCAAGTTGTCCAAAGCTTGAACACACGGCAACCGAGGAAGAACTGCCTACAGAAAAAATTTTTACTCCCAATATTCACACCATATCAGAGTTGGCCGAGTTTTTGGACTGTGCGCCAACAAAAATGGCGAAAACCTTGATTTTCAAGGCTGATGATGAGCTGGTAGCGGCAATGGTAAGAGGAGACAGGGAATTAAATGAGGTTAAGCTGAAAAACGTGTTAGGCTGTACAGAACTTGAAATTGCAGATGCCGAAAGTGTTGGTACTGCTACAAATGCCGAGGTGGGCTTTGCCGGACCAATCGGCCTGAAAATCAGGATTATAGCTGATTATGAGGTAGCAGCAGGGAAAAACCTTATTGTGGGTGCTAACGAAACAGACCATCACCTGATTAATGTGAATATGGGCAGGGATTTTGATACTGAGGTTCATGATATCAGAACAATTGCCGAGGGTGATTCCTGTCCTCGCTGTGGTCAGGCCATTACGCTTGCAAGAGGAATTGAAGTAGGTCATATTTTCAAGCTGGGCACCAAATATAGTGAGCAGTTTAAGTGCAATTATATAGATGAGTCCGGAGACGAGCGGCCAATGGTTATGGGCTGTTATGGCATAGGAATTAACCGGTTAATGGCATCGGTAATAGAACAAAACAATGATGAAAAGGGCATAATATGGCCTGTGGAAATTGCTCCATATCATGTTATAATTGTGCCGGTTAATGTACTGGATGAAACCGTTATGAATATAGCTCATAACATGTATGAAAAACTTGTAGAATCAAATGTGGAAGTAATCCTGGACGACAGAAATGAGAGAGCCGGGGTGAAGTTTAATGATGCTGATCTTATCGGCATTCCTATAAGAATCAATATTGGAAGGAAGGCAGCGGAAGGGCTTGTTGAATTTAAACCGAGAAATAGCAGTGAAGCTGTTACCTTGCCAGTGGATGAGGCAATAGAAAAGATTTTGTCCCAGGTAAAAAATCATTAAAGAACATTCAGAATACAAAATAATTGGAGGAAATATTATGGCACAGGATAAGAAATTTGTCGAAGCAATTACTTCTATGAATGAAGACTTTGCAAGGTGGTATACCGACATTGTAAAGAAGGCCGATTTGGTGGAATACTCAGGCGTAAAGGGGTGTATGATTATCCGGCCTTACGGTTATGCCCTTTGGGAGCTGATCCAGAAGGAACTGGACAGACGTTTCAAGGAAACAGGCCACGAAAACGTGTATATGCCTATGTTTATCCCCGAAAGTCTGCTTCAGAAGGAAAAGGATCATGTTGAAGGCTTTGCCCCTGAGGTGGCCTGGGTAACCCATGGCGGCAGTGAGGAACTGACTGAAAGGCTCTGTGTACGTCCTACATCAGAAACACTGTTTTGTGACCACTACAAGGATATAATCCAATCCTACAGAGATCTTCCGAAACTATATAACCAGTGGTGTTCGGTTGTAAGATGGGAAAAAACAACCCGTCCATTCCTCCGCTCGGTTGAGTTCTTATGGCAGGAAGGCCATACCGCTCATGCAACAGCTGAGGAGGCACAAGAAGAAACCATTAAAATGTTAAATGTCTATGCTTCTTTTTGTGAAGAAGTCCTGGCAATTCCGGTGATAAAGGGTCAAAAAACCGAAAGAGAAAAGTTCGCCGGGGCTAATGAGACTTATACTATTGAAAGCCTTATGCATGATGGCAAGGCACTTCAGTCAGGCACATCACATAATTTCGGTGACGGCTTTGCCAGGGCATTTGAAATCCAATACCTGGATAAAGATAATCAATTAAAGTATGTACATCAGACATCCTGGGGTATGAGTACCCGTATTATTGGTGCTATTATTATGGTTCATGGAGACGACTCAGGTCTGGTTCTGCCGCCGAGAATTGCACCTACCCAGCTTGTAATTGTTCCTGTTCAGCAACAGGTGGAGGGTGTTCTGGAAAAAGCGTATGAGCTGAAAGAGAGGCTTTCTAAGATATGCCGTGTCAAAATTGATGATTCTGATAAAATGCCGGGTTGGAAGTTCTCCGAGCATGAAATGCGGGGTATCCCTCTTCGTCTGGAAGTCGGGCCAAAAGATATCCAGAAGAATCAGGTTGTACTGGTTAAGCGTCTTAACAGAGAGAAACTCTTTGTATCAATGGATGAGCTGGAAACAAAGATTCCGGAAGTTCTTGAAGATTTACAGAATGCTTTATACAATAAAGCTCTTGAAATGAGAAAATCCAAGACATTCACAGCTGTTAACATGGATGAAATGGAAAGAATTCTTAATGAGACTCCCGGCTTTATAAAAGCTATGTATTGTGGTAATGAAGAATGCGAAATTACCATTAAAGACAGAATGGGTGCTACAGCCCGTTGCATACCTTTTGAGCAGGAGCAGATCTCCGATAAATGTGTATGCTGTCAAAAAGAGGCCAAACATATGGTTTACTGGGGAAGAGCGTATTAATTCTGTCTCTATAACGAGAACAAAGAAGGGGTAGCCGTAGGATGGCTGCCCCTGTGTTTTCCTAAGAGAGAATAGTTTCCTGTTGTCCTCCTGAGTTAGGCGCATTACCCTTGTACCGTGACTCTGAGCAGAGCACATTACCCTTGTACCGTGACTCTGAGCAGAGCGCATCCCCCTTTTATCCTTGAGCGCTGTGTAGCCCCACCCTGTCCTCCTGAGCGAAGCGTAGCGGAGTCGAAGGATCTTCTTCGTCAACGCAAAGATTCTTCGCTGACGCTCAGAATGACAGAATGAGTAAAAGATTCTTCGCTGACGCTCAGAATGACAGAATGAGTAAAAGATTCTTCGCTGACGCTCAGAATGACAGAATGAGTAAAAGAATCTTCCCTGACGCTCAGAATGACAAGTTGAGAACAGTTTCGTTATCAGGGGATGTCATTTGCGCCGGGAGTGTCTTTAATGTAATACTCAGGTTTCATAAGGTCTTCGAGTTTAAATATTCCTTTTTCAACAAGATAGTTTATTGTGTTTTCAAACTGGTTGTAAATCTTTTTGTTGTGGTATCCTCTTCTGTTTAAAAACTCATTTTTAAATTCAATCTCAATATACACATGGTAGTCATATGGTCCGGTTTCACCAAACATGACTTTCAGGGAATCCTCAGCAAGGAGGTCATTTTTGTATACATCTAAGAAATCCTGTATATTATCTGTCAGTTCAAAATTCTGATAATGGCCATCCTTGGTTTCAAAATTTATATAAATAGTTTGAATGTCTTCTGCATTTTTATTTAGAACAGGTATATAGCTTTCTCTTATGCCAGGCAAGGAAAGATATTCCCTCAAAAGGTTATCAAGTTCTGTATTATCCTGATATGTCACTAAACCATATTGCCTCTCAAGGAATGAGCCGTCCTCCAGTTTATAAATGAAATACAGACTTCTGTGTTTAAAAAGATCAGCCTGTTGTCCCAGGGTATCCTTATACAGCAGCTTTTCATTCTTTCTAAAGAGGTTTTCATTTTCAACAATATATGAGTGTATTTGCCGGACTTTCGTAATTGCCTCATAATTATCAGAGATTCCGGGGAAGGATTCCCTGAGCTCCTTAATATGTTCGGCACTGAGAACTTTCGGGGGTTCATATTCAAATTTGCCGGAGTATTCACGGGTCGGTATAAGATAACCATGCATATCCGGGTCATATTCTTCGGGGTTTAATGCTATTCTTATGGAAGTATCCATATATGTACTTAACCCCATGATTTCAACCTCACTATATTGAGGAACTCTTCGCTCATAACCGTACAGGTCATAATTTACGCTGCAAAGAAACAGTGACAGGATAAGTGCAAATACAATATACCCTTTATATGACTTAAAAACTTTAAATGTTTTACGCATTAGCATCTCTGCTGAGAAATAACCGATGAAGCCGCCAATGAGGTAAGTAATAATATATGCCAGCAGATTTTGGTGTACATTAAGAATACTTACAATAATGCTTCCTATAAGTGCTGCAGAACAAAAAGCGACACCATATTTAAAAACAGGCTTAACGAATGAATAGCTGATTACATCAGTGGCAACCTCCATGTGCCGTTTCTTGTACAGGTAGTAGGCCGATACCAGGAAGATAATGGCTGCAACTAAATATCCAATTGTGGCGGCTATATTTCCCTGATCGCTCCGGAATCCTCTGTAGAAATCTGACAGATAATAAAGCGGTGACCAGGCATCAAAGGTTCGGGATGAATAGTAGGATGAATACCCGAATAAAAAGTTATTTAAAATGCTTCTGATCACAGTTTCAAGGAAAAGCGCAAGGAAATTAAATATGTAATAGAAGATAGCCTGTGCAGCCAAATGCCCGGTAAACATACCGGCAAATACGGCGAAACTGTATAAAAGAAACGTCAGCACAAGATTTATACCAAACCATATCCATGAATATGGCGAATTTGGGATGCCTGTAACTGTTTCAAAAACAATCAATATTAAACTGTTAAAAATAAGTGGAAAACATACAATAAACAGCCCTGAAAGGTAATTGGTCACAAACAAAGTCGAACGGGTCACAGGCAAGGAGTGAATCATAGCTGTATTCTTTTGGAAATGCATATACGAAAACACTGCCAGTGCTGCAACCAGGGGATAAAACCCCAAGAATAAAACCATAACATCATTACTGTAAAAGAGCATTTTCCCTAAATCACTTAATATCTCAGAGCCATTGTTTCTGTTTATCTGTTCAGTTATTCTGCTTATGTAACTTATTACAAACAGAAACAGAAAAAATGTATAAGAAAATGTAATAAGCCAGAATCTCCTGATATTGTTTCTAAATATTCCACTATTAAAGTACGATGTTTTTAACGGCATAATCCATACCTCCAAGTTCATAGATAAAGATTTCTTCAAGAGAGAGAGGCAGCGCATCAACCAGCAAAGGGTCTAATGCATTGATTTGGGCTATGATTTTGTCACGGTTACCTCTGACAATAAGAATCCAAATCCGACCGCTTTGCTGCCGGTTCAGAATATCCAGTTTGTTGACTTCATCAGGAAGCCCCCCTTCAAAAGCCACCTGAAGTTTTATGATATTATTCTGAAGCTCTGTCAGACTACGTTCCAATATAATTTTTCCTTCATGCATGATACCTACATGATCGCAGACATCCTCAAGCTCACGCAAATTATGGGAAGAAACAAATACTGTCGTTCTTCTTTCAGCTACATCCTGCAACAATACGCTCCATACCTTTCGGCGCATTACAGGATCAAGTCCGTCCACCGGCTCATCCAATAACATAATATCGGGGCGAACACAGGAACCTAACCAAAAGGCAGCCTGCTTTTGCATGCCTCTGGAAAACCGTTTAAGATTCTTTTTCGGGTTAATTGGAAAGACCTCCTGGAGCTTTTGGAACCTGATTTCATCAAAACTTGGGTATATGGATTTATAATATTTTTTCATATCCAGTAAAGATGCCTGTGGGAAGAAATATATCTCATCAGGTATATAAAATATCCTTGATTTGACTGAAACATTTTCGTATACCGGCTGCCCATCTATGGTTGTAGAGCCGGAATCCGGAATAAAAACACCCGCCATATGCTTGATAAGTGTAGTTTTACCTGCACCGTTAGGTCCAACAAGCCCATAAACCGAGCCATTTTCTACTGTCGCATTTACACCGTTCAAGGCATAAAAACCATCAAAAGACTTTTTCAAATCTTTAATCTCTATCATACTTTATTTCCTCCTTGTGGTCTGGAGTTGGATATTGTATTTTGAACAACTTCAGTTATATTTTTTTCAGGAACACCTAAATATGAAAGTTCCCCCACTGTGGCTCTCAGAGTGGCATATAATTCTTCCAGACGTTTTGAATCAGCTTTTTTCGGCGAGGGTGCCACAAAATTACCCCTTCCGGATACCGTATAAATAAAGCCATCAGATTCCAAATCCTTATATGCCTTTTGTATCGTGTTTGGATTAATTGAAGTAGTCTGAGCCAGTTCTCTTACAGAAGGGAGCTTTTCATCCGGCTTAAGAGCACCGAAAATTATTAGTTGCTTGATTTTATCTTTTATCTGCTCGTAGATAGGTTTTGGATTTCTCAAGTCTATTGCTATTATAGGTATCACTCCTTTCGTTTAGTAGTACTATAGTATATTATGAAATAAGTGTACTATGAATGTTAGTACACTTATTATATAGTGGTTATTTTTGGTTGTCAACAACAATTTATTTATCTTGGCAACTGGCAATAGCTTATATTTGCCTTAAGCGGCAGGATACTATTTTTTATGTGTAACACCCTAAATTGTTGCTTATAGTACGGCCAATAATGTTGAGTTTTGAAATTTAGACAGTCTATTTAAATATATTGAGAATAGTTGAATATTATGGGTAAATAGAACTATGGAATATATGGTTTTTGGAGGACAAATGAAAAGAGATATTATCTTATGTGTAGACGATGAGGAAATGATGGTCGAAGCTTTAAAGATTGAACTTACAAATAATATATCCTCCGACATAATTATTGAAACAGCTACAAGCGCAGAAGAGGCACTAATGATAGTCAATGAATCTTTAGAGCAGGGGGACCATATTATATTGGTTATTTCCGATCAGAAAATGCCTGAAATGACGGGCGAAGTTCTTTTGGCAGAACTGGACAAGATAATTCCGCAGGCACTTAAAATTCTGCTGACAGGCTATACAGATTTGGATGCAATACAGTATGCCATTAACAATGCAAGTTTATTCAGGTACATACAAAAACCCTGGGAACAGGAGGATTTAATTCTTACCGTTAAACAAGCCATTGATAAATTCAACACAATGAGAGCTCTCGATGAAAAAACCAGACAGATTATGAAGATGAATGAGGAGCTGGAAGAAAAGGTTCAGGAGAGAACCATGCAATTAAGTGATGCAATAAAAGAATTGGAGACCTTTTCCTTTACAGTATCTCATGATCTTAAATCTCCGTTAAGGTCTATTGACTACTGTGCAAAATATATACTTGAGGATTACGCAGATATGCTAAGCCCGGAAGTATTAAAAATGCTCACTGATATTCGCAGCACTTGTGAGAATATGTTTATTCTTATTAATAAACTTCTGCTATATTCAATGACTGCCAATGCCCTTCCTGAATTGGCACCGGTAGATACTGACCAGTTATTCAGGCAGACATATGCCGAATTAATGAGCTCGGTTAAAAACAGGAAGATTGAATTCATTATAAAAGGAGTTCTTCCGACAGTAATGGCGGATTCCATTTTATTAAAGCAAGTTGTAAATAATATTTTATCTAATGCTATAAAGTTCACCCGCCTGAGAGAAAAAGCCGTTATAACCGTTGATTGTGAAGAAGATAAAAACAAGTATCGTTTTTCTGTCAGGGATAATGGTGTAGGTTTTGACATGAAATATGCTTCAAAGCTGTTTGGCATCTTTCAGAGAATGCATACCCAAAATGAGTATGAGGGATCAGGAATCGGATTGGCTACTGTAAAAAAGATTATTGATAAGCATGGTGGAGAGGTCAGTATAAATAGTGTGGAAGATGAAGGGACTGTTCTTAGTTTTACATTGCCAAAACAACCATAGAAGAAAGGGGCCGTAATAAATGGAAAAAATAATTATAGCCCTATTGATAATACTATTTATTTTTTCTGCTACTATAGGAGTATATATGCTCGACCGGGCTTTTATCCCGAGTAATGATGATACTTACCTGGAATTACTTAAATATCACAACAATCAGAAAAGATTTTTAACAGATAGTAGAGAAAAGCCGATAACTGTCGGGATTTATAACAGCGGTTATCTTTACCATGCAAGCCATGACCACGGTATTAATAAAGATATAGTTGAAGAATTATTCAAAAGAATGAAGCTGGACTATAAAATTGAAATACTGCCCCGGGTCAGAGTTTCATCGATGATTTCCGAGGGACTGCTTCATATGGGTGTTTCTACGGTAGAAACACCGGAACGAGCTGAATATTCGTATTTTGTTCCTTACTTTGCAGAGAAAAATGATGTTCTGGTACAAAGTGATGCCGGTATTTCAACAGAAGAAGAGCTGTTGCAGAATAAAAATATCAAGGTGGGAATAGTAAGGGGATATTACTATGGTGAACACTACACAAAGCTCATCAAAAAGCTGGAAAAGCAAAAAATGATTGTTGAGGCAAGGGATACCGAACACCTGTATAAAATGCTTGATGATGGCTGGATACAGGTAACCTTTAATTTATCAACAAGCTACCTTTTCTATATTGATTATTACAAAATGCAAGGGATTAATATTTACGACTGGGCTCCAGAAGAAGAGCCATTGGTAAGAAATCTCGCCTTCAGCAAAAAATGTTTTTCTCCCGCTGAAATTGAAAAATTTCGGCAGACCATCGATGAAATGATTGAAGATGGAACCATTTACAATATTTTCAAAAAGTATATCCCTGAAGATAATGCAAAAAGGATGTGTAAACAATAGTGGCGCAAAAAGCGAAGAACAGGTTCTTTATAAAAAGAAATGGGCTGGCACAGAAACTGTCCGTCATGGTTTTCTTAATAGGTATTTTAATATATATACCCAGTATAATCTTTGGCGCTGTCACAAACCTTAAGCGTATAAATACTGAGCTTACAGATTACAAGCGGGGAGTTGAAATGCGGGTTCAGAACGCATTTGAACCTGCTATATGGAATTATGATATAGAAAGTCTGAGAAAATTAATTACATTGGAGCTTAATAACGAAAATCTTAAATCTATAAGAGTAAGTACAGAAAAATTAAGTCTTATATGGTTGACTTCAGAAAAAGGTTTAGTAGTTGACGAAACAGTTGCTCCTGAGGGAAAATACATTGAAAAAAAGGTTGTTCCTGTTTTCCGGATGGATGAAAAAGAACGGGTAATTGCCTATGCAACTATTTGGTATGACAATTTTCCGGTAAGAGAACAGTACTTTAAACAGCTTATATATGATTTTTTGATAGTGGGTGCCATTCTTTTCGCAATCAGTGCTGCCGTGACAATATCAAGCTATATAAGACTTGTGCGTCCTCTTGAAGTAATAAGAAACAGCATAATTGAGGCAGGGAAAAGCGCTTCAGCCGGGAAGAAAAAGCTGGGGAAGGCCAGCTTTGCCAGGGCTTTCGCTGAGATAAAAGACATGGCCACGGACATGGAAGATATGTTTGAAGGAATAGAAGAAGCTAATCGGAAGATAAGAGAGAACGAAGCACAGTTCAGAGCTTTTTTTAATCAGGCAGGTGTCGGGGTTGTCCAGGTTGTTGCGCAAAGCGGTGATTTGGTGCTTGCAAATCAGCGGTATTGCGAAATTGTCGGTTATAGTGTAGAAGAATTAAAAAATATGACATACGCCGATATTACTCATAAGGATGATGTTAAAGAACAGAGAAAACTGACCGAAAAACTTATTTGTGGCGAATTAGAAAAATACAGGCTTGAAAAACGATATACTCATAAAAATGGCAGACTTGTCTGGGCAGATGTGACAGTTACACGCCTATGGGAAACAGGAGAAAGCCCCACATACATTTTAACAATAATCCAGGATATTACCGACCGTAAAATGGCTGAAGAAAAAATTATTAAGCTTAATAACGAGCTGGAAGAAAAGGTGGCTGAAAGAACCTGGGATCTGGAAAATGCAAATCATGAGCTGGAAGCAGCTATAGAAGATTTAAAATCTGCACAAGCCCAGTTGATAAATACAGAGAAAATGGCTGTGTTAGGTCGGCTGGTGGCAGGTATAGCTCACGAACTGAATACACCCCTTGGTATTATTAATTCTGCAGGCGGAACTATTGAAAGGATTCTGCGAAAAGAGTTGGATAATGTTATAGAGTTTTGTTGCCGGGCACATGATGATGAATACAGAACCTATTTAAGTTTAGTTCATAATAGCGCAGAACAACAGGATAATGCATATAAGCGCATATTGCGCAGAACATACTATAAAGCTGTTGAAGAAAAAGGTATCCGGACAGATGAAGAAATAATTGAAAAACTGGTGGATATAGGTTACAAAGGAGAAAAAGACGAGTTTATTGAACTGGTTAGCAACCCGAAAAACTTTACTGCTATTCAGGCTGCTTATAGTATAGCCATATTGCATAAATCGGTTGGAATGATAAGAGTATCTACTGAAAAAGCTTCCCAGGTCATATTGGCTTTAAAAACGTATTCACACAAGGATACCAATAAAACACCTGTTTCGTATGATGTAATCAAGGATATAGAGACAGTTCTGACATTGTACCATAATCAGATGAAATATGGTATAGAAATAATCAGAGAATACGAAAATGTACCTAATGTAATTTGTTTTCCTGATAAACTCCATCAAATATGGGTAAATATTATTAACAATGCTTTACATGCAATGAACTATAAAGGCACATTAAAAATCCGCATTTCAAACGACAACGAAAGGGTCAAAGTTTCTATTTCCAACAACGGGCCTCCTATCCCTGAGGACATCATTGATAAAATTTTCGAACCATTCTTCACAACAAAAATGTTGGGTGAGGGTACTGGCCTGGGCCTGGACATTGTTAAAAGATTAGTAGAAGAAATCGAAGGCGATATCAATGTAGAAACAAATCAAGATGAAACAACCTTTAATGTCTGGTTAAAAACTTGAGAAGGGTGAGTGTATGCAAAAGCGCAGTGCAATAGTTTGTGTTGATGATGATGAAATGATACTTATTTCACTTAAACAGGAACTTATAGCGCACTTCAACGGCAGATACAGGTATGAGTCAGCATTAAATGCTGAGGAAGCACTAGATTTAATTGATGAACTTGTAGCGGATAAAATCTACATAATTCTTGTAATTACCGACTGGCTGATGCCGGGAATGAACGGTGATGAATTTCTTATGAAAGTCCATGAGAAATACCCGGAGATACAAACCCTCGTTATAACAGGATATGCAGATATTCTAGCAGTTTCAAAGGCAAGACAAAGAATAAACTTAAGCGGCGTAATCACAAAACCTTGGAATTCTGACGAACTTATACAAAAAATTGAAACGGTTATAGGCAGCTAAAAATTTAATTAATAGGGGTATTCTATTGTATAAAGTATTGATTGTAGATGATCAGGAGATTCTCAGATACGATATAAAAAGAATGAAAGTCTGGAGTCAAACAAAGGACTTTGTTATTGCAGGCGAGGCTGAAAACGGCATGGACGCTTTAAAAAAGTTGCGTGCCTCCTCGTATGATCTGCTTATTACTGATATTAAAATGCCTGTTATAGACGGTATGGAACTATTAAAAACAGTATCTGAGGAAAAACTGTGTCCATGTGTTGTTCTTTTAAGTGACTATACTGAATTTGCTTATGCCAGGAAAGGACTGTTACACGGAGCTTTCGATTATCTGGGAAAACCGGTGGATAACCAGAAGATTTCTGAGCTTTTATCCCGGGTAAAAGTATTCCTCGACCAAAAAAGAAGAGAAAAGGAAAAAATCAGGCAATGGGAGGATTTAGCTGACAAAGCCTTTTTCCCGGATGATTATGTCAATCAGGTGGCAGTTTGCCTGATCAAAGCACAGGAGGATGCTCTCTCGGCAACAAATAACATGTTGGCAACAGTGGGGGCTGCTCTTGATTATGATCTAAAAAAAGCCGTAATAATTCTCGAAAATGCATCCAGTCAAATCATTTCAAGAGTATTGGATGAACATGGATGGATTAAACTTTATACTGATGTTGAAGGAATCAGGCAGCCAAGCTATTCAAGGTATCAAAGCTGGGATGAAATTCGTAAACAAATATACGATGGATGCAGCAAACTTCTTAATTTTCTAAAGAAATTTGTTATATGGAAGGAGATTGATACCTTTGTTAAAAGTGCCTGCTTAGAAGTTCTTTATAATATTGACAATAATATTTCAGTTAAGACTATTGCAGAAAATTTATTTATCAGTAAAGCATATTTGAGTGAAAGGTTTAAAAAAATTACCGGTATTTCTTTATCTGATTATATTTATATGGCCAAAATAGAGAGAGCAAAGTATTTATTAATCAGCACCTCATTAAAAAACTATGAAATTGCTGAGACGCTGGGTTATAAGGATCACGAATATTTCAGCAAAGTGTTTAAGAAAAGCACCGGGCTTTCTCCCACTGTATACAGAAAAGAAAATATAAGCAGTTGACGTTTTTAGGGGAAGACTACTGTTTTTTTACATTTATCATAAGGGCATTATTATGTAGAATAAACTTACATAGTAAGCTCTTTTTTTATAGGCTGTTTTTATTTTTCTAAATACTGGAAATGCATGTGTATAAGGATTATTATGAAAAGATTGTTAAAAGAATTACTGAACAGATTCCGAAAAGAGGACAGTATTAAAAGTCTTGATTATTATATATATCATGACAACCTAACCGGTTTACCCAACAAAACTTCACTTATGGAAGACCTGCCTCTTTACTTTAATTGCATAAAGGAGAATCCGGTGATTATTGCCATTGATATTAATCATTTTAAGCTTATCAGTGACAGTATGGGTCCAAACTTTGCAGATGAGCTTCTTCAAAATGTAGCGAGTCGGCTGAATAAAATCTTTGGCGCAGGAAATGTCTACAGAATTGATGAGGCTGAATACGTAGTTATTTATGACCATAATTCCGGTAAGGATTTGTCCGAATCTTTAACACTTGTTTTTAGTCAGCTTAAAAAGCCATATGAAATAAGAAGAAGCAAAATGTATATTAATGTGAGTATGGGGGTTGCCCCGTGCCGTAATGGTGAAAAAACCCCTCAGGAATACCTGGAATGTGCCCAAAGAGCTTTGGAAGATACTCAGAGAAGGGGAAGGAATGGTTTCCTCATATATAAAGAATATATGGACGAATTGGTCAAGGAAAAAATGCAGATTGAAAAGCTGCTGCACAAGGCAGTGGAAAACCGGGAATTTGAGGTATATTATCAGCCGCAGATGATATTGGAATCCGGAAAAATATCAGGTTTCGAAGCATTATTGAGATGGAACAGCCCGGAGCTGGGTTTTGTTTATCCTGACCAATTCATCAGGATTGCAGAAGAAAACCGTCTCATTATTCCTATTGGTGAATTTGTTTTAAAAAAAGGCCTGCAGCTTTTTAAAAAAACTGCATAGAATAGGTTATAAGAATCTCAGTATTGCAGTAAATGTATCTAATGTTCAGCTCCTGAATGACGGCTTTATCAACGGCGTTTTGGACATTTTGGAGAAAACAGGCTTAAATCCTGACAAGCTGGTTCTGGAAATGACTGAGGAAATATTGACTGAATCATATGATATGGTTAAGGAAAAGCTGATAAGTTTAAAGCAAAAGGGTATAAAAATAGCCATGGATGATTTTGGCAAGAATTATTCAACGTTGGATGTTTTAAGCCGACTTCCCATAAACACATTAAAGATTGATAAAGTATTTATAGAGAACTTTTTGCAAGACAAGCCAAAACAATTAATTACCGATTTAATAATTAGTATAGGCAAAAAAATGGGGTTTGAAGTTTTGGCAGAGGGTGTGGAAACCAGGGAACAGTACGAATATTTAAAAAAATATGAAAATATAAAAGCCCAGGGATTCTATATCAGTAAGCCTGTGCCGATTGAACATGCTGAAAAAATTGTAAGAAAGTATGGTCCCAATATAATCAATTGGAAGCTGAGCTGTGACTACAGATAAGTATTCGCCATTTTGTCTGTATAGTGATAAAATTATGTTTGTGGAATATCATTTTACAACAAGATGGAGGGCCATTATAGATGAGCAG
>FZPS01000180.1_pt80 | contig 14982 bp, 16 predicted proteins | sample 1817821 | NCBI WGS metagenome assembly FZPS01 (sample SAMEA104158645, study PRJEB21678) | metagenome | place: Germany | collected 2015-04-21 | reverse complement strand
ATGTAATATATGCCTCTAAACCTAGCCAATTTAATGATCCATTTGATTGCACAATAGGGTATTCTACTGAAACCTTGCTAAATGATATCATAAAATCCTTTTTTAACATAGCCTATTTCACAAATAAAAAAGGAAAGAATGAGATTAAAAGAATATTCAGAGATACTAGCAATAGAGATAACAAACTCATAGAAGTAAGTTCATGGGAACCGTCATTGATAAGAGATATAGTAATTCAAATGATTAAGATTGACGATATATATTATGGCTTACATCAGAAAGATAAATATTTTCCGAAAAACAAAGGACATTGGAATAAAGAAATATCTAAACTGATCTTTTCACAGGAAGAATTTAGAGAATCATTTTTGGATAATTTCCTAGATCAAAAATATCGAAATGAAAACACCAGAAAACAATTATTAGATATATTCACAAATCCTGATTTTCCACTTGATAAGCTATTAGCACAACCTAATTTAGTTGTTACAGATTCTAAATATGCATTATCAAGTGTTAATTTTTCATTAGATAATATAGATTTAATCAAACCTATTGATTCAAAGGAAAATGAAAGGATAAAGACAACTATCGAGCAATTTAATGAAATTGCTAATGGGGAATTGAAAAAATTATCAGACTTAATTGATAAACATATTGGCATAACTTGTTTTAGTAAAAGTGATAATATTCCTTTAATGTGGTCACATTACTCTAACAAACATAGGGGTTTTGTTGTTGAATACGACTTAACAAATATATCTGACGAAGACATTGATATTTTGTCTGGACTATTTGTAGTTAATTATTCTAAAGATAGGGTTAGGTTGCTTCCTTCAGATATACAAAAATTTAAAGATGATATTGATAGTACCACAAAAGTAGTAACAAATAGCATTATTGAATCTTTATATACAAAATCAAAATCATGGAGTTATGAAAAAGAAGTTAGAAACATTGTATACATACAAGATGATAATAGAATAATACCATTTAAATATGTTAAATCTATCATTTTAGGGGTTAGAGCAAGCGATAAATTGCAAAATTTAATGATGGATTTATGTAGAAAAGAAAACTGGAGTTTGTATAGATACAAATTGCATAAAGACGAATATAAATTAGAAAAATATCAAATATTGTAGGATACCATTTAATATCAATAAGTAAAATTACTAAGGTTTTAGTATTAATGGGAAAGAGATTTTTTAGAAGTTTATATTTTCTCAAACCATAATATTGTATATTTAGAATAAATATCAATTAAGGAGGATTAATTATGGGACTATTTTCAGGAAAAAAGAACAATATGGAACTCAAAAAAATATCTGATGAATGTTTACAAACGATAAGCAAATACATTGATTCATCAACCGATGAAAATCGATTAAACATGATGTTTACTAAAATAACTATTTTTAGAATGAAATACGACAAAACAGATTCACTCTTTCAAAATTTTGTCGATAGAAAAAAACGAGAACAAAACTTAGAAAGAAATAGATTAATCATTTTGCAAATGGATGATTTATTAGCAAATATTTTAAGTTTTAATGATTCAGAGTATGAAGAATTAAATATACTCATGAATGCTATACTACCTCCACAAGTTGCTAATGAGAAAAATGGATGGAATAGTTTTTGGAGAAAATTCTTCGAATTATTTGATAAAGGGTCAGGTAAAAAATGATAATGAAAAAAATAATTAAACAATTATTACTATATCTACTAGTAGGTATAACATCAATTCTTACTATTGTGTTATTAGGAATTGTTGGTCTTCCTAATAGTATCGGCGGTAAGATTGTAGTGTGGTTATTTGCAGGTTTATTTTCATATTCTATTTATATATTTATACCTTTCTTTAATAAGAAAAGTGTAAAATATTACGATGGTTTCCTATTAGCTTGGGCTTATTTTGCAATAATAATAGTGATTGCTTTTAGGACCTCTAATTTGGAAGAATATGATTATTTTATGGCGTTTTCATTCATAGTTAGTTTACCTTTTATATCAGAATTGATTTTAAAGTCTAAAAGAAATATCAATAAAGAGAAAAATTTTAACATAAAAAAAGAGATTCCAAAGTTGTTTGATATAAATACTTGGTTCTCAATCTTGGATGTTTCATCAAAAATAAAAGTTAGTGAATATATAATTCGAAAAGATTTAAATGAAATGGTTAAGGAAGGATTTGTAGAGTTGAAAAAAGTTGGAACCAAAAACTACTACAAAATAATTGATAAAAAAGTAGAAGATTCAAAGTGATGATAATTAAGACGTTTTTTGTTTTATCATCAAATGTATGTATGTTATGAATTTGGTAACTATAGTTGCTACCTTTTCTCTTTATAGTTTGATAAGTCATATAGAAATAATGATTTTGGTGGAAAAGACTTATTTTTATATATTGCTGTCGCCAAAAGTGTCAGCCTTGTAGAATAGGGATCAAGAGCCCGCCCTATTCCAAGAATCCCATTATTTTGATAACTTAAAAAGAACGACTTAAAGGAGGTGGTGTAGATGTGAGAATAAATGATTTTGATGTGTACTAACAAAACTTTTGAAGGTGAAATAAATGTTAAGTATACAACAATACAAGAAGCTTCAAGAATATAAGGAACTAGGATTGTCAAAAGTAAAAGTATCGGGAAAGTTAAACTTATCGTATAAAACGATTTGTAATTGGTGGGACAAGGACCAAGCATTCTTTAATGCCTTTCAAAAAAATCATGATTATATTTTAGATAACTATAGACAATACATCATCGAAATTTTGAAGATTAGTCCTCAAATATAAAGCCATCAGTTTAGGGATGTAGTAAATATTAATAGGGGTGTAGTGAAAAACACTCGGGGTGGTGTAGATTTTAATAAGGGTGTTGTATTGTATCAAAATAGGTCACCCAACACATTTAACTAATTCGACAGAAACACAATGATGTGCTTCTGTTTTTTTATTGTTTTTAGGGGTTCAAATCTCACCCGTCTTTATTTTTTCGTATTTTAATTAACTCGACAATGTCGAATTTATATAAAATATTAGAAATTATATTTAATACACTAGTCAATAATATATCTTTTTGTCCTTATAGTGTAGGAACTACTTGATTAATAGTTTCTTTAGAGTGATAGATAGTACACAAAGGAGGAAAAGATTTATGAACTATACACAAACAATTAGGAATTATATTAATGAAAGAAAGGGTGAGTTTTTCGAAATAACTTATGAACGTAAAAAGTATTTTCATATGATACCAGATAAAACAATTATGAAAGTATTAAATAGGTTAGAAGATGAAGGATTACTTTTATCGGTTGCAAAAGGATTATATTTTATAAATGATGGTAGAGAATATTCAAATGATGAATTAATAGACTATTACGGTTTAAAGGATAGAGGTATTGCAGTTGGATATGTTCTTTTCAATAACTTAGGATTAACAGATTATAAAGATGACAGTGTTGTTATTTATACAAATGAGCTAGGCATTAAATCTAAAACTATTGGTAATATACAATTAAAAAAGATGGATTTAGTCTCATTTGATCATAAAACAAAATCCATCATTACAGCGTTAGAGTTATTAGAAAAAGGATTTAATAACATTATTGATTGTGATTGTATTAAAACAATTGTCGTTTTAGAAAAATGTCTGTTGGAATATCACGACTTCTTATTTGAAGATATTATTAAAAATCATAAATATTCAAATGTAACTATTCTAAAGTTACAAGAGCAGTTGAATAGATTATTAATTCCAAATAACTGTGTAGAAATATATCTAAAGATTAAGCGTGAAAGTTAAGTATTATTTTAGAAAAAACGAAATTGATTTTTATAAGTGGTGCAGGATAATACCTAGATGCAAATATATTGTGAAATCTTTTAGTCATTATTCACCTGAAATGGCAAGAAGTAGAATTAATGAATATGAAGAAGCTAGAAGAATTCTGTATCAGTATAAAGTGTTGGTCGCTACTTTAAATAATGAGCAAAGAGAATTATTAAAGAATTATTATATTCCACATAAGATTGCACCATGGGACAAACATTGCTTATTTAAAGAAATTTATAGTAATTGGTTAGAAATAGTTTTTCCAAATGGTGATGATCTTTTAAAAAGATTAGATAAAGTTAAAACAGCAACTATAATAAAACAACTAAGAATTCAATCAGGGTATAACAAAGAAGAAGTATCTGGATTAATAGGAATATCACCAGCATCTTTAAGGCATTATGAAGAAGGAAAAATATTAGTACCATTAGATGTCTTATTTCTTATGTTTCAGATCTATGGGGTTACTATAGAAAAATTATCTTTGTTGTATGAAAATAGTAAAAAATAACAATTTATGATATAATATAGGCAAGTAGATAAATTAGAATTTGTAGGTGAGAATGATGAAAACTTTATATATGATTGGTGGCACTATGGGAATTGGAAAAACAACTGTGTGTCAACAGCTCAAACAGGATTTACCGAATAGCGTATTTCTTGACGGAGATTGGTGTTGGGATGCAAGGCCATTCCAAGTAAACGATGAAACAAAAGCAATGGTTACGAATAATATTTGTTACTTACTCAACAATTTTCTGAAATGCTCTGCATACGAGAGTATTATTTTTTGTTGGGTGATGCATGAGCAGAGTATTATCGATTCCATACTTGAGAAGCTGGATACACAGAACTGTGAGGTGAAATGCGTCTCTCTGATAGCCGATGAAAATACTCTGCGTGAAAGATTGTCCGCTGATGTAGAAAAAGGTATTCGTTCTGAAGATGTAATTGAGAGAAGCATAGCAAGAATACCTATGTATCAAGCATTGGGTACTATTAAAATTGATACCAAAGGAAAAGCTGTGGCTGTGATTGCCAATGAGATTAAGCAGTTGTAATACTGACAAATTCCAATAGGTCGAACAGTTAGGAAAATAAGAATTTGATAAACACGAGAGGTAGGAAAATGGAAGAAATTGAACTTCAAAAAGTTGACAAGGGCACTCCTCTTGCAGAGGACTTACTGAACTTTGTAAAGAACTTCTCCTGGTTAGATGTAAAAGAGCATACGGTGAGAGTGCTTGAAAACTGGGAATTCGAAGAATGGGAAACTCCATTCGTAGCAATAGTGAATGGGCAAATTGTTGGAATGACGACCATCATGAAATCTGATTATTACCCATTGCCAGAGATTTTTCCATGGATATCTACTTTGTTTGTAAGTGAAGATTACCGTGGCAACAGAATCAGCGGAAAACTTATCGATTTTGCCAATCAATACGCCAAAAGCATTGGCTTCGATAAGACCTATATCCCAACAGAATTCATTGGGTTGTATGAAAAATATGGCTATTGCTATGTAAAAGACATAGTAAACTACGGAAATGGAATTGACCGTTTGTATGTCAGAGAAATAAAATAGACTATTCATTAAATCCCTATTTATGAATCAGCTATGTGGAATACAAAATGAAGAGTTAAGATAAGTAAATATGAAATATTTTGTAGTGTTAGTAATTTTTATATTACTACTAAAAGTTGCATTATGAAACATTTTGTAGCGTAAAATTTAAATATGAAACATTTTGTAGTGTAAATGCTTAAAATGAAACATTTCGTAGTAATGACACATTATGAAACTAAAAGATTGATACAATTTATCAGTCTTTTTTTGCTATTTAAAGACATTTTGTGGTAAAATAAGAAAAAAGATAAATTAGAATTTGTCGAGGTGATGGTTGAATGAAATTATCAAATGAAGAAATCTTAAAAATAGCTATGTATCAGTCGTCTATAGATGCAAATTGTAAGTTAGAAGATTTTTGTTGTACAGAAAATGTGATTGTTTATTCTAAAGAAAATAACTTAGCAAGAAAATATCTAAAATTACCTCACGTTTGTAATTTGATTTCTTATGGAAACAATATTGTAGCAACAATTACAAGTAAGTATGAATCGATTGTGAAAGAATATATTTCTAAATATTCAATGGAGCATTGTTTTGAAACACCTAATATGCACATATTGAATGATGAATTTCAAAAGGATGGATATCGTGTTTGCTTTATGGCAGAATATTTTTTACCAGATATACAAGTATTACAACCATTGGACTGTAATTATGAATTAAGAATTTTAACGCAAAAAGATTTTGTAAATCTATATACAGAAGATTGGAGTAGTGCTTTATGTGAAGATCGTAAGGAACTTGATGTTCTAGGTATAGGAGCATACGATAATGGTAAACTTGTTGGGTTAGCAGCTTGTTCAGCTGATTGTGAAACAATGTGGCAAATTGGTGTCAATGTGTTACCCGAATATAGAAGAAAAGGTATAGCTTCAGCATTAACAAGCAGATTAGCAATAGAAATATTAGAAAGAGGAAAAGTTCCTTTTTATTGTTGTGCTTGGTCAAATATAAGATCAGTAAAAAATGCAATAAAAAGTGGATTCCGTCCTGCATGGGTTGAAATGACTATTAAGGATTTCAAATTTATAGAAAAAATGAATAAATAAAACAGAGTTTTTAACAAATTCCTATTTATCGTTCAGAAATAGGGGTATGCAAAATGTCTCTAGGGTATGCAAATTCCGATATAGGGGTATGAAAAATATTTAACTTTTTAACGATTACAAGTCTTAGGGGTATGCAATTGTATTAAAATTGTGTGACGTTGCCAAATTGAAAATAAAGTCCAATATTAAATTGGATTTTTTATATATATTTATTTTTATATAGCATAATTGAAATTTGAATGATAAAGTGATATTATAACTTATCAATAAATTTAGAATATTTTGAGATGTTAAGGTGAATATAAGAAAAGTGTTGTATAATAACTATCAGAAAAGATTTTGAAGTTTTTTAAAAAAAGAAAATATTTAATGGGGGTTTATAAAATGAACACAAAAAAAATGACAGGCGATGTTATTGAAGAAACCGATAAGATAATTAAGAAATTTGGAACAAGAATGGCTGGGACTAAAGCATCACTTGATACAGCTGATTATTTGTATGAAGATGCTAAAGGATATAGTGATAGTACTCATATAGATGATTTTTATATTCATAAAGGAGCTTTTCTTGGCTGGATTAATATTTTAGTATTGGGTTATATTGCTGGGTTTATTTTCTTTATTTTTAAGTTGGAAATAGTAACAATATGTATAGCAGTAGTTAGTATGATTATTTTATATCTACAGTTTATTAGGTATTTGCCTATTATTGATTTTTTGTTTCCAAGGAAAAAAGCAAGAAATGTTTATGGGGTAATTGAGCCGAAAGGTGAAGTTAAAAGGCAAATTATTATTAGTGGACATCATGATAGTGCACCAGTGTTTAACTTTTTAGTTTATCAACCTAAGCTTTATAATTTAAGAGTAACTGGATCAATTGTTTTTGTTATTTTAGGCTTAGTATTATCAATTGTAAACTTGTTTATAAATAATGATATTTTATATTATGCTTCAATTGGAGTTATTGGTTTAGGAGTTTTACTAATATCGCAGATGTGGTTTTTTAGAGGTAGAAAAGCGACTCCTGGTGCAGGAGATAACTTAGCTTCAACTCAAACTGCTTTTCAAATGGGTAAATATTATTATAGTTTAAAAGGAACAGATAAAGAATTAAAACATACAAGAATTATTTTTGCTTCATTTGATGCGGAAGAAGAAGGATTAAGAGGAGCAAGAGCTTTTGTAAAGAAGAATAAAGATAAACTATTAGACGTTAAGACTTATGTTTTAAATATTGAATGTTTGTATGATGAAAATGCACTATTTTTCTTAACAAGTGATATTAATGATAGTGTTAAGTTAAGTGATGATTTAGCATCTAAATTAGTTGATATTGCAACTGAGAATAATGTTAAGACACATAAACAACCAATAGCTGTTTTAACTGGTGGAACTGATGCTGGTGAGTTTGGAAAAATTGGAATTGAAGCAACAACTATTATGGGTATGCCTTGGAGCAATGATAATCGAAGTATGGCATATCATACACCTAATGATACAATAGATAAAGTATCAAAAAAAGCAGTTGAATATACTATTAATATCTTTAATAATTTTATTATTTCCAAAGATCAAGAATAGTCATAAATAAACACCTATAAAATATAGGTGTTTTTGTTTCGCTTTTCATTTAAACGAAGTGAAAACAATTCACATTAAAGCAAAAATATATGTAAAAAAAGTTCACATTATGATTGACTTATATGTGAAAGATGATATAATGTAATTGAGGTGATACAAATGAAATTAAAAAAATTAAGACAAGAAAAGGGCCTTACTCAAGAACAAGTTGCACAGTTACTAGGGGTAACGCGTAGAACATATTTAAAGTATGAAAATGATCAATCAAGCTTATCCGAAATAAAATATAAGTTTATTTATCAAACATTAGAGCAGTATGGTGTGATAGATGAAGAACGCGGGATACTAACCATTGAACAAATAAAAAATGCTTGTTTTGAAATTTTTAAAGATTATGATGTTGAATACTGTTATTTATTTGGTTCATATGCTAAAGGCAACGCTAATCCTAAAAGTGATATAGATTTATTGATTTCTGTAAATGCTAGTGGATTACAGTTTTTTGAGATTGTAGAAAGATTGCGCGAAAAACTAAAAAAGAAAATAGATTTATTAGATGCTAAGGAATTAGAAAAAAATATACTATTAGTAGAGGAAATATTGAAAGATGGAGTAAAGATTTATGGATAATAAAAAAGACAATAGATACTATCTAGAAAAAATTCTTACAGATCTTAAATTTATTATTGACCATACTAAAGATAAAACACTAGAAGAAATAGCTTCAAATGAGATTTTAATCGATTCAATTATGTTTCGTATAATTCAAGTAGCAGAAAGCAATAATTATTTAACAGATGACTTTAAAGGACAACATAAAGAAGTTCCATGGGTGGCAATAAGAGGTATGAGAAATAAAATTGTTCATGATTATAGCATTATTAATATGGCAATTGTGTATGATACAGTCAAAAATGGTATACCAGAAATGTATGCTATTTTAAGTAAGATTTAATTTGAGGGAAAATTATGAATGTGAACTTTGGATTAGTTTCATATAAATTTATAAATAATGATATTGAATTTAATATTAATCAAATTCAAAAAGCAATTAAAAAAGTTAGTGGTGTAGATATGATATGTTTTGGTGAAGCATTCCTGCAAGGTTTTGATGCTTTTAATTGGGAATATAGTCATGATAAAGATATTGCTATTACACAAGACTCTAAAACTATGAAAAGATTAGAAGAGATATCATTTAATAATAAAGTAGATTTAGGCATAGGTTATTTAGAAAAAGATGAAGATAAACTTTATTGTTCATATGCAATTATTATTGATGGTAAGTTAAAATATAATTATCGTAGAATATCAAAAGGCTGGAAAGATTTTAGAAAAACAGATTCTCATTACCAAGAAGGAAATGAAACATTAAAATTCAATTATAAAGGATTAGAAATAGTTGTAGCTTTATGTGGAGATTTATGGGATTATCCTGATAAGTTTAAAGCTAAGGATTTACTAATTTGGCCAATCTATGCAAACTTTACTTTGAAGCAATGGAAAGAATATGAAGTAGAATATGCAAAGCAAGCATATAAAGTAGCAAGTAAAACTTTAATGATTAATTCATTAAGTTGCAAGCCAAAATCTTATGGTGGTTTGTTTTACTTTGAAAAAGGTAAAGTATTAAAAAAGTTAGAATATGATCGAGAAGGAATTTTGATTGTTGAAATTGAAAAGTAAACATAAACTGATAATTAACGAACTTATTAAATGTAAGTTCGTTTTTACAATAGGGAATATATTCTATTAATTGGGCGGAATGAAATACTAAAATTAAGCCGAATTAAAAGTGGGAAACTGGCCGAATTAAAAGTTGAAATTGTGCCGAATATGCTTGTCAAATATTAAAAGTTATGATATAATAATTTTGAAAGAGAAGAAAGTTGGTGAGTCAATGAGTAAAATAGTAAAAGATAGTGTTGAATACAAACCTAGGATAATAGATGCTACTATTCGCAAGTACTTAAGTGTTTTTGGTGCTGTGTGTGTTGAAGGTCCTAAATGGTGTGGTAAAAGTTGGACATCCTCATATCATAGTAACAGTGAGTTTTTAGTAGGTGATCCTTCTGGTAATTTTCAAAATAGACGATTAGCGGAATTAGATCCCGTTATGATACTTGAGGGAGATACACCTAGATTAATTGATGAGTGGCAAGAAGTGCCTGCTATTTGGGATGCTGTTCGTTACACTGTAGATAAGAGTGGTAAGAAAGGTCAATTTATTCTTACAGGTTCATCAACACCCAAACGAAAAGGAATATTACATAGTGGTGCTGGAAGAATAGCTACTATTAAAATGAGGACTATGTCGTTATATGAATCTGGTGAATCAAGTGGTGTTGTTTCTTTAGAAGATTTGTGTAATGGTATATTAAAAACTATTATGATAGGAGAAGTTAATTTGCTTGATATAGCTAATTATGTTGTTCGTGGGGGCTGGCCTGGCAATATAACAAACTATATTGCAACTAACAATCTTTTATCACAATCTTACCTGGAAGCAATTATTAGAGATGATTCATATAGATTAGACGATAAAAGGTATGATACTAATAAAATGAAATTATTATTAAGATCTTTAGCTAGAAATATTTCTACAACAGCCACAAACAATAAATTAATTAACGATATCAAAGCAATTGATGATGCTGATGTTGATCGTGATACCGTTGCTTTATATTTAGATGTATTTGAGCGTTTATTTTTGTTAGATAATCAACCACCATTTTCGCCTAATATTCGTTCTTCTATTAGAATAAAACAAGCTGAGAAAAGACATTTTTGTGATCCTTCACTGGCATGTGCTTTATTAAAAATGACACCGGAGATGCTTATGGGAGATCTTCAAACTTTTGGATTTTTATTTGAATCACTTTGTGTGAGAGACTTAAAAATTTATGCTGAATCTTTTGGAGCTAAGGTATATCATTATCAAGACTATAAAAATCAAGAAATAGATGCTGTTATTGAATTAAGTGATGGTAGTTGGTGTGCGTTTGAAATTAAATTAGGAGCTAATCAAATAGACAAAGCAGCTCAAAATTTAATAAAAATTAAAGAAAAAATTAAAAGTGAGGGTGGAAATGCACCAAGCGTTCTTTGCGTTCTTTGTGGATTATCTAATGCAGCTTATGCTAGGGAAGATGGAGTATTTGTAGTACCTATTACTGCTCTTAAAAATTAAAAATGGAAAGGAGAAAATATGAGTAAAATTAAGAAAGTTAAAATTTTATCAAGTCACGAATTAGAATTGTTAGAAGATTGTTTGAAAGGTGATGTAATTGATTTAAAAAACTTAGATCAAATTCAATTAGATTTAGAAATTATTGAAAAGGAAATTAAAGAGGGGAAAGATGCTGTTTACCAAAGTTTACTTAAAAAAGAAAAAGAACGTCTTGAAACCGAATTAACATTAAAGTTAGAATCTGTTCATAGCGAAAAGTTAAACAAAAAAGAACAAGAGTTGATTAAACAAGAAGCAGAATTTAGCGCGTATAAAAAACAAGTCGCAAGTGAAAAAGAAAATGAGGCACTTAAGATTAAGCAAACATTGATAGCTGAGTTTAATGAAAAATTGAACGAAAAAGAAAAAGAATTAACTAAAGAAAAAACAGACTTTGCAAACTATAAAACTCAAGTTGAAGAAAAACATGCACTAGCATTACAAGTAAAAGAGTTAGAATTAAATGAACAAATTATCCAAAAACAAATTGAAATTGATAATTTAAAAAGAGAACAATCCTTAGCTAGTGTAAAAGTTATTGGTGAGAATTTAGAAAAATGGTGTGCTGAAGAATATCAAAAATATGCAGTTCAAGGTTTTCAAAATTGTACTTGGGAAAAAGATAATGATGTAATTAAATGGGCTGGTGAGACATCAGGCACTAAAGCAGACTTCATTTTTAAAGTATTCAATAACGAAAAAAAAGAAAAGTTAATGACAACAGTAGTTATGGATATGAAAAGTGAAGCTTTAGTAAGTAAAACAAAAAACAAAAACTCAGATCACTATAAAAAACTAGATTTAGATCGTCAAAAGAAAAAAGGTGATTATGCATTACTTGTAAGTGAATTAGAGTTAAGTTCAGATAATGATTCACCAATCAAAAAAGTTCAAGAATATGACAATATGTACGTAGTTAGACCACAATATATGATGTTATTCTTAAGTATCATTACAACAATTTCTGAAAAGAATAAAGAACTACATGAAGAAATTGCTGCATTAAAACTAAAAGGAGAAGATACTACTAAAATATTTGAAGCTTTTGATTCTTTTAAAAATGAAACATTGAAAATTGCTATTGATATTTTAGACAAACATCTTAGTGATATTGAAACAAAGACAAGAACTATTCAAAAGAGTACTGAGTCAATATTAAAGAGTACAGAAACAATTACAAAAATTATTAAAGATAATATTATTTATAGATTAGAAAACTTTAATATTCAAAATATTTTAAAATAACTTTTTTTGAAAGTAAACAATCCGGCTATTTTTATTAGCCGGATTTTTAATTTTCAAATTTTCAGTATTTGAATAGAAAAAGACTATAGATTATGATATAATAAATATATGTATTGTTAAGGGGAAAAGGTGATTGTATGTTAAGATTAGAAAACATTACAAAAGATTATAAAGTTAGTTGGGGAAAAGTTCATGCTTTAAGAGGTATTAATTTATCTTTTAGAAAAGCTGAATTTGTTTCTATTTTGGGGCCTTCAGGGTGTGGAAAGACTACTTTATTAAATATAATTGGAGGGTTAGATCATTATACAAGTGGAAACTTGTATATTGATGGTATACCAACAGATAAGTTTACAGATCGTGATTTTGATACTTATCGTAATCATAGGATTGGCTTTGTTTTCCAAAGTTATAATTTGATTCCTCATCAAACTGTTTTAGAAAATGTGGAGTTATCACTTAATATTGCAGGTGTTGATAAGGAAACAAGAAGGAAAAAAGCAATTGAAGTTTTAGATAAAGTTGGTCTTCAAGGAGAATACAATAAAAGACCTAATCAATTATCAGGAGGTCAGCAACAAAGAGTATCAATAGCTAGAGCTTTGATTAATAATCCTGAGATTTTATTAGCTGATGAACCTACAGGAGCCTTAGACACAGAAACATCTAAACAGATTATGGAATTGATGAAAGAAATTTCTAAAGAGAGATTAGTAATTATGGTTACTCATAATTCTAAGATTGCTTATGAGTACTCTACAAGAATAATCAAATTAGAAGATGGATTAGTAATTAGCGATAGTAATCCATACGAGCCAGCAGAGTTAATAATTCAAGAGAAGTTTAAATATGATAAAAAATCGAAGTTATCAATTTTGTCAGCGATTAAACTTTCTTCAAGAAACCTAATTTCAAAATTAAGAAGAACTGTTTTAGTATGTATTGCAGGATCAATTGGGATTATTGGAATTGCATCGGTACTTTCATTATCGCAAGGAGTAACTAATTATGTTGATGATATGCAAAATGATATGCTTACAGGTAATCCAATTACAATTGATGAAACTGGAATAAATATAGCTTCTTTCATGGAGACGATGTCTATGAGAGAAAAACAAGATGCTTTGCAATATGCCTATAAAGATGGCCATATAAATATTTTTGCTTTATTAGAAAATTTAGTTAAAAGACAAGAGCAATTAACTTCTTTTGGGATAAAAAATGAAATTGATGAAGTTTACCAAACTTTTATCAAAGAGATGCCGGAAGATAAATATGGTGCTTATGTTTTTGATTATAATTATAGTGTAAATAATAATATTTATACTGTAAATCCTTTTACAGGCCATGAAGGAGAAACGATTTCTATTGGGGCAATCACACACATTTATTCAAGAATGTTAAGTAAGAGTGTGGGGGATTATTCTCATGTTATTACTGGTCTTGCAAGAATATTTAATCCTTTACCAAATAATAAAGATTATATCTTAGACCAGTCTGTTGTTGTTGCTAGTAAAGGTGATTTAGTTTATCCAGAAAATATTAACCAAGTTATGTTAGTATTAAATGATGATCAAGCATCAACTGATGTCCTTTTAGCCCAACTAGGTTATTATACTCAAGATGAGTTTTTAAATGTTATGTATAAAACATTAAGAGATGACAAGTATGATTCAAGCTTAGATATAACTCATTTTTCTTATGAAGAAATTATGGCAAAGAAGTTTATTTATTTTCCTAATGATACAGTTTATACAGAAAACACTAATGAATATACAAAAAAAGCTAGACCATTTTTTTATAGTCCAAGTGTTGGTGAGTGGGATAATGGTTTAGAGTTAGAAATTGTTTCTATCTTAGCGCCAAAGGCTGGTGAAAAGTTTGCATCTTTGAATCCAGGAATTTATTATACAACTGATTTTAATGAAAAGTTTTTAAGTGATAATATTAATTCTCAAATAGTTAATCATTTAATAGAAAACGAAAAAGAGGAGTACGTTAGCACTTTAATGGTTGATGCTAATACTGGTATTAGTATGGCTGTTGGTATTACTTATAAGTATACTTATTTTTTTGAAACAGATGAAAATGGAGATCCTAAAGAGTATACAGAAGATTGTTTTGTCGGGACAATACCACCCTATGCATCATTTTTATCGTCAATTCCTGGATTAAGTTCTAGTGAGGCCTATTCCTTAACTTTAAGGGATGTTGGTGGCAATAGTATGCCGAAGCAAATTAGAATATATTCATCCGATTTTGAACAAAAGGATTCCACAATCGCTTACTTAGATTTATGGAGTTCAGATGATAGATTAGATATAGGTGGAGTTAGTTATAAGGCAAAAGACCGAAATAAGATTATTTATACTGATAATTTATCAGTTATTATTAAAATGATTCAAGATA
>FZPS01000002.1_pt38 | contig 14990 bp, 15 predicted proteins | sample 1817821 | NCBI WGS metagenome assembly FZPS01 (sample SAMEA104158645, study PRJEB21678) | metagenome | place: Germany | collected 2015-04-21 | reverse complement strand
AAGCCAATAATGATCGTTTCCGAAAAGATAAAAAACTTCCCCGTTCAATGTCTCCTTGCTTATATCCTTTGAATACATATATATATAATCATATATTTGGTTTCATTATGCAATTCAATGCGGTTATTTTAAGCTAAAAAATAGCGGCGGCAATGACTCCAAACACCAATAAAGCAAAACCAAACGACAGCTTTTTATATTTGGACAGCATTACATACCTTGACATGATTGCCATAATCAAAGTATAAACGGCCATAAGGACAACCTGGCCGCGGACGCTTACCGACGCCATGGGAAGAACAGCTATAGCCTGCGACACAATTCTGATGCCGTACAAAACGAAATCGGCGGGATAATAAAGAATGCCCAAAGCGGGCGAAATCAAGCAGAACAAGGCGCAAACGAAGATATAAGAATAAGCGCATACCACAAGGGGCAATACAAACAAATTGGATAAAATGAAATAAACGGACACTTGCCCGAACACATTGACGCATATGGGAAGCAAAAAAATGTTGGCGGAAACTGACAAAGCGATTGAAACCGAAACAAACCTTACTAATCTGCTTGGTTTTTCCCCCGCTAAAAACTTATATATGGGAGGGCAATACAATAATATGCCAAAAACGGCGCAAACGCTCATAATAAAGCTCAGAGAAAACAGCGTAAGGGGAGAAACCAGCAACAGCGCCATGCAGGCGCAGGAAAGGGAGCTGAGCGCATCGTATTTTTTGCGAAGACATAAAGACAGCATAAACACAACGGCCATAATAAAGGCCCGCAAAGCGCTGGGCGGAAATCCGGTAACGCCGCAATAAATAAACAGCGCCGTTGTTACGACCGCCAAATTTATCCAAGGGTTCGTGTTGAGCTTTTTTAATAAAAAAGTTATTATCATGACCACAAAGCTTATGTGCAGTCCGCTTACGGCGAAAATATGGCTTAATCCGCTTTCCCTTACGGCTTCCAAGTCTTGAGAATCAAGCGCGCTTACATCCCCCGTAAGCAAGGATTGCGCCACCCCCGCGTTTTCGGGGGTAAGATACTCAAACATGGGGGAAGTCATTCCAAGTTTGAGCTTCTCAAAAAAAGTAAGCTTTGACGGCGATACCGATATTATTTGAAGCAAAGAGGCTTTATAAAATACCTTGGAGCCGTAATACGCCAGCGAGGAAGAACGGGACAAATCCAATTGAATATTCTTGACGGAGGCCAAAAATTTTACGCGGTCATACAATTTATAAGGGTGTTCGTCCTCAATTCTCAATACGGCTTTGCCGCCTGCCGCAAAGCCGTCCGCCTTTAGGTCGCCCAGAATAATGTTATAACCGTCCTTATCGTCGCTGATTTTTTGGATTTTGCCTTCCATAACATAGCTTTGGTTTTCGTCAAACAGTTTGACAAGGTTGGAATGCTGTATGTAATGCAAACTAAAGCCGAGCATAAAAAACAAAACCGTTAAAGCCGTAAATTTTTGCTTGAACAGCATCGCCGTCAAGCACATGCCCGCAAGCGTTGCCAAAGCCCATATGAAATAGGAGAAATTTCTTAAAAAGAACAAACAAGCGAAGATACCCGCCATCAAAGCGGCGGTCAAAAAAAGCAGGGGACGGAAATTAACCACCCTGCGTTGAGTCATAATTGATAGGTCTTAAGCTCTTCCACAAGAAACGCGTTTTTGTTTTGGGACAAGGCTTCTTCCAGTATTTGAGCTTCTTGTCCCTTTTCCAGATGAGTAAGCGCCGTAAGCGGAATATCCCTTGTGATAAAGGCCATTTCCTTAACGCTTATGTGCGGGCTTTGGGGCGTATGGTTTTTTTCAAGCAAGCAAGCGTCCACAAGCGCCATATCGCAGCCCTCAACAAGCCTTAACAAATTATCGCACATGACGGTATCGGCGGTATAACTTAAGACTTTCCCCCCTTCTTCCTTTATTTTGACGCCGTAAACGGGCAAAGGATGCTCCAGTTTATAAAAGGTAAGCTCCAAATCCTTGACGGTAAATTTACAGCCGTCATGAATGACAATGGAATCAAAACCAAGACAGCTTTTCAAAGCGGCGTATTCCTCATAAGGCTCATTGGGCATAAAAAAAGGCAATGGGGCTTCCCAAAAGCCGCTTTTGACATACTCAACGGCTATATTTCTGAAAACAAAGGCGTCGGCGCAATGGTCGCCATGAAAATGCGAAATGACTACGGCGTCAATATCCGAATACGGCATAAGCTTGCTGAGGTTGCGCAGCGAGCCGCTGCCCATATCCAGAACGATTTTTGTTCCCTTGGAGCTTTCCGCCACATAGCCGCAAGTGGCTCCGTTTTGGTTGGGATATTTGCCGTATCTCCCCGTTATCGAAAGCTTCATATTCCCCCCTTGAAACTCAAATCATATTCGAGGTGGCCACCACATCCGCCCCCGTATTCAAAACGTTTTCAATCAAAACATCCCCTATTTTTACGGGTTTAACCGCTTCACGGGACTTTATTTCCTTGATAATCTCAAAAATCAAATCCTTATCGACGGCGGCGCTTGTTTTGCATGAAACCGCCTTTCCGCCTTCCACTGGAAACAAAGCGGTAACCACCCTTTGCGGATTAATGAATTCGATTCGTGCGTATACTTCTCCTTTCTTGCAATCGTTGCCTGCAACCGAAATTTCCCCGCAGCTGACCTTTTGGGAAACCTCCATATCGCACCCTGCGGGACACATAACGCAAATCATCTTTTTCATTCGGACTCCTCCAAAGAAAGGACAAGGTCGCCCTCTATTCCTTTAAGGTTAATTTCCGCCTGCTCCAAGCGGCAGGGCAGCAAAACGGGATATCTTTTGGCAAATATTATGTCTTCGCCGCAAAACACATTAAACCTTTTGTTTCTATGCCTTTGCTCTGTTCTAAAACACACAACCGCTTTCTTGTCGCCGCCGTTGATTATTTGGGGCACGGCGTATATTATGCCGCCGCCGGCGATTACCCTTATTTTTTTATCGTCCGCGCGATATTGCCCTTGGGCATACAACGCGGCATATTTCCCCGCCGTTTGAGCTTCAAAAGAAACGTCGTCGGCAAGGTCGTGGATATGCAAAAAACTGCCCGTCGCAAAAATTCCCTCAACGGAGGTTTGTTTGGTTTCGTCCACAACGGGCCCCAAGGTTATTCTATCCATTTTAAGCTTTAGCTTAACCGCCAAATCGCTGTCGGGAACAAATTGCGAAGAAAAAAGCAATGTGTCGCATTCCACAAATTTCTCTTGAGCGGCAACAGGTCTTTTTTTGCCGTCAAGGGGAGCGATATATACGCCTTCCAGCTTATCCTTGCCCCGCAGTTTGGTTATTGCGGTATTGACATAAAGCGGTATGCCGTAGTCGTCCAAACAGCGGGCTATATTGCTTTTAAGGCCTTTGGCGCAAGGCTCTTTTTCGCATACGCATTGAACCAAGGCGCCTTCGTAAGTCATTTGGCGGGCAAGAATAAGCGCCAAATTGTCCGAGCCGAAAATAACCGCCTTTTGGCCCAATTTTTTGTATTCGGCGTTAATCAGCCTTTGAGCTTGCATAAGCGTGTAAATTCCTTGCGGCAAAGAACTTTGGCCCAAGGATTTTTCCAAATCGTCAAGCTTTTCCTTACAGCCGGCGCACAAAACTACGGCTTTGGCTTTCACTTGGAATTCGCCTTTGACGGGGTTTATAACCGTTAAAATTTTATCTTTGGATACATTTGAAACAGTAGCCTGCGTAATAATATCGACGGATTTTTTCTCTATTTGCTCAATAAACCTTGCGGCGTATTCGGGGCCCGTCAAATCTTCCTTGAAATACCGCAGTCCGAAGCCGTTATGAATGCATTGATTGAGGACGCCTCCCAAAGAAGCGTTTTTTTCAAGAATAAGCGTTTTGGCGCCTTGGTCGGCGGCGGCTAAGGCGGCGGCCAAGCCCGCGGCTCCTCCGCCCACTATCGCCACATCGTATTCGTAATTCATTTGTTTACCTATCTGCCCGGCAAAAATTTATCTTTATAGCACTGAATGCCTCTTTTTATTACTTCTATCGCCGTCTGCTTGCCGCATATTTTCATATCGGCGGTATGCTTGCCCTCAAGCTCTTTGTAAACGGTAAAGAAATGGCATATCTCGTCCGTTATGTGTTTGGGCAGCTGCTCGATTTCGGTATAAGCGTTCCAAGTAGGCTCATTAAACGGAATGGCGATTATTTTATTGTCAATGAAACCGTCGTCGGTCATGGTAACCATGCCTATGGGATAGCAGCGGCATATAGCCATGGGTTTAATGGCTTCGCTGCAAATAATCAAAACATCGACGGGATCGTTGTCTTCGCAAAAAGTTTTGGGAATAAACCCGTAATTGGCGGGATAATGGGTGGAAGTAAACAATATTCTGTCAAGAATCAAAAGTCCTGTTTGCTTATCCAATTCGTATTTGTTTTTGCTTCCTTTGGAAATTTCCACCACCGCGATAAAATCCTCGGGCGCTATTCTGTCAAAACTGATATCATGCCAAACATTCATTTTTCAATCTCCTGTAAGGGCTGTCAATAATAGTATTATACAATACATAAAAGCGACAAAGCAATTAAATGCTTGCGATAATACGATATATTTAATAAAAAAACGCGGATTTTTACATTTTTTAATAAATCTCAAATTTTACTTAACAGCAAATAAGATAAATGCTATAATAAGAAAGCGGATAAAAGGAAAGGTATGATTCACGACGAAAGAATAAGCAACAAGCTGTTGGTTTTATTTGTCCTTGACAAAATGGAAATTCCCATTAACGAGGAATTACTTTTGTCCATTTGTTCCACCGATAACGAATGGATACCTTATTTTTATTGCAAACAGATTATCGCGGACTTGACCGAAGCTGGTTTTATCAACAAAATAAACGGCAGCATCCGCAATCCCATGCTGTCTTTGACCGAGGACGGCAGGACCTGCCTTTCCCATTTCTACAACGACATCCCTAAGTCCGTGCGGGATACCGTTACCGAGTTCGCCCGCCTTTCCCGCCTTGATTACAAAAAGAAACAGGAATTCACCTGCGACTACAAAAAAAACGCTGACGGCTCATATACGGTGGACATGAGCATATACGAAATCACCAAGCCCATCATGCAGCTTAAATTCGTGGTCAGCAATCTCGAAAAAGCCATTTCCATCTACAACAATTGGAATAACAAAGCGCCCGAAGTCTATAAAGCCTTTTACGATATCTTGATAGATTAAATTTTTTAATTAATTTTTTTTGCCCAAACTCAAAAAAGAACTTTTCAACAATCTTACCGTCTGACAAAAAAATTGGAAAAATAAAAAAGCCGCTTAAAGCGGCTTAGTTTACATTATATCATCCAATTTTACGGGCTCAACGGTAAAATTGCTTTGGTTGTCGATTTCAATAACCGTTCCCCCTCTTTGGGCGGTCATTTTGGGGAAGCCTTTATATGTGCCGAAATAGGCCAGATAATCTATGGACTTTCCGTATGTCAAACGCACGCCCTTGTAGGTTACCGAAAAGCCGTTGACATGGTCATGCCCGCAGAACACGCCTTTGGTGCTGCCCAGCTCTAAGATGGCGTCAAAAAATTCCCCTCTGACGGCGGGAGGATACACATTCTCCAAAGCGTCCCCGTAATGGTAAATAACATCGGGGTCGCCGTTTTTATAAGCCTTCCAAGCGTCTTCGTATTCGTTCAAGGGTATATGGAAAAAAGCCAGCGAAGGCGGAAGGTCGTGCAATTGATAATGTTCTTTTATTCTGTATAATTCTTGCTTGTACCAGTCTATTTGGTCTTTATGTATTTTGTCGTACACATTTAACTTAGTGTTTGTAAGATAGGAATTGGAATCAATCAAAACAAGGGACGTGTTCATGCTTTGGTCGGGATTTTTGATATTGATAAAGGTATTGCCCATGCCCGATATATTCTTGGGGCCTCTTTGGAAAATACAATATTTAGAGCTTTCGTACACTTGACAAATGTCCTCTTTTCCAAACAGCGAATACCATTCTTCGTCATGGTTGCCGAAAGTAACCGTCCAAGGTATTTCAAAACTATCCATCAGGGCGCACAAAAGCTGAGTGGTTTTGCGGTTATTTGCCGAACCCGATTGAATGGGCACGGGATACACCATATCGCCGGTAATGATTATCAAATCGGGTTTGGTGTAATTGACAAGCTTGGTTATTGCGGTCATGGCCTTTCTGTCCTTGCCTATGCTCATGAATCCGCCGCCTATGTGTGTGTCGGTAAGCTGCAATATCCTGAAATTCTTTTGAGCGTTTTTGGTAAAAGCGTAATAGCCAAGACCGTCGATATCGGGCGTCAAACCGTTGTTTTGAACCTTGCTTTGCTTAAGGGCGTATTGCATATTCATATTAAAGCCGATTGTGCCCGCAAGCGAAAGCGCGCCGCTTACAAAAAATATCGCAGCGATTACTATGGCCAGAACGCCTATAAGTTTTTTTCTGTCAAACTTCTTTTTCATGAGCCTTGTCCTTCCTTTTGCCGAGTATTCCGCAATAAACTATCCGCTTAAAGATTATAACACACAACGGCTTTTTTGAGAATAGCTTTTTTCTTTAATTAATTAAAAGAGCCCCGTCCATTGACACATTATTTTTACCTATGTATAATAGTGATTGCCATTGAAATAATTTCTTCGATGTGTTTAACGCCGTTAAAGGAGCGATAAATATTGTATAAAGCGCTGATAAAGATAAACAAAAAAGACTATTTCGCCTGCAGCATGTATTATATAAAGAAGTATATATCGGCAAGGGAGATAATTTTGCTTTTGCTGCTGCTGGCGGCGGGGCTGGCGCTGTTTATTTCCTTTGACAACATAATAATTTTGGTAATGTTCGCAGTGATTTTAGCGCTTATGGGCTTTGCGGTAATTTTGTTTGTGGTAACGGCGCTGGCGGGATTTAAGACCGACTACCAAAAATACGACATAACCGAGCAGCTTTTGACCTTTGACCAAAAAGAGCTCACCATAGAAAGCATAAACAGCAAAGGACAAACAAGTTTTATTGAAAGACTGGAATACCGAAACATCGACAAAGTGGCGCTGAGAAAGGACAGAATTTACCTGTACGGCGGCGTGGCGTTGCCCTTCTATATATTCCCCGCCGCCATGAAGCAAGGCTCATACGAGGATTTAAGGCTGTTTTTAATTGACAATATTGAGCCAAGCAAATTCAAAATGAAAACAAAAATGCGCTACTTCCCCTTTTACCCAAAACGAAAATTCGACCAAGATTTACAGCAAAAACTTGACAATATTGACCAAAACCTAAAAAAAGCTCAAGACGACGACCAAGACCAAAACAAAAAATAACCGCTGAAATAAGCGGTTATTGTTTATCTTTTATAAAGCCAACTTAAAAAGCTTATTTTAACCCTTTAATAAAATCAAGGAACTTGACGGCCTCGATAAGGCAGTCTTTGGATATGGCCTTAAACATATCCAAATGGTAGCAATGGTTATCCATAAGCTTCATGGAATTGTGGCTGAACACGGGGATATTCAATTTTTCCAGCTGCTGCTTAAGATATTCGCCCTGCCCTTTGCAGAAAATATCCTTTTCGGCGTAAGCGATAAAAGAAGGGCGCCAGTTTTTGTCCACAAAATTTATGGGCGAAAGCTGGTCATAATAAGGAAATTCTTTAAGATTGGAAAAGTCGCTTTTAATTTCAAACCCAAGGAAACAGCCGGCTATATCCCTTGTCAAGCCGAAGGGCAATTTGGATTCCAGCGAAAGGGCGATGTCATAAGGCCCGCAAAAGCCCATAAAGCCCGCTATTTTGACTTCGGGATCGGGAATTTCCAAAGTGTTTCTCAATTTTTGGTTATTGGAAGCGGCCACCAAATAAGCGGCGAAATAAGCTCCCGCCGAATCGCCGGTTACCACTACTTTATCAAGGTCAAGATTATACTTTTCCTCCATTTGCTTAAGGTAATTCAAAGCCTTCATGCAGTCGATATTTGGGGAAGGAAAAGCGTAATAGGGGCTTAAGCGGTAATTTATATTAAACACAAACCAGCCCTTGTCGGCAAAATAAGAGCTTATGCTTCTTCTGTGCTTTTTGTCTCCCGCCACAAAGCCGCCGCCGTGAATATTCAGTATAACGGGATATTTGCCTTTTTGGGCGTACCTTTTGTCAAAATAGGCGTCGCCTTTGGCTATGTAGGAATAATTTTCGTCATATACGATATCCCTATCGATGCTTACATTGGGAAATCTCTTATAGTTTTGAGGAACATGGAATAAATAATCTATTGCCTTAAATAAAACCTGCGACCTTGTCATGCCGTAACCTCCGTTGTAAATAACCTAATACATTATATTAACTTGTCAAAATTCTTCATATGCATAACAATTATAATGCCATTCTTTAATAAAGTCAAAAAGTTTTGGCGTACCCGGAGGGACTCGAACCCCCAACCTTCTGATCCGTAGTCAGATGCTCTATCCAATTGAGCCACGGGTACAACGAAGTAATTATAGGGCTTGACAAAGATTATGTCAAGCAAAAACAAATTAGTACCCTAATTCGTACCCTAAAATATAATTCAAGAATTTTATATTTTTACAAACTCAAAAGTAACAAAGAGTGTTAGACGCCTTTAATATTTTGACAAGCCGCCCCCCGCTCAGCAAACAAAACCCGCTTTTGTTTCAAAGCGGGTTTTGCTACAAAAAGGCTGTTTTTTTGAAGAAATCAATCGGTTTTTTCATTGTTTTCAACATCGGCGTTATTCACCATAACCTTGGCTCTTCTTCTGCCCTTATTGTTTTTAACCGCTATAAAGGCCGCTATTCCGCCGCCCATAACCGCGACGCCGCCTATAATCACGAACAAAATCCAAGTTTTGCTGCCTTTGGCCTTTACTCTTTCCCACATGGCGACGGCTTTTTCATGCATGGCGCCAAAATCTTTCATAACGCCGTATTGTTCTTGGTCTATTTCGGGATACCGAAATTCGTTGTTAAAATATTCGTCGATATCGTATTCGTATTCTTCAAGAATGGCCACAGTCTCGGCGCTGCCTCGCAAAACTTCCCTGTCCAGTCCGCAGGTATAGCCGATATATATGGCGTTTCTTATGGCCACTTCGGGACGGCAAAAATAATCGATAAACATATGGGCTATTTCGGGATTGGGAGCGTTTTTGGGTATCACCCAGCCGTCAAACCACACATTGCCGCCGACTTCGGGCACAAAATAATTCAAGTCTTCGTTTTCCTCCATGGCCAGTACAGCGTCTCCGCTCCAAGAAAGCCCAACATAGGCTTTATTGGCCACGATTTCATTCTTGCCGTAATCCACCTCATAACCCTTAAGGAAAGGTTTTTGTTCCACCAAAGCGTTTTCCACCGCTTCAAGCATTGTGTCGTTGACGGTATTGATAAGCTGCTGCACGCTTTTGTCTTCAAGGCCTTTGGGCAAAGCGTCGATTTCTTTAAGATAAAGGACGGCGGCCACATAGGTATCCCTTATGGAATCTTTAAGAAAAATCTTTTTGTCCAGCTTTTTGTTGTCGGCTTTATTCCACAAAATGCCGTAACCGGCTTCAATGTCTTCTTCCCTTACTATTTGGGCGTTATAGAGTATGCCCAGCGTTCCCCACATATAAGGAACAAAATAATCGGACAAAGCTATTTGGGTATTGTTTATTACTATGTCGTCAAAAACGGCGTCCACCTTATCGTAAATTCTTTGGTCGATGTTGCTTATATTGTGAAGCTTTGTTTTGTCCAATTCCATCAGCATATTGTTGCGGACCAGCCTTTCAATGGCGTATTCGGAAGGACACAGCAGGTCCATGCGCTCGTCATTGTTCATAACCTGCGTAAGCATCACCTCGTTGGTATCGAATGTGGAATACACCACATTGAGGTTTTTTCCCGTCTGCTCATAATAATATTGCTCAAAGTCGTTTATTGTTTCGGGATCGATATAGTCGGCCCAATTGTATATATACAATTCATCCGTTTGGGCATGGGCGGGCAGTCCCGCGGGTATCATTATCCCAAAGAATAACGCGGCAAACACAAAAACCGCCGCAAGCGCGCTAATAACTCTTTTCATTTTTTATCTCCTTTGAATATTTTTTAATATATTGTCTTAAATTTATTATAAGCAAAAGGGTGATTATAAACACGATTATTATGGAAAAAACGGCGAACCAGAAAGGATTGAGGCCTCTTGCGTTATGCTGGCTGCTGTAAATATAAGTGCTTAAAGTATCTATTCCGGTTGTGGCGCCTTTATTTATCTGAGTGATAATAAAATCGTCCATGGAAAGGGTAAAGGCCATTACAAACCCCGATATTATTCCTGGATAAATAATGGGCAGTATTACTTTGACCAGCGCTTTGGCGGGAGAAGCGCCCAAATCCAAAGCGGCTTCGTAAATATTGGGGTCCATTTGGATAAGGCGGGGCATTACCGACAAAACCACATAAGGCGTGCAAAAGGATATATGGCCTATGATAAGTCGGACATAGCCTTGGGGAAACTTAAAAGTTACAAAGAAAAGCATGAGCGACACCGCCATGACTATTTCGGAATTGATTATGGGCAATTGGTTGACATTCTCCACAACTTTGCGCATTCTTTTGCGCAGATTAAAAATGCCTATGGCGGAAACTGAGCCCAAAATCGTGGCCGCCACCGAAGAAACCGAAGCGATAATAAGGGTATTCTTCAAAGCGCTGAGAAGGGCGGGCGTTTGCGAGGAATTCAAAATGGAGCGGTAGGCGTCAAGAGTAAAACCGTGCGGAAAAGTAAAATTTGAGGTGTTTGAAAAAGAAAACACGATTATCATTACTATGGGGGCGTACAGCAGCGCCAAAATAATAAAAATGAAGGCTTTGTCAAAAATTTTCTTTACCATAAGTTCTTGGACGCCTCCCCTTTGTTATATTTGCTGATGAAGATATTGGAAACAATCACCAACAGCAGCATAATCAAAGACATCACGCTTCCCACGCCGTACAGCCCGTTATTGAATTTGTTATAAATGGAATCTCCGAACAAATAAGTACCGCCCAAAAGCTGGCTTATCGCGAAAGTGGATATGGTGGGTATAAACACCATGGTAACGCCGCTTATTATCCCCGGCAAAGACAAAGGCAGCGTGGTTTTTATGAAAACCGTAACGGCGTCGGCGCCCAAGTCTTGAGCGGCCTCAAGATAGCTTTTGTCTATATTGGTCAAGGTGGTATGCAGGGGCAAAATCATAAAGGGCAAGAAGTTATACACCATGCCGAAAATCACCGTGCCCAGCCCCAGGTCTATGTTAAGCGCTTCAAATATCGCCCTTGTGGCAAGCGTTCTGATGAGAAAGTTCACCCACATGGGCAGTATAAAAAGCAATACGATTATGCCGCCCCAAGCGCGCTTGGACAGGATATAAGCCACGGGGTACCCGATAACCAGGCAAAGCAGCGTGGTAATAATCCCCACCAAAAAAGAAAGCAGAAGCGTAGACAAGCTGGCGCCGTCCCGCAACAAGGCGATAAAGTTCCCGAACGACAGCTTTCCGTCAACCAAAAAAGCGTTTACCAATATCAGCGCCAAGGGTATTACCACAAACAACAGCATGAACAGGATATACGGATAGGCAAAAACGCTTCTTGTTATGCGGAAGTTTTTGATTTTGTTTTTTAATTTAACCATAAAGCTTTCAGCCATTATCCGCCTCCGCGTATTCGGTAACGCGAATGTTTTCGGGTTTTATATAAATGCCTATTCTGTCGTCTTTAAGCCATTCGTCGTCGGTGTCGATAAAGAAATCGTAATAATCGTCCGTTCTGGCCACTATTTGATAATAGCTTCCCTTATAAATGGAGCTCACCACGGTGGCGCCTATTATGCCTTCGCTTTCGTCATCCTTAATTTCCACATCGTCAAAATCTACTTGCACCTTAACCTTGGCGCCCGAAGGCAGGTTGCAGTGGCAAGGGAATTTGCCGCCGCAGATTTCCACATTGTTTTCGCTCCACATTTCGGTTATTATCTCATTAATCAGCCTTGGCTTGCGCATTATGTGCAGGTCGGCGGGTTTGATATACAGCCCGATTTTTTCTCCCGGCAAGCACTCCACATTGTCATGGATAAGTATTTCATTGCCTTCTTCGCCGTCGATAATGGCGATAGTTTGATAATGGTCTCCCTTGAACACCGAGGAAATCACTTGCGCGGTAACCATGGCTTTGGGGTTATCCCCTTTCAAAACGGAGATATCCTCGGGACGAATAATGACATCGATAGGCTCGTTTTTCTTAAACCCTTTGTCCACGCATTTGAAATTATGCTCGCAAAAGAACACTTCATAATCATCAAGCATAATGCCGCTGAATATGTTGGATTCGCCAATGAAATCGGCCACAAAAGCGTTGGCAGGCTCGTCGTATACTTTTTGCGGACAGCCTATTTGCTGAATCACCCCTCCCCGCATGACGATTATGGTATCGCTCATGGTCAAGGCTTCTTCTTGGTCGTGGGTAACATACACAAAGGTTATGCCCAGCTTTTTATGCATATTCATAAGCTCTATCTGCATATCCTTGCGCATTTTCAAATCCAGCGCCCCCAGCGGCTCGTCAAGCAACAGCACATCGGGTTCGTTCACAATGGCGCGCGCTATTGCCACTCTTTGCTGCTGCCCGCCCGAAAGACTGTCCACATCCCTATGCTCAAACCCTTCCAAATCCACTATCTTAAGCACATTTCTGACCTTTTCGCTGATTTCTTCCTTGGTGAGCTTGCGCAAATTCTGATATACATTTCCCCGCTTATCGGTATAGGTGGTGCCGTCGGGCGCTCGTTTGAGCTTAAGCCCGAAAGCGATATTTTTATAAACATTGAGATGGGGGAAGAGAGCGTACTTTTGAAAAACCGTATTAACAGGCCTTTCATGAGGAGGTATGTCGGTAATGTTAACGCCGTTAATAAAGATTTCCCCTTTGGTAGGCTTTTCGAATCCCGCAATAAGCCTCAATGTGGTAGTTTTGCCGCAGCCGGAAGGTCCCAGCAAAGTTACGAACTCTCCCTTGCGTATGGAAAAACTGATATTGTTCACCACGGGATTGCCGTCGTATTCCTTGGTTACTTTCCTTAATTCGATTATCTTGCTTGCGTTGTTCATTTTTTTATTGTTGGCCATTTTTATCCCTCTTAAAAGTTGCTCGGAGTGGTTATCCAAAGCACCTTGCTTCTTCCTTTGTTTTTATTTATTATTCTGTGTTCCCTTTTGCCGTCGATATAAAAGGATTCCCCTTTTTTGGCTATATAGCTGAACTGCCCGTATTCAATACAGATTCTGCCCTCCAAAACATACCCGAACTCCTCCCCCTCAAAGGGCAAACGGTCCAAGCAGGCGTCGCCTTCTTCGTTCAAAACCAAAATTATAGGCTCCATTTCGTTCTTTTGGGAATTGGGAATAAGCCAGATATTGGTTCCCTTGCCGTTGGTTGACTCAAAATAATCGTTTTTGGTGAACACTATTTTTTCCTCTTTGTCCTCGTCAAAGAAGTCCCGCAAGCTCACACCCAAAACATTCAAAATATCCACCAAAGTCGCTATGGACGGCGAAGCGATATCGTTTTCCAATTGGCTGATATAACCCTTGGTAAGCTCGCATCGGGAAGCCAGTTCTTCCTGCGTCAAACCCCTTTGTAGCCTAAGCTCTTTTATTTTCGCGCCGATATCCATTTTGCCTCAATTGCTATTTTATTTCATTAAACATTTTGTATTATATTATTGAAGATTAGTCTTGTCAAACGATTTTATTAAAATAGCTAAACTTTTTTTACGGCATTTTTTTATGCGTAAAAAGGCGGGATTTTTGACGAGATTTAAATATTGATATCGTAATCAATATATGATAAAATAATGTTTATGAAAAGGTTTATATCGGCAATAATCATATTAATGACGCTGTGCTTGTTTTTAATCGCCTGTTGCGCGGGATGCAAAGATAAACAAGAAGACGAGAGCGTATTTACCGTTATGAGCTTCAATATCCGCACGGCGGCGACTGAAGACGACAATAACAACCTGTGGACAAACCGCCGGCAAGAAGTCATTTCGCTTATCAAGAACCGCGCTCCCGATTCAATAGGCTTCCAAGAGCTTTCCATGATACAGTATGACTTTGTGGAAGAAGCGCTTATGGAAGATTATGAAATCTACAAAGTCTACCGCGGTCCTTTCCCGTTTTTCAACGAATGCTCGGCGATATTTTACAAGAAAGAGCGCTTTAAGCTGATTGACAGTCAAAGCTTTTGGCTGAGCGAAACGCCCGACCAAATAAGCGTGGGCTGGGACGCGTCCACGCACAGAATATGCTCGATGGTTACTTTGGAAGACAAAGTAACGGGCAAGGTTTTTTCCCATTTTAACACCCACCTTGACCATAAAGGAATTATCGCGAGGGAACAAAGCGTTTACCTTCTGAAAGAAAGGATAGCCTCAAACAACCTGCCTGCCATTTTAACAGGCGATTTTAATTTCAACGAAGAAAGCGATTTTTACCAAAACTTAGTGGAAGGCAATTTACGCGACACAAAATACCTTGCGCCCGAAAAAGCCACCGACTGCGGCGGCACTTACAACGGCTTCGGCAAATCCCATCCAAAATCCCCCATTGATTTCATTTTCACCACCGAAAACGATTTCGAGGTATTAAGCTACAAAATAATCCGCGACAGCTACCGTCCGGGCTACTACCCCTCCGACCACTTCCCCGTAATGGCCACGCTGAAACAATTGTAAGTTTCTGTTCCGCTGAGCCTGCTCAGCGGACCTTTTTGTTCCGTTGGGTTTGCCCAACTGACCTTATATACGCAGAAACAGTGTCTTTCCCGCTTTTGCTTTGAAAACAGAACCCCGATGCAACAATGCTATCGGGAACCTGTTTTCTTCGCAAAACCAAAAAATCCATCTGTTTCTGCTACTC
>FZPS01000078.1_pt395 | contig 14994 bp, 9 predicted proteins | sample 1817821 | NCBI WGS metagenome assembly FZPS01 (sample SAMEA104158645, study PRJEB21678) | metagenome | place: Germany | collected 2015-04-21 | reverse complement strand
GCGTAACAGCGGAGAGTGGGAGGCTTTTAAAAACGGGGATTATGGAAATTACGGGGATGATATAGAGTATACATACCATGTTTTAGTGAGCGCCTACCGTCCCGATGCCGAAGTTGAGGATGGGGAAACCAGGGAAATAGGCGGAAAGAAATTGGAAGTATATATGCCCGTAAAACAGAAAAGGGTGCTGGTTATCGGAAAGAAACAGCTGGCTTGGGATCCCAGGAACCCCGACCGGCTGGTGGTGGATATGGATCCGGCCAGGGAGGGCTTCCAGCCCATACCCGGCGACAAGCTCTTCTGGGATTATACCGCGGATTCCGGCATTCCCTTTGAGAATGACGCCGATATCAATGAAGACAGCGTTGCGGGTGATTACCCCGGTTTTCTAGTGCCCAATACAATTTACTATATGCAGGTCTTCACATCCCGTTATAAGGATAATGAGTCAATTAACCAGGACAAGTGGGCGGACGGGATTTCGGATAGCCTGAGGATCAGGCTGTCCTATCTTTCGCCTGTCTATAGTTTCACCACATATCCTCATGTAAGGAAAGCGGTTCCCGTGCCTATTATAGAGAGGGTATTCGACATAACCCAGGAGGTTGACGGGCAGCTTGAGATAATGGGAATCCAGGCAGAACTGGACCACCTGTTTACAAAAACGGACTGGCAGCGCTATACCGATAAGCTGACCGGCCTGAGGCTGGAGTATGAGTTCCTGATCAGCAAATCCCCTTCCTTCGAGGCAAGTGAAACTGATACGGTTTATAAGGAACATACCAGCTATTATGTTGATACGGTACCGGTAATAATCATGATAACGACCACAGACACAGATATTATAAGACCGAATACTGTTTACTACGTCAAGGTAAGGGCCAACCTGTACGATGATCCTGGCGGGTCTGCCATTGAGTGGTCCGACTTTTCTCCCATCAAGGCTTTTACCACACCCAAGATCGAACCCAAAGACATCGACGATACCGGCAGAAAGCCGAGCGCGCCTGCCGACTTTGCCATAGCGAAGGATGAGAACGGAGAAGAACGGGTAACCGATGCCAGGGTAGACCTGACATGGAGGCACAGGGAAGAGGATGTATTGTATGAGCTTATCTGCACCACCGATGGCGATACCGAAGACTTCATCAATGATGATTACAACAGGCTGTTCATCGACATATACAATAAAATCGCGGACCCCGACGCCAACGCGGTGATCATCGACCCTGACGATCCTGACGGCATACTTCAGGGCTACGGCTTTAGCATTGATGAGAACAACCAGATTATAATGCCCATAGGTGAAGGTTTCTTAAAACCCAACAGGATTTACTATTTCAGCCTGCGGGCCGTGCGGAAGGATGGAGAGGGAGAGCCAAGCGACTGGGTGACGCTTCCTGTCACCACCAGGATGGTAAAGGCGCCGGAATACTTCGAGGCGGTCAGGGACCTGGAAGTGGGCTTTAATGTTGAATGCGGTATCCTGGGAACTGATGCCGATTCCATGGAAGTGTACATGAAAAAGCACGGACAGCGCGACTCGGCATACAAAAAGCTCCTTCGCTCACAATACACGGTGGTGAAGGACGGGACAAGATACTATTACAGGATATACAACCTGGAGTCCGACACCATGTACAACTTCAGGCTGTACAACAGGACCGGAAAACTATGGTATGTATACGACAGATACGGTGGTTTTTGGGATGACGATCCGGGCGAACCCATCCCGGCCAAAACAAGGGATACCTTCAGTGAGATTGAGGTACGCTGGGTGGGTGAAGACCTTTACAGGTATTTCCTTGAAATCCGCAGCGAGCATGAAACTGTTTACAGGGAGCTGAGCAGTCAGACACATTACTGGTACGATACGCCTGAGGGCTTACGGATTGATTTGTACAAAGAAAAGACCAGCGCGTTTGTGAGAGAAAAAGCTGTAAATAAATATGTCTACTACGCCCGTATCACCAGAAGGCCTGTTACCGACGCAATGGGACTGGTAAGCCATATGCCCCTTGATACAAACACCCTTTATTACATAAGGCTATGGGCAGAGAACATCGCGGCGGACCAGGAAGGAGAATCCCTGAGGGTCGGTCCCGTCAGCATCCGCACTGATTTCAGCCAGGAAGACTATGACAAGGACAGGAGAAAGGACGATCTGCAAGATATATACAACATGGAAGCCGATCAGCTTCTGAGGAAGATGTATTGGCTGGTGGACTCGAGGAGCCCTGTAAAACTGCGGGCATTGATTAAGGGGGACATGGTATCGGGCTTGCTGCAGGCTTCGCCGGGTATGACCGTAACCATCGATTTTTCAGGCGAGCTTGCCAACGCGGAAAGCTACGATATCCTGGTACCCCAAAAGGTGCTGGAAACCATTGAAAGCAACGATTCACGGTTGAACCTTAAACTGTCCGGCGCCGAGCTGACCTTAAGCAGGGGAAGCGTGGATATAAACGATTTGAAGCGTCAGGCGCTTGGCAGCGGGGCGAAAGAGGCCATGCTGTGCCTGCGCGTCCAGAGGCTGGCAAAATCCGATGAAGCTCTTCCCGACAAAGCAAAGCTGATTTCCATGGTATACGACCTGAGCGTATATGCGGTGGGTTCCAGGCACACCTATTCGGAAATGGCAGCCATGATCCATGATATACTGGAAAATCCGGATGCCTCGGGTCCTTTCAAGTACGGTATTTTTGACAGGGAAATGTCCAGGGTGCTTAAGCAGCTGGAACAGTACAGTTATCGTTCCCATACCGAACTTTTGGACCTGATCGGCTCAGTTATAAAGAGCATAGAAACCGAATTGTCCTGGTACCTCAAGGATATCCTGGACGGCGGCAGCGAACTTAAAGCCGGTATCTTTGTAATCAAAGCCATTCATGCTTTTCCGGGCAGGATAGGAATCAAGATTGAATATATGCCCACTGCAGGGATCATTGTTCCGTATGTCAATTATCACGCGTCAAAAGGTTGGGACGAGGTTCGGGGAGCCAGGGGCTATGTCTTGCAATATGTCCTGTTCCGGGCAGATGCTCCCGGAGAGTACGCGGTATTGGCCGGACCAAGTGTTTCGGTAAGCCCGGGCAGTTCCTATGAGGGCATAATCGATGTTCTTGGAAGAAAATATGACCTTACGAAGGTTTTCGGGAATACAACCATCTATCCCGGTAATCCCATTACAGGACAGCAGGCGGTTATGCTTTATGCTGTATTGACCGGACGGGAGAGTGAACTTAACGGGCTTACGCCGAACCAGAAAGTGTTTGTCCTTGGCATTGGTGAGATTATTGGGGTGAGGGAACTGACGGGCTACATGGAAAACCAGGGCTCGGTATCCCTGGCGGTCCTTCTCTACTGCGAGAAGACGGGGATTCCGCCGTCCATGCTGTGGCCTTCCAGGACCTTCGTTATATCCAACGCGGATCAGATCAACAAGAGATTATACAACTATGTGGTTCTCGGGATAGACCTTGGACTTGCCTCCCTGGATAATAACAGGTTTGACGCGGCTGGCAGGAGCACCATAGGACAGGTGTTGGACATGGTAGCGAAGGTGCTCGAAAAGGCCGGCGAGATATAGGCGGCACCCCGCGCTTGACCCAGGATATGGAATGGAGCTGAATGGGTATGAGAAAACAGTCTGCATTTATCAAGCATATTTCAAAGTTCATGGCTTTGGTCATGCTCCTGGCCCTGGTTGCCGGGAATACGGCCTTTGGCCAGACTGAACTGGTCGGTACCCCCAGAAACTATAAAGTGGACGCTATCGGCTATGACGATAACGAGGAATGGTACGCAACCCTTTCCTGGCAGCATGATGGCTTTCCCGCGGGGGCGTACGAAGAGCAAATAACCGCCAGTTTCCATGAGATAGAATATGGAACCGGAAGGCGTATCTCAAATACCATACTGATTCCAATGGCCGGAAGCCAAAAGAGCCTGGTGGTAAATGACAGGTATGACCCGGAAACCAGCCCGAACGCGTTAAAGCCCGGGCATATCTATGAGTCGCACCTGTCGGCTTCCTGCATGGTCCCCGATATGGGCAATCGCCTTGTATCCCAAAGGTCAAACTTTACAAGATTCCTCACCGGCGTCCGTGCTGAGGCCAAACTGGTGCCCGGGACCAACCATATCAAGATTATATGGGACGATGTATGGGGCCCGGACGGGCGCATTGATTATGAGATACTGATTTCTGATATAAGCGGGGATGCCATCGGAAGCATTTCCCATACCGAACGTATCATAGGGTCAAGGATCGGAGAGCCGGGATCTCCGCCAGTTACCGTAAACACTACCGAGAAGAAACTGGAGTTTACCTATACGGGGGCCCATCCCGGAAGGAGGTATTCCATCAAGGTCATACCCGTTCCGGGCAGTGATGTTGCGGTAGCACCCCCTGACAGTATACCCGTAATCCGTGTGAACACCAGTATTCTGCTCAGGGTAACCCGGATCGGCTATACCCCTGAAGGTGATGCGATCTGGGACCTTTCGTGGGATCCTATTGTCCTTGATGAGGATGAGTTCGTGATTGACAGGGTAGACTATATCCTTTACCGATACAGCCATGAAACCGACGACAACCCTGCCCAGTACATACTGCCCAACACAACCAGTTACCGGGTAATCATACCCAAGGGCGACACCACCCCATACAAATTCAGTGTTGTGGCCTACGCGCGCTCTGCTGACCCTGCAAAGGGAGATATCTATTTTGATTCAAGCACCAGGGTGGAACTTAAGGAAATAGTTCCCGTGACACCTCAGGCCCCTGAAATTACAGACAGCTTCCCCGAAGCCGAGCTGTATTATGATGAGCTGCTGACTTCCCACGGCGCTACGGTCATGTGGAAGGTACCCTACAACGGTGAAGGGGTGGGGGATGATTTCATCGACCGGGATATCGTTTATGATATCTACCTGGTGGACGACATCCGTTATGTGGAGTCACCCCCGGAAGAGTTTAAGATAGCCTCGGATATAAGCATGGGCGGGGCCAACGAAATAAAATCGAAAAACCCGGTCCCCGGGCTTTCGGTTCTCGGGTACAGATATGATCTGACGGGCCTTAGATCCCGCTCCATCTATTATTTTGTAATCCGGGCCAAGAAGTATTACCTGGTGGAAGAGAGGAGAGGGGGGCTTATAGTTTCCACGCCCAAGGCCTTTGTTTCAAAGGATTCTGTCAAGGTTATCATCACAAAGCCTGACGCCGGAACCGACAGGGTTCCTGAAGCGCCTTCGTCTCCGCCATTCGGGGTGGACAAGGAAAGCATCACCGAAAACAGCGCCACGCTTATCCTGAAAAAGCGCTGGGAGGCATATTTTGAAAACAACCGCTGGTTCGACATATCACTATTTGAAGGAACCGATGAGGAGTTCCAGCAACTGGAGAAGAAGACCATAAACTACGAGCCCGGATGGAGAGTAATTCCCCATCTGATAAGGTACCAATATGCCGTGGAGATCCTCGGCCACCAAAATATAAGTTACAGCGATTTAAGCGGGGCGCTCAGGGATTTTGCCACAACCCTGCCCGGCTCCGCCATTCCGAACATACCTGAGAACCAGGACCAGACCTTCAGGTTAGGGATCACGGGGCTTATGGAGAATACTGCATATATTGTCTGGGTGACTATTGAAAACAATGACGGGATCTCTTCATATCCTTCCGATCCCATCATCATAAACACAAAATCGCCGGAGATCGTCAATCCCGTCACCCCAACCGCTCCCGAACGCATCAGCTGGATAGTCGGGACCAACTTTGTTGACCTGTTCTGGGACGTAATCCCCGGCATGGATTATGAGATACGCTGCGGGACCGAGGAAAACCTGGAGGCTGCCGATATCTCAGTAACCGTGACCTGGGAGGAGCTTGCGGAAGCTTCATATTACAGGCTTACCGGCCTTCGGCCCGATACCCAGTACTGCATATGGATTAAGACCATAAATCCTGCGACAGGTAAAGAATCAGTGTTCTCAAATCCCATAATCATAAGGACAGAGGCCTACAGCCCGCCTCCGCCGCCCACCGGGTTCGGGGTCAGCTCCGCGCCGGACGGTGTTACCGAAAACAGCATCACCTATGTCTGGGTATCCAGGCCGGGATATACCTACATCCTTGAGTTCGCCGACAACAGCGGCTTTACCGGCGCCAGGCGATTTGAAACGGGCGGGGATTCGTATACCGTTTCTTCACTTATATCCAACAGGCGCTATTATGCAAGGCTTTATGCCCGGGACAATGAAACCACGCTTGTATCCGAGCCCACCAGGACCATCATGGTGGTTACCAGCAAGAGCAGGGATGATTATGACTCGAGTTACGACCTTGAGGACGTGCCGACAGGCGAGGTCCTGGTAATATCTCCCAGGGTTGTTGACGGGGTATGGACGGCAAGTTCCACTGGAATAAACGCCCACAGGATGGCTGAGCAGGTAAGGGCCATGCATGGCTACACCGTAAAGATTGACCTGTCCGGACCGCCTGCCCGGGCACAGATCATCAGGCTGGAACTGGGGGCTGTCTTGATCGATACGCTATCGGAGCTGAAAAAGGAGCTTTATATACAGTTCCCGTCCAACGATATGCTTATCCTGCCGCAAACCCTGCAGACCGACGAGTATTTCAGAATGAAAGCAATAGACAGCAATTTCACCCTGAGGCTGGAAGTGTTGTCGCCTGCAACAGGGTATACGCCGCCACCCAACCTGGACCTTGTGGCTCCGATAACCGAATTTATGATAGGCCCGGCAGCCACCGGACGCTCATTTGCCAGCCTTGTGCGGCCTATCCGGGTAGATTTTCCGGTAAAAAACCTGGCCAACTACATGGCAGGCGAGATCGGGACATATCTCTATGACTTAAGGAGCAGGGCCTGGATTGGACAGAAGACGGCTGCCGACTATGCCAAAGGCAAGGTTTCAGGCGAAATAACAAGACCCGGCGCTATAGCCGCCGCAACACGCGGCGTAGTCCAGGCGGGCGCTATCCCGCGGGATGTGGACGAAAGCCTTAAGGCGATCCTGGCTGTACACAGGCTGCCTTCAATTGAGAATAAGCCTTTCCGCCATTCTGACCCGGTAAAACAGACAGATATGGTCAAACTGCTTCTGGATCTGGCGGGCGCGTCCTATGATGACAACAGTTTCCTTACCATGGCCGTAAGGAGCGGCATGATCCAAAGCCAGGGTGATATCACCGGTGGCTATGCCCGGAAGGACCAGGCGATAAGTCTTTTGGTTTCTTATTACCGGTTCAGGACCAAGCTGCCGGCCAATCCTGAAAACCCATCAGCCTGGTCGCATTACCGAGACCTGAACAGGGTATCGTCCGGCTATCTCAATGCGGTAAGATTCGCCATTGAAAACGGCGTGGTACAGGACCAGGCCAATTACCTCAATCCGGACAAAAACATAACATACGGCGAATTGATTAAAATGCTCGAAAGGCTTTTGATAATCTGCGGCGATTTGTAATGGCATGCCAACATGCTTTTACCACGTATGAATTAATCCTGCGATCGGATAATAAAACTGTGGCTGATCAATTGAACACCCGGCGTGTACATATTGGAAAGCCGGCTTGAATAAAGCCGGCTTTCAGAATGGAAGGTAGCGATATGGGAGCATTCTTGATTAAGGGCGGAAAGTCACTTTCCGGGACAGTTCAGATCAGCAGTTCAAAAAACGCAATACTTCCGATTATCTCGGCCTGCCTGCTTACGGCGGACCAATGTGTCATCAAGGATATTCCCGGACTTGATGATGTTTTTGTCATGTGCGATCTGATCTCCGGCCTGGGCGCCATGGTGGAAGCCAATATTCGCAAAAGGGAGCTGTATATCAGCACACCGGAGATCACCGGCCATACTGCTCCTTATGACCTGGTAAGTAAAATGCGGGCGTCCTTTTTAGTTCTGGGGCCCCTGCTGGCGCGAGCCGGCAAGGCGAAGGTGGCGCTGCCCGGGGGCTGTCCCATAGGCACCCGGCCTGTGGACCTGCATTTGAAGGGCTTTGAGGCCATGGACGCCAGTATTGAATACGGGAACGGCTATATAGAGGCTGCGGCGCGGACCGGCAGGCTCAAGGGTTCCAGGGTATACCTGGACTTCCCCAGCGTGGGGGCTACTGAAAACCTGCTGATTGGCGCTGTTTTGGCCGAAGGCTGTACCTCGATTGAGAATGCGGCTTCGGAGCCCGAAATCGTTGATCTGGCCAGCTTTCTCAGCAAGATGGGGGCCAGGATCAGCGGGGCGGGTACCGATACCATCACCATTGAGGGGGTCGACCATGTCCATGGCGCCGAACATGCCATCATGCCGGACAGGATCGAGGCAGGGACTTTGATGGCGGCCGCTGCCATAACCGGCGGCGAGATTACGCTCCAAAATGTTGTACCCGAGCACCTCAAGCCTGTAACCGCAAAGCTGATGGAAGCCGGCATGGAGATCTCGGAGTCGCTTTCCGAGATCAGGATAAAGGGTATGCCAAGGCCTTTGCCTCTGAACATTAAGACCCATCCTTTCCCTGGCTTTCCCACCGATATGCAGGCCCAGTTCCTGGCCCTGATGGCAAGGGCCCAAGGGACCAGCGTTATAGTTGAAACTATTTTTGAAAACCGTTTTATGCATGTGAATGAGCTCAGGAGGATGGGAGCCCAGATCCGCCTCGACGGCAGGACTGCGGTTATTGAAGGATCTGAAGGCCTCCAGGGCGCCCAGGTCCGGGCTACCGACCTTCGGGCCGGAGCGGCGCTGATCCTGGCCGGGCTGGCTGCCCGGGGAACCACCGAGGTACAGGACATCCATCATATTGACAGGGGTTATGAATTCATAGAAAATAAGTTGCAGAGGCTTGGAGCCGATATTAAACGCGTGTGAGGAGAATTATCATGGAACATGGCAAGGGCAAACAGCAGTACAGCTTCTATGCTTTTTTATCGCGGATGAAGCACATCTATCGCTGGAGTCTTATGCGCAACGTGAGCCAGGAGAACATCCAGGAGCACAGCCTCCAGGTGGCGATTATCGCCCATGCCCTCGCGCTGATAAAAAACCGGTATTATGGAGGGACAGTAAACCCGGAGAGGGTTGCCCTCATTGCCATATACCACGACTGTAATGAAACAATAACTGGGGATCTCCCCACACCCATCAAGTACTACAATCCGGAAATCAGCCAGGCCTACCGCAACCTGGAGATGGTATCAAGGGAAAAGCTTCTTTCCATGCTCCCCGATGACCTGGCGGCCTTGTACAGGCCTATCCTGTTCTATGACGAGGATTCCGAAGAAGGCAGACTTGTGAAGATGGCCGACAGGCTGTGCGCCTATATAAAATGCATAGAGGAGATAAAGGCGGGGAACGGGGAGTTTGAAAAGGCAAAGATCGCCGTACATAATAGACTCATGGAGATGGATTACCCCGAGTTAAAGCATTTTATGGACCATTTCATCCATAATTTCAACCTCACCCTGGACGAACTCAATTAATTGTCATTGTGAGCGCAGCGGCCGGGCTTTACGGGATTCCTGCAAACATTTTGATTCCATATTTTCGTACAGTCTGCCGTCCCCTGTGTATCATTGCGGGCAAAGCGCGGCAATCTCTATTACGTTTCCTGAGTTAATGCGTCTTGCAGCCGTGCTGTTCTGTCTCTCCTTCAGTCCTCGTCGCAGGAAGTTGTGCATGCTCATGCTTGATCTCGCAGGGCCGCCGGCAACGTCGCATCCGTGCGACTGCCGGCTAAAAACAACATCCGGTTGTTTTCCCCCGCTCGATTCTTCGCATTTCGCATACAACTTCATCTGCTCCTGCGGAGTCATTCGAGACAGAAACAGCACGTCTTATTCACGGATTTGCAGACATTAAACGCTCTTGGTTCGCCGATATGATGAGATTGCTTCGTCGGCTTCGCCTTCTCGCAATGACAAACAAAGTGGGGCCTTCCCGCAATGACAGAAGGGAAAATAAATAGGCGAACCGGTTTCTCACTTATTAACCGATCCGCCTAACCTGCCCCTTGGTTCACGCATGATGGGCAGGGTTTCATAAAGTAATGCATTTAGAGTTTCACCCTCGTTTTTTGATAGTTTTTGACTGACTATTTAGGTGGAATCACCCCTTTACTATAGTATTCTGCTATGTAATACCTGTTCCTTTATTATCAACCCCCAATCCCTGATGTCCCTCTCGCTTATTATTTACCAACAACCGAGGAAAAATAACATAAAAACCTGTTTAATAGTACTTCTTTTTACTGTGTGCCTTCAATTCAATATTATGAACGGGGACGACTTACTCATGACACCGGTTAAGCCTGCGGCTTATCCATTTTTCCGCAAATTCCGAGCGATACTTGAAAACTTTAGTCTATAAGGAAGATGCCTGGAAAACCGGTTCCCGATCCGGCGTTTTGGACCATTTTAAGCCACGATTCAGGGTAAAAAAATTTGGATACCGTAAATAAACCAATTCCTCAATCATTTAACAGAAGAAAATCCTGAAAGGATGTGCTATAATTGAGTACGTATCGATTTTTCCTGGATATGAGCAATTGAATATTGAATAAATGTTTATGGAAACACAGCAAGGGTAGAAATGAAGTGTTTTAATAAGGAGAGAATGACATGAACTACCTAATCAGAGAAAAAGACGGATTTACTATTGTATCAGTAGAAGGCCAGGTATGTGTCTCCACCCAGGACGATTTTATGGTGCGCCTGAACGATCTTTGTGACGCGATGGCTTGCCAGACCGTTCTGCTGGACATGGGGAAGGTATCCTATTTGAACAGTGCCGGTTTAGGCATGATTATTGAATCGTTCAGGAAATTCCGCGACAAAGGCGGCCAACTGGTCCTTTGCGGCCTGAATCCGGACATAAACAGGTTGTTTGCGGCAACCAGGCTGAATCGTTTTATACAAATCTACCCCGGCGTAAACGAGGCGTTGCATACACTCAAACGCTCGGCCGATGCCGCGGAAGGGGACGCGATTATGCGGCAAGAGGTGGTTTGATGGAAATCAAACAGTTCAAAGTAGGCGACACGGTGGAAATGAAAAAGCCGCATCCATGCGGCAGTAAACTCTGGAAGGTGCTGAGGACAGGAGCCGATGTCCGGATCGAATGCCTGGGCTGCAAGCATTCTGTAATGATTTCCAGGGTAAAGTTTGAAAAAAGCATGAAGCGCGTCGTAGAGCCCGGCAACGGCTGAGATGGTCATTTGTTCAGCAATTCAATAAGCTCGTCATAGGAGTTGAAATCTTTATACAGCCTGAAGCAGGTGATGGAGGCATTGGCCTCATCGGCAATGCCCTCCAGCGCTTGGCGGCTGCGGTCAAACTCATCTTGGATTACCACGAAAGTATGGTCGTAGGATACGGCATATGCATTCCGGAATTGCTCAGATGCCATGCGGGACGCATTGCTACCGGCAAAAGGCGTGGCATCCTCGTCCACTATGCGGATGATCTCCAGATCGGAATTATACTCCAGGCATTCCTCTATCCGGGCTTTGAGTTCGGTGGTGAACTGCTTTTTCACGTCCGGAACATATTCCTGCTTTTGCCTGTCCAGATTGATATAGCCATCCAGCAACGGGGCCATATGGTTTGCGATGGCCTCAAAGATCAGAGTGTTCTCCTCTTCACTCAGAAGGCTGCTGCGGAGTTTAAATATCAGGATGGCGCCTATAAGGCGGATCTCATATAGTTCATAATGCTCAAGGGCTATGGGGATGGCCAGAAGTCCAGCCTTATCCCCCAGCTCGTCATTGATATCATCTCCTATGTATTCCGAAACCAGGGTAGCGTCTGGTTCGAATATGATCTTGCCCTGTAATAATGGTTCAAGCCCGGAAGATAGCGGTATCGCGCGCCCAATCAGAGAATCGCCGGCAGCCGCGCTGACCAGCAGGCTCCGGTCCTCGGGCTGGTATAGGGCGATCATACAGCTTTCCACCCCAAATGAAACAGTGAGGGTTTCAAAGGCCAGGTCTATCATCTGCTGGCTGGTCTGTGCGCTGTTGATGTTTTTGATCAGGGTGTTCATCATAATCAGCCTGTCCAGTTTCATTTCCAGGAGCTTTTTTTGATCGTTGATCACCTTGAGCAGCATAGCGTTGTCCAATGCGATATAGGTATAGGAAGCCAGGCTGTCCACCAGTTCAAAGGTGCTTTTTTTATAGTCTGTCCCCGATATGGTATCCCCGAGAGTTACGAACCCAAGAATCTCGGTGTCCTTGCCGAATATGAAAATGATATACTTTGCCTTTAGAACCTCCAGCGGTTCCATACCTTCCTCAAACAGGGAAGCAAAATATCCGGTGTCATCTTTGTCGGCGGTATTCACTATCTGCCTGGTAACAACCGGCTTGGCATCCTGCCTTAGTGTAAGATTGACCGATGGGGTTCCAGCTTCCGGATGGAATACGTCCCTGTATGCTTTGAGCGCATATTTCTCTGATTTCGTATCGTACAGGAAGAAGGCGGTGTTGGCGCTGAGGGTAAGCTCAGAAAAGACATCCACCGCAAGACGGTTAAGCTCCTCCAGCCGGTGCTCAGTGAGCATGGCCTTGGCCGACTGGTTGATGGCGAACAGGCTGAAAACCCTTTCATCCAGTTCCTTGTTGGCTCTCTGGAGTTCCACAAGCCTGCAGTTGCTTTCAAGGGCGTTATTGAAGAGATTCATCAGGGTTCTGGAAACCGCTATGTCGTTTTCGTTAAAATCAGCCGTTACCCGGCCGGACATCAGGATGAAACCATGGAGTTTAAGGTTCAGGATCAAAGGTATCATTATGGTGGCATCGGTCTTATCAAGAATATCGGTCGTGAAATATGCCTCAAGGTCTTCCCTTCCGGTTACCACGGTGCCCACATAGAGGGCGAAGCTCTCCAACTGCGCGTTTCGCGGGATGGTATCGGGAGCATGGGACAGGTTTCTGCTGTTGACCTTCTTGTATTGATCATCCTTCAGGAGGTAGAGTGCCGACTTGTGTACCGTGAGAAGCTCGTTGACGAAATCGAAGGCGGCATGGATTATCTGATCATAAGTCAGCCTGTTGGTGAAAAAGCTGATGGCCTCCAGTATTCCGTTGTAACGATAAAGGTTTGTACTAAGGTCGTTGTTCTCTTCCTGCTGAATCTTAGCCAGTATGTCCTGGTAATCCAAAATTGTCACCCCTATTTGGTCTTGATGGCGTTGTCCTTATAATAGAAAGTCGTCATGAATTGTTCTTTGGTTATCTCCTCGCCCAAGCCCTTTATCTCTACTCTTACCCTTGGATAGATCCTGTTTCGAACGATAACTGCCCCTTCACCCGGTGTCTTCAGATCATCTACAAGGTTTTTTATCTCATATTCCAACTCTTTAATCTCATCCTTCAGATCGGCGTATTGGTTCTTCAGTTTTTCATAACTGTTTCGCTGCGCTTCTGAAAGGTCAGATGAGCATGAGTAGACCCGGATATGCTGCCGAAGCTCGGTTATCTTTCTTCTTGTGTCCTTAAGCCTGGCCACTTTCTCGTCCAGTTCTATTTTGAGCTTGTTCCGGTCAAAACCCCTGACCCGGATAACGGTACGGTTCTCGGCCACGTTTCCTATATCGGCGGACGACACACGGACATCCGCATCTATTGTTCCGCCTATGATCCTGCCGCGGGGAGCCTCAACAACGACCTGACGGGCCCTTATATTGGTGTTCATGCAATAGAACCCCACATAGACATTGCCTTCACACTCCACAGTGATGTCGGATAAAAACTTGACATAGAGGTTCTTCTTGCAACGGAGCACGGTTTTGCCCTTGCCGGCTATGCCGCCCTTGATATATACATTGCCGTCCTTGCTGCCGATTTCGGCCGCGGCGCCAACTCCGTATTCACCGAGAATCTCCATGTCTTTGGCGGAAAAGACGCTGAAGTTGTCCTCAACCGTTCCTTTAACCGAAAGATAGCCGTCAAAATCAACATTGCCGGTTGAAAAATCAATATCCCCTTTAATCTCCAAAAAATCGTAAACGCCTATTGTATCTCCCCTGTAATACACAGCCCCTGTCTTTTTGGCATAAAGGTATGTCACTCCATCCTTGTGCTCCTCATAGACCGATGTGCGGTCATACAGAAGCGGGAGCAGTCTTCCTGGAATCGGAGGGATGATATTCCCCCTTACGCTCTTGCCGGGGGTGCCAGGGGTGGGATCCTTTCTCTCCCCCAGCCAGTCGCCTTTTTCCACGTGATGTATGAGGTTCAGTTCATAATGGTTGACCTTTCCGGAATCGTAGACCTTTGGTTTGGGAGCCTCTATCTCATAAAGCTTAACTTCGGAATCGGTTCCATTAACTGCCGGTATCCCTTCGGCTATCAGGTATTCCACACCTGACATAAGGTTACCTGCCAGGATATCGGTCTTAATTCCGTATACAACGCCGGCATTGTTCAAGGCTTCCACGATTTCCTTAACCAGTTCAATACGGTTTTCAGGCGCCAATTCATTATCGGGAACATACAGTGTCATGAAGGCCCGCAGTTCGTCGGAAGATACGGTGACCACAATACGTTCCCGTTCCTGACCGAAAACCACGGGACCATACGGCGCTTTCGTGATGACATCTCTAATAGCCGTAATGTTGGTTATTTTTACATGGGGGAAAGAATCTTGCAGTATTCTGCTTAGCGATTCCAAAGGATAACCTTTATTGGTGGATCTTATATAGAAATACCCACCGTCACGGGAAATCTCTATGTATTCGTTCTTAAACAACAGTAAGGCCATTTTGTGTACCCCTTGTATAACAATCCCTCTGAAGTATATTGAACGTACTATCCTTACGGTTCATTTGCGTAAAAATGTTAAAATATTTATAATTTACGATATTCATATTATACTATAATAAACGTGATACAAACAAGAAGTCTTTTTTTAAGCGGCTTTACAGATCAGTAGCGTTATTGTGATGTTAAATAATAGAATAATTT
>FZPS01000063.1_pt1256 | contig 14999 bp, 15 predicted proteins | sample 1817821 | NCBI WGS metagenome assembly FZPS01 (sample SAMEA104158645, study PRJEB21678) | metagenome | place: Germany | collected 2015-04-21 | reverse complement strand
GTACTATGTTAGATACTATGTAAAACAAATAGCATGAAAAAGGAGGGGCAAAAGTTATTTTAAGAGAAGTTAAGAAGGTAGTTGTTTAGTTAGGGAAAATATAGAATGGAGGTCTTAAAATAAAAAAAAGAATTTATTTACTATTATGTTGGTAACCATATTGGCTTTTGCTTTAGGCTTAGGAACCTTTGCATATTACACTATAACCTTTACTAGCGATAATAATAGGGCACGAAGTGCTAAATTTAAGGTGGACTCTAATGGTACATTAGATGGTGATGCAAAGTTTGATTTAACCGATGAGCCAATTTATCCAGGAATAGATAAGGATGTATATGAATTTGAAATAGATAAAAACCATTAAATATCACATATATAAGTAGAAAGGAGGTAAAGTCCTTGAGGGAAAGTAATGTATTGTACAAGGTTATTGGATTTGTTTTGATAAGTATTATTATAATTTTAAGTTTTATGGTAAATGATACCTACTCACAGTTTGTGGATAGTAGAGATGGTTATGGTAAAGTAATTGCTACATCTAAGAAAGATATAATAGCTGATATGGAAGTGTATTATAAAGGAGACGTACCTATACTTAGACTTAAAAAAGGTAATGGAATTGATTATGCACCAGTAGTATTTTTTTCCATAGAAGGTAAAGCTAAGGATTATGTTTTACATATAAACTCAGTGAAACTTTATGATGAAGTGGAAGTGCCTATTGTACCAAATATAAATTTACCCCAAGCTTTATATTTGATATTAAGTCCAGAAGAGGCGATTGTAGGGGAAATAAGAATTAAGCATTTAAATGAGTTTATAGATGAAAGTATAGAGATTAAATTTACTAAGGATTATCTGTTGAGACAGTACTTTTTAAATAGAGGGTTAGAAGACTCAAATTATTATCATTTTTCCTATAAGGGAGAAAATGGGATAATAGATTTAGTTAAGGACGCCCTCCTTTATACTGGTAGATATTTAAATTGGGAGACTATAAAATGGGATGAAGGTAGAAATTGGATTGGAGAAATAAATATTTCTACTGAGCAATCCCAATTAATAGATGTAATAGCTCCAAACTTATTGGATTACCATAAAAGATTATATGAGGTATTAGATACTACAATAGGTGATTTAAAGGCTGAAAGGGAGAAAAACAATATATTAAATGAGAAAAATCAAAATTTATTGACAAGAATAAAAACATTAGAGGAAGAGAATTCTAAGTTAAATAGTCATATTTTAACTTTACAAATGGAATCAAATCCTATTAGTCAAGAAGATGAACCAGAAGATTTAGAACCTACATTTGAAAATAAAGAAGAAAAAGCAGATTTGGAGTTAATACCTGAGTTAAATGTATTACTAGAATAAAAATTGTTATTGATTTTAGGGAGGTATTAACATGAAAAAAGTCTTTAATTGGATAGGCAATATAGTAATGCTAATATTATCGCTATTGGTTGTATTAGTTGTTGTTAGCAAGTTTAGTAAATCTGATAATATATTAGGTTTTAAACCATTAAAGGTATTATCTGGTTCTATGGAGCCAGTTATAAAAACAGGGGATTTGATAGTTGTGAAGGATACATCTGAATCTAATATTAAAGAAGGAGATATTGTTACTTTTATAACCAATTCTAATACCTTTGTAACTCATAGGGTGGTAGAGGTATTTGATGAAGAGGGAAGTATTATATTTAAAACCAAAGGAGATGCTAATAATATTGAGGATAAAGAATTGGTTAGGGGAGAGGATATAGTAGGAAAATATGTATTTCGCATACCTGCTTTTGGATATTTATCTGATTTTATTTCTAAACCTTTGGGTTTTGTTCTTTTATTCATATTACCAATATTTATATTGTTGGGAAAAGAGATTATTAATTTTAGCAAGGCATAAATATTCCAGGGTTTTTTAAGGGAGATAAATGGATTTTTAATTTGGTATTTATGATAATGACATATTTATAAAAAGGGGGAAAAGATTTATGAATAATAAAAAAAGGCTAAGTATATCTTTGATATTAATGTTGGTGTTATTGTTAACACTCGGGACTTTTGCTTTTTATAGCAAAACTTTTACAAGTGATAATAACAAAGTAAGGGCAGCTAGATTTGAAGTGGATTCTAATGGTACTTTAGATGGAAATGAGAGGTTTGACTTAACTGGTGAACCAATTTATCCAGGAATAGAGCGAGAGATATATGAATTTGAAATAGATAAAAAGCAGACAGAAGTACCAGTTAAATATGACATAACTGTAACTCCTTATGATGAATTATTTGAAGCTGTATCAGATGGAGATAGTCCAGTTAGCATTAAGGTACTTAGAAAAGTTGGAGAGGATTGGATAGATATAGGTGGCTTAGATAACGTAGAAATAATTCCAGAAAATAATGTGGAAAAATTTAAGATTTGGATAAATTGGAATCATTCAGACTACGATATAAAATATCAAGGGAAATCTGGGAAAATAATGATTAATGTGGTTGCAACTCAGATTTTTGGCGATACAGAACCAGAAGAGCCAGCGGATCCAACTGATCCAGAACCAGACATGACTGTTTGGTATTTCAAATGGGGAGTAAGTCAATATATAGTACTTGAGGATATAGGCATTGATGGAGCAGAAACATATCAGGCAACTGTTAATGGTAAAAAACTTGGAAATATTGCCAATATAGGAAAGGCTTTACCAGTAAGTAGGGAAGCTCCTCATCCCATAGAGTCTTTTACATTACATGTTTATGGGGCTAGACCTTCTGATGGAAGACTACGGCCATTATTATGGGAAGGGAAAATACTAAATCCAGAATTTCGTGGGGTGTTCCCACCAGATCCATATCTATAATAAATACTTAAAAGTCTATCTATGATAAATGTTTTGATTTATTAGGGAAATTATGGAACTATAAGGAATCCAATAACTGGAGAGCCTGGTATCCCTGCAGAACCAGTAACTGTTAGATTACTGCCCTAATATTTAGTGTAAAACAAAGCCAGTCCTTTTGATATGCCCCCTGTCAAGTAGACAGGGGAAATAACAAAAACAATCTGAAACAGCTAATGCTCGATATTCCATCGGGCTGAGGCTGTTTAATCTTTTTTGTAATCTTTCATAATTATAAAAATAAATATACTCATCAATATCATTTTTAAGTTCTTCAAATGTGCTATATTTATTTAGGTAATATTTTTCACTTTTTAATATGCCCCAATATCCTTCCATTGGACCATTGTCAATGCATCTACTTACCCTATACATGCTTTGTGTCATTCCTGCTTTATCTAATCTCCTTTTGAACCCATAAGATGTATATTGAAATCCCCTATCGCTGTGAATCATTGGACTAGCTCCAGGATTCAAATTTAAAGCTAAATCCAAAGTCTTAAACACTAGTGGATTATCGTTTCTGTGTCCAATTACATAAGCCACTATACTGTTGTCATATAGGTCTAATATTGCACTTAAATATGCTTTCTTGCCATATCCATATTTAAACTCTGTAACATCTGTAACCCATTTTTCATTTGGTTTTGATGCTGTAAATTCTCGATTTAATATGTTTTCTGAAACAAATTGTGGTGTTGATTTTATATATCTTTTCTTCTTCTTACGAATTACAGATTTTAGTCCTGCTAGTTTCATTAAACGATATATTCTTTTATGATTATAGTCTTTATTTAATCTATGATTAAGATTCATAGTTATTCTTCTATAGCCGTAGATTCCGTTTACTTCTTCATATAAATCGATTATTTCTTTCTATTTCAAATTTTCTAACCCGTCCATAAACTTGTTGATAAGAAACATTAAACATTTCTGCAGTTAATTGATAGTTTTTATCATTATCAATACAATACTTAACAATCTGAATTCTTTTTTCTATGTTATAGTTCTTCTCTTAGTCATAGATTTACTCATTCCCTTCCCAGTATCCTTAAATTCTCTATGACTATTATATCTTTTTATCTATCTTGACAAAACACTTCTTGATGATATTTTATACTTTTTAATTATTTCTTCTTTAGAATTTTCTCCAGAAAGATATTCTAATACAGCTTGTTCTTTTAATTCTTTAGAATACTGTTTATATGTTTTTGAATTTTTCAATCCATCTATGCCATACTTTTCATATCTATATCTCCATTGTCGAAAAATGTATTCTGAAATTCCATATTTGTAAGTAATGCTTGATATACTTCCTAATCTTTCTTCATGTTCCATTAAAATTTTTAGTTTTTCTTCTGCTGTATGCTGTTTCTCTTTAGACATAATAATACTCCCCCTAAGGTATCAGATTTTTATTTTTTAATCTGTCTACCATAAGGGGAGCATATCATTTTGGGCTGGCTTTTATTTTTCATATTATTAAACTAAATCTAGTCTATAATTGCCTTATCTCTCCATTTGCCTTTTTTATAGAAAAAGATATTAATTATTGATCCAGATATCCAGGCAATTAATAGGGATACGAAAACTGCTTCTGGTCTTCCTGCGGGATATTCTGGACTTTTTGTAAAATGTGCAATTGCATATGCAATAGGTACTCTTAGTACAATTGTGGTAATGAATGAGATCCACATAGGTGTTAGAGTATCACCTGCACCACGCATTACACCTGATAGACATTGGGTTATTGCCATTGCAATATATCCTGCTGCAAGTATACGCATCATATGCATACTTAATTCAATAAGTTCATTGGTGTTAGTAAAAAGAGCCATAAGATGTTTTCCAAAAGTTAAAAGAATTATGGTTATGGCAGTCGAAACACCAACCGCTATTTTTAGGCCATCTTTTACTCCCTTTTCAACTCTATCCATCTTGTTAGCACCTATATTTTGTCCTACAAAAGTTGTCATAGCATTTCCAAAGGTAAAATTAGGCATCATGGCAAATCCATCTACACGCATTACAATAACATTAGCTGCAATTACCATTTCACCAAAGCTGTTAGTAAGAGATTGTACAGCAATCATTGCAAGGGAAAATATTGCTTGAGTCAATCCAGAAGGTAAGCCCAATTTTATGAGCTTAACAGCATATTCTTTTGCTGGTTTTAACATTTTGAAATTCAATTCAAAAATATCTTTCATTTGCATTAATTTTATAAAACACAGTATGGCTGATATTCCTTGTGCAATTACAGTTGCTAATGCAACTCCTCCAACTCCCATATTGAACTTTGCAACAAATAATATATCCAATACTACATTTAGACTGGTAGAGATTAGAAGGAATACAAGTGCTGAAATAGAATCTCCTAAACCACGCAAGATCCCTGATAAAATATTAAAATAGGAAAAGCCAGCTATACCAAGGAAAAATATTTTTAAATATTCTTCAGCCCAATATATTATTGATTCTGGTGTATTTAGAAATACAAGAAAGGGTTTTACAACCAATGTGCCTATTATCATAATTATAACGGATGCTATTGCAGTAAGAGTTATGGAGACCCCGATGGAATGGGATAGGGATTCCCGATCTTTTGCACCAAAATATTGTGCAACCATTATACTTGTGCCTGTGGAAACTCCTACAAAGAAAACCAGTAACATATGTAATACTGGTGCGGCACTGCCTACTGCAGCAAGGGCATTGTCCCCTATATATTTTCCAACTATTATCGAGTCAACTGTATTATATAATTGTTGAGCAATGTTCCCAATTAGTAGTGGGATTGCAAATTCAACAATTCTTTTCCAAGGAGTACCTTCGGTCATATCTTTTGGGGCAAGTAGTTGTTTAATATTTACCATATACATCCCTCCATTTGCAATTAAAAAAGACCTAAAAAGGTCATAAACAAAAATTGAGTTTTATAAGTTTTATTTACTACATTATATAACATAAAAAAATATTTGTCACGAAGAATATTTCGATAGTCTAAAAAACATATAATATGATATAATTTTTAATATGAGATATCATATATATTAATGTAGGAATACTAATTTGTAGGTGATGAATTATGAGATTTTTTGGTGGAGTTTTTTATGATATAGAAGATGAAAGGGTGATAGAAGCAATTAGATCTATTCCTAGAGAACTATTTGTACCAGATGAGTTTAAAGATTATGCTTATGTAGATAGTGCATTGCCTATTGGATATGGTCAGACAATTTCTCAGCCATCTTTGGTAGCATATATGACTCAGTTGCTTGAACTTGATAAGGATAAAAAAGTATTAGAAATAGGTACTGGCTCTGGATATCAAACTGCGTTATTAGCAAAACTAGCTAAAAAAGTATATACTGTTGAAATTATAGAAAAACTTCAAAAAAGGGCAAAAGAAATATTGGATAACTTGGGATTAGACAATATAGAGTATAAATTAGGCAATGGATACGAAGGATGGGAAGAGTATGCTCCCTATGATGCTATAATGGTTACAGCTGCACCACCTGAAATTCCAGAAAAATTGTTAGAACAACTTAAAGATAAAGGTAGAATGGTTATACCAGTGGGTAAACCTGGTCATACTCAAGTACTTAAACTTATAATAAGAGAAGGTGATAAATTTATTGAAGAGGATCTTCAATATGTTAGGTTTGTACCAATGGTTAAATAATTGTTAAAGGGGGTTTTATATTGATACTTATAATAAATTGTTTATTGGAGGAAAAAAGTATCTTAAAATTCAATGAAGCTATGAAATATAATTTAAGTGATCTACATATTGATTATGAGATTATAAGGGCAGTAGATATGGACAAAATATCTGATTTTAAAAAATATACACACCTAATCATATCAGGATCAGCAGCTTCAATTAAAGAGGATAGACCTTGGAATTATAATTTGGAAAAAGTTATAATACATTTTGTAAACAACAAAAAGCCAATATTGGGAATATGTTATGGGCAGCAATTTCTTGTTAGAGTATTAGCTGGAGTAGAGCATGTAAGAGTTGCTGAAAAGGGAGAAATTGGATTTGCAAGAATTGACATAGATAATAATGAATTGTTTAAAGGGATAGTAAATCCTGTATTTAGTGTGTCTCATTATGAAGAAGTATTTGACTTAAATGATGATTTTAATGTAATAGCTAGAAATAAAAATTGCTCTGTTCATGGATTCCAATATAAGGATTTGCCAATTTGGGGTACTCAGTTTCATCCAGAATATAGTGTAGAGGATATGATGGAAAGCATTAAAAAGAAGCAAAAAAAAGATCCTGATTTTAAAAAGTATTATATAAATGAATTAAAAGATGAACAAGAAATGCTACAAAATAAACTAATATTTAAGAATTTTGTAAATTCCAATAATATTTGTCTAAGACCTCATCATCTAATGTGTATCCAATCTTATGTAGGTAAAGGTTATAGTGAAGAGTTTGTAGAGAATATGGATACTGTAGTTGAGAATTTAAAGGAAAATCCAAATCAGATTATTAGAATAGTTAAAGGAAATGATCATATATGTAATTATTGTCCTCATAATTTGTATGGAGTAAAATGTGAATCAGATGATAAGGTAAATATCATGGATAAAAAAGTATTGGAATATTTAAATATTACTCCAGGTAAATATAGTTATAGTCAATTGATCAATAGGTTGAAAGAAATAGGAAATGAAGAAGTTTTTAAGAATATATGTGGAGATTGTGAGTGGTATGATCTATGCTATTAAATATTAAATATTGGGAGGTTTATAAAAAATGGGTAAAAAAACAATATCTAATGAACTTATTAAAAAATGTTCTGATTATTATAATTCTGATTTAAATAACAAGGTATATTCAGATGCTGTAATAAGAAATGGCCTTGTGGATGTAGCATTAAGGCATGATGCCATTGCAAATATGCATTTTCATTTTTCTGAGGAAATTGATGTGGGAAAAGTTACAAATCAGAAGAAAACTGGAAGATGCTGGATGTTTGCTGGCTTAAATTGTATACGTCATAGTATTTCCAAAAAGTTACAAATGGAAGAAAAGGATTTTGAGCTTTCTCAGAATTATATATTTTTTTGGGATAAGCTAGAAAAATCAAATTTGTTTTTGGAAAATATTATAGCTACTATTGACAAGGATTTAGAAGATCATGAAGTTATAGGATTATTGAATTCACCTGTTCAAGAAGGCGGAAGATGGGGACTATTTGTAAAACTTGTAGAAAAGTATGGAGTAGTTCCTAAGTATGCAATGCCAGATTCTAAAGCTTCAGAGGATTCAAAGATGCTTAACGAAATACTTAATTACAAAATGAGAGAATATGCTAAAGTATTAAGGGGAATGTACAGAGAAGGTAAATTAATAGATGCTATAAGGGAAGAAAAAGAAAGTATGCTAATTGATGTATATAATATTTTATGCCATTTTATGGGAGAACCACCAAAGACTTTTGATTTTGAATATAGGGATGTTGATGGAGACTTTCATAGAGAAAGAAACATTACACCTTTAGATTTTTATAATAGATATTCAGATGTAAAGCCAAAAGATTATATTGTATTGGTAAACTATCCTACAGAGGACAAGCCTTTTGGGAAAACCTATACTTTAAAATATCATGGTAATGTAGTTGACGGTGAACCAATTAAATATTTAAATATGGATATAGATATATTAAAAGAATTGGCTATAGCTCAAATTAAAGGTGGAGAACAGGTTTCATTTGGTTGTGATGTAGGGAAGATGTCCCATAGGGAATTTGGAATTATGGATACTAACTTGTTCAATTATGAAACTGTCTTAAATACTAAGTTTATTATGGATAAATCCGATAGACTTATGTATAGGGCTAGCGGTTCCTCCCATGTAATGACATTTGTTGGTGTTAATCTTGTAGATGGAAAGCCTAATAGATGGAAAGTTCAAAACAGCTGGGGTGAATTAGAAGGAGATAAGGGATTTTATGTAATGAGTGATGAGTGGTTTGGTGAGTATGTTTTAAGAGTTGCTATAAATAAAAAATATGTACCTAAAGAAATAATAGAGGCTTATGAACAAGAGCCAATAGTTCTAAGCCCATGGAATACATTAGGTCCAGTATTTTAGTTGTAATTCATAAAAATCAAATTGTTTATTAGATAATTAGATAAATTGGAGCTATACTTTATAGGTTTGATTTATATAGTGTCACCTGAGAGTATAGCTTTTTTATGCGAGTGTACTTTTATTCTATTATATTTATCTAGAACTGGTGAATCTTACAAATAATATATTGAATTTAAAATAGATGATATAATTTATATAATTAGATTATATTTAAGGAGGCATATATTTAAGTGAAAACTTTGAATAAAAGGAAATTAATTATTGATACAGATCCAGGTATTGATGATGCAGTAGCTATAGCCATAGCATTATTTGATGAAACTTTAGATGTAGAACTTATTACAACGGTTGCAGGCAATGTAGATGTGGAGAGAACTACCAATAATGCGTTGAAATTAGTGGAGTTTTTTGGGAAAAATGTGCCAGTAGCCAAAGGAGCTAAGAAGCCTTTAATGGTGGACTTGGAAGATGCTAGTGAAATTCATGGTAAATCAGGATTGGATGGATATGAATTCACAGAGCCTAGTAGAAAGCCTTTAGAGGATGAGGCGATTGTAGCTATGAAAAAGGTGATTATGAAATCAAATATCCCTATTACATTAATACCCATAGGTCCTTTAACCAATATTGCTTTATTGCTTAGTGTATACCCAGAGGTAAAGAAAAATATTCAAGAGATAGTGCTTATGGGTGGTTCTACTACTAGAGGGAATAAGACACCTATGGGCGAATTCAATATAGCTACAGATCCTGAGGCAGCAGATATAGTGTTTAAAAGTGGGTTACCAATAGTGATGTGCGGTTTAGATTTAGGAAGGAAAGCCCTTCTTTATAAAGAGGATAGTGAGAGGATAAAAGAGCTTAATAAAACTGGCGCGATGATATATTCCTTATTTAAGCACTATAGAGGGGGAAGTTTGAATAAAGGCTTAAAGATGTATGATAGTTTTGCTATAGCTTATATATTAAAGCCAGAAATGTTTGAAACAAAAGATTGCTATGTAGCAATAGAAACTTCTTCACCTTTAACTAGGGGGTGCACAGTGGTAGATTTAAATAATTATTGGAGGGAAAAACCTAATGTAAAAGTATGTTTAGATGTGAATGAAAGTGAATTTAAAAAATGGCTTATTGATGCTATACGTAAATGTATATGAAATAGGAGTGATCTTATGGATAAAATAGCAGTTATAGGCAGTCTTAATATGGATTTAGTGTAAGTTAGTGAAAAATTAGTTGACAATTATTTTATTATAGTATATTATGATAGCAAGTGGTACGGACCACATTACAAGATACAAAGGTGAGAAAATGAAAAAAATAGATAAAAGTAGTAGAATACCACTGTATTATCAGCTAATGAATATAATTGTAGAAATGATAGAGGAAGGGAACTTACAAGAGGATGATAAATTGCCTTCCGAAAGGGAATTATGTGAAAAATATGATGTTAGTAGATCTACTGTGAGGCAAGCTATACAGGAATTAGAAAAAGAAGGATATATATATAGAGTCCATGGAAAAGGTACTTTTGTTTCTCCAGAGAGATTTAAACAAGATTTATTGGAGTTTTATAGTTTTACTGAAGAGATGAAAAAGCTAGGAAAGACACCTAGTTCAAGAGTTTTAGATTTTAAAGTAGCAAAGTGTGATGAAAAACTAGCACGAAAGATGAAATTAAATGTTAAAGACAATATATATGTATTTACTAGATTGAGACTTGCTGATGGCGAGCCTATGATGGTGGAGACTAGCTATGTACCCTATAATAGATTCCCAGATTTGACTAGAGATGAATTAGAAAAACATGCTATGTACGATATATTTACAGACAAATATAATGCCGAATTTACATGTGCAGAAGAAACTTTTCAACCAGTTTTAACTCGAGAAGATGAAGCAAAGCTATTAAATTATTTTGTTGGAATGCCTAGCATGATGATTGAAAGACTTACTTATGAAAATGGGAATGTAATTGAATATACTAAGGGAATTGCAAGGGGAGATAGGTTTAAGTATCATGTAGTATTAAAAAAATAATTTTTAAAATAACTGGTAATGACAACATAACGACATAACCAAAGGAGGTAAAAAATGTTTGACAGAACAGAAGAAATATGGAAAAAGAAAGGCGGTATAAATACAGCAAGAGAAATATACCAACAACCAGAGTTGTGGTTGGAGACTTTAAAGATAGTTGAGTCTAATAAAACAACTATAAAAAATTTTATGAAAGATAGGATGAATAAAGAAAAAATCAGGGTAATATTTTCTGGAGCAGGTACTTCAGCTTATATTGGAGATATTGTAGTACCTTATTTAAATGAAAACAAAGAGTATATTTATGAAGCTATTCCTACAACAGATATAGTGACTAATCCTCAAATGTATTTTAAAAAAGATATTCCAACTATACTGGTTTCATTTGCTCGTTCTGGCAATAGTCCTGAAAGTATTGCAACTTATAATTTGGCTAATCAATTAATAGATGATGTAAGTCATATATTTATTACTTGTAATCCTAAAGGAGAATTGGCAAAGATATCTGAGAATGATGAAAACGTATTATTGCTTTTGATGCCAGAGGAATCAAATGATAAGGGTTTTGCCATGACTAGTAGTTTTTCATGTATGACTTTAGCTTCATTACTAGTGTTTGATATGGAAAATTTTGAAAGCAACAGGAAACAAGTAATGGAAATGATAGATATAGGTAAGGGAATTTTAAATGATGGCTATAAGGAAGTTGAAAAATTATTAGAATGTGATTTTGAAAGGGTTGTATATTTAGGTTCAGGAAGTTTGTTTGGACTTTCAAAAGAGAGTTCATTAAAACTTTTGGAATTAAGTAGGGGGAAAATTGTTTCTTTTGCAGAAACTGTATTAGGATTTAGACATGGTCCAAAGTCCATAGTTAATGATGATACATTGATATTTATATACATTTCAGAGGATAAATATTCTAGAAAATATGAAATGGATTTATTAAATGAAATTTATAATGATTTAGGTAATCACAAGGTAATAGCTATATCAAAAGGATGTATAGAAGGGATTGAAAGCATGTCTAACCATAATATAGTTTTAAGTAGGAAAGGCATTGATATTTACAATGAAATTTTTATATCGTTATTATATGTATTGTATGCTCAAGTATTTGCTTTATTATCTTCAATTAAATTGGGTATAGAACCAGATAATCCAAGTCCAAGTGGCATTGTTAATAGAGTGGTTAAAGGTGTTAAAATTTATGAGTTTAAATAAAAGTTTAAATTAATTATTATTAAAAGGAAAATTATTTGTAAATTTGATTAGAGTCAAGTTTGTGAACTATTACCACTTATAGAAATGGGCGGTTCCTTGCAATTTATGTTAAAACATATTATGTATGTAACATAGTTCAAAATTTTACTATTTGCTTTGATATTTGCAAACGATTCCAATAAAAGTATTAAAGTAAGTAAAAATGAATTAAATTAAATAAAAACAAGGAGGAAGTTTATAATGAAAAGTAAAGTAAAAAAAATAATGCTTATATTATTGTGCATTGTTATGTTAGTTGTTCCACTAGTTGGTTGTGGAGGTGATGATACAAATGTAGCTGGAGAAGATGGTGAAGAGATAGTTTTGACTTTTGGATTATGGGATAAGTATCAAGAACCTGTTTTAAGAGAAATTGCTGATAAATTTGAAGAAGAAAATCCCAATATTAAGATTGATATACAATTAACACCTTTTTCTCAATATTGGACTAAATTAGAAGCAGCAGCAACTGGAGAAGTTTTACCAGATATATTTTGGATTAATGGACCTAATGTAGTAAAATATGCGACAAATGGATTATTATTGCCTATTGATGACAAAGTGGAAAAAGATAAATTAGATTTAAGCGTATATCCTCAAGGTTTGATAGATCTATATACTGTGGAAGGAAAACTATATGGTCTACCTAAGGATTGGGATTTAACTGCATTATGGTACAACAAAAAAATTTTTGATGAAAAAGGGATAGAATATCCAAATGAAAATTGGACATGGGATGATATGGTAGAGGCTGCAAGAAAGCTAACTGATAAATCCAAAGGGATATATGGGATAGCTGCTAGACCAGATACTCAAGAGGGACTTTACAATACTATACCTCAGTGTGGAGGTTTTATAATTTCTGATGATAGAACTAAATCAGGATATGATACGCCTGAAGCTATTGAAGGAACACAAATATGGTTAGATTTAATTGAAGAAGGATTATCACCAAATTTAGAAGAACAAGCAGATATATCAGCTATAGAGATGTTTAAAGCAGGGAAATTAGCAATGATACATGCAGCATCTTGGAATGTACCAGTATTTATGGAAAATGAAATGATAAAAGATAATATAGATTTAACTGTAATGCCACTATTGAAGGAAAGAGCAGCAACTATTCATGGTCTTAGCAATGTAATATCCGCTAACACAAAGTATCCAGAGGAAGCTTGGGAATTTGTAAAGTTCCTTGGAGGAAAAGAAGCAAATGAAATTTGGGCGAAATCAGGAGTAGTAATTCCAGCAAGGGAAGATGTTTTAGGTATATGGAAAGATTCTTATCCTAATTTGAACTTGCAAGCATTTATAGATGAGTTGGAATATAGTGTAATGTACCCAGTATCTAAAGACACATCAAAATGGAATGATTTAGAAAATGAATATATAAAACAAATTTGGAATGGCGATGTTACAGTTGAAGAAGGTCTTAAGAAACTTGCTGAAGAAATGAATAAGATATTAGAGCAAGAATAGTGTAAATATTAAGTATTACTCCCCTTCCCAAAGGGTTTTACAAAATCCTTTGGGATTCACTAGAAAAAACATTATTTTAATAAAGGAGGTTGGGTACTTTTGGAAGATAGTATAAAAAAAACCATAGGGAAAAAATTTACTAACAAAAAAAAGAATATAAATAAGAACAGAAAAAGTGATTGGTTTTGGGCATATTTCATGATTCTACCAACAGTAGGTGGATTAGCTGTATTTTATATAGGAGCTTTTTTTAAAAATTTTTATTATAGCTTCACTAATTTAGGTGCTTTTGGTAAGTATGAATGGATTGGATTAGATAATTATGTAAGACTATTTTCTGATCCAGATATACCTAAAGCTTTAGCAAATACTGTAAAATATACATTAATATCTGTACCTATTAGTATTTGTCTAGCCATATTTATTGCAGTATTATTAAATTCAAAGATAAAAGGCATTAGTGTTTATAGGACATTGTATTTTTTACCAGCTGTGACTATGCCAGCAGCTATAGCAATGATTTGGAAATGGCTTTATAATGGGCAGTATGGTTTAATAAATCAAATTTTAGCTAAGATTGGAATAGAAGGTCATGCTTGGATTGCAGATCCAAAATATGCAATGGGAGCTTTAATAATCGTTGGTATATGGAGTTCTTTAGGTATGAATATTATTTATTTTTTAGCAGGTTTGCAGGGTATACCACGAATGTATTATGAAGCTGCTGATATTGATGGGGCTGGACCTATCAGACAATTTTTTTCTATCACATTGCCATTATTATCACCAACTATATTTTTTGTGTTAATTATGTCTTTGATAAGTGCTTTTCAAATGTTTGATTTGATATTTTTGATGATAAGTAAAACTAGCATGGCAATAGATAGTACAATGTCTATAGTTTATATATTTTATAAAAATGCATTTGAGTTTTTAGATAAAGGTTATGCATCAGCCATATCAATATTGTTATTTGTCATAATATTAGCAGTTACTGCATTACAATTAAAATTACAGAAAAAATGGGTTAATTATTAAATGTAGGATTTCAGGAGGGTAGGAGAATGAAAAAAGTGGCTAAAAATAAAGATATAAAATCAGCCAGAAAAATTATAGCTCATATTTTGCTTATATTGGGAGTGATATTTGTAGTAACTCCATTTGTATGGTTGGTGCTTACATCCTTTAAAACTTTAGGC
>FZPS01000063.1_pt634 | contig 15003 bp, 15 predicted proteins | sample 1817821 | NCBI WGS metagenome assembly FZPS01 (sample SAMEA104158645, study PRJEB21678) | metagenome | place: Germany | collected 2015-04-21 | reverse complement strand
ATATCACTATTATCAAAATTTAAATTACCTACTATTAGTTTCTCTCTATATATTTCATACATAAATTCAAAAAACAATCTATCTGTCATCATTATGCCTAATATATTTAATATTTTTTGATCTGAAATTGATAAATCATTAAACATAATAGATATTTTTTTGGGTAATGCCCTTGTTCGTTTAGATACTTCATTTATCATTCTCTTACCATAATCATCTGATGGAGCTAGTAGTATGTTTTCTTCTTCTTGCATTTTTTTTATTTCTCCATCCTTTAACCCTTCACTAAGTAATGTATTATATTTTTTAAACTCTTGAAACCAAAATCCTTTGCTTACAGCCCCAGCACTATATTTTAATTTATTTATATTACTAATATTCATATTTTACCTCCCCACGCAATGATATACTGTATATTATTATACCATTGTATGGGGAGTATTTTCTATTTTATCCTTTAATTATCCTGAAAAACATATTCTATTTAAATAGAATTAACTAATTAACATTATCTATATTATTAACCTCAATATCCATCTCTTCATCCGTAACAACCTTATACTTTACAGTTCCTATTGTTAACAATATAGACGCTATAATGAAAAGATATAAACCAGCTCCACCTGCATTTACATTAGTACCAAAAAAATCTACACTTTTTGAGCTAAGAAATGCTATACTACTAATCACTGCTAATACGCTACAAATCAATCCCAATACTTTATTCAATTTAGTACCCTTCAATAATTTATAAACTGGATAAATATAAAATACTAAAAGCAAATACCCTTGTTGTTGAAATCCAGAAACCCTTAATATTCCAGCATCTACCCAATTCATAAACAATGATATAATAGCTAAAATAGTTGAAATAAATATTAATTTTCCTCCAAAATTCCATTCTTTGAACTTAATATTCACAGATTATCCCTCCTTACAAAGCATATTCATAAACTTTCCTTTCTCGTAATAATATATTACAATTTTAATAATATTTTGTCAATGGAATGTATGTTTTTGTGGGATTTGGTTACTATATTATTAAAGACACCCTCTCGGATGTCTTTAATTAATGTTTCTCCTAATATACGTACTTTTCACCTAATCTTCTAATGCATCTGGATATATTACAGAGCCAATTTCTTCTCCAGTATCTACATCTTCTATTATTATTTTAGTATAAAACTCATCTCCTGAATATGCTTGATACATGCCTACTGTAATTCCAACCGTAAAAGGAGTTAAATCAAAAGCATCTTCATAAGCATCTCTATCTACAATTATTTTTACCTCTCTAAAATCTTCGGTATGTTTTATTCCTTTAATATAAGGTGTGTCTTCTGATTCTATTAACTCTGATAAAGATGCTTCTACTTCATCTTTCATTTCATTAACTATTTCCTCATGCTTTTTCTTTGTCATAGTTAGTGTTATTGATCCATCTTCGTTTATTTTTACTGCCTTAACTCCTTCATTTTCTGCAATATATTCTTCTTCGTTAAAATCACTAAGATCTCCAACAAGAGTTGCTGGTAGCGTTATATCTACAGTTAATAAAGATTTATCTACTGTTATTCCTTCAGACTCTTCATCATCTATTGATTCAATACTTTCATCCTCTTGGTTAGGTTTCTCAGCTTCTTCTTTATTGCCACAAGCCACTAATGTTAAATTCATAACTAAAACCAAAATTAAAAATAATAAAACTTTCTTTTTCATCTTTTGCTCCTTTCTTTTTTTAATTCCCTCTAATCCCTCTAATTATTATTTTGAAATCTGATACGTTTGAAAACATATTATCTGTATAACATAATATTAAAGTATCGCTTTCTGTATGAGTTCCAAATACCATCTCTGCACTACATTTTGCACCTTTTAATGTAGGTTGAGGAAAATAGGTTATATCTGCTGGATAAGTGTATGCCATATTCCCATTTTCATCTATTACTCTAAAATCCATATCTGATATATATAATTCATCTTCTTTACTAATATTTGAATAAGTATATTTTATCCTGAAAACGTTTTTGGGTTGTTTTCGCGAAAATTGGTTTCTCTCTTCTATTAGCTCTACACTATCAATACTCAATGTGTAATCCCCATCTTCTGTTTTTACTTCTATGACATCTCCTAATTCAAACATATCTTCATATTCTGGTAGTTTACCTTGTAATCTGGATTCAATGTCTACAGAATCTCCTACAGCTACTTTAAATTCTACAGCAGCTTTTGAGTCAAACATATTATCATAATACGTTATTTGAATTTTATCACTTTTTTCTACAGTACCTACTACCATGGAAGAAAAGTTTTTAGCACCCAATGGTGTAGGTTGGGGATTATAATTCCCTTCTACTGGATATGTAGTACACATATTGCCACCACTATCTACAAATTTAAAATCCATGTCTGATATATAAATATCTTCATTTTCTTCTCCTATATTTTCATATAAATAATCAATTATTAAAACTTGAGCAACTTCTTTTTCTGAATACTCATTTCTTTCGTCTGTTTCCTGAACTGCTAAAATTTCCAAAGCATATTTATCATCTAATACCACTCTTTCGCCTACACCATATACTTTTTGAGTAGTTTCATCTTGTTTTGTTTCCTCTTTCTTTTCTGTATTTTCAACTTTATTAATATCCTTTTTCTCTACAGAAGTTACATTTGTTTCACCACACCCAGTTAAGAGACTTAAAATTATGACTACTGATAGAATTATTGATATTTTTTTCATTTTTCTCACCTCCTCGTAATAATATATTACAATTTTAATTATAATTTGTCAATAGAATGTGTGTTTTGTAATTTTAGATTACATTATTTATAGATATAAAAATAAAAGCCTAAGGGTTGAAATCTTAGGCTTTTACATTATATCTCTATTAGCATTTTATTTACTCATATTTATACCAAGTTAAGCAAGCTTTTCTATTACTTTTTGTTACTCATTTTGATAAATTTTTACTTCTAAATCACTTATAGGATAAGCAGCACAAGGATGAAAATATCCATATATTTTATCCGCTTCTCTTCTCCCATCGTTTTCTGGGCTTATAAATACTTCCCCATCTAAAAGCAACGAACGACAAAATCCACATTCCCCAGATCTACAATGGGAATCATTTTTAATTCCATTTCTTTCAAGAGCTACTAGTACTGTTTCCGAGGAATTTCCTTTGATGTTTATAGTACTTATTCCTATATGAACTTTAATATTATATTCTTTGTTCTTAGCATTTTCCGGGAAATCCGATAGGGCATATATATTTTGTACCTCTCCAAATACTTCCCTTCTTATTCTTTTTCTTGGGATTTCTAAAGCTTTTAGTTCTTGTTCCACAAATTTATACATAGCTTGAGGGCCACATATAAAAAAGCTACTATTTTTTATATCTGTATACTTTCTAATTATCTCCTTAGTTATAAATCCCGTTTCCCCTTTCCAATTAGATTCTTTTCCATTTAGTACAGGAACAAATTTTATCTTATCTGAATACTCCTTTTCAAGGGATATAAATTCATCATAAAACATAAATTCATCTAATGTGTCACTTCCATATATTAATACCATATTTGCATCTAATTTTCCATAACATATTTCCCTTGCCATAGAACGGAATGGAGTAATACCAGAACCCCCTGCCAATGCAACTATAGTCTCTGCATCCCTTAATGGTTCATAGTAAAACTGTCCATGAGCCATAGAGGCTTCTACTTCAGTACCAGGTTTCCAATTATCCCAAATATATTCTGTTACAAATCCCTTTTCTTTTTTCCGAATGGACACTTCAATAAAAGGTTCCTTACCTAATACTTCATAAGGTGCTGAAGAAATGGAAAAAGGTCTAGTAACCCATGAGTTCCCTATTTGAAATTTAAAGCTAATGTATTGTCCTGCTTGGAATATAGGAATATCTGGTATGTTTTTCCTATTATTTTTCGATTTAATAAACCTATAGGTTTTAGATGTTGGTGTGGTATTCTCCACGGATTCGATAGTTAAAAAAACCTTATCGGGATGGATCTTTTTAGCTAATTCATTTATAGGATCTCTGGTAATAGGTCTAGAAGATGCTGCTTGTATTTTTTGTCTTCTTAACTTTATTACATTATTAGGACCTTTTATATCTTTAAAAAATCCTCTTATTTTTACCATTAATGCTCATCCTCCTTCATGGCTTTTAGTATTTCTCCTGCTGCCTTTCTACCAGAGGTTATTGCTGGTGCATAACCATTACCTATAGAAGCATGAGCTCCAGCAAACTCTAACCCTTTTATATATCTTTCCTCTCTTTCCGTAGCCATCCTTCCAACTAATGAATCCCAAAGTTGATGCTCATATCCATATACTGAACCATTCCAAGAACCAGTGTATCTAGCAATAGTCATAGGAGTAGCAATTTCAATTTCTGCTATATGATCAAATAAATTAACCCCTAATACATCTCCCATCATTTCTATCATGGCTTTACCCATATTACGTTTTACATCATAATATTCCTCTTCTTTAACATCAAACCATCCATCAGGCTTAGGTAGAGCAGTTATACTCATCTGAGTGGTTCCCTTAGGAAAACAATCGGGTACTGCTTGGTTTAGTACTATTGTAGTAATATATTTTGGTGGCTCTAATTTTTTGTAGTTTTCCCAAATAACATCTGTATCAATGGTTTCACCTACAAAATAACTATAACTATCAATATTTAACTCTTCTGGGGGAACATCTAGAGCCAAATATACACAAAGACAGGTCACACCTATGTCCCTGGCATTAACTAGTTTATAAGCTATTTCTGGTACCTCACTCTTTGGATAAATCATCTTTGTATATACTTTATTAGGATAAGAACCGCATACTACATAATTTGTATTGATTACATCTCCTGCAGAAGTCCTTACACCTATCACTTTGCCATCTTCAACCAATATATTCTCAACTCTTGTTTTATATTCAATTTGTCCTCCTAATTCTCTCACTCGTTTTTCCATAGCTACACTAATAGCATGAGAATTATGTCTAGCTACTACTGCACCACCTTCAAAATAATCAGCCATCAAATAAGCCCATACTGTAAAAGAAAGTCTACTTAAAGGTACTCCTACATATATCCAATAAGGAGATATAATTTTTATCGCCTTCTCTGGAAGTTCAAAGGCATCTAATACCTCCTGGGCAGTATATCCCGCTGTCTTTACAAAGGAAGAATGATTTGTTAACATTTCTATATTACTTACTTTATCTACTCCTCCAATTTCTCCAAAGTAGTTTAAACTATCCATTACTTCCTTGCAAACTTTCATAAGACTAGTCATCTTGTCTCTAGTTCCTGGTACTTCCCTTTCTACCACTTCAATTAGACTATCTATTCCAAAAGGAACTATTAAATCTATACCATCATTAGGAAGTACTAACTTATAAGCCTCTGGAACTTGAATCCATTCTACTGGAACTTTTGCTTCATCGAAAAATCTCCTTATTTTTCTCGGATTTTCTGCTGTTCCAACACTTTGTAATTCATGAAGTGTTGCCTCAAATTCAAAAGGTCCCCTAACAAAGCTTGTAGCCAATCCTCCTGGAAGATTATGCTGTTCTAGTATAAGACAATGTTTCCCTGCAAGTCCTAATTGTAATCCTGCAGAAAGTCCTGCTAAACCAGCTCCAATTATTATTACATCATAGGATTCATGGTATTTAGAAATATTTTTATTTATACTCATTTTTTCACCCCTTTGATTTTTCGACTAATATTTAAAACATCAAACTAAAGATTCTATCCTCTAAACATCTTCATAAATGCTTTTTCTCTAAATTCCTCATTGTTTTTGAGTAAATATACTATCTTATTCATAACTTCAGGTTCTGTTGCACTTGCCTCTATGATCTTAATAGTTTTCATCCTGTCATCATAGGCTTCATCAAATCTTTCCTTGTATACTTTTAGAAATTCAGCTGAATAATCTTGGGCTTCCAAAGCTTCTATAGCTGTATCTGCTGCAAATTTTGCACTATCACAAGCTGCTGATACTCCTTCATTTATTAGTGGAATAACTACACTTCCTGCATCCCCTATAAGCATTACTCCATTATCATAGTTATTCATCCTTTGGGTAGCACTAGGAACTCTCCAACCCTTCCATGGGGCTACTCTTTGGGCACCTTTTACCTTGGCACCATGGGGGCTGTTCTCAATCCAATCGTATATTCTTTCTTCAAAACTTCTATCCTTATATAAACTTCTGTCAGTTAGTCCTAATCCTACATTGCAAAATCCTTCACTTTGCCATTTTTCACCTGAAGGAAATACCCATATATACCCAGGGATTATCCTTTCATCAAAATGAAATTCAATATATCCATTGTCCTTACCCTCAGGTCGCAAATCCACTCCACTATAATAGGTTCGCAAAGCTATAGTCACATTATCATCTTCATCCGGAAACATATCTATTGCTTTTGCTACCATGGAGTGGGAACCATCTGCACCTATTACTATTTTGGATCTAAGCTCTATATATTCCCCTTGGTACTTGGCTTTTACTCCCTTAACAAACCCGTCCTCTTTTATTACATCATAGACCCAACAATTTTCTAATACTTCTGCTCCATGTGTTTCTGCAGTTCTTCTCATTAAATCATCAAATATCCATCTTGGCGTTATAAATCCTGCTCCATCTTCAATATCTATAAATATTTCATCATAGTTTGGGGAAGTAAATAATATCCCTCTAATTGGCATGCCTAAACTTGCCAATTTTTCCAATACACCTAGCTCTTTTACATGATAAATTGTTCTTCCACTTTGAGCATCTGCACAGGGCTTATCCCTTGGAAACTGTTCCTTATCTACTAGTAGTACATCAATCCCTGCTTTTGCTAAATATGCTGCCGCTGTAGACCCTCCTGGCCCTGCTCCTACTACTATTACATCTCTCTCAATAGTCTTCATCTATTTCCCCTCCCTTTCTACTTTTATTAAGGAGATTGCATCTTCTGGGCATACATTGGTGCAAACTCCACATCCAATACATCTATCCTCAATTACCGACTCATATCCGCATTTCATACATCTTTTAGCTTCTAGAATAGCTTGTTCCTCATCGTATCCTAGTTCCACTTCTTCAAAGTTCATTTCCTTGGATTTGGGCATCTCTTGGGTATATAATTTTTCTAATCTTACAGGATATATCATCTCTTTAATTGGTGCAGTGCTTAATTCATGGTCAATTTTATCTACTATATTCCTGTCCTTAAGCATATTATCTATTTGAAGAGCTGCTTTTCTTCCTGATGCCATTGCTTTTGTTACCGAACCCCTGGCCGCAATTACATCTCCAGCTACAAATACCCTTTTCATACTGGTCATCATGGTGTTTTCATCATATATTAACCTTCCTGCTTCATTAAATTTTATAGTGCTATATCCTTTAAACATATTCAAATCTGGTACTTGACCTGTTGCAAATATGACCATATCTCCTTCCATATAGAATTTTTCATCATCTATAGTTATAGGTTTTAATCTACCACAAGAATCTACTTCAATTCTATCTACTTTTTTAAATTCTACTCCCTTAACCGTTATCCATTCTGCATCTATTCTAGTAGGTGCAGCACAGGTTACAAATTTAACTCCTTCTCTTTGAGCTTCCTCTATCTCAGCACAAGGTGCTGGCATAGTATCATCGTCTTCAATACATACACAAGTAACTTCTTTAGAGCCTAATCTTCTTAAGGTCCTAGCAGTATCTACTGCCACTGAACCTGCTCCAATAATAATTGGTTTTTCTCCTACTTCCACTGGAATTCCACTATTTACCCTTTCCATAAAACTTACCGCATCGTATACAAGCTCTGCATTATTGTTTTCTATAGGCAATTTAGTACCTCTCCTCGCTCCTACAGCTAATAAAACTGCTTCATATTTATTATTAAATAAATCTTCTATGGATGGATTTCTCCCTACGGTTATATTGTATTTTATCTCTATTCCTGCATCTTCAAGAAGTTTTATCTCATCTCTTAATATGCTCTTATTCAATCTGAAGGATGGAATTCCTATTCTCATCATTCCTCCAGGTTCTGGAGCTGATTCAAATACAGTAATCCTATATCCTTTCTTTGCTAAGTCAAAAGCCGCAGTAATCCCTGCTGGTCCTGCACCAACTATGGCAATTTTAGTATCATACCTTGTATTGAAATGTATTTCCTTTTTCCCATATCTATCGGTAACAAATCTTTTTAATCCTCTAATATTTATTGGATTGTCTATTAAAAGCCCTCGCTTACAATCTTCTTCACAAGGTGCATCACATATTCTTCCGCATATGGATGGCAATGGATTTAGTTCTCTGACTAGATCATAGGCGTCTTCAAATTTGCCTTCAGCAATTAGATTTACATATCCTTCTGGAATGGTTCCCAATGGACAAGCAATTGAACAAGCATGTTTTGGTGCATATTCCTTCGCTTCATGATGAAACATTATTTCACTTTCTGCACAATCTGGGCATTGACGACATATAATCCTTTGTAATTCTTCTATAGCTTCTGTAGGGCACATTCTTCTACATTTACCACAATTTACACACAACTTAGGATCAATATATGCTACTGTTTCTCTCTTCTTAATGATCTCATTAGTGTGACCTATATTGATCTTAATATTTTCTTCTTTAATAGTCACAACAATTCCCCCTTTATTCAGTTCTCATTGATTCTAATATAGGTTCTAGCTTTTTCCTTGCTTCACTAGGCGCTATATCCTCTAATACTTGAAACACCGTATCTTCTGTTACTACTTCTATTTCGTTCTTTTTTACCCAAGAGGCTACAAGTTTTTTTACTCCCCCCTGTAGTAGTTCAGGTATAGCCTTTAGAATTACTTTATACATTTCTTTACTGTTGCCTTCCCATCTTAGATCTTCCACATATATCCCCCCTTAATTAAATTCTTATACAATCACATACCATAATTACATCTCTAACTAGTATGTATAATTATATTTTTAACAAAGTATTAAGTCAAAATGGCCGCAACCCCTATTTTTACAGGTTACGGCCATTTATATTTGCTTGCCATTTACAATAAAAATATTTATAATATCATTTGTATTGTTGTGTTCACATCATTTATATCAAATCATAAATATTTTAACTTGTAAATCCCACTTGTTTATAACTCTTTTTTAAATAATTCCAATTTATTTCCTTTACTAAAAATATCTATGGACTAATTCTGATGAATAGGCTAGACATTCTTCTATTATTGCAAAAGACATTATTTCTCCTGTATAATAAGTATTTCTTTTAGATTGTAATTTTTCTAGTTTATCGTGAAATCCATTCTTTAATTCTTCACAGTTTACATGGGGAAAATATTTCCACTTTCTATAAGTATATAGATGATTGATTTTAACTCCTAAGTTTATTAAATCTTCCTCCACTTTTTCCTTTACTTCTCTTGCCTCCATGCCTTTTTCCCCCATGGCATAAACAGCAATTAAATCATTAGTGGCCATATCTTGCCATCTATAATACCAAGCCAATAAATGTCCTATTTTATCCTTATTAAAATGGGCTGGAATATAGCCACAAACTTTGGGTATGTTTTGTAAATCATATGCAAATACATAAAAATCGTTGTATTCTATTTTTGAAAAAAGCTCCTTTTCTTCTTCTGTAGCATCTAAAAATTTTAAGGCTTCGTCTAATCCACAAGTGATTATTAACTTGTCAAATTTTAATGTATCTAATTGAGTTTTTACTATTACTTCTTGACATCTTTCAACTTCTATAACATTAGTGCTCAATCTTACATCATCAAGGGTAGATGCTACTTTTTCCCAAAGTTCTTGATATCCATCAACTAAGGTAATTATATGGGTAATCTCTATAAATGAGTTTAGCATATCTAAATTTAAATATTTAAGTACATAAGCAGCAGCAATTTCATCAAAGAATCCAAAGCCAAAACCAGTAAAGGGCAGTGCAAATACTTTTTCTACAAGGGGAATGTGATTATCCTCTAACCATTGCCTAAAAGGAACACATAATCTTGGATCTATATTTTTAAGACCAGGTTTCCTAAGATCTTCATATTCAGAAAGTATTTTTGGAAGAGTATAAAATTGTTTTTGAAAATCCTCTATTTCATATTCTTCTATTTGAGATACTGGGTTTCCCTCTGGATCAAAAAATCCTCTATATAGGACTGGGCCTATTTTTCTTACATTGAATTCCTTCATCAATTGTACCAAATGGGTATTTGATTCGAAACCCATTTGAGATCCTAGTTCGTAAATCTTTCCTTTATATTTGAGAGAATTGCATTTTCCTCCTACCCTATCTCTCTTCTCTAAAACTGTTACATTTCTATAACCTTTTTTTTGTAGATAATAAGCTGTGCTTATGCCAGAAGCACCAGCACCAATAATACATATTCGAGTATCTCTATCCATATGATCCTCCTCCTAAAGATTATAGCTATTGACAAATAACCAGGTAGGTATTTGATATTCTCCATCTAACTTTTCAACAAAAACTTCAATAGGGGTTGCCCCTTTTTTAGGTCCTGTATCTATTTTTCTTTTGATATTATAATAATTAATATATCGTTGAAGTTTTCCTTGTAATTCGTTGAAATTGGAGTAATGTCTGTTTTCTAAAAAATCTTTGTAAAATTCTTCGTATATTATTTCATTTATTTTTTTAAGGAAATTTATATCTGTATCCGCGGTAGCAGGAATTATTATTTGATTTATGCCATATTTAGATAATAGTTTATTATATTTATGCTTGTCCTTACCCCAATTAGAATAGTATTCACTGCTTCCATTGGTTATTAAATTTTCTATCTGTATGCTAAAATTCTTCGTTATGGGTATTAACTTGGTTTCTAAAAATTCCTTAATATTTTCAAATCTTCGACTATTATATATCTTGGCCATAGTAAAGTAGGAGTAACAATCCACCACACTTACCATATATACCCTTCCGATTTTATCAAATTTACCAATATAGCTGGTTCCTTGTTGAAACACATATCCTGGATAGGAATTCTCAATCTCTTCAAGAGAAATATCTTTTGTTTTTGGTTTACCCTTAGGTATATGGGAATATTTCTTAGAATATGCTATTCTATCCTCCATTAAATTTAAATTGTTTCGTTTAAGGACATTATATACCCCCATTTCGCCAACTTCTATACCCACTTTTTTTAAATCCTGAGATATAATTCTAGGTCCATGTTTGGGTGTCTCTATTACATAATCTAGTATTAATTCTTCTACTTCTTTAGGTACTTTATTTGGCATTTGAGGTTTTTTCCTAGGTTTATCATTTAATCCTTCTACTCCATACTTCTTATATCTTTCATACCATTTGTAGTAAGTAGGTCTAGATATGCCAAATAACCTACAGGTTTCAGAAATATTCCCAGTTTTTATACCATGCATTATAAATAGATATCTAATATTAATATCATTCTTTTTCATAATATCCCTCTTAATTTTCATCATTTTAGAAATATTATAGATATTCTTAATTATACTATAACACATTAACACTAAATTTTATAAATATAAAAATAAAAACCTAAGAGTTGAAATCTTAGGCTTTTACTACCATATTTTATTAATATCCTAATTTTTCAGGAGTTAATCCAACAAACATTAAAATTTCTTCCATTTCCTCATAGGATATATTGCCATTTTCATAATTAGCTTTTACATATATCAAATATTCCTTTGGAATATAATGCTCATTTGATGGAATTATTAAATCTATATTAAATCCTTCCTCCATAGTTATGGATTGAAGTTCACCTTTCCTTTCTATAGTAGATATTTCCAATAGTTGGAAATATCTTTTTTGGGAACATAAATTAAGCTGAACTAATCTTTTAAGCATGGCTTTGTAACTCACTTTAAAGTAATTATGCATCCTTATTACATGTCTAGGCTCAATATTATCTTTATCCACATTTACAGTTTTTAAAAAAATCTCCTTTACATAGTCTTCAGGCATTAAAAATTCAGCAGCAAATACGTCTGCTTTTATCTCTTCTTCTTCATATTTATTTTCATCTATAAATACTTTTTCTTTTTTTAATATATCTTTATTATACATTATGTGATATAGTTCATGAGCTCCTGTATAGCGTTCATGACCTAAGCTAAAACTACTATTTAGATATACTACAAAACGATCCTCATAATAAGTAATAAAACCAGAAAGCCCTTCTACATCCAACGGTTTTCTAATAAGAAGCGCTGTTTCAGAAAGAATGTCAAATATATCTGACAACCCTTTTTTAGCAAATTTGATTCTAGTTTCTTCTGCTAATTCTTTGGTTTTTAATCTAAATAATTCATTGGGAATATTTATATTTTTTTTCATAAAATTTATCCTTCCTTCCCTATAGAATGATGCTATTTTTTGTATCATATAGAATATAGACTACGCTTAGCAATACTCTTTTTATCTTGTCAAAGTCTTCTCCTAAATTTACCAATATATTAATATTTCTCTTTCATATATATCTTTTCTTGTTCTATAAATATCTTCACCATTTCCTGAAGTTTTGAAATCTCTTCCAATGTATTTTGAGAATAGTTTTTTCTCCTAAAGAAGGTTACCAAATCCTCTGATTCTTCTTCATCAAAAAAATCATCTATATCTACACCAAATACATCACTTACAGCTTTTAATTCTATAGCAGAAATTGATCTACTGTTGTTTTCAATTTTGCTTAATGTTTCTCTACTCATGTTTATACCAAGTTGAGCAAGCTCTTCTACTACTTTTGATTGGCTTAAGCCTCTCTCTTCTCTAAACGCTTTTATCTTTTTACCAATCTCATATTTAAGCATAAAAAAACCTCCTTGTAATATAATATTACAAAAGAGGTTTGAGTTTGTCAATATGACTTATTTTATAGCTAATTTTTATTACTTACCCAAAATAAGTTTCTACCTTAAAATTCTTTTTAAGTTTTTCTACCTTGTCTAAGTATATTTCTTGTTGCTTCATCAGTATTAATTGTTGATTAATTTGTCCTTTTACTTCTTCTAATGGGCTAATGCTTGATTCTTTTTTATAATCTAATTTGATTAAGTGATATCCAAATTGAGTTTTTACAGGTTTACTTATTTCTCCTTCCTCCATGGAAAAAGCTACTTCTTCAAACTCTGGTACCATTTTGCCTCTACTAAATTCACCTAAATCTCCACCATTTACTTTTGAAGGACATTTAGAATACTCACTAGCAGCTTCTTCAAAAGATATACCACCATCTATCTCATTAAGTACTTCATTAGCTTTCTCTTCATCATCTACTAATATATGACTAGCTCTAGCCATTTCTGGCTTCTGGAAAAAATGCTTATTTTCATTATAGAACTTTTCAATTTCTTCTTCTGATACAGTTATCCCTTCAAATAACTTATTGATTGCATATTGTTTTAAAACACCTATTTTGACTTTGTCTAATTCTTCCTTAAAGGCTTCTTCTTCATCTAAACCTTTTTCAATAGCATCTAAATATAGAAGTTCTTGGTTAACTAACTCATTAGCTATTTGATTTATTCCTTCTGGTGAGCTAAATTGAGCTGCAACCTGTGGATCTAATTGATTTAAAAATCCATACACATCCTGACTAGTTATGTCTTTCCCATTAACAGTTGCTAATACTTTGTTTTCACTCATATCTAATTCTCCTTTTAATTTATTTATAATCATCTCGACTAATTGAACGTATCATATTGCTAATTTGATGTCAAGTGTTTATATCTTTCAATTGCACTCTCTAAAATGATAGACAAAAATTCTGGGGCATCCATGCCAGCTGCTTTTGCTGAATATCCCATATATCCATGATGTACTTCAATTTTTCCGTCTTCACTTTTCCTTGACTCCATAGTTAAACCAGCGTAAGTATTAATTTCTAAAAAATAAGGTACATTATCTTTTCCTACAATCATATCAATTCTAGCATAATCCTTAGCATTTAATATCTTATATATTTTTAGTGCTATGTCCTTTATATTATTTTCTACTTCTTTTGGAAATTCGGCTGGGCATTCAATTATTTCATTATCATACATTTTATGCTGAAAAGTATTGGTTTTAGCAGAATTATATTGGATTTCTACAATTGGAAGTACTTCTGGATTATAATATCCTATAATTCCTACTGTAATTTCTCTACCTTCTATAAACTCTTCAATTAATGCTGCTTGTCCTAATTTTGTAGTAATCTTATCAACTACCTTAGGCAATTGTTCATACTCATGGATAATATTTTCTTCATCAATACCAGCACTTCCTCTTCCTTCTATTGGTTTAACAAATAAAGGATATTTTAATTCTATTTCAGGTATTTTATCCACACTTTTTGCTACTGTAAATTTAGGTGTAGGCAGACCATTATATGCTACTAATTCTTTTCTAGTAGCTTTATTTAAAGAAACCAAATCTAATCCAGAACCTACATAAGGTATTTCAAATGTTTCTAAAAAAGCAACTTCCCTTAAACTTGATGCATTAAATACTATATCCACATCATTTTCCTCAATATCCTTAAATGTTTCTATTGGATCTTGTTTCCATTCAATCATTACTGCATCATAACCTGCTTTTTTTAAAGCACAATAATGATGATAAGCTTCTTCATAGGCATCATCGTAAACTTCATCTGGTGTAAATTTCATCTGTTGTTCTACATTTCTAAATCTTCTCCAGAATATACCGATTTTCATATAAAAACCTCCTAGTATTTTAACATAATTAAATATAAGAATATATAGATAAAACATAGCACAAAGGAGGACATAAGAAGTGAAATTAATGGTAGTAGATGATGCTTTATTTATGAGAAATGTTATCAGAAAAATGTTAGAGAATGAGGGACATGAGGTAATATCTGAAGCATCAAATGTCAAAGATGCTATAATCAACTATAAATCTTTATACGACAAACCAGATATAGTCTTAAT
>FZPS01000076.1_pt332 | contig 15006 bp, 14 predicted proteins | sample 1817821 | NCBI WGS metagenome assembly FZPS01 (sample SAMEA104158645, study PRJEB21678) | metagenome | place: Germany | collected 2015-04-21 | reverse complement strand
CCAGGTTCCGCCGCCGGTACTCCGGGAGAGTCGCCACAGCCCCGATCCCGCCCATCTTCACCGGGCGCCCGCAGAAAAAAATCGCAAAGGGACTGATTTCCAAAGACGAAACCAGACGCCGCCCGTCAAAAACCCCGAGAAACTTACCGGACTCAAACCAATCCTCCCCCTGCTCCAAGTTAAAGCAGTAGCTGTGGAGGCGCTGGAGATCCTCCCGGTGGCGTTCGGTGACAAAATCAATCTTCATCTTTCTTCCCCCAAACTGCCTTCAACTGCCATAAATAATACCATTTTTGAGCGGACAAAAGCAAGGCTGTTTCAGTCCCGGGCTTTATTTTCGAAATAGCCCGCGCATGGGACGTTATCGTCCGTGGTAGTTGCTGAAGAACTAAAGTAAAGATAAAAAAACGCCCGTTTAGGGCAGTTATTACTTTTAAGACAACCGTTTTTCTATCTGTAGATCCATCGGCTTCCCCAACTCCAAATATTGATTTTTCCTCTTCCCCTCCAGGATCTGGACAACCGTCTTTCTTCTGCTGGTATTAACCACCACCGCTTTTTCTTTTGTATTGAGCAGAAGAACGCTGCCAACCGGATACGGCGCCACCGCCCAGGAAAGGGCGGCAACAGCCTTCCGGTCGTATTTCAAAGTCATGTTCGCCTTCAACTCGGCGATGGCTTCGTGGCTCCAAAGCGGTTGCCGGTACAATTTATTTGAGGTCATGGCATCAAACGAATCGGCGACTGCGGCGATCTTTGCATAAATATGGATCTCGTCTCCCTTGAGACCGCGGGGATAGCCCGAACCGTCTTCCCGCTCATGGTGTTGGTAGGCAACATGGGCGGAAAGGATACTCAACCCCTGATAGGTCCTTAACCGGTCAAAACCCAGCCTGGGGTGGTCCTGCACCTGTTTGGTTTCTTCAGGGGTCAAGTCGGTCATCTTATCCAAAATTTCGGGGGCAATATAGACCATCCCCAAGTCGTGCAGGAGAGTTCCCATGGCCAGTTCCTTCAGCCTATCCCGGGGCAGGCCCAAATGTTTTCCCATAATGGTCGCGATGACACAGACGTTGACTGAATGAACATATGTATAATTATCATGTTCCTTTAGATCAAGCATGTTGTAGATAACGTCGTTGTTCTCCAATACCTCATCAAGAATAATCTCCGCCACCAGGCTCATCTGCTTTAAATCCACGCCCTGTACGGCCGTGGCCTTGCCTAATGTGTCTTTAACGATCTTGGTGGCCTGGGCTTTCGTTACCTCACTGACCGGACCCATAATCTCCAGTTCATCGTCGACTTCGCTGTCTATAACATAAAGATGGGTAAAGTCGAAATCCTTCAACCTCTTCAGATAAGCCCGGGTAAGTTTTGTTCCCTTGGCCAGTAAAACTTTCCCCTCATTGCTGAAGAGATCCTTCGCCAAAAGCATACCGTCTTTTATCTCGTCGATTGCTAAGTAGCGCATGATACATCTCCTGTACGGTTATTCTGTGATCTCCGGGGAAGATGCCTTGTAGAATAAAAAAATTCTCTCCTCAGCCTGATTTTCCTTCTCCTGATCCCTACTTTATCAGAAAAAAGTATCCTGGAGAAAATACTTCTCCAGATCGCGGTAGCGCGGCCCTTGCGGGGTTAACTTGCTTTCCACCAGGGAAAACCCGTTTACAGTCATGAGCCCCTTAACCCCGGTCTCCAGCAGTTTCCTGTCATAAAGCGGAGCTTCACTCTTCACCCGGCCGATGGTCAAATGGGGTTTAAAACCCCTTTTTTCCGGCGCTAATTTGCCTGCGCTTACCTCCTGCACGACTGCTTCAAGGCGACCGGCCAAAGCCGTCAATTCGCTACGACCTTCATCCACCCCGAGCCAAAGAACCCGCGGTGGACGCCGGGGGGGAAATGTGCCGCCTCCGGCCAGGTTAAGCGGGAAAGAAGAGGTGGTTGCCGCCACCCGGCGCAAGTAGGGAGTAAGCGCGGTGAGAAAATCCGGATCCTGTTCGCCCAGGAACTTCAGGGTAAAATGTAACTGTCCGGGAAAAACCCATTTTATCCCGGAGGAACCGGCAGTAATTTTCCCCAGCCAATCGCCGACAATTTTCTGAAGTTCTTCACTCAACCAAACAGCAAGAAAAAGTCTCATTGTTCCTGCGCGTGCCCGGGGGCACGCTTGTCTTCACCTCCATTCTCTTCTCTGTCCGGCATTGTTTCCGGTTCATTAACCACCATCCGCTCCAAAGTCAGCTTTCCCCCGAGGCTGTAAACCCGGACCAGGTCAACTGCGGAAAGACGGTACGACGCCCCCGGTCCCGGTTCTTTACTGCGGTTGAAACGCAGGAGGGCTACGCTGTAAGGCGGCGGATCGTTCTCCAAACCCCGGAGCCCGGCGGCGCCGCTGGTCCCGGCGTTAATAAAATAGGTTTCCCCTTCATTGGAGACGGCCGCACGGTGGTCATGACCGTGTAAAATCACGGGGATCCGGCCTTTTACTTTCCCGGCCAACTTTTTATTGTGTGTAGCCAGAAGATCCACATTCTCCGAAAGGCTCTCCAAGTATCCGGCGAGCGCCTCCGCTTCCTCCGCCAGTTCCTCTTCCTCCGCCAACAGGACCCCGGAGTTCCTGGCTGCCGGATCTTCCCAGCCCAAAATGGTCAAACCTTGGAAATCATAAGTCCCTCTTCGTAAAATGATCAGATTGGGCAGGCGGTTAAGACTGTTGATCACTTCCGGTGAATCATGGTTCCCGGGGATAAAAAGGTAGGGAACGGCCAGGGTTTTGATGATCCCGGCCAGTCCGGTCTCGACTGCCGTGCCATAATCGGTCAGATCCCCGGTATCAACCACTAAATCCACGGCAAAACCCTCAATCAAGGGTTTGATAAATTCAAAAGCCGCCGGGTTGTTATGGATATCCGAAACATGGAGGATCTTAACCTCCCCGTCTGCCTTTGCCAGGGGGGTCAAAAGGTCCACTTGCGTGACCAACCGGTCCATATTCCCGGCCACCAGGGAGAGCCTTTCGCTCAATTCTGGCAAGTATGACAAGCCTTGGTCAATTACTTGCAAGACCCAGGGAGCGAAGGCCAGCATCCCTTCATAGCGGGGGTTTTTAAAAGCCTCCCGGTCGTAATCCAGCGCTACACTTCCTAAAAAAAGCAAAACCGCGCAAAAACCGGCGGCCACCGCCCGCCAAAGCCGGTGAAAATCCCGCCGGCCAAAGAGCAAGGAGACCACACCCCCGGCCACCCCGCCCAAGACCACCAATTTGACCAGGAAAAAATAGAAGAACTGCTGCAGGCGGGGGAGCAACACACCCAAGTACTCTTGGGGATTGGCATATCCCGCCAATTCGTGCTGGAGAAGAGCGGGATCAATCTTCTCCACCCGTAAGGAAAAGATCACCGGCCAGCGGTGGGTATAGGCCTTAATCTCACCCAATAAGGGAATGACCAACCTGCTCTCGCCGGGCCATCCCCAACCCAGATCAAAACTGACGGAAAAAGGACCAAATTCGCTGCTGGTTCCGGCTAGTAATGTAAGAAAGAGGAGAAAGAGAAGAACAACCAATACGGGGAGGATAATCTCCCATATCCGGGTCAAAACCGGATTTGCTCTCAGTTTTTCAGCAATTTCCCTGCTGTGCACAGGAAAAGGCCCCCTCCAGGTACTGCCATAACATAACCAGCCCCGCCTGGGCGGTGGCAATTTTGTTTTCTGTCCGGTCCCAACAGAATCTTTCTTCCCGGGTAACGGTCCCCTCCGGATGGGCCAAAGCCAGGTAAACCAGGCCCACCGGTTTTTTGGCGGTCCCTCCCCCCGGCCCGGCAATGCCGGTAGTGCTCAAAGCCAGATCAACCCCGTAGTATTTACGCATTCCTTCCGCCATAGCCCGGGCTACTTGCGGGCTCACTGCTCCATACTCTTGTAAAAGGGTTTTTTCAACCCCAAGGGCCTTTTCTTTAATCCGGTTAGCATAAGCGACAACCCCGGCCAAAAAATAGGCGGAGGCTCCCGGCACACCGGTAATTCTATGGCTGAGCAGACCGCCGGTACAGGACTCGGCGGTCCCCAGGGTTAACCCGCGGGCGGTCAAGATCCTCCCTACCACCTCTTCCAGTTGCTCCCCGTCTGTACCGAAGATGTACCCGGCCAGCCGGGATCGGATCTCTTCTTCCACCGGCCGGATCAAAGCAAAGGCCGCCTCTTCCGACCGGGCTTTGGCGCTGAGGCGCAGCCAGACCTCACCCCGTTTCGCCAGCGGGGCAATGGTAGGGTTGGTCTGCCCGGCCAGTAAATCCTGGATCTCTTCGGTCATTGCCGATTCCCCGATCCCTGCCGCCTTCAACACACGGGAGACGAGAACCGTACCGGGATCGCCGGTTTCCGCCCGCGCGCGGCGCGCCCGTTCCACCCTGGGGAGGACTTCCTTTTCCATCAAGTTTTTCATCTCAATGGGGACTCCGGGGAGAGCGGCCAGCATCTTTCCATCCTTCTCCAACCAAAGTCCGGGGGCGGTTCCGTAGGGATTCATAAGGCAAACAGCAGACCGGGGCCGCAGTGCCTGCCGGAGATTAGAGGGGGGCATCGGCAAGCCCCGGCGGTAAAAATACTCCTCAATCATTCGCCGGGCGCCGGGGTCCTCCACCAGTTCCTCTCCAGCAAGGAGAGCCACGGCCTCCCTGGTCAGGTCATCAAGGGTCGGGCCCAGCCCACCGGAGATGAGAACCAGGTCCACCCGTTGCCATGCCTGTTGTAAAAGGGCGGTCAAGCGCGGCAGGTTATCCCCGACCGTTGAAAGATGGTAAAGATCAATCCCAAGCCGGGCCAATTTTTCCGCCAGATAGGCACCGTTGGTATTGACGATCTGCCCAAGCAACAGCTCAGTCCCGACACAAATAATCTCCGCCCGCAAGAGTACCCCTCCCTTAAAAAACACTCCCACCGGTAACAGGCACGCACGCGTAACAGCTAACAGCAAGATGCCTGTGCATCTTACCGTCCGCATGGAACGCGGAAAAATTACCCGCCTCTTTGTACAGAACCGGTAACGGGTTACACGTGCCGCCACGGGCAACCCGTGGAACTGGAAGATCCCCGCGAATTACGCAGACGTGCGCGTAGCCGCCGGTTCCGGATCCATCTTCAGTAGTTGCCGGAGTTTGGCGCCGGAAATTTTCTCCTCCGCCAGTAAGACCACGGCCGCCTGCTGAAGATGGTCTTTTTTCGCCTCAATGATAGTGGTCGCCCTTTCAACCTGGCTGGTCATGATTTTTTGAAACTCCCGGTAGATCTTCTTCTGCGGGGTGCAGTCTTCATCCACTACGCCCAGGGAGGAAAGGCCGGTGGTGATCATATCCCGGGCCAGCCTGGCGGCTTGCTCCAGATCATTGGCTGCCCCGGTGCTTCTCTCCCCATAAATGACCTCTTCGGCAACGGCCCCGCCCAGACAGATGGCGATCTGTTCCTCCATATACTTCTTGGTGTACAGCGATCGTTCCTCCTCACCAGCCGGACGCATGAACCCCAGAGCCCTTCCCCGGGGAATGATGGTCAAGGTCCTGACCGATTTCGGTCTCAGTGTTTCACTGACAAGGGCATGACCGGTTTCATGGATCGCCACCCGTTCCAGTTCCTCCAGGCGCAACTGCTTATCCGTGCGTTCACCCAGTAATACTTTATCCAGGGCTTCTTCCATTTCTTCCAGGCTAATTTCTTGTTTTCCTTTACGAAAACTGAGAATCGCCGCCTCGTTAACCAGAGATTCAAGGTGAGCCCCGGAAAAACCGAAAGTATCCCGGGCCACTCTTTCCAGGTCAACTCCATGGGCTAAAGGCTTATTTTTAGTGTGGATCTCCAGGATCTTGCGCCTTCCTTCTTTCGCCGGGAGATCCACCTGTACCCGGCGGTCAAAACGGCCGGGACGCAGTAGGGCTTCATCCAGGAGATCTGCCCGGTTGGTGGCGCCAATGACCAAAACCCTTACCCCGTCTTCCGCCCGGAGACCGTCCATCTCAACCAGGAGTTGGTTAAGGGTTTGGTCGTACTCCAAGTGGGAGGTGTGTTTTCCCCGTTTACCGCCTAATACCTCAAGTTCATCAAGGAAGATAACAGCGCGATTTTTACCCATTTTCTGGGCCAGCCGGCGGGCACGGGAAAAGAGCTGCCGGACCCGCTGAGCCCCAACTCCGGCATACATCTCAATAAACTCGGAACCGGAAGCGGCCATAAAGACCGAATCCATGTAGTGGGCAGCGGCTTTTGCCATCAGGGTTTTCCCTGTCCCGGGCGGGCCGGTCAGTAATATACCTTTCAAAGGCCGTATCCCCAGCGCTTTAGTCCTTTCTTCCTCGCGTAGAAAATCCAGGGCTTCCACCAGTTCCCGTTTGGCCGTTTCCTGGCCGCCGATATCGGCAAAGCTGACGTGGGAGATGAACTCTTTCTCTCCCTTGTATTCCAGGGTTTCAAAGTTCTTTTCCAAACCCCGGTTCCGGAGATAGTAATGAAGCGCCCCCATCGCCCCGGCGAGAAGAAAAAAGGGGACCGGATCCAGTCCCTGTTTGACCAGGAAAAGGAAGAGCGCCGCACCGGCGCCGATAATTATCTCTTTTTTCACCGGATCACCTCTCCTTCTCCGGTGCGCCACCGGGAAAACCTGGGCACCGCTTGATAATATAAGAGGTCGCTCTTGGCTAATTGGACAAAGATAAATTCTTCACCGATAAAAACCTTGAAATCCCCTTTGTATTTCTCCTCCAACTCCTGGAGTTTTTCATACAAGGCTTGATAATTCCCGGAAACCCTAGCCTCTTCCAGGGTAAAACTGAGTTCATAATAGACAGGGGCCAACTCCGGCGCTTGCGGGGTTTCGATGATAACCTTTGTAACATCCCCTTTTGTCTTCTCCTGGACTTTCCGGAGAAAAGGCTCAAGGGTACTACGGAGATCATCCGTCTTTTCCAGCCGGAGATGAAGAACCTCCCCTTTCCCCTGCAAGGTGAAGTCTTTAATCTCCGGAACAGCCTCCGCCCATTGTTGCAGCGGGCTGTCCTTTAAGAAATATTTCGCCAATGCTTCCCCGCCAAATAATAAACTGGTTGTGACAATGAAAGCCACGCCAATGAGGAAAAGCTTCTTCGGTGTCCACTTCTTTTGTGGCATGGTAATTCTCCTTCCGAGGCGGCAAAGTGTTGACATAAAAATTATAACATACTTCAAAGAAAATCACGACCAAAACCGCCTGGTAGTTGGTGGAATCACACGTGCGTCGCACTACTCCCCGGGCGAACCGGCGTGATGCCGGATGCACGAGGGCAGGCAAAGGCGCAGGCAGGCGACTGGTCAAAAAAATGAAAACTTTTCCCGGTAGGATTTTTCTCCCTTCTGACGAATTCTAATTCTGGCGAATTCTAACGAATTTTAAAGAAAAAAACCCCGGCCAAAAAAGAGGAGGGTGCCACAGATGGACAGGAAAATGCGGAAAAGAAAGGTGATTATTGCCGTATGTACCGTTCTTCTTCTCTTGGGCAATACCGCGCCGGGTCTCGCCTCTGGAAATGAGCTTAATATCGGGTATAATCCGGATTACGGGTTGATGGTGGGGGCGGAGGTCGATCTAAAAAAAATAACCTCCCTCCCCCTGCGGGGAGCCTTTGAGGCCTACACAGAAAAATATAATCTCTTCCTGACCACCGTTTTTCCTTTGGAAGACCGGCTTGATTTCTACCTCCGGGCCGGCCTGGCCGAAGGTTTATATCTTGGACTGGGCGTTAAACTTCAAATCACTTGGGATCTGCAGATCTGGGCCGGTTTCGGTCAGGCCTTCCAGGATCAAGCATTCCTGGATTTATTGGCCGACTACCGCCTTAATAACAATCTCCACCTGAAACTCCGTTATCACATGTACCGGGCTTATCTTGGGATCGGCTATACCCTTTAGGAGCAGACCCCGCCGCGGGCCGCCCGGGCCCGGCTACGTTACCCCCCGGTTACGGGGTATCCCGGTTACGGGGTATCCCGGCTGGCCTCATCAATCACCGCCGCGAGTTTCTTGTGTTCTTCCGCCGGAAGGGTTTTGTCAATATACAAAGTATGGTTTTTCTCCTCCGCCAGATTGAGCCGGGGACGTTGTTCCAGGAGATTCCCCTCCCGGTCAAAATAGATCCGTACTTCAGGCCGGAAGGGATTGTTCCTACTGACCCGGATCACCTTCGCCACTTCACCGCTGTTCAAAACAACCAGCGACCCAATGGGATAAATAGCCATCACAGAAATAAAGGCATTAAGAACCCCCGGGTCATATTTTTCTTTCTCTGAGAGCAGTTGTTCTAAAGCCTGTTGCGGAGTCATCTGTTCCCGGTATGGCCGGAAAGAGATACAGGCATCATAAACATCGGTAACAGCAAGAATCCTTGCTTTGAAACTGATATCTTTCTCCCGCTTGCCGCCGGGATAACCGGAACCGTCGTACCTTTCATGATGTTCCCTGGCCACCCTGATAACCTCTTCTGAGAAGCCTTTGGTCCGCAATAATTCTTCCCCGTAAACCGGATGCTTTCTAATCTCCGCCTGTTCGTCAGGGGAAAGGGTACCCCGTTTTTGCCAAATCTCCTGCGGAATACTGAGCATCCCCAGATCATGAAGGAGGGCAGCTGCTCCCAGTTCCTGAAGTTCCTTTTTGGAATAGCCTAACACCTCTCCAACCAGCAAGGTTAGAATGGCTACATTTACCGAATGGCTAAAAAGATAATTATCATATGCTTTGATATGCGTTAGATTTAATAACAGGGACGGGTCCAGCTCCACCTGACTCATTAAATCATCGGCCAGGCCATGGACCATCTCCTCTTCAAGGGGCTGCTCTGTGGAGAGATTGATCATTTCCTCCACTGCAGTAATCGCCCGTTCATGGTTTTCAGCCAGAATCGGAATGAGTTGCCGTTCCGTCTCATCCTTACTGTCCTCTTTTGTCTCGTCAATCCCCACTGCTTCAATCCCCAGATTCTCAATCCGCCGGATTGCCTCTATTGAAAGCTCCGTGCCTGCTCCAATCAGTGTTACGTTTGTCTTGGGAAGAATAATATCTTCCGCCAACCGCATCCCTGGAACCAATTGGGTAGTTTTGATCCGTTTCAAATTAACACCCCCTAACCATCAGCTTCTCTAAGTGCAATATAAATCTTAACGTCTCCTAATTCTGTTTGCAAGGGGATGACAAGAAAATTCATATCTGTAGCGGAAACCATTACTTCCTTACCCATAAAAAGGGTGGGCGGGGTAACGCTACAAATAATGTCCCTGTTGCCCAATTCCCCTACAGCATTGCCAGTAACCATATTACTGAATTCACAGATGGCGCTCTTTGCCAATTCGTCCAAAGTAACGACGGGCAGTCCGATAAGCATATTTGAGGCCAGTTTCATCGCGGTTTTTTCTGTCATACAAAATATCACCTGGCCTAAAAGATCTCCGGTCACGCCCACGGTTACATTTACCTCGTCCCCGTGTACGGGGGAAGCGGCTAGACCCAACTGCCCCCTGGTCGCCTGGGTCTTACCCATCCGTTTAAGGATATCAAAGGACGCTGCTAAAAAAGGATTGATTAAATCTGCTTTCACCTTGACCCCTTCCTCTCTTGCTTCTCTGGTAAAAACTCCCGGCATGGCAGTTTATTCGCGTGCGTGCGCGTTGCGAATTCCGCCTTCCTTCGGGCCATCTCCCGCTCTCTTGCGTTTATTCGCGCGCGCGTGCACGTTTTGTAGTTCATTTCAAGATAAAAGAGAGACAGCTTTTCCTTCCGTCTTTCCAAAGAAGGCAAACCCCTTGGTGAAGGCAAAACCCGCAAGGAAGTATCTGGGGAACGGCGCTTTGCGCCTTTTCTTTTGCCACTCTTGATCTCACCCCTCCCGCGCAAAAAAGCCGGCATTATAGTATATGCAGATCACGGGGGGGATTAAGCAAAAACTACCGGAAAGGCCGGAAGGTTATTGCCATATGGTCAAAATGCCAACAGCCGCCAGTGTAACCAGAATGCCGGCGATTACCGTTCCTAAAGCCAACGCGGGCACGGCCATCCTCTTCTTTATCCCCAACAGATAGGCAATGGCGGCGCCGGTCCAGACCCCGGTCATCGGCAACGGAATGGCGACAAAGATCGTTAATCCCAGAAATCCGTAGCGGTTAATTTTTTCCTGTTGTTTTGCGGTCCTTCTTTGGATCCACTGCAACAGGTGATAAAAAAGGTTGTATCGATGAGACCAGCGGGCAAGAAACGAAAGAACAAGCATTATGGGTACTATGGGCAGAAGATTCCCCACAACACCCAGGAAAAAGGCTTCCCACGGCCGGGCGCCCAGATACAATGCCATGGGGATGGCTCCCCTTAATTCCAGGTATGGCAGAATACTAGTGAAAAGTACAAGGAAAATTTCGTTCAGAGTCAACCCCTCGGCCATAAAGCTCTCCGCTTCCCCATCTATTTTTTGTTATTATTGGCTGTATTCTCTATTCATCGGCTTTTACCTGCCTTTAGGATAAAAAATGCGGAACACTGGTATTGGCATTTTGTTATTGTCTTGTTGCTATTTTGTTACTCTTCACTTAAGAGCCGTAGCCTTTTATATTCTGCCCATCCTACCTGCCCGGTAACGGGCAACCCCTCTTCTTCCTGGAATTTTTTCAGTGCCTGCTCTGTTCCGTAACCAAAAATCCCGTCCGGGCGGTGCCGGTAGAACCCTAATTGCCGCAAGCGTTTTTGCAAAAAGAAAACATCCGCGCCTTTTTCCCCCATCAAAAGCCGGCGCCTGCTCCGGAAGGGATCCCCGGTAACATAGACCCGGGTACCCTGTCGCACCCATTGGTACACCTGCTCCACATCGCGATTATACATTCTGATACAACCGTGGCTCTCCATTCTCCCAATGGACCATGGCTTATTGGTACCATGAATACCATAGCGGCCAAAAGGGACGTTCAACCCGATCCAGCGGGTGCCAAACCCCCCGCCCCATTTTCCTTTATCCACCACCGTCCAACTCCCTACCGGTGTGGGCGTGGCAGGCTTGCCGATGGCTACCGGAAAATTCTTAAACGGTTTACCGTCAACCAGCACTGTAAGGGAGAGGCGGTCGGTGTCGACAAGAATCAGAATATTTCCGGGGGGAGGATTTCCGGCCACCGGATCTCCTGGGCTCATCCCCCCCAAAGCTTGCCACGTATCACTGTCGACCCTTCCGGTTATTCGTAAATCATGCAGGCGTTGAAACTCTTTCACCGCGGCAATTGTTGGCTGATCATAGGAACCCGACGGTTCACCGGCAAAAAAACCAAGGCTCCGCAAGAAATATTGTAGTTCAAGGATATCAGGGCCTTCCGTTCCCGGGAGAATCTCCGTTTCCGGAGGGCACATGCATTCTTCAGCCGCGCGCGCGCGCTGGATCCCGGGGAAAAAAAAGCCCCACCCGGCTAAAAAAAGTAAAAAAAGACAGACCCCTCTTCTTCGCCGCAAATCTTCTCCGCCTCCTGTTTTGCCAACTTTCTTTAGTATTTCCCGGAGAAAAAACAAGGCTTCAGGGAATCTTATCCTCGAATATAATCCAGTCTCCGGTTAGTCAGCGCGTGCGTGCAACGGGGCGGCCTTTGGTTATCAAGGTAAAACCCAACCTTTACGGCTGGACAGCGCGCGTGCGCGCAACGGGGTGGGCGGGCAGCCCAAGGCCGACGGGTAAAGACCCAATATGCTACGAAAATGCCATTGCCGGCGACACACCGGTATGGCTTGCCCTGGAAGGCAGGGCGCCTGTTCAGAGGTTTACTTGCACAAGGTCCCGGTCCATCTTTTCCATGCAGTTTTTGATCTTGGCGGCCATCGGTGGATCCTCCTCAAGACAGGCGGCGCGGATTTGCCGCAAAAGGTCAATTCCCCGGCGGAAACCGGAGACAATGTCCCCCTCCTGAAGCTCGGGGGCGTTACGGGTCAGCGTAAAAAAGTCGCAACCCCGGCTCCATTCGTACGCCAACGGGGAAAGGCTGGGGAAAAAGCGGATTTCTCCCTCGCCCACGCCATGCCGGAAAATCAGATCCCGGATGATTTTCCTGATTGGTTTATATTCAAAAGGAAGCTGACGTGGCAGGCGTTCCCCTTTTCGCGGTTCGTAATCAACAGCGACAATAACCGCATTAATTTGGTCTTCATCCCATTCATGGAAGAACCCGGCGAAATACAACTCGGTGATCAATAGTTCCTGGGCGTAGATTTGCATGGCAAATAAGCCGCGGGGCAATAGTTTTTCATCGGCGTCGAGATAATTCAGGTCTTCCAAAATAGCGGCCTTGGCCTCCAAATCAGCCTCAAAGCGTCCGGCTACTTGCAAATTGCGCATCTGTTCTTCCAGGCTCAACCGCTCTTTATAAAGCTTCTCATAGGTTTTGGCCCTCTTTTCGCAACGGGCTTGTTCCGCCGGGGAACAGTCTCTTTCGGCAAGTTTGGCCAGGGACTCCTTGAGTTCCCTGACTTCCGCACTGATCGCCCGCCGGGCTTTCTTACCGCGGATATACCGCAAACGCCGTTCTTTCCGGCGTAATTGCCGTAAAGCCACCGCCCGCATCTGCGGGCAGGAGAGGCTGCCCCAATCCTGGCAGATCACACTGCGTGTCTTCTCCAACTCCGCGGCCAGCCGGTCCAAGCGGTTTTCCAGGGAAACCCTGTTGTTACGTGCCTGGTAAGTGGCGAAATTCCGGTTTAAGATTACCAGGATCTCCCCACGCTTGTAATTGTGAAAGAGGTTTAAGATCGAATTATAACTAAGGTTGAAACGGCTGGTCAATTCCTCGACATCATCCGGATTGGTACTGGGGAACTCCTCCAGGCGGTAACGGTCCAAATTCGCCAGGATATAGACAAAACCTTTTTCGTCGATCCCCCGGCGGCCGGCCCTCCCCGCCATCTGGAAATACTCCAGAGTAGTCATGGGTCTAAAGGTCACCCCGTCCCATTTTGTCGGCGCATCAAAGCAGACGCTGCGGACCGGATAATTAATCCCCACAGCAAAAGTCTCGGTGGCATACATTACCCGGATCAGGTTCTCCCCAAAAAGGGTCTCCACGATCTCTTTTAGGGCCGGCAAAAGACCGGCGTGGTGGAAGGCTATGCCCCGAAGAAAAACCGGCTGTAACCTGTGGAGGGTCGGCCATTTTTCCAAATTGTACTGCTTGGCCGCACGGTCCAGGATCTCCTGGACCCTCTCCTTTTCGTCTTTGGTCAAAAAATCGAACCGCTCACTAAGTTCCTGGGCTTTAACTTCACACTGCTGGCGGCTGAAGATAAAATAGAGCGCTGGCAGGCCGTTGCGGCGGCGGATGGCTTTTACCAGTTCTTTATGGTCCGGTCCGTTCCTGGTGCGTGCGCCACCCGGCGGAGACCCGTGCTCGGCCTCGCGCTTTTTCTGTTTCTGCCAAACCTTTTTCAGATGGCCAAAGCTTGCCGGCCCGGTCAGGGGATGGTAGACATAATGCTCCAAAGGTACAACCCGGTCTTGCTTGTATACCACTTTGACCGGGTGTCCCTTAATCTCCTGGATCCACGCGGCCAGTTCCGAAGCGTTGGGGATGGTGGCGGAAAGCCCTAACAAACGCAGATTATCCGGCATGAAAATTATCGACTCTTCCCAAACAGTCCCCCGTTCTTCGTCCGAAAGATAATGAATTTCATCAAAAATCACATGGGAGAATCCGGCCAGCCGTTCCTGTTCCTGGTGTAAAATATTACGGAAAATCTCCGTAGTCATAATGATTATCTCCGCATCCGGCTGGATCACCACATCGCCGGTGATAATTCCGATCTTCTCCGCCCCGTGCCATTCCTTAAATTCCTTAAATTTCTGGTTGGAAAGGGCCTTGATCGGCGCGGTATAAACCACCCGCCGCTGCTCCTTAACTGCCTCTTCAATCAGGTAATCGGCGATCAGGGTTTTCCCCACTCCGGTGGGAGCGGAGACAAGAACCGAGGAGCCCTGCAGTAAATGGTTGATGGCCTCTTTTTGGAAATCATCCAGGATAAACCCGCGAAATTCTCCTGCTTGTTCTGGCATCACAATTGTTGCTCCTATTCTTTTATTTATTATTTGACAATATTAATTATTCACCCGCGCGAATCCCCGCGCGTCGCCATGAAGGGTCAGCCCTCTGCTCCGGCTTGCCAGCGGGTTACCCTGTAGGGTTAACCCTACGGCTTAATCCCGCGGTTTACCCAACGAGTTACCGAAAACGGATTACGGTGCGCGCGCTCTCTCAACGGGTTTTTAGCGGGTAACCTGTGGATTACCTCCGGGCTTAACACCGGGACCCCGGTACGTTCAGTGGCCTGCCGGTAATTAAAACCGCTTCTATAGCCTTGATTAACCCGGCCATCTTCTTCTCCAGCAACGCATATTCCGGTGATCTTCTTTCCGTACCCGCCCATCTCCTGTGCAAAGGCAGGATCTCGCGGAGGTAAACGCCGACCGCCATCTTTTGAACCTCTTCCGGGACCAGCGGAATACGCAAAGACTTAATCTCTGAAAAATTCAAATTTGGCGTCCCCACACCGCTCTTTAAACGCAAAATCTGAGCCCGTCCGAATTTTCCCATGAGAAACAACCAGAGAAAAACCGGGTCAACACCGCCTAACCTTATACGGTCAACAAAACAACTGACATTGGCCGGTTCGGTTTCCAGATAGACACCGGAGCGAAAGCGAAGGAGCGATCCCTCACCTGAACGGGAAAAAAGCAGATCCCCCCGGCGTACCCGGCTCCGTTCCGGATCAAATTCCCCGCCGGCGGCCACCCGGAGAGCGGGACGGGGGTTAAGGCCGGTAAAAAAGAGGTCTTTTTGGCCGAAAACCAGCACCCCGTTTTCCCGCGGTTCAGGCTTTTTCCCGGGTAAAATAGGGCCGTAGGCAATTTCTTCAATATATTCACCTAACGGCCGGAGGGGAAAAATGATGCCGTCTAGTGCGGCGCGCAGAGC
>FZPS01000099.1_pt324 | contig 15012 bp, 14 predicted proteins | sample 1817821 | NCBI WGS metagenome assembly FZPS01 (sample SAMEA104158645, study PRJEB21678) | metagenome | place: Germany | collected 2015-04-21 | reverse complement strand
TCAAGATCCTTTTCCGGGGGCGCCGCAAAAAGGATAAAGAGGCGGCCGGTGTCGGCGCCGTAGCGCTCGACAATATCATCGGGAGAGACCACGTTTCCCTTGGACTTGGACATCTTCGCCCCGTCCTTGTAGACCATACCCTGGGCCAGGAGGCGGCTGAAGGGCTCCTGCGCCTTGATCAGGCCCGCATCGTAGAGCACCTTTGTGACGAAGCGCGCATAGAGCAGGTGCAGCACGGCATGCTCGATACCGCCGATATACTGATCCACCGGCATCCAGTAATCCGCCGCTTCTTTATCAAAAGGGAAAGCAGTGTGATGCGGGCTGGTGTAGCGTAAAAAGTACCACGAGGAGCAGATAAATGTATCCATCGTGTCAGTCTCGCGCCGGGCCTTCCCGCCGCAGCCGGGGCAGGAGGTATTCACAAAAGATTCATACCTGGAAAGAGGAGGCACCCGGTCTCCGGAGAGATCCGCTGCCGGAGGCAGCAGAACGGGCAGATCTTTTTCCGGAACAGGAACGGTGCCGCAGCGACCACAGTAGATTACCGGGATGGGCGCTCCCCAGTAGCGCTGGCGCGAAATCAACCAGTCCCGCAGGCGGTAAGTCACCTTGAAATCGCCGCATCCCAGCTCACGCAGCTTCCCGGTAACCCTCTTCCTTCCTTCAATAGAGGAGAGTCCGTTGAATTCGCCGGAATTTATCATCCTGCCCTCGCCGGTGTAGGCTCCGCCGGAGGCTGCCGCTCCGCCGCCTGTTTCAGTCCCGGGAGCCTGGATTACCGGCTTGATGGGCAGCTTGTAGCTGCGGGCAAACTGGTAGTCCCGCTCGTCGTGTGCCGGCACTCCCATCACCGCGCCGGTGCCATAAGTCATGATCACGTAGTTCCCCACCAGGATGGGAACGGCTTCACCGCTAAGAGGATTGACGGCATGTCTGCCTGTAAAAAGTCCGATCTTCGGCGCATCCTCCGAGGTTCTTTCAATTTCACTTTCCCTTCTAATCCGGGCGGCAAATTCCAGGATCTCTTTTTCCTGCCTTGTTCCCTTTACCAGCTTCGGCAGCAGGGGATGCTCCGGCGCCAGGACCATGTAGGTCACTCCGAAAAGAGTGTCTGCGCGAGTGGTAAAGACGCGGATCTCTTCTTCGGGAAATTCCTGCACCCGGAAAGATATCTCGGCGCCCTCGCTGCGCCCGATCCAGTTCTGCTGCATCACCTTGACCCGCTCGGGCCAATCTTCAAGCAAGGCCAGGTCATTGAGCAGCCGATCGGCATAATCGGTAATCCGCAGGAACCACTGCTCCCGCTCCTGCTGCTCCACCTCGGATTCACAGCGCCAGCAGAGTCCGGCTTCCACCTGCTCGTTTGCCAGCACGGTCAGGCAGCGCGGGCACCAGTTCACCGCGGCCCGCTTTTTGTAAGCCAGCCCGCGCCGGTGCATCAATAGGAAAAGCCACTGGGTCCAGCGATAGTAATCGGGAGAACTGGTATTGACTTCTCTATCCCAGTCATAGCTGATACCAAGCCGCTGCTGCTGCCGCTTCATCTGGGTCACATTCCGCTCCGTCCACTTTTCCGGGCTGACGCGGTTATCAATGGCCGCGTTCTCCGCGGGCAGGCCGAAGGCATCCCAGCCCATGGGATGGATCACGTTGTAGCCGCGCATCCGCAAGAAGCGAGCCAGGACATCGCCGATGGAGTAAACCCGCATATGGCCCATGTGCAGCTTCCCCGAAGGATAAGGAAACATCTCCAGGACATAGTATTTCGGCCGGGAAGGATCTACCGGAGCCCGGTAAAATTGCTCATCCTCCCACAACCGCTGCCATTTCGGTTCAATTTCCCGGGGTTCGTAACCCTGCATCTCTTAAAAATTACCCCCCACTGTAAAATGATCGGCGGCTTCCGGCAAGAAAAAAACCCGCCCGGTAAGGGGCGAGTTTTCCCGCGGTACCACCCTTTTTGGCATGCAATATGGTGGAGCTGGCGGGAGTCGAACCCGCGACCTCTTCCATGCCAAGGAAGCGCGCTCCCACCTGCGCTACAGCCCCATGTATTGCCGCCCTCTTCAAACCTTAACGCCGGCCCGCGGCGGCGGCTACTGGTGTTTCACCGCCGCTTCTCCGGGGCGAGTTCAGCAGCCGCCGGCCTGCCGGCTTGCACCGCCCGCCGGCTCTCTGCAAGCGCCACTTCGCTGCCTAATGCTCCCCTTCATCGAACACTTTCTAATGCAACTGTCTGCCAAGCCCGGTGAATACATGATTGATTATACGTTCCCCGGCGCACCTTGTCAAGTAAAAAAGGGTTCGTTATTATACGCTGCACCCTGCTGGAGCTGATGCTTTAAGACGGTTAGCAACCTGCCTGGCCGAACTCGTAGGGGCGGCGCATGCGCCGCCCGACCCCGCTGCCGGAAGACAATGCGAACAGTGTTCTTAAAAAAACTCCTCTACTACACAAACGCCTTAACTTCACCCGGGCGAGGCATGCCTCGCCCCTACAAAAAACGCCGCCATTGTTTTATTGTCCATTAATATCGGCAGTTAAAGGAATGCGGGTGGTCTCGCCTGAAAAGAGATCGATTAACAGCAGGGAGCCCTCCAGCGTAGCGCCTATCCCGGCCAGCAGCTTTACCGCTTCCGCCGCCTGCCAGGCTGCAACAACCGCAGGAGTGAAGGAAGGATTGCCGAATTGTGTTTCCACTCCCCGGCCGGTTCCCTGCTCATTCTGCCGGCCATAGATCGCGGCAAGAAGGGGCCGCCCCGGCCGGATGACCGCCACCTGGCCCATAAATCCGGCAATGGCGCCGTGCACCAGGGGTATCTTCAACTTCTGGCAGGCCGCTTCCAGGGAAAACCGGGCCTGCAGGTTGTCGAGACAGTCAAGAACAACAGCGCAACCCTTTAGCAACCGGGGCAAATTGCCGGAATCGCCGCGGCAGCGGTGGGCGGTTGCCTCCACGGCGCCGTTGATCTTCTCCACCCGCTGCGCCGCCGCAGCGGCTTTATCCAATGAAAGCCCGCCTTCAAGTGCATAAAGCTGGCGGTTAAGGTTGGTTGAGTCAAAGGTGTCGCTGTCGATTACTGTAAGTTTTCCTACTCCGCAACGGGCCAGCAGCTCCACGGCATAGCCGCCCAATCCGCCGGCGCCTACTACACCGGCGTGTGCCCGGAGCAGTTTGATCTGGCCGGCGATGCCTATCGTGCCCAGGTTGCGCTGGTACCTGTCTGGAACTATTCCGGCCTCGAGAGCGGCGATCTCCAGTTCCCGGCGGGTCAGGCCCAGCCGGCCGGCCAGGGAAACGGTGTCTTCCAGCGTAAGGTAGCGGTAATTTTCACCGGCCGGATTAACTCCACTGCGGGAAGACTGCCGCAATATTTCCAATATCTTCGGTGAGGTCATAATGCATCCTCCAAAACAAGGCCAGCATCAGTGATTCGGACAGACGACAACATTCCAGCCTCTAACCTCTCAGCTCTAAATTCCATCATGCCCCCAACATTACCCAGCTTCATTTTACAAATGGGACAAGAAGGTACGTCCCCATTGTCCCACATTTCAAAGTGAGACAGAAGGTCGTCCCCGGCGTCACCTTTCAACTGCTATATTTTAACCAGGGGAGCCCTGCGCCAGAGCCTTTCCAGGTTGTAAAATTCCCTGGCTTCGGGCTGAAAAAGATGAATCATCAGGCCGCCATAATCAAGCACAACCCACCATCCCTCCCGGTAGCCTTCCAGCCCCAGCAAGGGACAGCTCCGTTCTTTAAACTTTTCCATCAGGTAATCACAGATAGCCTGAACCTGGGCTCGCGTTCTACCGGTAGCAATCAAGAAGTAGTCGGCGATGATAGAAACCTTGCTGACTTCCAGCAAGGTAAGATCCTCCGCTTTTTTCTCCGCAGCCAGTTCCGCTGCCCATAGAGCCAGCTTTTGCGAGCCGCTTGCCGGTTCCGACAAGCAGTTCACCTCCTTAATAAAAAAGCTAGTGGTTGTTTCGATATTCACTATAGTTGCTGCCGATTATTACGGTTACATCAACCTCTGCCTCAGGGTCATACCGGTGCAGCATCGATGAGCCCGGTATGTAAAGGGCTACCGCCCTGGCCTTGTCGACAATCTCGCCCAGAGCGATCACCTGCGATTCTTTGTAGTCAAAATGATCGGCGTTTCCTTTTCGAACAACCTGAAAACCCTCCTGCTCAAGCAGGGCGGCGACTTCCGAGGCCAGGCCGTCAATGCCGCTGCCGTTTAGCACCTCTATTTTAACTTCGGAGGGGATCACGAGGTAGCCCTCATTTATCAATCGCACAATGTCCTCGAGTGATTCCTGATCAGGGACCCAGTAGAGACAGCCGTCAATGACCTCTTCTTTCCCCGGCAGGATCAGCGCTTTCATCCCGGCATACTCGTATTCTTCAAATTGCTCTCGCAATGCCGTCAATTCACGCCAGGAAAGGTCTGTTTCCAGAAAGGGTGACAATGTCTTAATCATCTTCGGCCAGTGCCATATCTTTTTGCTCTGCATTATATTCCAAAACTGGGCCAGAACCTGTTGCTGCCTGTTCAGCTGCTCCCAGGGCGGCTCCCGGTAATCCGCTGTCAGAAAGTAGCGGTAGAGTTCAAACCCGCTGAGGCGTCCGTTCTCCCGGGGCAGCAGAGAACCGGCACTTTCCCCTTCACCCAGAAGGGCGCCGCTTTCTACACCACCAAGATAATCTCCCAGAACAATTATTCCCTGGTAATTGAGAGCCATGTAATGGTGCACCGCAATGCCAGTAAGCTCCTGTACCAGTTCAATAAAAGCAGGGGGCTCAAGGTGGCGGTAAGCCTGGCCCAGAGGTTCCGGACCGCGCTCTTCGGTTTCAATCAGGGTATTTCCGGGAATGTAAAGCAGGCTGATCGACCGGTTGAGGGTATGGTGATGAACTAAAAGCATCCTCTCCACGTAAGGATTTGCTCCCCAGTAATCTATCCCGTAGAGAATGTAAACCCGCTCATCGCCGCCCCTCTGCAAGCGCAAGGCCTGGGCCCAGTCGGCATCGTTATGCATGGAATTAAAAATCGTAATGAGGTTGACAGAGAAAACTACCGCCAGGATTAACAGCATCAGCGCAATGAGGAAAAAGAGCATTTTGCGCTTGCGTTTTGATGTCTTTTTTGGCTTCTGCAGCAGGTATGACCTGCTGTAGTGCATCTTCTAGCCTCCGTTCTCTCTTAAGCTGGCCAGCAAACTGTTGCGAAAGTAAATTGAACGGGGATGGAGCAGCAGCCCCCTCCTGATTACCGACTGGATCGTCTGATCCACTGCGGCCAGGAGAGCAGCATCAAGACATGTAAAGGCTATTTCCCTTAACTTCTCCACCCCGTCAAAATCCCGCTCCGGCTCAATTAAATCAGCCAGGTAGAGAACCTTCTCCAGCAGCGACATCTTCTCGCGCCCGGTGGTATGATAGGCCACGGCCTTAAGCACCGCGGGGTCAGTCAATCCCAACTCATGCTGCAGCAGGGCTGCACCCACCGGTGCATGCAGCAGCCGTTTTTCCGCCAGGGTGATCCGGTCCAGGCGCAGACCCAGCAGTTCTGCTTTTTGACACAATTCCTCCCGTGTATATGCTTTTCCATAGTCGTGGAGCAGCCCGGCCAGGTAGGCCCGCTGCCTGTCCCCCCTGTAGCGGACGGCAAGAGCGGCGGCTGTTTCAGCCACACCCACTGAATGCCGGTAGAGCCTATCGCCGAGGTGCCCCTTCATTAATCTCTCGTAGGCTTCTCTTTCCATGCATTATTTCCCGCATCAGCAAATACACTGCTTTATTTAGGCCTGATTCGACTATCCGGAAAATTGCGTCATTTAAAAACGCTTTTCTAGGCCGGCCCTCAGGATTCCTCCCTGGGCTTCGCCTCGTTCACCACAATTTTTCTACCGTCCAGATCGGCGCCGTTTGTCTTTTCCATGATCTCTTCCATCTCGTCTTCATTTACCTCGACAAACCCGTACCCCCTGGAACGGCCGGTGGATCTTTCAGTAATAATCCGGCAACCCAGCACCTGGCCGTACTGTGCGAAAAATTCCTCCAGCTGGCTTTCGGTGGTGCTCCAGGGAATATTCCCCACATACAGCGTTTTTACCATTAAGCTGTCACCTCCATAAATATTATAACCTATTTCCACAGTTAACAAACTATTTTTTATAAAGGCCGTGTTTTTTAATGTACTGCTCCACCGGTTCAGGAGTGAGGTACTTAATCGTCTTCCCCAGGGCCGCCCGCTTGCGGATGAATGTGGATGATATTGCCAAGGCCGGTATCTCGAGCAGATGAATCTTTGTGCGCAGTTCCGGAGAAAGCTTCCCAGTTATTTCACCGAGTTTGTTTAATGGATATTCCGGGCGCGACACGGCGATAAATGTGCAGAGCCTGAGCAGGTCCGCATAATCTTTCCACGTGAGAATGTCCAGGATGGCATCGGCCCCGGTGATAAAGAAAAGATTTGTGCCCGGAGCGCAGCGGGTGGAAAAATAGCGGAGTGTATCGATGGTGTATGAAGGCTCTTCTTTATCCACCTCCACCCGGGAAACGACAAATGAGGGATTGGACATTACTGCGAGGGTGGTCATGAGGTAGCGGTGCTCCGCCGGCGTCACCTGCTTTTTCTCTTTATGCGGCGGCAGCCCGGCGGGAATGAAAATTACGTAATCGAGGAGAAACTGCTGTCTCGCTTCTTCGGCTGTGACCAGGTGCCCCATGTGTATGGGGTCAAAAGTGCCGCCCATAAGGCCGATGTTAAGCGGGCCGGGTTTATGGTTGGGTGGTAACGGCAAAAGCATATACTCCCTTATGTATCAAAGTAAAATTCTTCTTCGCCGATGCAAACCGTATCTCCTGCTTTTGCCCCCATTCTTTTTAATTCCTCCTCCAGTCCGCAGCGCCGGCAGTAGCGCTGAAAGCGCTGCAAAGACTCTTCATTGCTAAAATCGATTCGCGCCGCGGTTCTTTCAATGCGGGCGCCGCGAACCAGGTAGGTGTCGCCAATCTTCTCCACTGTAAAAGCGGCGCTCTCCCGGGCCGGAGATGCCGGCCGGATTACTTTTTCCTCCACTTCAACTGCAGCCCGGGGCAGCGCTTTAAGGCGCGACAGCTCTGCGGCGAGACGGCGGAGAAGCTCCTTCACACCGGCGCCGGTTGCCGCAGAGATGCCAAAAAGCTCCGGCGGTTTTCCCTCCCTCTCTTCAACGGCGCGCCGCAAGCGGGACAGGTTTTCATCCGTCCCGGTAAGATCAATCTTGTTGCCGGCAATCATGCGGGGATAACGGGCCAGCCGGGCGCTGTAAAGTTCAAGTTCCCTGGTGAGCTGGAAATAGGCTTCCACCGGATCCGGCTGTGCCACGGGTGAAAGATCAATGATCAGCAGCAGCAGCAGGTTACGCTCAACGTGCCTTAAGAAGCGGTGGCCCAGCCCTGCACCGCGATGCGCGCCGGCGATCAGCCCCGGCAAGTCGGCAACGACAAAGCTTTCTCCTTCCTCTGTTTCCACTATGCCGAGCTGGGGGGCCAGCGTGGTAAAGGGGTAGTCGGCCACTTTGGGCCTGGCGGCGGAGATACGCCCCAGCAGTGTTGATTTGCCGGCGTTGGGAAAACCGACCAGCCCAACCTGCGCCAGCAGCTTCAACTCAAGGTATATTTTGCGCTCTTCACCCGGCAGCCCTTTCTCGGCATGGCGGGGCGCCTGGTGTCTCGAGCTGACAAAACGGCTGTTCCCGCGGCCGCCCGCTCCGCCCGCAGCCACCTTTACCCTTTGCCCCGGGGCGGTAAGATCAGCCAGCAAACAGCCCTGCTCGTCCCGGACCAGGGTGCCCGGGGGCACCGGGATCATCAGGTCTGCACCGCGCCGGCCATGGCGGTTGTTTGGGCCCCCGTTTGCCCCGTTGGCGGCCCGCCTGCGCCGCCGGTAGCGCAAGTCAAGAAAGCTCTGCTTGGAGGGGTCGGCGATCAAGTAGACGCTTCCCCCGTCACCGCCGTCACCGCCGTCAGGGCCGCCCCTGGGAACATATTTTTCGCGGCGGAAAGAGACCGCGCCGCTGCCGCCTCTGCCGCCGCTCACTTCAAGCCATATTTCATCAACAAAGATAAGGCACCGGCTCCCTCACATTAAGCTCATTTATTATCCCCAAAAAGAAAAACCGGGGAGCCCCCGGTTTTTTAAACAACCGCTTCGCTGTCCAGCGGGTAAACACTGACCTGTTTCCTGGCCCGGTTATCGTATTCATAAACCACTTTTCCGCCGGCCAGGGCAAAGAGGGTATCATCCTTGCCCTTGCCCACGTTGACACCGGGATGAATGCGGCTGCCCCTCTGGCGGACCAGGATGCTGCCCGCCTTAACCAGCTGGCCGCCGTATCGCTTTACACCGAGACGCTTGGCCTTGCTGTCACGGCCGTTGCGTGAACTGCCTCCACCTTTTTTATGCGCCATGCCAACACCTCCCCTATAAGTGCAATTTGCCTGCCTTTAAAAATCCCCCTAAATCCCCCTTTAGAAAAGGGGGACTTTCTGACCTGACCTCAGCACCCGCCTTAAATGCGTCGAGTCATTACCAGTTGAGTAATACTTCGAATTTAAATCCCCCTAAATCCCCCTTTAGAAAAGGGGGACTTTCTGACCTGACCTCAGCACCCGCCTTAAATGCGTCGAGTCATTACCAGTTGAGTAATACTTCGAATTTTAAATCCCCCTAAATCCCCCTTTAGAAAAGGGGGACTATCTGACCTGACCGCAGCACCCGCCTTAAATGCGTCGAGTCATTACCAGTTGAGTAATACTTCGAATTTTAAATCCCCCTAAATCCCCCTTTAGAAAAGGGGGACTTTCTGACCTGACCGCAGCACCCGCCTTAAATGCGTCGAGTCATTACCAGTTGAGTAATACTTCGAATTTAAATCTCCCTAAATCCCCCTTTAGAAAAGGGGGACTATCTGACCTGACCGCAGCACCCGCCTTAAATGCGTCGAGTCATTACCAGTTGAGTAATACTTCGAATTTTAAATCCCCCTAAATCCCCCTTTAGAAAAGGGGGACTTTCTGACCTGACCGCAGCACCCGCCTTAAATGCGTCGAGTCATTACCAGTTGAGTAATACTTCGAATTTAAATCTCCCTAAATCCCCCTTTAGAAAAGGGGGACTATCTGACCTGACCGCAGCACCCGCCTTAAATGCGTCGAGTCATTACCAGTTGAGTAATACTTCGAATTTTAAATCCCCCTAAATCCCCCTTTAGAAAAGGGGGACTTTTAAAAGGATGACCTTGAAGTTAGTCCCTTATCTCCCCCCTTTGCAAAAGGGGGGCCGGGGGGGATTTTTTTACTGGACGCTTCTTATTTCACCGAACCTTCAATCTGCTCGATCAAAACTTCGGTAAAAGGCTGCCGGTGTCCCTGTTTACGGCGGTAATTCTTCTTCGCCTTATACTTGAAGACAACAATCTTGCGCGCGCGGCCCTGGGCTGTTACTTTGCCCTTAACCCGGCAGCCGTCAACGTAAGGATGGCCGACCCTGGTTTCTGTGCCGTCGCTGTAAAGCAAAACACGGTCAAATACTACATCTTCTCCCTTTTCAGCCGGCAGCTTCTCTACGCGTACCGCCCGGCCTTCCTCCACGCGGTATTGCTTGCCGCCGGTCTCAATGATGGCGTACATCTTGAAACCCCTTCCTCTAGGGACTCGCCGAAGCAGGCACCGAACCGGTTTTATCAGCCCTCTTCGAGCGGTTATAAAGAATCCACGCCGATTTTAGCACGCGCCGCCGCCTTTGTCAAACCGCGTCATCAGAAGACGGGGCAGATTTTGCAAGGCGACGCCTGCGCTTTGTCTTCCCTGCAGCGACGGGAACAGCCCGGGCAAAAGTCCGGCACACTTCGGTTATCTCCGCCCGCACCACCTGGCTGACCAGTTCTCCCGCTCCGGCCACGTTGATCACATAACCGTGAATCCGGGCAATCCCGTTTTCAGGAGCGCTGGTATGGGGTTCTTCAATAAAAAGCTCCAGCACATCGCCTACCGAAACAGGAAAAGCCAGCTTTTCAATCTCTTTTAAACTCCCCGCGGCTATGACGCGGTACTGCTCGATATGCATATCCTCGGCGCCGCGGATGAAGATATGCTTGCCCAGCTCCTCTTCCATCTTTTTCAGATTACCGCCGCCCGTCCCGATGATGATGGAGGCCACTTCGTGGTGCATCTCCACCAGGATCGCTTCCCGCGGCGATTTCTGCAGCGTTTTTTTCAGCTCCCGCTCGATGCGGGTGGAGGCGGCCAGTGGTGTAAAAACCCGCCCTCTCCCGTTGCAATAAGGACAGTGCTGCTGCAGAACCTCGGACAGATCCTGGCGCACTTTTTTGCGGGTCATCTCCACAAGGCCGAGGCTGGTCAATCCCAAAACATAAGTTTTGGTGCGATCATGTTTGATCGATTCGTTGAGCCTGCTTAAAACCTTTTTGCGGTGCTCTTCAATGGTCATATCGATGAAATCAACGATAATAATGCCGCCGATATCGCGTAAACGAATCTGGCGGGCAATCTCTTCCGCCGCTTCAAGGTTGGTTTTTAAAATTGTATCGGCAAGATTGCGACGCCCGGTATAGCGTCCCGTGTTTACGTCAATCACCGTCAAGGCTTCGGTTTCGTCAAATACCAGGTAGCCGCCGCTTTTTAACCAGACCTGGGACTGGAGGGCCTTCTCCAGCTCTTTTTCCACGCCGAAGCGCTCAAAAATAGGCTCGGCGCGGTCGTAGAAGCGCACCTTTTTCTTCAACTGGGTCGAAAAACAGTCCAGAATTTCAAGTACTTTTTCGTATTCATGCTCATCGTCAATTAAGAAGCTGCTGAAATCCTCTACAAATAGATCGCGGGCAATGCGGCAGGTTAAAGCAAGATCCTGGTATAAAATAGCGGGCGCCGTCTTCTGTTGAAAGCGGGCCAGGACGCGATGCCACAGCTGCATTAAAAATTGCAAATCCTGGGCCAGGGACTGCTCGTCGGCTCCCTCGGCTACCGTGCGCACGATCAAGCCTATATCATCAGGGCGAATCTTCTCGGCTTCGCGCCGCAGCCTCTCTTTCTCGGTTTGACTCTCTATGCGCCGGGAAACCCCGATATAATCGGCACCCGGCACCAGAACAAGGTAGCGTCCCGGAAGAGTGATCTGGCCGGTCACCCTGGCGCCCTTGTTCCCAAAAGGTTCTTTTACCACCTGGACAATGATCTCCTCGCCCACTTTCAGCAGTTTCTCAATAGCCGAGCGGCTCGGGGGAGGCGTTTCATCGTTATGGATATCCGTATAGACATCATCAACATATAGAAAAGCGTTTTTCTCCAGGCCGATATCGACAAAGGCCGCCTGCATGCCCGGAAGAACATTGGCCACAATTCCCTTGTAGAGATTGCCCACTATGCGATGCTCCAGCGGCCGTTCAATGTAGAGCTCAACAAGCTTGCCGTTTTCAAGAATGGCCACCCGCGTGGCCCGGTTGTTGCAATTGACAATAATTTTTTTATCCATTCGCCTTTTTTTCACCTCCTTCGGGAAAAGGCTCAACTAAAGTCTCTTTGTAAATATAGAGGCCCTGGCGGTGCAATCTCCAGAACCGCTCTCCCGGGTTTTTCTCCCCCGGCAGCAGCTGATCCAGGAAGCGGAACGGTGAAACGCCGCCTTTGCTGCCCACTTGCAAAAGCAGGCGAAGCGCCGGTCCATGCTCTCCCGGCGGCAGCAGTTCTGCCGAAAAAACAAAGGCCCGTATATTCTGTTCGGTCACTTTCCCCCTTTTGTTAAAACGGCGGATTATAATTTTCGGCTGTGCGAGAAGCTTATCCAAAGATTCACGCAGCGCTTCCGCCCGGGGAACTGAACTTTTGTCCCTCCAGAAAGCGTGGTAAAGAGCGGCATTAACTTCCGCCGCCAGCGGAGGCTCATCCGCCGCTACGGTGACAGCGCCGGTCAGGGCAAGGCCCCCGGGCAGCTGCTCGCCAAGGCGGCGCGCAAAAGAGGCGGGGGCAACCGAATCGGCCAGATATACTTCACCGTACTCCCTTGAAGCGGTAGCCCCGACGGGCAGCGGCGCGGCCAGGCTTAACCTGGGCCGCGGGCTGAAGCCAAGTGTATAAGCCAGCGGCAGCCCAGCGCGGCGCATGGCCCGCTGAAAAAGTCGCAGCATGTCCAGATGCGACAGAAAGCGCAGCTCCTTGCCGCGGGCATAGCGAAAACGAATTCGATTCATCATTGCACCTCATGTGACTTCAGGGAAGGCTGTCCTGCCGGGCCCGGCGATACTCCCTGATCAATATTTCTTTGCTGATTCCACTGTAAAGGTGGTCCCAGGGCAGCGGCGCGGTCTCGTCCAAACGCCGGTAAGCATAGTCTTCCGGGTTTATGCCCATTTCATCAAAAGCGTCCAGCCATCTCTGCAAGGAAAAGTGTTCCGACCAGCCGTCAAAGCGGCAGCCACTCCTCCAGGCCCTTTCCAGCAGCGGCGCCAGGCGGCGGTCTCCGCGGGCAAATACCGCTTCCAGAAAGCTGTTTTCGGCATCATGCCAGCTCATATTAATCCTGCGCTCCCGGCGCAAGAGATCGCGAAGAAGCTTCTGGCGCCTCCTGACCTCGGGCATAATTAGCTGCGGCTCCCACTGGAAAGGGGTGTGCGCTTTCGGCACAAAAGTGGAAACGCTTATCGCCAGGCGGATGCGCCGGTTTTGATTTTTGCTGATGCGCCGCATTAGTTCCTCGCAGAGAGCGGCAATTCCCCGGACATCTTCATCCTCTTCCGAGGGAAGGCCGATCATAAAGTAAAGCTTGAACGACTGCCAGCCGGCGGCAACGGCGTCGCCAACTGCTGTAAAAAGATCGTCATCACTGATATTCTTCCCAATCACCCGGCGCAGCCGCTCCGTGCCCGCCTCCGGGGCAAAAGTCAGGCTGCCCCGCCGCCCCTGGTGAAACTGCTGGGCCAACTCCACCGAAAAGGAATCGAGGCGAAGCGATGGGAGGGTGAACCTGACATTTTCCGCGGCATGTTCCGCGTGGAGGCTGCCGATGAGGGTATCGATTCCCGGGTAATCGCAGCTGCTCAGCGAAGCCAGGGAAAGCTCTTCGTAGCCGGTGGCCTGCAGCATTTCCCGGGCAATTTGTTTCACTCTTTCAGGGCTGCGCCGGCGAACAGGCCGGTAAATTATGCCGGCCTGGCAAAAACGGCAGCCCCGGCTGCATCCCCGGAAAAGCTCGACCATGCCGCGGTCATGTACCGCCTCGATATTGGGAACTACCGGAGCAAGCGGATAGGGGGCTCTCTCCAGGTCCCGGACAACTCTCTTCCGGACAGCTTCAGGAGCGGCCTTGTGAAGCCGGGAGATCCCCTGGAAAAGGCCGCCGGCTCCGTAAGAAGGCCTGTAAAATCCCGGAATATAGACTCCCTCCAACCCGGCCAGGCCGGCCAGGATCCTCTCTTTATTGCCTGACGCCTCGCAGGAGAGGGTTATCCAGCGCTCGAGAATTTCCGGCAGGGCTTCCTCCCCGTCGCCCAGAAGGAAAAGATCAAAAAAAGGGGCCAGCGGTTCGGGATTGAAAGCACAGGGTCCGCCGCCAATGATTAGCGGTTCCTCTCTGCCGCGATCTTTGCTCAGAAGGGGGATCCCCGCCAGGTCGAGCATATTCAGGATATTGCTGTAGCTGAGCTCATACTGCAGCGAAAAGCCGAGGAAATCGAACTCTCGCACGGGGCGGGCGCTCTCCAGGGCAAAGAGAGGCACACCTTCCCTGCGCATCAGCGCCTCCATGTCGGCGGCGGGAGCAAAAACGCGTTCCATAAGCATCCGGGGATGGAGATTGATGATCTCGTAGAGTATCTTCAACCCCAGGTTGGACATGCCCACTTCGTAGATATCAGGAAAAGCAAGCGCCATGCGCACTGCAACGGAGGAATGATCTTTTTTGACGGCGTTCCATTCATTGCCAAGATAGCGGGCCGGTTTCTGGACAAAAGAGAGAAGTGTCTCCAGCTGTTCTTCTAAAAACAATAGATCGGCCTCCGTCTAGCCAAACTCGGGCGTACTTTAATATTATAATATTTTTTTAATTGGAATATCAAGTCCCTTTTTCAGGGCTGCCCGGATCAACGAGGCTTCGCTGATCTCGGTATGACAGTGTTGAGAGCGGTCCATTACCCGTATGAAGTGGTAACGCTGCGGTAAAAAAAGGCGGAAAACATCGAGAAGCCTGGTTTCTTCCAGAACAATCAGCTGGGCGCCGCGGAGCGCGCCGCGCTTAAAAAGCTGGTGCTCTTTTGCCCCCAGAGCGCGGATAAAGGTGTATACGGCCTGTTGTTTCTCTTTCGTAGCAGCAACAAACAAAAAAACGGCTATCAAGGGCAGGGAAAGGTTGAAATAGCTGTAGTACAGCCCGGCCAGCCCGATGGCGAAAAGGAGTCCGGCCAGGATCTGTCCCAGCAGCGCCGCCTGTTCCGTGGCGGCGCGGAACCCTAAACGCGGCGTCAGGCAAGCGCGCAGGATTCTCCCGCCGTCAAGAGGCAGCGCCGGCATCAAATTGAACGCGGCCAGAGTCAGGTTGGCCTGGACGAAAAAAAAGAGCAGGCTCGCGCCATGGCCAATACGGGTATAGAGGAGAATTCCCAGCCCGGCCAGGGCCAGGTTGGATGCGGGACCCGCCCAGGCAAGGCGCCTCTCAATATAGGGTTCCAGTTCGAGCTGCTCATCAAATTTGGCTACACCCCCGAAAGGATATAACTCGATCTCAGAAATATGCAGGCCCAACCGCCGCCCGGTAAAGCCATGCGCGAACTCGTGCCACACGATGATCAGGCAGACCAGGGTGAACTTCAATCCTGATCCGGTTATAAAGCAGAAAAGAGCCAGAAGTAAAAAAAGGGGATGAAGTCGAATGCGAATCCCGAAAAGTGAACCCAGCGGCAAGTGCAACCACCTCAGATCCTTCGCTGCGCCCAGGATGACAAAA
>FZPS01000051.1_pt76 | contig 15024 bp, 12 predicted proteins | sample 1817821 | NCBI WGS metagenome assembly FZPS01 (sample SAMEA104158645, study PRJEB21678) | metagenome | place: Germany | collected 2015-04-21 | reverse complement strand
GATATACTCTGTTAAGTGAGATGACTGCAGGTGCAATTCTGGTTGATATGAACGGTCGAACCGTAAGATTATGGGACAAACTGCGTGGTTTCCCCAATAAAATGCTGCCCGGCGGCTACATTTTCGGTCATCGTTTTGACAGGAGCATGGAGTTTGGTTTTCAGGATGGTGCGGAACTGCTGCAGATTGATTGGGAAGGCAATATTGTCTGGGAGTTTAGCAAAAATGAGTATATAGAAGATCCCGGTCAACCTCCCGGATGGATGGCCAGAAATCATCATGACTTCCAGCGGGAAGGCAATCCTGTCGGCTATTATGCGCCCGGACAGGTGCCTTTGGTAGACAGAGGGAATACCCTGATCCTGTGTCACCGCAATGTAAAAAATCCTAAAATCAGTGACAAGCTCCTGCTTGACGATTGCATTCTGGAGGTAGACTGGGACGGCAGGGTAGTATGGGAGTGGAACTGCCACGAACATTTTGAGGAATTGGGTTTTACAGAACAGATGAAGAAAGTCCTTTACCGGAACCCGAATATGCTGCCCACAGGCGGCGGGATGGGCGACTGGATGCATATTAATTCGCTGTCGCTTTTAGGTCCAAATCCTTGGTATGATGCCGGTGATATGCGTTTCAAACCCGATAATATCATCTGCAGTGCCCGGGAAACAAACATTGTTTTTATTATAGATAAAGAAACCGGAAAAATTGTCTGGCGCCTGGGGCCGGACTATTCGGGAGCGGAATATGTACATATTGGCTGGATTATCGGACAGCACCATGCCCATCTGATACCTGACGGTCTTCCCGGTGCCGGCAATCTGCTGCTTTTTGACAATGGCGGTTGGGCAGGCTACGGTTCTCCCCACGAAACTTCAAAAACAGGTGAAAAATCAGCACAACGCGATCATTCCCGAGTGTTGGAAATTAATCCCTTTACGCTTGATATAATTTGGCAGTATTCGCTAAATGATTTCGGCAATCCCTTTCCTGCCGCGGCACATCATTTTTACAGCCCTCTCATGAGCAGTGCCCAGCGCCTGCCAAACGGCAATACACTGATTTGTGAAGGCAATGACGGCAGGATATTTGAAGTAACATGTGAACATGAAATTGTGTGGGAATATATGAACCCTCACTTTGGTCCCAACGGGCCTATAACCTATCGGGCTTACCGTCTGCCTTACGAATGGATTCCGCAACTGCCAAAACCTGAGGAAGTCCCCGTACAGCCACCGGATAATAAAGTATTCCGGGTTCCGGGCGCAGCACCCGGTAAAATTGAATCTATTATTCTTGTGGAGGGGACAAAGGATTTTCCCGTGTTTCCAAAAGCTACGCCGGTGGCTGCTGCACAAACTGCAATTTGGGCAAAAATGCCGAAATTATTCCGGGTCGATACAGCCGGAACTTTGTTGCTGGACGAAGATGCGGCGGGACGTGTTGGGCATCCCCGGGAGGGGCTGGTTTTCTTTGGTTCAGAGCGCTGCCGGCATTGCAAGGAAGTGTATAAATTGCTCCTTGCTGATTCCGGGCGGACTGGTCATGGCAAAAACCTTAAAATCTACTATGTTGACGTTCCCACCACCCCCTCCCTTGTCAGGCAGTATGAGGTTTCGGTTATGCCAACGGTGATTTTGTTAAAAGAAGGGAAAGTAAGCCGTAAAATTACGGGTGCGGATCAAGAAAAATTGACCGGGTTGATGGCCGGTTTGTTGCCCTGACAGACTTTTGGCCGGATTGCAACAACCTGCGGCGGCAGGATCTCGCTGTTGTCACCGGGCATGTGTCATTTGTTTTTATAAATACTTCACCACTTGTACGGTGAAGTATTTTTTTATAGTGTGCCCGGCATGTACGGCGGTGCAGGAGGGGAGGCGGCTAAAGGCCGCCTCCCTAAATTAAACAAGTAAACAAACGTTTAATTGAATGGCGGTGGAAGGATGGAAAACAAAAGAGAATACTGCAGCAGTCATGTGGAAAATGAAGAAGCGATGGCCAAAGCCCGCTCGGCAATGCCCCCGGGTGATGTGCTTGCCCGTCTATCCCGTACCTTTTCCGCGTTTTCCGATCTGACCAGACTTAGGATCATGCTTGCCGTCAGCAGCAGGGAATTGTGTGTCTGTGAGCTGTCAAAAGTGCTGGGAATGAGTTCACCGGCCGTTTCGCATCACCTGCGGCGTTTAAAGGACCTTGGGCTTGTCCGTACCCGGCGGGAAGGCAAAATGGTCTATTATTTGCTTGATGATGAGCATGTGCAACAGATTCTGGCAACAGGCCTGGAGCATATTACGCATAAAATGCAGCGGGGGTAAGGCAGATGAACATGAACGTAAATGAAGTTATCAGGGAATATGACTTGCGGGAAAAGGTTTACTATATAAAAGGGCTGGATTGTTCAGCCTGTGCAAGGCAGCTGGAGACGGTTATCGGCAGCCTGAAAGGCGTAGAAGAATGCATTGTCTCCTATATTTCCGGCAAAATGCACCTGCGCTACCGCGGTTCGCTTGAAGAGGTCCACAGGCTGACCAGTGCTTATGGCTACCGGTTGCAAGAATGCGGGGAAGAAACGGGTACGGCAGTGGCCGTTAGGCGAATCCTGAGAGCGGCTACCGCCGGAATGGGGCTTTTTGCAGCATTGCTGTCCCTTAAGTACTTTCCCGGCTTAACCGTATATTTTCTGTTGTTTTCCACAATTGCCGGCGGTTTGGCCACCTACCGCAGGGCTTGGGTTTCCCTGCGGCAGAAGCAGCCTGATATGAACGTACTGATGACTGTAGCGGTGATCGGTGCAATGCTCAGCGGTGATTTTTGGGAAGGGGCCGTTGTTGCTTTCCTGTTTGCCGTGGGCAATGCCCTGGAAACATATACTACGGAAAAAAACCGCCGCCGGATTCGTGCCTTAATCCGATCCGTTCCCCGGACCGCCCATCGCTTGCAGGACGGCAATTTGACGACTGTGCCCGTTGAGGAAATCAGGGAAGGCGACACCATTCTTGTGCGTCCCGGTGAGAACCTGCCCCTGGACGGGGAAGTAATGGACGGTGCTTCATATGTGACGGAAGCAGCGATTACCGGAGAGCCGCTGCCGGTCGAAAAAAAGAAGGGCAGTAAAGTTTATGCGGGCACCCTCAACGGAGATGGAGTCCTGACGGTAAGAGTTGCTTCTACCTGGCAGGATTCGACACTGGCAAGAATTATTAAACTGGTTGAGGATGCCCAGGAAAGACATGTTCCTGCCCAGCGTTTTACGGACCGCTTCGCCGCCGTTTATACGCCGGCTGTTCTTCTGCTGGCGGCAGTTATCACGATTTTGGACATAGCAAGGGGCAGTGTCTGGAATCAGAGTTTACAGCGCGGCTTGACGCTGCTTTTGGTTGCCTGCCCCTGTGCGCTTGTGCTGGCCGCCCCGGTGCCGGCCGCTGCAGCTCTGGCAAATGCCGCCCGTTCCGGAGTTTTAATTAAAGGCGCCGCCTACCTGGAAGCTTTGGGGAAGGCTGAAGCAATAGTTTTTGATAAGACGGGCACTTTAACGGCCGGGGAGCCGCAGGTAACGCAGGTTATAATGTTTGCCGGCGAGGGAGAAAAGCAGGTACTTGCTCTCGCGTCCGGCCTGGAGGCGTATTCGGAACACCTGCTGGCCAGGGCTGTGCGCAAAAAAGCGGAAGCGGAGGGTGTTAAACCGGAAAGTTTTACTGATCTTGCCGTTTTTCCCGGCAGGGGGATAAAAGGGAAAAGGGGAAAAGAGACATATCTCCTGGGCTCTCCCGCCTTTCTTGAGAGTGAAGGAATAAATGCTTTACCTTTAGGCGATCTAGCGCGCATGGGGGAAACGGTAATTGCGCTGTCCGGAAACGGGAAACTTCTGGCCGCTTTGCTGGTGAGCGACCCGCTGCGGGAAGAAAGCGGTGATGTTGTAGGCAGCCTGCGCAGGCTGGGAATTAAAAGCATTGAGATGCTGACCGGCGACAGGAAAGAGGCTGCAGCCGCTGTGGCGGAAAGACTTGGTTTTGACGAGTTTTCAGGTGAAATGCTGCCGGAGGAAAAGGAAAAATACATTCGCCTGCTGGCAGAAAAGGGCCGGCATGTCGTTATGATTGGCGACGGCATTAACGATGCGCCGGCACTGGCATCCGCAACTGTCGGGATTGCCATGGGAGCAGTGGGCAGCCCGGCGGCAATGGAAACCGCTGATGCCGCCCTGATGGGAGATGACCTGCGGAAAATACCCTATGTTATCTGTTTGTCCCGGAAGACTTCAGCTGTTATCAGGCAGAATATTGTTTTGTCGCTGCTGATAAAGGGAACGGCCATACTGCTTGCCTTTTTGGGTTTATTAACATTATGGCCGGCTGTCCTTGCCGATACGGGAACATCACTCTTAGTAACCCTGAACGGGATGCGTCTTTTGGCATACAGGGCATCCGGCAAATGAACAGAGCCGTGTTTCTAATTGACATTATATCTTGCCCGTAGGATAATGTTGAAAGCATGATAAAATCAGGTGGTCTAATGAATGAAAGACTGATAACCGGGGTGGAACCCGGATCGATTGCCGCTGAACTGGGAATCAGGGGCGGGGACTTTTTACTTGCGGTAAACGGCCGCGAGCCCGGTGATATTTTGGACTGGCAGCTTGTCCAGGCAGACACAAATATTCTACTTGCCGTGAAGAAACAAAGCGGCGAAGTGGTGGAGTATGAGATTGAGAAAGACTATGACGAAGCAATAGGACTTGTCTTTGCATCTCCCACACTTGATAAAATTCGCACCTGCAGGAATAAATGCCTTTTCTGCTTCATTGCCCAAATGCCCCGCGGAATGCGCGAGACCCTTTATGTCAAGGATGACGACTATCGCCTGTCCTTTTTGACCGGCAGCTATATTACCCTTACCAATCTGCGGGAAGGGGAGCTGGAACGTATCTGCCGCCTGCATTTAAGCCCCCTTTATGTTTCCGTCCATACTACAGACCCCGTTTTGCGCTGCCGGATGCTGGGAAACAAGAGGGCGGCGGAAATTTTAACAATCTTGAAAAAACTGGCTGCTTCCGGTATTATCATGCATACCCAGGCGGTGCTCTGCCCCGGAATAAATGACGGAGCGGTGCTGGACCGGACAATTTCCGAGCTTTTGGACCTCTACCCTGCCGTCCAAACACTGGCGGTGGTGCCTGTGGGACTGACGGGACACCGCAGCAGCCTGCACCCGCTGAATGGCGCAAGCCCGCAGGATGCAAGGAGAATACTGGAGCAAGTTGAATCCTGGCAAAAAAAGGCCCTGGCTGAACATGGGACACGTTTTGTATTTGCCGCCGATGAGTTTTACTCCATAGCCAAAGAAAAAATCCCACCGGCTGCGGAATATGAGGGATACCCGCAGCTGGAAAACGGTGTGGGGCTTGTTCGCCTGTTGCTTGACGAATGGGAAGAACTGCAGAGCTCTCTTCCCCCTGCCCTGCCGCAGCCTGTGCAGGCTGCGGCAGCAACGGGAGAATCGGCGGCTTTATACCTGCGGCCGGTTATTGAACGACTCAACAGAATTAAGAACCTGAAAATAAAGCTGGTCCCGGTAAAAAACAGGTTTTTCGGCGGACATGTGACCGTGGCCGGACTTTTGACCTTCCATGACCTTGCAAGGGAGCTTAAGGGTGTTGCAGGCACTGTTTATTTGCCCAAAGTTATGTTGAAAGAAGGCAAGGAAATGTTTTTGGACGGATATACTGTTAACGACCTTGCCCGCGCGTTGCAAACAAAGGTGAAACACGTCAGCAACCTGAAAGAGTTAATAGATGATTTGCTGGCACAGTGAACGGAGTGAGAAAGATGTCTTTACCGGTAGTTGCCATTGTAGGCAGGCCGAATGTGGGAAAATCGACGTTATTTAACCGGTTGGTGCAAAAACGGGTTGCCATTGAAGAAAGGGCACCCGGCGTTACCCGTGATCGCATTTATGGCCGCGTGGAATGGACCGGCCGCAGTTTCTGGCTGGTTGATACAGGCGGACTGACTTTCGAGGAAGACAGGATTTCCCGGGAAATCTACCGCCAGGTCCGGCTTGCTATGGATGAAGCCGCCGTCATTTTATTTCTGGTAGATGTACGCAGCGGCATTACACAGCTGGATTACGAAATTGCCGAAATGCTGCACCGCTCGGAAAAGCCGGTGATATTGGCGGCCAATAAAGGGGAAGCCGTAGATGCCGCAACTGAAGCGGCCGTCTTCTATGAACTGGGACTGGGAGAACCGGAGGTTGTGTCGGCGGCCCACGGCCTGGGGACAGGCGACTTGCTGGATGCTGTTATCAAGCTTTTGCCAGCAGGGGAAACACATCCTGAAGACGAAGATACTTTAAGAGTGGCTGTTGTCGGCCGGCCGAACGTGGGAAAATCGTCACTGATCAATAAAATAAGCGGTATGGACAGGGTGATAGTTACTGATCTGCCGGGCACTACGCGTGATGCCATTGACCTTTTGATTGAACACAACGGGCGACGTTATCTTTTCGTAGATACGGCCGGCATTAGAAGACGCAGCAAAGTGTCGGAGGCAGTGGAATACTATTCCGTTCTGCGGGCTGTCCGTGCTGTGGAAGATGCCGATGTGGTACTCGTAATGCTTGATGCAACGGAAGGGGTAACGGAGCAGGACAAAAGGATAGCCGGAATTGCTTATGAAGCAGGCAAAGCAGTTATCATTGCAGTTAATAAATGGGATAAAGTCGAAAAAGACGGGAAAACAACTGATGCTTACCGGGAGAAAATCAGGGCGGAATTAGCCTACCTTAGTTTTGCCCCCATTGTTTTTATTTCCGCCCTTACAGGGAAGAGGGTTTCCAGTCTGTACAAAGTAATTGATTATGTGGCGGAGCAGCATGCCATGCGTATTAAAACTTCCCGTCTGAATGAACTTTTGGATGATGCGGTGGCCATAAACCCGCCGCCTGCAAAAAAGGGCAGGCAGTTAAAAATCAACTACCTTACCCAAGTAAAAGTTAAGCCGCCAACATTTGTCCTTTTTGTCAATGACCCGGAACTGGCCCATTTCTCCTACCTGCGCTACCTGGAAAACAGGCTGCGCGCAGAGTATGGTTTTGAGGGAACACCAATCCGCATTTTGGTCAGAAGAAAGAAAGGTGCTGTACAGGCATGAAGAATATTTTGGTCATTTTGGCTTCGTACCTTATTGGTTCCGTTTCTTTCGGGTATCTTGCCGGCAGGCTGGTAAAAGGAATAGATATACGCCATTATGGCAGCGGCAATATGGGTACAACCAATATAAAGCGTACTCTTGGAACATGGCCGGCGCTTGTTGTTCTGGCTTTGGATATCGGGAAGGGAGTGCTTGCCATTGCAATTGCCAAAACCGCAAGCGACAGCTCCATTTTACATATACTGGCGGGACTTGCGGTTGTGGCGGGACATAACTGGTCGGTGCTGTTTCGGTTTACGGGCGGCCGCGGCGTGGCCACCACATTGGGAGTGCTGTGCGGGTTATCACCGGTTGTATTTTTGCTTGACGGCATTATTATTCTTATTATTATAGCCGTGACACGCTATGTATCATTGGCATCCATCCTTGGGGCAATTGTGCTTCCCGTGCTGATGATCCTGTTTAAGCTGCCTCCCGTCTACATAATCGCAGGCTGCCTGTTTGCGGTAATGATTATCTGGCAGCACCGTCCTAATATAGAAAGGCTGATCAAGGGAACGGAAAACAGGCTGGGCATGAAAGTAAAAATAGAGAATGAGGTTAAAAAATAAATGAAAAATGTTGCTGTTATCGGGGCGGGAAGCTGGGGGACTGCTCTCTCAGTAGTGCTGGCTGAAAATTGTGAAAAGGTGACACTTTGGATCCGAAGAGAGGAACTGTGCAGGAGCATAACAGAATTCCGTGAAAACAAAGACTACCTGCCGGGTGTGTACCTCCCGGAAAATGTGCTTTTAACTTCCGATTTGGCTTATGCGGTAAAAGGCGGGGATGCCCTGGTACTTGCTGTGCCTTCTCATACGGTGCGAAAGGTTGCGCGGGAAATAGCCCGCTGTCTCTCCGGCAATCCTTTAGTAATCAACTGCGCCAAGGGATTGGAAGAGGAAACACTGTGTAGCATGTCTGAGATACTGGCCGAGGAACTGCCGCAATGCAGGACGGCGGTACTTTCAGGGCCCAATCATGCAGAAGAAGTAAGCAGGCGGGTGCCTTCGGCCACTGTGGTAGCAGCCAAAGATAAAAGAGTGGCCGAAGCTGCGCAGGATCTTTTTATGACCCAGTATTTTCGAGTTTATACCAACCCGGATATCATCGGTGTTGAACTGGGCGGGGCATTAAAAAATGTTATAGCGCTGGCTGCCGGGGTTTCCGACGGCCTGGGTTATGGCGACAACACCAAATCTGCCATTATTACCAGGGGGCTTACGGAAATCGCCCGTCTCGGCATCAAAATGGGGGCGGAACCGCTGACCTTTGCAGGGTTGTCCGGGGTAGGAGACTTAATTGTAACATGCACTTCCAAACACAGCCGCAATCGCAGGCTGGGCTTTGAACTGGGGCAGGGGAAGGCGCTGTCCGCGCTACTTAAAGGAATGCAGATGGTAGCCGAGGGCGTGCGTACTACCACGGCCGCAAGGCAGCTTTCCTGCCGGTTTGACGTTGATATGCCGATTACGGAACAGGTCTATCAGATTCTCGTTAACGGCAAAGACCCGCGCACTGCCGTTTATGACCTGATGAAGCGGGAGAAAAAACATGAGATTGAGGAAATAGCACGAAACAAATGCAAGGAGGGCTAAGCGTACACTCTTGAAATAAGAGTGTTTTTTTATTGCCTTCCTTTTTTCTCCTGCGGAGTAATAATCGTTGGACGTCCTCATATAAATATAATGTTAAACTGTCATGTTACGGGGTAATAACCGTAGTGATGAGAGATCGGCAGGGGAGGGATATTTTCATTACCAGATTTCTATTTTACATAATGAAAAAAGGAGGGAGGAAACTTGGTTAAGGCAGATTTGCTCCACAATATTGTTGAAAGAACCGGCGGTGATATTTACCTGGGCGTAGTAGGTCCGGTGCGAACCGGGAAGTCGACTTTTATTAAAAAGTTTATGGAGCTTGTTGTCATCCCCAATATGTCCGACCCCGACGATCAGGAGAGGGCCAAGGATGAACTGCCTCAAAGCAGTGCCGGGCGGACAATAATGACAACCGAGCCGAAATTTATTCCGGATGATGCCATTGAAATAAAAGTGCGGGACAATATCACCATGCGCGTCCGCATGGTAGATTGCGTTGGCTATACCATCCCGGGAGCAATAGGGTATGATGACGAAGGAGCTCCTCGGATGGTGACAACGCCCTGGTTTGATTATGATATTCCCTTTGAAGAAGCGGCAGAAGTCGGAACAAATAAAGTAATTAAAGACCATTCCACCATTGGAATTGTAGTGACAACGGACGGATCAATAACGGATATTCCAAGGGAAAATTACCTGGATGCAGAGCAGCGGGTAATTCAGGAATTAAAGGAAATAGGCAAACCTTTTGTCATCCTCTTGAATGCCGTACAGCCATATTCCCAGGAGGCGCTGGCGCTAAAGGAGGAGCTGGCCAGTACTTATGATGTGCCGGTTATACCTTTTAACGCCCAGAAACTGGTTGAGGAAGATGTCAACCTTATTTTCCAGGAAGTTCTTTATGAGTTTCCGGTGCGGGAAGTCAATATTAACCTGCCAAGCTGGGTTGAAGTGCTCGACGAGGAACACTGGCTGCGCAGCGAGTATAACAATATCATCCGGGAAAGTGTCAGCAATGTGATGAGGCTGCGAGATGTCGACAGCATGGTCGAGGCATTAAGCACTAAAGATATTGTAGGAAGTATTGTCCTGAAAGATATGGATCTTGGCACAGGCAAAGCAATTATCAATATCCAGGCTCCGGAAAACCTGTTTGAGCGGATTCTCTCGGAAATCTGCGAAATAGAAATAGAAGATCAGGCGGACCTTTTGAAAATCCTTAAAGAATATGTGGTGGCCAAGGGGGAATATGACAAACTGGCAGGAGCCCTGGAGCAGGTTTATGAAACAGGATACGGCATAGTGCCGCCACTGCTTGAGGAAATGAACCTGGAGGAACCGGAAATAATCCGTCAGGGAGGGCGTTTCGGCGTCCGTCTCCGGGCCAGCGCCCCTTCACTGCACATTATCCGGGTAGACGTACAATCTGAATTTACCCCAATTGTCGGAACGGAACAGCAAAGCGAAGACTTGATAAATTATATAATGGAAGAATTTGAGGATAGTCCGGAAAGAATTTGGCAGTCTGACATATTTGGCAAATCACTGCATACCGTAGTCAGGGACGGCATAGGCATGAAACTGGGGAATATGCCTCCCAACGCGCAGGAAAAGCTGCGTGAGACTCTGGAAAAGATAATAAATGAAGGCAGTGGAGGCCTGATTGCCATCATACTCTGATAAATGCGTGGATATCACGCATTTTTTTATTGGCAGGAATCCAAGATTAAACCGGCGAAATATACCCAAAAAGACAGAGGAGAAAAACAGATGCGCAAGAATTTGATTATTGTCATCATTCTAATAGGCTTGCTTTATTATCTTTCCTCTCTTCCGGGACTGCGTGTTCTGCCGGTGCTCAAACAAATAAATGATCTTCTTGCATCCTGGAATGTCAGCATTTCCAACCTGGCGGTGAATATTGCTGAAAAACTGCCCAAACAGCTTGATCCTGTAAAAACGGTCACCTCTGATTTTTTAAATTATGCAAGCCGCAATCCGGTAATTATTGAATTTCTACTAAGAAAGGCCGCCCATGTCTTCATTTTCTTTGTTATTACCATTGCCCTGTTTATATTTTTCCGCAACTACTTTCAGGAACCCTGGAAGGCAATACTTCTGTCCTTTTTCACAGGTGCGGTCCTGGCAGTGCTTGATGAATATCACCAGCTTTTTGTCACGGGCCGGCACGGTACTTTTCTAGATGTCTATATTGACCTCGGCGGGGTAATTGCAGCGATTTTGCTGATAATTTTTTCTTTTTGGCTTACTGCCTTTTACCGCAGGGAAAGGCGCTATCATTATCAATATCCGGAGAGGTGAGTACGCGGTAATTAAGCCGTAGAGATTATGGTAAAAAAATATCCCAATCTTTTTAAACCCATAGTACTGGCAAAACAGTTGTTTGCAAACAGAATTTTCAGTGCACCGACCGGTGTGTCGGAACTTCCCCTGCAGGACAGCCTGTACTATTACGAACGCAAAGCCATGGGCGGTGCCGCCTCTGTTTGCGTTGGCGATGCCTGTCCTTCCTTGGATGCCATGTCCCGTCCAGGACATATTAATCTGTGGGATGAGACTTCAAGAGCGAATTTAGCCAATATTGCCTATGCAATCAGTCGACACGGAGCGGTACCCGCTATTGAAATTATTCACAGCGGCAACTGCTCCTATTATTCATACAGCAAAGGCTACCGGCCTTACGGCCCTGTTGCCGGCACAACTCCATTTGGCCAGGAGATCCTCGAAATGACGGAGGATATGATTCTCAAATGCATTGAAGATTTCGCGCGGGCAGCAGCCTATGCCAAGAGCTGCGGTTTCGGAATGGTAACCGTGCACGGCGGGCACGGCTGGCTCCTTTCCCAGTTTTTCTCAAAAAGCAACAACCGCAAGGACAAATGGGGCGGCAGCCCGGAAAACAGGGCACGTCTGGCGGTTGCCATCTGCGATCGCATCCATGAAGTTTGCGGCAGGGATTTCCCGGTCGAGATCAGGATATCAGGTTCGGAAGTTTTTAAAGGCGGTTATGGCATTGAAGAAGGCATAGAGCAAGCCGTGTTCCTGGACGGCCATGCGGATTTGATTCATGTTTCCGCCGGCAGCCATGAAGTTGAAGAAGTGTTTACCGTTACCCACCCCAGTATGTTTTTAGAGGACGGGGCAAACGTTAAATATGCGGCGGAAATCAAAAAACATGTCAAGCACACTCCTGTCGCTACAGTCGGCGCCCTCTCCGACCCCGAATTAATGGAGGAAATAATTGCTTCCGGCCAGGCCGACGTGGTGCAGCTGGCACGAGGCCTGATCTGCGACCCGGACATGCCTGTTAAGCTGCAGACCGGCAGGGAAGACGAAGTAAGACAGTGCATGCGCTGCTTGTGGTGTTTTTCCCACCGGATGAAAAATGAAAAAATTGTCTGCGCCTTAAATCCGGAAATAGGAAATGAAATTGAATGCAAGTATAATAACTATTTGCCGTCATTCCGCAAGAAAGTGCTTGTTGCAGGAGGCGGCATCTCAGGAATGCAGGCGGCCCTTGCCTGCGCAGAACGCGGACACAGGGTAATACTGTGTGAAAAGGAATCAAGGCTTGGCGGAGTCCTGCTCTGCGAAGAAAAAGTTCCTTTTAAGCAAAAACTGGGAATGTATCTCAGTCAACAGGCCGATTTAGTTTTGCGCCATCCAAAAATTGACGTCTGCCTGAACACAATTGTTACTCCGAAGCTGGCACGTGAGCTTGCACCGGATGTGATTTTCGCCGCCCTTGGCTCCCGCCCGGTAAGGCCCGACATACCCGGGATTGACGGGGACAATGTTTACGAAGCGGTGGAAATCTATTACAGCCCGGAAAAAGCCGGTGATAAGGTTGTTATTATAGGCGGCGGGCTTGTGGGGATGGAACTGGCAGTTTACCTGGCTTTGCTGGGCAAAAAATGCACAATAATAGAACTGCAGCCCGAGTTGAACGACGGGGGGAACAACCTGCAAGGGCTTGCCTTAAGTCTTGAATTCAAAAAGTACGGTATAGAAGTCAGCCCTTCCACAAAAGCCGTTGAGATAAACAACGAGGGAGTCCTCGTGGAATTTACCGGTGAAAAACCGGCGGGAAGCAGCTTCCGTTTCGGCCTGCCGGCATACTATCCCAGAGCGGAATCCGGCGGTTATTTCTTCTCCTGCGATACCGTAATCTATGCCACGGGGCAGGAACCCTTGTGGGCTGAAGCTGAAAGCCTGAGCCACTGTACCCCCGAATTCCGCTGGCTGGGCGACTGCCTGGCGCCGAAGAATATCTGGCACGCCACCAGTTCAGCCTTCTTTGCCGCCCGGGATATCGGAAGATATTAAATGACAACTGCCGTTGAAAACACCGCCGGGTTGAATGGGCATATCCCGGCCGGCAACATTAGAAACATTGTACAGGACTATCCAGGGTTATTGGCTGCCGGGGTGCCTGCGCAAAAGAGCTGAAAAATAGAATGGCCGCCCTATTAGTAGAGGGGCGGCCTGAATATTCCAGTACAAATATCAACTATTTAGATTTTCCTTTAAGCTTGTTTAAAAGGCCCTGTATCTTATCTTTTTGTTTTTGAGCAGCTTCAGGGGCCAGTTCAAATGACACCTTCAGCCAGCTGCCTTCCCTCGCTCCGGGAGGCAGCAGTTTTTTGGGCATATCGACTTTTATTTCTTCATCCCCAAACAAAACAACTGCATAGTCACCCTCAAAGCGGTCTATTATTGCTTTCATAATGAACTCCTCCTACTTTGGTTGCAAACGCTGCAAGGGCTGTATCCCTGAGCTTTTGCATCTTCTACGGATTTAAACCGGATCTTGTTTTCCGGCTTTATGTTTTTGGCGTACCTGCAATTAGGGTAGTGATATTTATCCGATTTTATGCTGCCGACATATTTGCCTTCCGACAGCGCAGGGGCCGGTTCAGGTTCAGGCTCGGGAGCCGGTTTGGGCTCCTGTTCTTCGGGTTTTTAGGTGGGTTGTATCGGTATGGCTCCTTAATGTTTACCTCATAGCGCTGCCCGTCTGTGCTGATGATAACAGTACCATGTAAATCTGTACGATAAATGTCAGCCTTTGCTTCGGCAAGCAAGGCAAGAACTTCGTCATGCGGGTGCCCGTACGAATTGTCCTTGCCGCACATTATCACTGCCGCTTGCGGGGATACGGCCGTAAGAAAAGCTTTGGATGTACCGGTCCTGCTGCCATGGTGGCTTACCTTAAGGACGGTGCTCTTAAGGTCGTAATTTTTACTTAACATTTCTTCAAGGCCGGTCTGCTCCGCGTCGCCTGCAAACAGGATGCTTACCCGGCCAAAGGTAAGCTTGACTACAATGGAGGCATCGTTTAGATGGGAACTGGACGGAGAAGAAGGATGGAGAACTTGCAGTTTTACACCGCCGCCGAGTTCCCATTCCATCCCGGCCCGGCCTTCAGTGAACTGGATATCCTTTTCATCAATCAGGGTCAGGTATTCTTCAAATGTTTTTGTGGTATGCACTACTGCCGGATCTATTACCTCAGCTACAGGGAAAGCTTGAAAAACACCAATCAATCCGCCAATATGATCTTCGTGCGGGTGAGTGCCAATTACCAGGTCAAGTCTATCTATCCCTTGCTCATTTATGTAATTAACAACTGTTTTACCGGCTGCTCTGCTGCCGCCGTCAATCAAGATGTTTTTGCCTGGCGTTTGTACCAGGATGCTGTCGCCCTGGTCGACATCGATAAAGTGAACTGTGAGAGTGCCGGGGGCTTCAGTATCGCCTGTCGTCTCCTGTTCGGCTGCGGGTGCCTGCGGTGCAGGGGCAGTAGTTACTCCCGGGGATTCCTGGGTTTCTTCCGCGGGATATGCAGCGGGATCTTCTGCTGCTAATTGTGGAGTATCGGTTTGCGCATTGCCCGGACCGGGGGGCGACGTGTTTTCGGGCATTGTTGCTGCGCCGGCTATGAAAAGAACAAAAGCTGCGGCAAGGACAATAAGCGCGGGTTTAACGGGCCGTCTTTTTATTGCATTCACCACAAGCATAATCAGACCGACTATCATGGCAAGGAAAGCCACAGAAGCCAGAAATACTGACATAAAACACCACCTCCCATCATCATAATTCGACAAGATAATGCAAGAACCTGCAAATATTGTAATTGTGAGCGGTGAGTCTTTTGTGCTGCAGGTAGCGGGAGGTGAAACTCACTGGAGCATTAAAGGCTTCCCGTTTTC
>FZPS01000069.1_pt280 | contig 15029 bp, 14 predicted proteins | sample 1817821 | NCBI WGS metagenome assembly FZPS01 (sample SAMEA104158645, study PRJEB21678) | metagenome | place: Germany | collected 2015-04-21 | reverse complement strand
CGTTGGAGGAATGCATCAAGGGCGAAATCTATGAGTACAGCTGGGCCCCGGAGGAGTCTATCTACAAATGGTACACCGAGCAGGATCCGAAGCAGGATGCAACTGTCATATATGGCAATTTCCAGGGCTTGAACCCCAATGAGGAAAATGTGGAGATCACCGTCCGCCGCCGCTGCTTCATGCCTTCCAAAACAGGAGTCAGCTACATCACCGTGCGAGGGTTCAAAATCGACAAGGCAGCCACTACTTGGGCACCGCCGGCTGCTTTCCAGGACGGCATGATCGGTCCGCACTGGAGCAAGGGCTGGATAATAGAAGACTGCGAAATCTCCAACAGCAAATGCGCCGGCATCTCCCTGGGCAAGTACCTTGATCCCGACAACGAGCATTACTTTACCTATAAGCATGTAAAGAGCCCAACTCAGATGGAACGGGATGCTGTCTGCCGCGGCCAGTATCACGGCTGGCTGAAGGAAAACGTCGGCAGCCACATCATCCGCCGCTGCAATATCCACCATTGCGAGCAAGGCGGTATCATCGGCCGGATGGGCAGTGTGTTCAGCATCATCGAGGACAACCACATCCACCACATCAACAACATGCAGGAGCTGGGCGGAGCAGAAATCGCCGGCATCAAACTGCATGCTCCCATCGATGTCATTATCCGCCGCAATCATATCCACCACTGCACCATGGGCGTCTGGTGCGACTGGGAAGCTCAGGGCACCCGGATATCCCAAAATCTTCTCCATGACAACCAGCGTCCGCCTTATACAAAGTTTCTGCCGGGAAACATTGGGTCACAGGACCTTTTTGTGGAAGTCAGCCATGGCCCGACTTTGATTGACAACAACATCCTCCTCTCCGACGTCAGCCTGCGCTGCGCCACCCAAGGTGTGGCGTTGGTTCACAACCTGATCTGCGGATCCTTTACCAGCGTCGGCGGTGGGACAAGCTGGCGCTATACGCCGTACCACATTCCCCACCGGACAGAAGTCATGGGGTTCATGACCATCCTTCACGGAGACGACCGTTTCTACAACAACATCTTTGTCCAGAAATGGCCGGTTCCCCCTGAAGAACCTGCGCCTGAAGGCCAGAACGCTCCCCCGTGGCGGGAGAACAAAGTGGTCGGCACACACCTCTTTGACGAGTACCCGACATATGAGGAGTGGATCTCCCAATTTGACTTCACCCAACGTCCCAACATGGGCGCCCTGGAACCGGTTCACTTCGGCCATCTGCCCGTTTGGAGCGAAGGCAATGTCTATCTGAACGGCGCCAGGCCTTGGAAAAAGGAAGTGAACTGCTTGGTGGTGGAGGATGGACAAGAAATCAGGGTTGAACTGGTGGAAAAGGATGGCGAGTATTATCTGGAGACAAACGTCTTCGACTACATCAAGGACTTCCACACCCGGATGATCAACACTGAAGTCCTGGGCAAAGCCTTCGAGCCGGAACAGTACTTTGAAAACCCGGACGGGACGCCAATCCGCTTTGACACCGACTATTTCGGCAATCACCGTGGCATCCAGGTCATCCCTGGACCGTTTGCCTCGACTGCCGACAAGATTAAAGTGCTGTAACCAAATCTAGATTATGTTGACGATCGCACGGGACAACTAACAAACCGGCTTTGGCGATATACATGTCCAGAGCCGGTTTTCATCACAAAACTGTATCATTCAGCGATGTTTGCCCAATGTTTTAGCGTCTGTGCCTCCCAGAGTTTAGCATTGGTTTGACGCTGCTTTTTAAAGGAATAGTCTTGACCGAGCTTTGCTTTGGTTATCTCGGCCATATATTTAAAATAAAGAGTTCCATATGGTTCCAGGGCTGGATCATGACGGCAATAGGCCATATGGTACCGGTTGTCTTGAAAGTATTGGAAAGGATAATAATCGTAAGTATAAACGGAAAACCAATCACTAGGAGTATACTTTCGATCGGGGGATGGAACAACAGCAGCTTCTTGTGCCCATTTGCTCACAGCCTAGCCGGAGACAAATATTTAGCCACCTCTTCCTGGGTGACATTCTTTCTCACCGCTTGCGGACGGCCGATCTTGCCTTACGGGAAAATGTCCATGACGGCGATCTCCAGACCCGGGAAGTCGGGATGGGTAAACACATCGTCTGCACCGGCAATCCTGACATAGTTGCTGTTTCGCAGAACATATGCTTCGATTATTCTGCTTTCCAGATCCACCAGCCAGTAGTGCTCCACCCCTGCATCGCGGTAAACCTTCATTTTCAAAAGGCGATCTTTACGGGCGGAAGAAGGCGAAATGATTTCCACAACCAGCTTGGGCGCGATAAAGATGTAATCCTGCTCTAGTGCTGATTTGTCCTTTCCGGCAATGTAGAACAGATCGGGCTGGACCACGGTGATGTCCGAAAGAACCACATCCAGCGGCGCATCGAACACCTCGCCTTCAGGATCAACGCTTTTAAAATAGGCACGCAGCTTCTCCTGCAGCCGACTGGACACCCGTTGGTGCAGCACAATTGGGGATGGATCCTTGGTCAGCACCCCGTCAATCACCTCGTGGCGCACGCCCGGCTCTTCAGGGATTTTCAGGTAATCCTGATAGGTCACGACCGGTTCCGTCCTGTACTCGGCAGGTTCCTCCGACACTTTGCTATTTCGCACCTGCATGGCCGCCAGCACCGCGTCCAAATCATAGCGGTACTGCCTTAACCCCACTTCAACATAAGGGATCCTCTTCTGCCGGGTATACCGCCAGATCGTCTCCACTGACAGGTTCAGTTTCGCCGCCAATTCTTGAGCGGTCAGCAGTTGGCGCTCCATGATCATCACCTCATCCACATCATACCACTATTGTTAATTCGTATCAACTGTTATTAAGTATTAACAACTTAACACAGGACAGGAAACGACAACAGGTTAAAAAAATACCACGAGCACCTTGATCCACAAGGCCGTTTGTTGGATTCTGCAGGAAATCGGCAGACCGGATCAAAAAACAGAGGTGGCCTTCCTGGTGAAGCACCACCTCCATATGCCCCGCACCATGCTGCGCTATGCGGTCGAAAAGCTCAGTCCAATCTTGAAGATTCGGTTTATGGCAAAATGACAGCCTCACTTCCCGCTGTAGGTCCAGCCGTGGTCGCCGTGGTAGATCATCTGCCTGGTCATGCCGCCATCGATGGTGATGTTCTCGCCGGTGATGAATTCCGCCTTATCGCTGCAGAGAAACAGCACCACGGCGGAAATATCGTGGGGATTGCCCACCCTGCCGGCGGGATGCTGGGCCATGTCCGGGCTTTCGAACTGTGTACCGGTGGTGTCGATCCACCCGGGGCTGATGGAGTTCACCCGCACCTTGCCGGCCAGGCTCACCGCCAGGCCGTGCGTCAAAGCAGCGATTCCGCCTTTACACGCGGTGTAGCTTTCGGTATTCGGCTGACTCATGCGATCCCGGGTTGAGGAGATGTTGATGATCACCCCGCCGGGATTGAAGTGGTCTTTAAACAGCTTGGCCAGCATGAACGGCGCCGCCACACCCACACGCAGCACATAGAGGAAATCCTCATAGGAGCTGTTCTCGATCCCGCCCCGGGACACACAGGCATTGTTGATTAGAAAGTCGATTTTCCCATAATCCTGCAGCACTTTGACGGCAAAATCTCGCAAGACCTGCTCGTCGGCAATGTCACCGACGTAGTAGTCATTGGGCAGCAGATCGATCGTGCACACCTGCGCCTTTGCTTTGGCAAATTCCTCGCAGATAACCTTGCCGATGCCCCTCACACCACCAGTCACCACTGCCACTTTACCCTCAAACATGGCCTTCCTCCTCTAGCTGGCAGACATGGACGCATCCTCAGAGCGATGCATCATTGGCTGCCGGAGTATTCTAATCCACGCCCTCTTTAAGGGTCTTCTGAAGATCCTCCAGATTGGAATGCCTGGCCTCGGTGCTGCCAAACAACCTTGTGACTGTATCGTTGCTCAATATTGTTTCGAATTCATCTTCAGTCAAGGGCAGCAGCCTCTTAATATTGCTGATATAGTTCGCCGGTAACGAATTGGGCCAGTCGCTGTTTACCAGCCGCAACTATAGAAACTATTGCAGGACCAGGTCATTTGACTTGGCACCAAGCAACGCTTGAATCATCGCGAAACTTTAACCTAGGGTACTTGTCCATGGTTAAATCCTGATTCTGTACTTGGAAAAGTTCATCACATAGCGATTCTAAGCTGCAGTTTTCCATTTGTTTCATAAGAGTATGATGATCATAAAGCTTGTATAAACCAACTATACTCAGCAAATCCATCAGGCGGCGTTTATTTCAATTTTATGTCATATCGTTTTTGCTTTGCGAAGTTGTATAATATGCTGATCCGCTTTTCGGCAATATATTGAACAGCCGGCTCATCTTTATAGCCAAGCAGGGGCAAGAAGCAGGCCAAGACGGTTTCATAATCGCGGAATGCATACATTTTATCAAAGGTCAGTTCTCCTTGATGCGGATTCTTTCCATGATCATTTAAGAAATCCAAGATGAACTGCATATACCTATGGAACTCGGGGATCTCCCTGGAAAGCCCCAAGATCCGCATTTGCCCAAGACGTTTTCCATGCGGAAGTCATGGCTTCCATGGATAGCATGCACATTGTTCTCGTCAGACCTTTTCTTGAGATGGGACAGCCAGTATTGCACTTCATGGTTTTCCAGCAGTGTGTCAAGGTAGTTTGCATCTTTGGTTAGGATATATCTGATGGGAACATCGGCGTTTTCCAGCAACCAGCGTCTGTTCATGTAATCACCAACCACCTGTTTATACCCTATCTTTATCCATAAGACACACGAACACCTGTCGGTCATATCGCACACGGGGACGGTCCCTTGAACCGTCCCCGTGCCATCACTTGCCTCTACCCTATCATCCAGGTGCAAAGATACTGTTTATTTCACTTTCTTTCTCTAATAGGTCTGTACACCACAGGAATTTCAAAAACTTCTTCAAATCCGCTGCCAGTGACTGTCAATACAATGACCGAATCCTTGTTCACTGTAACCCAGCCGCCGTAATAAGAATGGCCGTCCCAGCCGATCCGCCACCGTTCCTGCTGGGGCATCCGGATACCCTCCATGCGGTAATACGAATCCTCCGGCAGTGGTATCACTTCATCGCCGAGCCGGACGGTCACAGCTGCCGGAATATGCTCTCCTTTATGACACACCCTCACCGGCAGATAAACATCCCTGGACGGGCGATCTGTAACCACAGTGACACTACCGAACAGCGGTTCGATCACCAAATCCTCCCTGGCTGGCACGATCCTGCCGTATTTCTTGGCAATCTCCAAATAGGTGTTCCGATCTTGCTGCCGGTGTGTCCAGGCATTGACTGCGCGCTGTAGGTTCATACCAGGCCAGCGTTTCGGGCCTCCCCTTTTATGCTGCAGCGCCTCTTCATCACTCATGAACGGTTCAAAGACTCCAGGTTCCAACCGGACGATTTCCTCAATCAAGATGTCCAGATGATCGGCAAAGGGAAAACCGGTAATCGGCGCTTCATAGCTTATTGTCTGGCCCGTATTGTGAAACAACTGCTCATAGGTATGCTGCGCCTCGTGCTCCAATACCATGGTTATGCCCTGATCCTCTTTACCAAACTGCTGGACACTGAAGGACATGAACGGTACATCATCAGGCCCGGGAAGCGCGCCGCCGCCATACATTTGGCTCGCGTCTTCCCTGTTTTTCCATGCCCACAGGCACCACACAAGATCGTACTCTTTAGGATCGATTTCAAACTTGTCGAACCATTTCCAGGCATTTGCAGGCGACAGCCAGAACTTGTTCGGATCATACTGAGCGATATCGTCTCTTTCCAGCAGATTGTCCAGCAGCACTAAATGATAGCTCTGCTGCATATTGTGGCCGATCACCTGCTCAACCCAATCACGGTATGAGATCAGATGCTTGACAATCAGGCACTCTTGCCGCCGGTCAAACTCCCAGGTGAAAGTCTTGGTAAAAGCCGGGATCATCACATCCAGCATCAGGCGAGGCCCTGGAGATGGCATCCAGGCTTCGCCCTGATTGGAACCGAGCCCCACGTGGCGAATGAACTCCAACCGAGAATCACTCATAACCCAATTCCTCCTGCCCCTATCAGCCACGGCGAACCACGAACTCCCTCGGTTCAAGCCATGGTTTTGCTTTTAATAATGGTTTTTACGGGTAATCGCAAATCTCTCCAAATTGAACCACGGATCGTTTTTAAACTCGCTTGGGCGAAACCTGGGCATTTCCAACTCCAAATAGAGGTTTTCCTCGCCTTCAAACATTTTTAAAGTTCCTTTTGGTATTGAAATCGCTGCAGTCTCGTTTCGCAGCTCGCCAGACCACACACTTGAACTGAATACCCCATGTAAATTGATTTTTAAGCCGATATACCCGTTCCCTGTGATCTCAATACTGTATCCGGCCAGATCATCACTTGTAAAAATGGATAATGGAATTTCATATTCCAGCGAGGAACCGTCCCCAAATTTTGTCATGCCATCTTCGTGGATCACATTGACTTGATCGTAGACATAATCGGACTCAACACCGTCCTGAATCACTATTTCCTCTTCTGCAAACACGATAAAGGTAATTGGGATTGTAAAGACCTCTTCAATTCCATCGCCGGTTACAGTCAGTTCGATCTGAGTGTCGCCTTTGTTGACAGACACCCACCCGCCGTAGAACGAATGCCCGTCCCAACCAATTGACCAGCGCACCTGGCGGGGCATGCGGGCATCACCGGTACGTTGATATGAGTCTTCCGTAAACTCAAATACTCGATCACCTATTCGCGCTGTTACATTAAGATCGTCAACAAACATGCCGCGATTGCGCGCTCTCAATGCCAGATAGACATCACGCTGTTCAGTGTCAGTTATGATAGTGACACTGGCGAACAATGGCTCAATGATCAAATCCTCTCTTGGCGGCACCAGTCTGCCAAACCTCTGAGCAATCTTGAGATAGTTCTCTCTCGGCTGGTATCTTAAGGCCCAGGCGTCAAGAACTCTGCCTAACAGCTGGGCCGTCCTTGCTTCTTCGTAAGTAACCTCCGGCATGTACAAGTCAGGTTCCGAATCTAGAACTGTGCTGTACAAGGCACTCTGGCGGTCGGCATGGATTATCCCAACAATAATGCCATCCTCCGGAGGATCTGTCACCACTGGAATTCCAGATTCATTGAACAGACTTTCATATGTATGCTGGCTTTCATGGGCATGAAGATGGAAGATACCATCGGCTGGTTCTGTAAACGGTTCTACACTGTATGATTGGAAAGGAGTCGTGTTTGGCCCGGTCAAAGCGGCACCGCCATACATCTGCTGAGCATCCGCCCTGTTCTCCCAGGCCCATACAGACCACACCAAATCATAATCACTTGGACTAATATTAAACTTCCTGAGGTTTTGCCAGGCATCGCCGGGAGCCAACCAGAAGCTGTTCGGTTCCCGTTCCGAAATCTCCGAGCGCTTAAGCAGCTCGTCAGAAACCAACAAATGATATGTCTGATCCATGTTGTGACCGATCACTTGCTCAACCCAGTCACGGTAGTTCACCATGCCTTTGGCGAGATAGTATTCTTGCTTGATATCCCATCTCCGTGTAAAGGTATGGGAATACCAGATATGCAGCACATCAAGTCCGAGGCGTTCACCTTCCGATTCCAGATACGCTTCCCCTTGGCCGGAACCATACCCCGCCTGCAGATAAAACGGAAAGTCAAATACTATTCCAGGGATTTCCACCGAACTGATGGAATAGGCCAGTCCGGCAGGGTCAGCCATGACAATGCGTAAATGCTGTGCTGTTTGATTCGGAAAGGTGAATTGATCGATATAACCAGAGCTCAAGGTTTCCTTTGTAAAATCAACTTCAGTCCATGTTTCTCCATCCATGGACAAGTACAGCTGAACACTTTTCGCCCGGGTGTTCTTGCTGAACCAATTTATGACAATGCCGGGAAAATCGATCTTGTGGGGGAAGCTTAGTTCAATCCACTGGGGATTGTCAATATCTGAACTTGTCCATCTTGAGTTCCGATCCCCCTTGATCACATTTTGCGGGGCAGTGGACAACTGCAGAACATCCGATGCTGAAACCGCCACTTCCCTGGGAGAAACATAAATGATCTCTTGTGCATAGACACCAAAACAACTCACAATCAGCAGCAAACAGGCTATTATTGCTAGATTCAATTTTCGCATCTCGATTTCTCCTATTCCTCACAGCTTGACTACTTTTGCCCGTAATACCTTGCAGCAATGGGGGTCCAGTACTACACGGTAAAACGCACTCTCGATACCCAATTCCTCATTGGTCCAAAGATCGGTCAACTTAAGCCCATATCCGGCAGCCATGGGTAGACCCAGATCCCAGAACTGAATGTGGGCTCTAGCCCTGCGGTCACCAAAGTTGACCAAGGTGATAGCCAAATCGCCGTTGGAAAGAAGCTTCACGTAATAAAGAAGATCGTCGGAAAGCCAGTCAGTCACCGTATAAGCCTGCCTGCCCTCAAGATCTTGATTAATCGCTATCAGTTCCTTGTTAGTCAAAATTGATTTCGTCGCCTTATTCATGTTCCGGACATCGCAGCCGATCATCAAGGGCGAATTCATCATGCACCATAAAGAAAACTGGGCCTTGTATTCTTCATCGCTGCATCCACCCAAGCCAATTGTCCCTTTGCCATACAGGCCTGCAACCAAAAAATCGTTGTCGTGGAAACAGTACGGCGCACTGTAACACTCCTGCCCCACCAACTCCAGGGCAACTTGTTTAATGGAAACCCAGTTATCCTGCAGATCCCCGGTAGACCTCCAGGTATGGGCCCCGGCTGAACGCATCCATTTATGGGGTTCGTCCCAGCCCCAATTAACTGTACTCAATAAGATATCCCTGCCGCAGTTCCTCAAGGCCATAGCCATCCGGCGGTAGAGGATTCTCCCTTCCAGGCTGCGGGGTTTATAGCAATAAACATACCGCAGGCAATCAATGCCCCATTCAGCAAAGGTCTCGGCATCAATAAATTCATGCTCCAAACTGCCGGGATAGCCGGCACAGGTTTGTACTCCTGCGCAAGAATAAATACCCAACTTAAGCCCTTTGCTGTGGACATAGTCGCTTAAAGCCTTGATCCCGCTGGGAAACTTCTCTGGATCCGGGACCAGCCTCTTGTTCTTATCCCGCTGCTGTAAACTCCAGCCGTCATCAATGATGATGTACTCGTACCCTGCTTCCGCCAATCCATGGTCAACAAACGCGTCTGCTACTTCCTTAATCAGCTGTTCATTCACATCTTCGCCAAAAGCGACCCATGAATTCCAACCCATTGGTGGTGTTTTTGCGATCACTGTCTTCCCTACTCCTCCGTTATTTCTAGCGGCTTCTGAAATCTTCAGAAGCCGCTTCATCACTATCATCGTTCACAAACAGGGTACATCCCATCCGCTTGTAATAAGCAATCCGTTCCTGAATGACAGATGTACTGCATTTGTAATATGCAGCCAGGCATGGGATACAGAGGTATTCTTCGGCAAACCTCGACACCAAACGTTTGTAAATTGCTATTTCATCTCCATCTAGAGATTTGCTGCAGTTAACGCATTTTAACCCTGCCATTTGGATTACCTTCAATTCACTTTTTTTAGCTTTGCGCGAAACACCTTGCAGCAGTGTGGCTCCAGTGCTGTCATATAGGATTCAGTCTTGACCCCGAGATTCTCGCCTGTCCATAGATCATGCAGCTCGAATCCATAACCAGCTGCCGTAGGCAAACCCAAGTCCCAGAATTCCAGGTGCGACCAACCTTTGGAATCGCCGAAATTCACAGAGCAGATGGCATAATCGCCGCCAACCAAAGGTTTGATATAATGGATGACGTCTTTGCTGTGCCATCCAGTTATGGTGTATGCCTGCCGGCCTTCCAGATCCTGATTAACAGCGATTAACTCCTTGTTTGTCAAAATGGATCTGGTAGCCTTATTCATCTTCCGGACATCACAGCCGATCATCAGAGGCGAGTTCATCATACACCACAATGAGAAGTGGGTCTTGTACTCCTCATCGGTACAGCCGCCCAAAGCCACATTGCCTTTGTTGTACATACCAACGACCAGCATATCAACATCATTGTAGCTGTAAGGGCCGCTGTAACACTCCTTGCCCAACTGCTGCAGGGCCAGTTTCTTTATTGATTCCCAACTGTCAAGAATGTCATAGGTGGATCGCCACATATGGGCACCAGCGGAACGCATCCACAGATGCGAATCGTCTATACCCCAGTTGCAGGCGCTGAACAGGATCTCCCTGCCGCAGTTTTTCAAGGCCATTGCCATCCTGCGGTACAGCAGCCTGCCGTCCATATCCCTAGGTTTGTAGCAGTAGTCATACTTAAGGAAGTCTACACCCCACTCGGCAAAGGTCTCAGCATCAATAAACTCATGCTCAAAACTGCCTGGGTATCCGGCGCAGGTTTTTACCCCGGCACAGGAATAGATCCCAAACTTCAAACCTTTACTGTGAACATAGTCGCTGAGAGCCTTCATACCGCTGGGGAATTTCTCCGGATCAGGTACCAGCCGCTTGTTGCCATCACGTTCCCTAAGGCTCCAGCCATCATCGATCACAACGTATTGATAGCCCGCATCTGCGAGTCCTGCAGCGACTATGGCGTCTGCAGCTTCCTTGATAATTTGCTCATTGATGTTTACCCCAAATGTGTTCCAGGAATTCCATCCCATCGGGGGTGTATGACCCGTCATTTTTAGACAAGCTCCTTTCCATGTGATCTGACCAGCTATTGCTTGAATATCTCATCCAGACGTGTTTGAACTGCGTCCTTAATGCCGGCAACCGCTGCGGCTGGATTCTCACCATTAATGGTTATCCGGCCGTTGAATTCCTCAAAGTTTTGAAAGTCTGGCCAGAAGAAGTTGATAGCATACGGAGCAAGTTTCAAGTTGCTAATCAAGCTGCGGTAGATGTCCAAATCCCTTCTATCTGTGACATATGTTGCAAACTCATTCACCATGCGTTCTTCTGGGTCATCGATCACATAGTCATAAGAAGCCATGTACAGAGCATTGTACAGCTCAATCAAAGCCCTTGGATCATGCTTGGTTGTCTTCGGAATGCACCAGTTCCAGTTTGCAGAAGAATAACTGCCGTACTCGCCGGGCGTGCCGTTGGGTCCTATTGGATAAGGCAGTATGCCGCAGTCATCTTCCATCCACTGTGGATCTGCTGTATAGTAGAACCACCATGGATGGGACAAAGTCATTGCCCTATTGCCTTGGAAAATGGTATACTGGCCTTCAAAAGCAACAACCTTGTCTACATGAATCAACTGCTGTAAATACTCATACACAGCAAGGGCTTCTGGTTCATCCAAAGTAAATGTCACTTTTCCATCAATGATTTTTGCAACAGCTGCATTGTTGGTGGCCAAAAGAGCTGCTACTTGGTCTGTACAGCCGCTTCCTTCATCGATACTGATACCATATTGGTCGACCACACCATCGCCATCGGTGTCTTTTGTAGCCTGAATGGCGATATCCCGCATGGCGTCCCAAGTCCATTCCCCGCTAAAATACAACTCATAAGGATCCGGCAAGCCTTCCCGCTCAAACAGACTCTTGTTCCAGTACACACACCAGCCGGCAGCATCCACCAGCGAGAAACCATAGTAAGTATCACCATGTTTCCAATGCTCCAACGCCTTATAAACATCCGGAATGTTTTCCAGATACTCCTCGGTAAGGATATCATCCAGGGGAACCAGCAATCCTTCTGCTGCAATTTGGTGGAAGGCTCTTCCCCGGCACAAAACTTGAATGTCTGCTACAGGATCTCCTGCCAAAACGTTTGCAATAAATGTCTGTGGATTATAAGCTGCATCATCCTTCACCCATTCGATCTTGACGTTGAACATCTTCTCTACTTCTTGCACATGCCCCATGCCCCGGGCATCCTCAAAATTGATGCCAAAAACTGTCGCATTTGGGAAAGCCCCGGACACTCTTACGGTCTCGCCGCCGAAATCATAGGGCGCTGCAGCGGCAGCGACTGCCAGCAAAGCAACCAATACAACCGACATTCCATAGCGAACAATCCTAGACACTGTTTTTATCCTCCTTTAGTTTGTTTTCTCGACAGAACATGCCCCTACAAGCACATCGATGGCTCTACCCTCCTCTTCCAGATTTTGCCCCGGCATGTCAGGTTAGGGTGTTATCCCACAATTCCAGTTCTTTCCACACTTTCAATAAAGTATCGCTGCAGCAGCCCGTAGAAAATCAGCAGTGGTGCCATAAACATCAGCATACCAGTGTTGATTATTACGGATATATACTGATCGCTGTAGCCGTAGCTGTCGAAGAGCTGATTCAGTTTTTCCAACATGAATGGAAGCATTGTCATATGGCCGCGGATGTACATCCTGGTCAGGAAGATATCATTCCACTGCCAGACAAAGGAGAAAAGGAAGACGACAATCATCACCGCCGAAGCACCCGGCAGCATAATGGTAAAGAAAGTCCTGACCGGGCCGGCTCCATCCACAAGAGCTGCCTCCTCCAGCTCCTTGGGCATCCCTTTGAAAAACTGGCGCATGATATAGATGAACAGGCCGTTTTTTAGCCCCATGGCTGTAATTGAGGTAAGTACAAAAGGCCAGAATGTACCTAACAGTGAAATTTCCGGCTGGCTGATGAGCCCTATTTTGTGTAGGAGCCGGAACAACCCGAAGCCGTCAAAGAAACGGAAATTCAAGAACAAGGGGATCATCACCATCTGAGGCGGGACCAGCAAAGTAAAGATCACCATTGCAAACATGAACTTACTCCCAAAGTAAGGAAACCTGGCAAAGCCATACCCTACTGTGGTGGTAGAAACCAGCTGCAAAACTGCAACCAATAAAGCCAGGCTGAAGGAATTGAGAAAGGCTTTCGGGTACTGCATCTCAATCCATAGGTCGCGGTAATTGCGCGTCAGAGAGGCCAGATCCAACTTCCGCGGCAGCCATTTGGTGGTCAAGTCGAACAAATCACGCTCAGTCATAAGGGAAGACGAGATCTTGATAATAATCGGATAGAGGATGATGAACGACAACCCGATAATCAATACCCCTCTGACCAGGCTCCAGGCCAGTGAAAACCAGTATGATCTATGCAGATATTTGCCCCGCCGGATATTCCATTTTGCCTGTGGCGCTTTTTCCAATGCAGCCTTCATTGCGGACCTCCTAGCCTAATCTCCCATATAAAAGACACGGCGGGAGAAGATTAAGAATACTAAAGCCAACACCAATGCAATCGCACCAAAATAGACCCACGTCATGGCGACACTGGCACCATACAGATTCCTGCCCCATGCCATTCTGCTGATATAACTCACCAGCTGGTTGCCGGGGGCTGTAAAAGAATCAACGATGATATAAACGATGTTGGTCAGAAACAGCGGTGAGATGAGGGGAAAAGTAATTTTCCAAAAACTCTCCCACATGGTGGCACCTTCAATCTTTGATGCTTCAAAGAACGAGTCAGGGATGCTCTGCAATCCAGCAAGGAAGATGATAATTGGAATTGCCGATGCACTGATGATCTGACCGATACTGCCCACTGCCGCTGAAATGAAAGTGACAAACCCTACGGGAATGCGCAGGTTTCTAAACAGCGCCAAGGCAAACCTGGTGACCGATACACCGTCGCCGCTGGTGCCCAGAAAATTCAAGGTCAGTGCCTGGGTAAGCCGATCGCTGGCTTCAATCTCGGCGATGATTCCTGAACGGAGGATCACCGGCAGGAAAAATATGACCCTGGCCAGCCCCCTGCCGCGAAACTCTTGATTTAAGACAGTGGCAGCAAAAAAGCTAAAGATGATGATTGTGGGGATGTTGGTCAGAATGGCGATCACTGTTTCCGTGAACAGGCGCATAAACTCGGGATCGGTGCGGAAGGCATATTTGAAATTGTCCCACCCGATATAGACCATGTTGAACCCATTCTGGGTGACCTCCATTTGATGGAAGCAATACCTTACAGATTCATACATTGGCTTGACAAAAAAGAGCAGAAAACCAATGATAAACGGCGAAGTAAACACCACACCCCACAATGCACGTTTGCGGCTTAGAGTCAAGCGCGGCAACAGTTTCATTACTGAAGTGCCCCCCTTTGCACCACTGTATAATCCTGCCCAGGAATCGCCATCCCATTAACGGTAACGGGTTCCAGGTTATAATTAACGATTACAGACAGCCCATTCTCAAAGGTGGTCTGGTGAACATTGTCAGCCAATACCTGCCAATCGCTGATGCCTTGCCCTTGAACCTCCCGCAGCAGTGCATCCAATTCTTTGTAGATCTCCTTTGCCTCTTGCAGCCAATCGCGGTAGTGCAAGGCATAGAGGGACGCATATTTCGTGTTCTTTACTTCCGAAGACGGGGCAAAACTGCCGATGAAATAGGGATAAGAACCTGTTTCCACTGCTGTCAACAGCGCCTGCCGGTAACTGCCGCTCAAGTTGATCGGGCTTCCGGCATAGTCGACCAGGCCGCGGATTACCATTTGATAAAAGGGAAGATCAACATCGGTAATGTTTCTGCGGCTGGAGCTTGTTGGTAAGTTCAAAATGGTGGTTGCGTACGGAATCGCATAACCATTGCCGTAATCAACCATAAGTTCAAACCCCTTTTCCTTAATCTTATCGAGCTGCCTTGAAATGATTTTTTGGCTTTCAACCCGATCTACCAGGGCATTTTCCCTGAAATCGGAGTTGATTTCCCGGGCAATGTCGAATACAGACAGTCTGTCAATCTGATATCGCTCATAGTTGGCAAGGAACTGATCCACAAACGAATTGAGTTTCCGCGGCGAGATGGCCAAATGGCTGAGATCAGCCCTTGTGTACAAATCCAGATTGTAGTAGGACACATCTGCCGGCAGCTGGTTAACCCTGACCGCGGCATCCTTGCGGGTGCTGAAC
>FZPS01000193.1_pt55 | contig 15038 bp, 14 predicted proteins | sample 1817821 | NCBI WGS metagenome assembly FZPS01 (sample SAMEA104158645, study PRJEB21678) | metagenome | place: Germany | collected 2015-04-21 | reverse complement strand
TCTTAAAACAGTACTGTCATTTTTAGATTGCTCTTCTTCTTTTAAAACTTTTTCTGCTTGTTTTTCCTCATAGTAAGATTCAAGACTTTCCGAAAAATCTAAGGTTGATAGGTATTTTTTCTTTAACTCCAATGCCTTTTCAACATCATCAATTAAATTATCAATAGCTTTCAAATCTTGTTCGGTTTTATTAATAAAATCTTTAAATTCACTTATTATCCTATCAATTGTAAATGTTTTATTTAGATATTCCGGCCTTAGTACTTTTTCAAAAGGTACCTTTTGATAGTTCATATCAATCCATATTTTTTCGATTTCTTTCAATTTTTCTTCGCGAACTTTTAATTCAAAAGATTTAATTTGATTATCAATTGAAGTCACAACTTCTTCAATCATATCTGTTAATTCCTGTATCTGATTTTCGATTACTTCATAAGGCTTTAAAAATTCATTTTTCAATTCATTTCGGCGATTTCTAATTGCCTTAAGTACTTTATTTAGCATTGCTCGGGTTTGTTTTGCTTTGGGAAGATCATTAAATGTTACCACTAATCCTTGATATTTTCCAAGCTCATTGATTATTTCATTTTTTAAGTCTTCATAATTTATTTCTAAATAGCCTAATTGTTTTGCTATAACCTTTAATTCCATTATTTTAATCCTCGATAACACTTTTCACAAATGATCCCAATACCCCCATCTGCGATGAAATCATCAGTATCAATTAACGTTTCTTCTGGAACGATATCGCCACAACATTCACAGATTGCTAGTTTTTCATCTCTCATTATTTCTTCTAAAATTTTGTTTAAGTTGTTTCCAGAAACTTGATAAACGGAATTTTTGGTAGCCTTATAATACTCTAGATTAGTATTAACCTCATTTTTTAACTTCCTGCAAATTTCAATAATCTCCATAATACCTCCAATAAATTAATTCATTATTTATTGAAAACAATTATTTATTGTTTTTACACTATATCATATCGAATTTACATTAAAAAATGACTATTGATTTTTAAAATATCAACAAAAAGAAAAAGGCCTTTCGGCCTTATTTTAATGCAGTTTGACGTACTTTACGGAGATCAAATATTTGTAATATTTTATCGATTGCAACATTTATTAAATAGATAAAGGTATAGGATGTTTGACATAAGATTATTGTGTAGAAATACTCTGTAACATCCAATTTAACTAAATCAATATTACCAAAGTACGGATAATTGACATCTGACGCACACAGAAGATACCAGACAATACAAGCAATAAATATTGTTCCAAACAATACTGATCGCCAAGCATTAAATGGCTTACAAGCAATAAAGAGAACCATTAAACAGGTAAAACAGGTAGTCAAAACTACAATTGTTATCATATGGCTCGGATCCATCCATGCTTGATTTCCTGCCCAGCGATAGGTTATCATCGTATGAATAGCGATTGTCAATGCTCCCGGTAGTGCATTCCGAATAACATTCCATAAGAAGCGACCTGATATTTTATTTTTATTTGGTTGGAGCGCTAAAAAGAAGGTTGGAATACCTATCGCCAAGAACTCAATCATCGCTAATTGGTCTGGACTAAATGGATATAATCGATTATTTGCAGACGGAATAATTTTTAAAATTAAACTTATCGAAATAATAACCGAGAATAAAGTCTTTACAAAAAAGATAGAAGCTGTTCCTTGAATGTTATTAATTACGCGGCGACCTTCAGCCACAACTTTTGGCATTGATGAGAAATTTGAGTCAAGGAGTACTAGTTGAGCAACATTGCGGACTGCTTCACTTCCTGATGCCATCGCAATACTACAATCAGATTCTTTTAAAGCTAAAATGTCATTAACCCCGTCACCCGTCATCGCCACTGTATGTTTTTTAGCTTTCATGGCTTGGATTAATAATTTCTTTTGGTGGGGTTTAACCCGACCAAATACTGTATATTCGTTGGCCGCATCAAGTACTTCTTGATCACTTAAACCATCTAAACTGATAAATTTTTCCGCATCTTCGATACCAACTCTCTTAGCAACTTCTGAAACCGTTACTGGATTATCACCAGAAATAACTTTTACTTTAACCCCATTTTCTCTAAAGTATTTTATAGTGTCATAAGCCTCACGACGAATTTGATCTTGTATCATAATTAATGATACAAGTTTTGGAACCTTTTGAATCTTTCCATCTTTCAGTGGATATTGACTATGAACTAACGCAAGAACTCTTAATCCTTGATTAACATATTCATTAATCTCTTCAGCTATCCGATCGTAGTTCCCTCGCAAGACAAACTCTGGAGCCCCTAAAATATAGGTTCCTTCATCCTTGAAAGTCACAGCACTAAATTTTCGTTCGGATGAGAATGGATAGACTTTAACTGGTTCTAATTTTTGACCAAAACCAAAGTAGGCTTCAAGGGCTTTTGCGGTTGGGTTCACCTCTTGCAAAGCGGTATTCATCGAACTTACCACATCCGAGATGGTATAAGGCGAATTCCTTTTTGGCCCAACATAATTCATAACTGTCATTGTGCCATCAGTAATTGTTCCAGTTTTATCTAAACATAAAACATCAACGTGAGCTAGCATTTCAATACAGTAGATATCTTGAACTAAGGTTTTGTGTCTTCCTAACCGGATAACCCCAACGAATAAGGCAACACTGGTAAGTAAAAACAATCCTGCCGGTATCATGCCCAGAAGGGCACCTGATGTTTCAATGATACTCCGAGAGAAATCGCCATTGATTGCATATGATTTTTTAAAAAGGAAAAATGCAATAATAGGCATCGCCACAACATTGAAACTTAAAATATATCTTAAAGAACGTAAAATTTCTGATTTTGGTTTTGAATAAGACCTTGCTTTATTTGACAAAGTCTCTATATAATTATCTTTCCCCACTCGTTCAACTTGAGCATAACAATTTCCCGAAACAACATAGCTTCCAGAATATAAAGTATCACCATAACTCTTTTTTATAGGAATTGATTCACCTGTCAATTGTGATTCATTTACTTCAATTTCATCTGATAAATTGATCGCATCAGTACATATTTGCTTACCTGGTGTTAGATAAATAATGTCATCTAGCACTACTGAATCAACTGATACATCAATCTTTTCTCCATTTCGAACAACCGTTACGGTTGGAGCTGAAATGAGCGAGAGTTGATCAATTATTTTTTTAGCTTTGTTTTCTTGAATAATACCAATAACGGTATTAGCCAACACAACAATTGAAAACGAGAATTGAGTATAACCTGCCTTTGCAATTAATAGGAAAACAAAAATGATCATATAGACTATATTAAAAAAAGTAAAAGTATTTCGCAAAATTATTTGAAGTAATGTTTTCGAACTACCTTTATCATTTTTATTAACATAACCACTTTCAACACGACTTGCAACTTCTTCATCATTCAAGCCGTTTTGAATTGACGGTTTATATCTTGGTATATCATAACTAATAGGTTCTTGAAGTCTACTGTTTTTCATTCTTATCACCAAATGCTACATGTTTTTACTAAATCTCAATTAATTCTAACATAAACCCTCATTATTTGCAAATATAAAATTAGGAAACTTTTAGCAATGAATTATTTGCGTTTACATACTTCTCGCAAATCATCCAAAGAAGCAAAATGATTTAAAACAGAGATACTTGAGTTAACAATGACTCCAATAATTATTGCTTCAAACAATAGATAATCAAAACTTTCTTCTTCGGATAAAAACGTTTTAGTAATATCTTCAAATATTCTCAAAATAATGATTAATGAAAAAGAATTTCTAATAATCACATAAACTAATTCTTCACTATCATAGCCGGGTTTTTTTTCAAGCTTAATAAATAAATCAATGAGTATTTGATTTAATATAGTTGCTGCAATAATCAATTGATTGGTATCTAAAAAAAGAGCCAAAATGCCCGTGATTCCGCCAGCAATCACATTGGCATAATAAGCCGGTCCTAAGTCGGGAACAAACACTTCAGTCATTGGTTCTTTATCTAAGAAATTACTAACAACATTTCCAACATATTGACCAGCAATTCCCGCCATTACTCCAATTGATACCGCTTCTTTAATCTCTGAACTAGATGGATTTTCTTTGCTTACCTTTGATGACACTCTGCTTCGCTCCTCATTTTAGATTATTCTAACACTCTTATAAAAGATACAATAATCTAATCAAAAAACTGCCCGAAGGCAGTTTTTTAGATATCATATTTGCTTATTATTTCTCTTGGAGTATTTCGTAGCAATCGATAAACTGGGAAAAGTCCTGTAATAAAATTCAAGAGATATATTATTAAAATTCCTGATATGAAAATTAGATTGTTCCATTCAAATATAGTGAATGCACCTGCTACACTATTTACTTTATAAATGATGTAGGCCGCTAAGAGATATCCCGGTATTGACACTAGGGTCGTTAATGTCAATATTTCAGCGATAAACATTAAGTAAACATTAAACCTAGTCATACCAAGGGCGCGATAAATACCAATTTCATTAATTCTACTTATAAGGCTAGAGCGCATTAAGAAATACAAATATATTAGCGAGGCAAATACTACACCCACGGTAAAGATTGAGGATACGGTAAGTAGAATAATACGATTTTGTCTATATTGATCATAGCTTAATTCATAGACACTATCAACTATTATCTTATCGGTACTGATATTTTCAACTGTAGTTTGTGGGTCAGTTGAATAAACATAATATGTATCGTAACTTTCAATGCTATGGGCCACTTCAATTTTTCTAAAAGCATTAGGAGTAATCACATATTGTGCTAAGTTATCATCTTCATCTTTTGGTGTAAAATACCCTTTCACAATAAATTTTTGATTATTTTCTAATACTAATTCAGTACCAATTGGTGCCTTTCCTTCACGAACTAAAATTTCATTATCAGCCAAGGTTTCAACCGTAGTATTGACATCTTCTAATTTGCGATAGCTTAGTATCTGAGTACGTAAGGCTCTAGCATAGAAGTCATCAAAATAAATACTCATATTATTGTTATCAGCAATCCCTACAATGTCAAAAGTAAAGAATGACACTTCTGATTCCATGCCATAATCAACCTTGATCTTTTGCTTAAGGAATGCTTCAATCGTAGTTGTACCATAGTATCTATAAGTATATTGTTCAATTAAAGTATCGAATACCATTTTATCAATGACTACCTCACGACTATTTTCTGGCAATCTACCACCAATAATATTTAAATCTTGATAGCTTTGCCCAACAATTGAACCTACCATATTTACTTGATGATAATAAGTTTCGTAAACACCTAAAAAATACTTTTCAATCGTCATTCGATAAATGCGGTAACTAGAAGAGAATATATCTTTTATTTCGGGACGGTCTAATAGAGAGAGGGCATATTCCAATTTTTCAGAAGTTTTATGATCCCTGTCATCTACTTCTACTAGATAACGATCTTCATTCAGAAAATCACTTTCATTGATCGTATTCAATTTGGAAAATGAACTAATGGCTAAACACAATATAAAGGCCGCAGCAGAAAAGCCGACTAACATAATCTTTCGAAAACGCCCCATATTGGCTAATTTCATTAATCCCATCTTTATATAATCAAAAAATCTTATCCGAGCTTTCCTACGCTTATATGTATATGGTAACGGTTTAATATTAAAATCATTTAAAACTAAAGTTTCTTTAGTAATCACTGGACGATGTCCTTCAATTAGTTTTACTTCGGAACTTGAATCTAAAAACTTAACATGAAACTTTTCGGAAGTTGCTTGAAGATATAAGTTTTTTCCATCCACCACCAATTTTACATCCAAATCAATTTCTTCGTTATTGTATAGTGAAATTCGCAACTTATCTTTTTCAGCAACTGTATGTTTTTCTAAGTCACCTAAATAGATGTTCTTTTCATCACTTAGAGATAATTCTTTATTTTCTGTAACATCAGTTACATTAATAATTGAACCATCTCTAATCTCAATAATTTGGTCGCTATAAAAATGGGCCAAATTTCGGTCGTGAGTAACTAAGATAACCAAACGTGTTTGGGATATTTTTTTAATAATGTTCATAATTGCGATGGTGTTTTTCTCATCGAGGTTACCCGTAGGCTCATCAGCGATTATGATATGGGCATCTTTCACTAAAGCCCTAGCAATCGCTACTCGTTGTTGTTCACCACCTGATAAACTACCAGCTAAACGGTTTTTATATTTTTCCATTCCAACACAACTTAGTGTGTAAAGTGTTTGTTCTTTAATTAAATTTTCATCAGTTATCCCTAACAGCCGCAAACTAATAGCAACATTATCAAAGACTGTTTTATCCATAAATAGATTATAGTTTTGGAAAATATATCCAAAATACTGATTACGGATGTGATCCCATTTGTTAAAACGATATTTCTCCATTGAAATATTGTCAACTTCAATTACACCACTATCGGTTTTATCAAGTCCACAGATAACATTAAGAAGGGTGGTTTTTCCACTACCAGATGCACCTAAAATCGTTACAAGTCCTTTTTGTGGGAAATCAATACTAATATCTTTTAATACATGAATTTGATTTGGTCTTCGTCGATTAAAATATTTATTTAAATTAAAAACTTTTAACATATTCCACCTCTACTGATTTAGAAATCTGGTAACAATAGTCTCTTTAACGATTCGACTACCAAATCTAAAGGCCAACAATAGTGAAAGGATCGACATAATACAGAAAATTGCTATCATATCTCCCACGGTAAATTCTCTAATAAGGACTAAAAAGCGACTGCTAGTGTAATTTTTTATTAGGGCAATAATTACAATCCAAAATATCGTCGCAACCAAAGTTAAACTAATAACTTCAGTATAAACTATTCCTTTAATCTTACCTGATTTAACTCCAAGCGAACGCATTATCAAGTAATCCTTCTTCTTGCTCATCATCACATTTTTCAACGCTAAGAAAGCAATTAGATAAACTACAATCATTAATATTACCGAAACCCCTAAAATGAAAATGTTAAAGATTATACCAATAATGGCCAGTCCATTATCATTGAAATCTACTGCCGCATGAAATGATAAATATCCTTTATTGTTGATATCTTTAACAACTTGTTCAGGATTAGCATTATCACTGACAGTTAGAGATATTTGATGAGTCTTTCCTAGATTTAATTTTTGATAATTATTTGGACTCAATCTAATAATTCCAGCACTATAATAGCGATTGTTACGGAGATCATCATCGTTATATCTTCGAAGTTCAACTTTCAAATTATTGATTGTCATCTTATGATATGGATTTTCAAAATGAAGATTAACTCTAATCTCTTCTTCTGGATCTTTGCCATCTATCTTATCATAAACATATGTTTCAACAAAGATATCCTCATCACTTAAATTTTCATCAATATAATAATTAAAGTGCCAGGTGCCAAAGGGTAAAGGAGTCTCTTTTTTCACTGGTTCAATTCTTGTCATACTAAAGGTTGATTCAACCATCGGACGAACCTTTTTAATAAAATCGTTGGTCACGTAAACATTATTTCTTGATAACTCATCAAAAATAATTCCAGAAATCACGAAATCTTGATAATACCCAGCCACAACCTCAGTGCTTACTGTTTTATCAATTAATTCGCTCCAATCATCAACGATCTTTTCATTTAATGATACTACGATTTCATATTCTTCATCAGGTAAAGTACCATAAGTTAGATTACTCTTTGATATATCACCAACGGAACGAATGTTAAAAGAAAATACAGATTCCCATCGACTCCTATTCGGCAATTCAAAATCTAGCTCAAGTACATTATCTAAGACAATGTCATCAACTATTAAATTTTTAACTCCACCTACGCGTTTTATGTTTTCCAGTTCTTCTTCAGTAAAAGTACTACTATCAGCTTTTTTTACTACTATTCGTCCTTGATAACGATTGGCTTCATTGCGAATATAATATGAGTCCGCATCAATCTCTGATTTTGCATAGAGCGAGTAACTTAATGAAATAAAAAGTGCGGTTGTTAACAGAATAAAAAACATCAGTAAGGTTTTTTTCGGAGTAGTCCGCAAATTTTTAAAACCAATCTTAATTAATTCTTTTTTAGTCAAAGGAGGAATTGGGCTTAAACTGATGTCAGCTTCTACCTCGCTTGATTTTATTTTTTGATCACTCGAAATACTACCATCATACATCCTAATTAAACGCGTAGCATAAGGTGTCGCCTCTTCCGGATTATGAGTTACTAATAAAACTAACTTGTTTTCACTAACACTTTTTAAGAGTTTGATAATTTCTAATCCTGTTTGATGGTCCAAGTTTCCGGTGATTTCATCACAAGCAATTATCGGTGCCTCACTAGCCAAGGCCCTGGCAATAGCAACTCGTTGCTTTTCACCACCTGAGAGTTTAGTTACTTTATGATTAATACGTTCACTTAAACCTACCTTTTCAATTATCGATAATACTTGTTCGTGACGTTCTTTCTTACTTTTTCCTTTTACTACTAAAGCTAACTCAACATTTTCATAGACGGAATAGGAATCAATCAAGTTATAATTTTGAAATATAAAACTAATATATTCATTACGATATTTTTCATAATCGGCTTCACTGAAATAACTGGTGTCTTCCCCATTAACATACATTGTTCCTTCTTCATATTTGTCCATCCCACTAATAACATTTAAAAGAGTGGTCTTACCGCTACCACTAGCACCGGTGATAACTACAAACTCTCCTAAAGAAAGCGATAAATTAATTTTTCGAATGCCAATCGCTACATTATTATTGGTGTTATAATACTTACTAACATTTTCAAGTTTTATCATAAAATCACCTCAATTACCAATAGTATACCACAAACTAAAAGAGTCATCACTTCTCTTAGTTAAAAAATGGATAAAGACCAATCTTTATCCATTTTTACATTAATTATTCTCTTTCTTTTTTATATTCTTCAATGATTTTGTGTACTAACATTTCTGGAACTTCTTCGTAGCGAACAAACTTACGAGTGAAATATCCACTCCCTTGAGTCATCGCTTTTAAGTCAGTTGTGTAAGTAACAATTTCTGCTTCTGGAACTTCTGCTTTAACCTTTTGTGTTCCTTTACCAGCTTGATCCATACCAAGAACGCGTCCACGACGTTTTGTCATGTCACCCATGATATCACCAATATACTCATCTTTAACGGTAATTTCAACTTCCATGATTGGTTCTAGAATTGTAGGTCGTAGTTTTTGAGTTGCATCTTTAAAAGCAAGCGATGCTGCTAATTTAAAGGAAATTTCATTTGAGTCAACTGGGTGATAAGATCCATCAAATAAAGTAGCTTTAACACCGATTACTGGGAAGCCTGCTAATGGACCGTGTTCTAGAGTTTCGATTAAACCTTTTTCAACAGCTGGGAAGTAGTTTTTCGGAACAGCACCACCAACAACTTCATTAGCAAATTCGAAGTCTTGAGTTGATGGTTCGAAGCGAATGTAAACTTCTCCGAATTGTCCTGCACCACCTGATTGTTTCTTATGACGTCCATGTCCTTCTGCTTTAGAGCGAATAGTTTCACGATAAACAATCTTTGGATCAGCAGTATCTACTTCTACTTTAAACATATTCTTCATTTTTTCTAAGATATAACCAATGTGAGTCATACCTTGACCACCAATTAATAATTGGGCAGTTTCAGGGTTACGTCTGATTTCAAATGTTGGGTCCTCAATATGTAATCTTTGGAAAGCATTTGAAATCTTGTCTTCGTCTTGTTTATTCTTTGGAACTACTGCTACATAAATAGTTGATGTAGGTAATTCTGGTTCTTTATATTGAATCGGATCTTTCTTATCACAGAAAGTATAACCTGTTGCTAGTTCTGGCATTTTAGTTACCGCACCAATGTCACCAGCATTTAAAACATTTACTTGAATTTGAGTTTTACCCATTAAGGTAACAATTTGTCCCATTTTTACAGTTGTATCTGAATTAGGGATAAATACTTCTTGAGCAGTTTTTACACTTCCCGAATATACTCTAAAGAGGTTGATTGTACCAACAAATGGGTCAACGATAGTTTTGAATACCATTGCCGAGAATGGTTCTTCAACACTTGACTTTCTCTCAACTTCTTCATTGTTTTTAGGATTAATACCACGAGCAGGTGCAACATCACTTGGACTTGGTAAATAATCAATAATTGTACCGATTAGTGCATCAACACCAATATTCTTAACCGCTGAGCTAACAACAACCGGGAATAGTTCACCATTAAGTACGCCAGTGCGTAAGCCAGTGATGATTTCTTCTGAAGTTAATTCTTCACCACTGAAGAATTTATCTAATAATTCTTCACTAGTTTCAGCAACTGCTTCAACTATTTGTTCAAAAACTTCTTCAACTTTAGCTAAAGTATCAGCATCAACTTCGCAAGTTGTTCCATCAGAAAGATAACCTTTCTTTTCAACAACACTTACATAACCTCTAAAGTCACTTTCTTGACCTATCGGCAAATAAAGGGGGATAATTTTATTAGAAAAATTAGTTTGTAAGCTGTCTAATACTTGATCAAATTTAACATTTTCTTTATCCATTTTATTAATTAAGAAAATTGTAGGAAGGGATAGTTCTCTAGCTTCATTCCATAATCTTTCGGTTCCAACTTCAATTCCCTTAGTAGCATCAACAACCATTACGGCACCATTAACAACTGAAAGGGCATTATCAATCTCACCGATGAATTCTTCGGATCCAGGGGTATCTAAAACATTGATTTTATTATCTTTCCATTCGACTGGAATTAAGGTTGTTGATAGAGAAGTTTGACGATTTTGTTCTTCAACCAAAAAGTCAGATACGGTATTTTTCTTTTCTACTTCACCTTTTTTTGTGATTGCCTTACTTTCATAAAGTAGCGCTTCACATAAACTTGTTTTACCACTGCCCAGGTGTCCCAGAACAGCAATATTTCGTAATTGATTAGCAAGATATTCTTTCATATTTCCTCCTTGATTTGTATGTATACGGTTTCAGACTCTTGGTATATTATACAATATTTTAATTATTATTTCATCTAATATTCATATTTTTTTATTTTAAAGCCTATTTTTGGCACATAATAATAACAATTGAAGAAAAGAGGTAACGAAAATGTCAAAGATAGTTATTGTTGGAGAAGGCTATCCCCCAATTTTAAATGCAATCGATTTTTGCATGATTACCTATAAAACAATTAAAGAACGGTACCCAAATGATGAAATCTCATTCTATCCTTTAGCCAGTGGTGGTCGTGGAAGCGTCCAAACAATGATCCATTATCAAAAAGGTGACCTAATAAAGATATTGAATAAAACAACTATTGAAAGTTACTATCTCAACAATGACATTGCCTTAATTGAGGGCAACGATGATAATTCAGAATATCGTTGGCAATTGCTAATTAGTGATTCCATCAATAAAGGCGCCACTTCCATTTATCTTGCGCTAAAAGGCGAAGATATTTCTTTTAATAATTTTACACCCATAAATAAAGAAATTACTCTTACTGCTCTAGGTGATTCCAAACTCCATTTAAAATTACCAATCATTAATGGAGCCAATTTCTTCTTTAATCTCTCAAAAGTAGAACAAAAAATAAGTGAAGCCGATCTCATCATTACTAGCACTTTTCAAATAAGTAATGATTATCCGCTTGAGGATAGTATTAGTATACTAATTAAAAAAGCTAAAGAATATAATAAACAGTTATTAATTTTATCTGGTACTCTACCTGAGTATAAACTACCTGGCGTGGATTTATATTCCCTTTCTCCGGAAAATATGCCGCTAGATATTGCACTTAAAGAGTTATCTAATAATCTACGTTACACTTTAATTGACCTAATGAGAGAAGATATTATATAAAATAAGTCACTCAAAAGAGACGAGTGACTTATTTTTCTAATTTGTAATTAATGAATTAATGACATCATTATGACTCTTATCTAAAAGAGAAAATTTAAACAAAACGATTGTTTGATCATCTAATAGTGACTCTAAGACATATCTCAAATATTCATTACTATCACAGTGAATGATTCGATGCGGGTCCATCCCCAACTCTAAGGCTCGTTCCCCTATTAATTTTGAATCATCATCTAAGGTGATGAGGTAATCCACATCATAATTAAAAAGCATTCTCGCAATTTCCCGGTAGTACTTCTTTTCATGAGCCCCTAAATAGTTAATCTTCCCTAGGACCACCACCTTTTTCTTATCCCTTCCTTGGTCTCTAAGCACTTTAAGAGCTGCTTTCATTGAACAGGACGCCAATTAACTTCATAAATCCAAATCTTTTGATTTTCATCCAAACCAATATCTAATCCTAATTCATCAAACTGATGAGGGTAGAGAGTATCAAAATGTTCCCCGAATCTCAAACTGAAGACTTCCAGATAACGTTTAATATAAAAATGTTCTTCTTCAAACTCATCTTCTAAAAAGCAATCAAAAAGCGTTGTCAGTCCCCCTTGACTCAAATTTGTCGCAATTCGTTTGTTAGAGCCAATCCGAGGATATATCATCGTAATACCCCATTTTCCCTTATCATCTTTTTGTAAGTTAATCCGAAAGTCATATGCTTCCCCAGTCTTCCGACAACTATTAATAAACTTTTGCATTATCATTTGTTCTTTAATATTATCTAAATAATTGTCCAACTTATCCTTAGTAAACTCATTGTTGGTATATGAGTCTTGAACCAGATAAAGATCATCTAACTTCTGAATTGTGATTAGGTCTTCACCATGATGACCTGATATCGGTTTTAAAATGATTTTTTGATGTTCATCTAAAAAGGTATATACCGAATCTGGCCCCTTCATTACCGCATACGGAATCAAATAATCTTTAAATACCTTCCCCTTTTCAATCCGACGATAGACTTCATCTTTATCTCCGACTGAATAACTAGTAACCGGTATTAGTTTTTTCAGTTTGTTGTATACCTTACCTTGAAAACGGGTTTTGGGACTAACATTATTGATAAAGATATCGGGAAAAGGACATTCGTACCAAACCCAACGTCCTCCTTGATAACATCTTCCTCTAATTGTTTTTCGTTCAAAGTTTACTCCTCGAGCCGTAAAGTAAATGAATCTAACACCTTCACCATTACAAATCATATTATATAAGTAAGCCCGTGATACCTTATTTGGATCTTTCCGGGTATGAAACATTCCAATAATCATAACTAACACCTTCTGTAATATACTATGATATTTTATAAAGTACGTATGGACTTATTAAACAGTAGGCAATATCATTCTCAATCGAATGATTCACAACATAAACTATAATGCTTACATTTTAAATTTAAGGAGTCAATAATGAAAACTATTGTATTTTTAGGAACTCACAAATCAGATTCAAGTAGAGAAGCAATTAAAGCAGCTGAGCAACTAGAAACCAATTTATCTAACTCCTATTTACAAAAGACATACCTATGCTCATTATCTAACCGTTGAACAAGGAGGAAAATTATTTAAGATTACCGGCAAACAACAAGCAATAATGAGCCCTGGGGTTAAACATCTTCATATCAAACCGAAAAAAGGAAGTATCTTAATACCTCCTATTTCAATGGGACACCGTTATGCCTATCTAATTGCTAATGGCCCAACCAGCGAAACAGCTAAAAGAAATGCGCTAAATGCTGCTTCAAAAATAAATTTTCATTTCTTTAAAAACTAGCAAAAAAAGGAGATTGATGCCGCATAACTGGCCAATCTCCTTTTAATTTTATACCTTAATAAGTTGTTCGATGTTAACCACAAAAATGGTTGCTCCACCCACTTGTACCTCAATAGGATAAGAAGCAAAAACACCAATTTCATTAGGGATTGAATTAGGAACAAATTTCTTTCGAGTTTTACTATATTGTTTTACCACTTCGATGACATGGTCGACTTTATCATCACTAGTTCCAACAAGTAAAGTAGTATTTCCACTCATCAAAAAGCCACCAGTTGTCGCCAATTTGGTAACCGAATATTTCTCTTTTATCAGTCCCGTTGTTACCTTAGAAGCATCTTCCTTCGCAACAATAATGATTAATAATTTCATCAAATCCCTCGCTTTCGTAGTTTTATTTTACCACATTTTCATCATTTTGCCAATTGTTTTTAACCTTTTCTTGTAAACTATTTAAAGCATTAAGGTCATTAACACCGATAACTGGGATTGAATTAGCCATATGATAGACCCCTACTTGATTGTTTAATGATGCTAATTCAACAATATCAGTTAGGTAGTATTCACCTTTTTGATTATTATTATTTATTTTACCTATGTTGTCCTTTATTACTTTTTCCAAAGTTACTATTATCCCTGTGTTGACTTCTTTGATCTTTTTTTCGCTTTCAGTAGCATCTCTTTCTTCCACAATCTTAACCCTATTTTGATCTTTGATAATTCTACCATAACCAGTTGGGTCCTCTAACGACATACTGACAACGGTTAAATCATTATGACCAATATGATGAAAATTAAGAATTGATTGAACCGTCTCTTTATTTAAATAAGGAATATCACCCGGGATAATTATTACTTCGCTTTTTTCTTCTATGTAAGGAACTACTTCTTTTACGGCGGTTGCGGTGCCAGAGAGTTCCTTTTGAACGACATAAGTCACTTCATTCTTAAGGATAGCTTCGATATACTCCTTCTTATATCCAACCACTACTATTATTTCATCAATAGCTGCTCCTCTTAAACTATCAACAATTCTTTTAATGATTGGTTTGCCATCAACAATGATTGCGGGTTTCGGTACATCACTATCCATCCGGGCCCCTCGGCCTGCGGCTAAGACAATTCCATAAGTAAACATTTTAACTAACCCTTTCTTTTTTTGTTATTTTCTTACATTAAATAACTATTATGATTAATTGCATTTTAACCCAAAATTTGATAAAATAATAAATAGTTACAAATAGAACATGATGAGGTAAAAAATTATGAAAAAAATAATAATTGGCTTATGTGCACTC
>FZPS01000214.1_pt111 | contig 15042 bp, 12 predicted proteins | sample 1817821 | NCBI WGS metagenome assembly FZPS01 (sample SAMEA104158645, study PRJEB21678) | metagenome | place: Germany | collected 2015-04-21 | reverse complement strand
CGCTTTTCTTTACTCATTGCTTTACGAATTTCCGTTGTATTTTCTTGTGTTATTTTATATGTTTTTGGCATTCTCATCACCGAGATATATTAATAACGCAATTCCTATTCTTTGTATATATCTTTATCGTGAGATAGTATAAGTATCGCGTCGCGCAGGAAATCCGCCAGCCCTGGCCGGAATTTATCGTAGTATTCTGTAAACCTTGGGTCGTCCACATACATCTGTGCCAGCGCCGCGTGCGCCTGCGGGCTGTATTCCCCCCAGTAGAAGGTTATCCACTGCCGGTGCAAATCAGCCGCCTTTTGCGCAAGCTCGCCCGCCGGGTCATTGGTATCGCAGGCTTTAAGCAGGATGTCGATTAACTCCTCGTTCAATTTGTTAATGTCGTCGTATTCCTGCCGGGTCATATTTTTTATTTTTTGGTTGCTGCGCTCTACCGCCTCTTCACCGTATTTTTCGCGGATTTCCCTGCCGTATTTTTTCTCGTTTTCATCAATCAGGCTTTGTTTAAAGCCTCCAAATTTTTCGATGTCGGTCATTTTCAACTCGCCTTTCTTATATAAAATTGTTTTTTCCACATTGGCCATCAGCTTATCCAGCCTGCTACGCTCCTTCAGCAGATTTTCGCGGTGAAGCTGAAGCGCTTTCAGCAGATTGAAATCAGGGTCCCCCATTATTTTTCTTATTTCCTCAAGCCTCATGCCCAGCTCGCGGTAAAAAAGGATTTGCTGCAGGGTATCCACCTGCTTTTGCCCGTAAATCCGGTAACCCGACGAATTAATCCGCTCAGGCTTTAAAAGGCCGAGTTCATCATAATACCGCAGGGTCCTTGTGCTCACTCCGGATATCTCGGCCAGTTTTTTTATTGTGTACTCCACAGTTACCACCACCTGCAAGAATATAATAAACCTTTACGTAACGTAAATATCAACACTTTTTTACATATATCGCAAAAAACGAGCCGCAGCATAGCTGTGGCCCGTTTTTTATCAGGATTACGCGCAGAATACGTGAGTGCCGATAGTGGTAATCACCCTGCGTTTGCGTATCCATGCGTTGGTCGCGGTCTTTGGGTTGTAGTAATAAATCGCGCCGCCGGACGGGTCCCAGCCGTTCAGCGCGTCCCGCGCGGCGCGGTATGCGCTTTCCGAAACCGTCTGGTTGAACTGCCCGTCGGTAAGGCAGGTAAAGGCGCCCTTTTGATAAATCACGCCCGCCATGGTATCGGGGAAAGACGGGTGTTCAATCCGGTTCAGCACGACCGCGCCCACCGCTACCTGCCCGGTATACGGCTCCCCCCTCGCTTCCGCCGATATCAGCCTTGCGAGCAGATTTATGTTTCCCTGCCCGCCGGAGGATTTTTTGAATATCCCCATCGCGGCCAGCGTCGCCGGCCCCGCAATACCGTCCACCTTCAACCCGTTTTTTCGCTGAAACCACATCACCGCGTCCCGGGTTTTCGGGCCGAAAATGCCGTCAACATTCCCCTTGTAATAACCCCAGTTTTTCAGCTTTGTCTGGATTTCGCGGACCTCGCTGCCTCTTGAGCCCATTTTAGACAATGCCTCAACATCCCGATTTGCAGGGATTGACGCAATAGCCAGTAACCCTGCAATCGCCAAAACCATCAGTCTTAAAACCCGCCGCGGCCTTTTTGTCCGCGGCCTGCCGAGCCTGATACCTTCCATAAATCCAAATCCCCTTGTCGGTTGATAATCCTGTAAATATTATTGCTGAATAATCAACCAAAAAAACAGCCGATAATTTCCAAGCAGTAAAAAAGCCCCGCAGGTTGCAGGGCTTTCTTTTGGCTTATTCTTTCTTTTGGATTATCGAGCCGCTTTCTTCGGGGATTTCGATTTCGGTCGCCCCTGATGTGTCGCTCTCCATAATCTGTATAAACTGCTCGCTGTCCATTTTCTCGTTGGTGAACAGATACTGCGCCACCGCATGGAGCTTGTCTATATGGCTTTTTAGCTTGTTTTCGGTCTCGGCATAGCTGTTGCTGATTATTTTCTTGACTTCCTCGTCAATCTTGGCCGCCACTTCCTCCGAATAATTCCTCATGTGCCCGAAATCCCGGCCGAGGAAAACCTCATTGGCGTCCGAGGTACCGTACATAATCGGGCCGAGGTTTTCGGACATGCCGTATTTTACCACCATGTTGCGCGCAATTTCGGTCGCGCGCTCGATGTCGTTGGCGGCCCCGGTGGAAATATCGTCCAGAACCAGCGCCTCAGCCACCCGTCCGCCGAGCATTGCCTGTATGCTCTCAAGCATTTCTCTTTTCAGACGGTAGTTTTTGTCGGTTTGAGGCAGGCTCATCGTATAGCCGCCCGCCATTCCCCTTGGAATGACCGAAATCTGATGGACCGGGTCCTGAGTCGGGCTGTAGTAGGTAACAACCGCGTGGCCAGCCTCATGGTATGCGGTCAGCTTCTTGTCGCGGTCGGTGATCACCTGACTGCGCTTTTCAGTGCCCATGACCACCTTTATCGCGGCTTCTTCAATCTCAGGCATTGTAATGGAATGGAGCCCCTTGCGGGCGGCAAGCAACGCGGCTTCGTTGAGCAGGTTTTCCAAATCGGCTCCGGTAAAGCCGGCGGTGGTCCTTGCGATAACCGACAAATCCACGTCGGGCGCAAGCGGCTTGCCCCTTGCGTGGACTTTCAGGATTTCCTCCCGCCCCCTGATGTCCGGGTAATTTACCACAATCTGGCGGTCAAAACGGCCGGGGCGCATAAGCGCGGGGTCGAGTATGTCGGGGCGGTTGGTCGCCGCAATCATGATGACCCCTTCATTCGCGCCGAACCCGTCCATCTCGACCAGCAACTGGTTGAGGGTCTGCTCGCGCTCGTCGTGCCCGCCTCCGAGGCCGGCGCCGCGCCGGCGGCCGACCGCGTCAATCTCGTCTATGAAAATAATACACGGGGAATTCTTCTTGGCCTGGTCAAACAAGTCGCGCACCCTTGAGGCGCCGACGCCGACGTACATCTCAACAAAGTCGGAACCCGAAATCGAGAAGAACGGGACACCCGCCTCCCCCGCGACAGCGCGGGCAAGCAGGGTTTTGCCGGTGCCCGGAGGGCCTACCAGCAGAACGCCCTTCGGAACGCGGGCGCCGAGCTCCTTGAACTTTTTGGGCTGTTTGAGAAAATCCACAATCTCCCGAAGCTCTTCCTTTTCCTCGTCCGCGCCGGCGACATCGGCGAAGGTGGTCTTGCGCTTTTCATCCGCCACCTGCTTGACGCGCGCCTTGCCGAACCCCAAAACCTTGCCGCTGTCAATCGAGGACAGCGAGCGGCGCATCATCACCCACATCACCACGACGAACACGATTATCAATAACGACGGCAGAAGATTGATAATCCACGGCATTTCGCTGACCGGGTAATAGTCGTACGCCTCAATATCGTTATTCGGGTCGTCGTCCCTGTTGGCGGCGTTCACCATTTCCCTGATATCCTGAAGGAAAAGGCCGACGTCGGGGACTGTGTATTTGATTATATCCTTGTCGTCAATCTTGCCGTCGCGGTTGGTGTCCTCGCGGTACGGCTCGCGCAGCAGCAGCGACAGCGCGCCGTTGCCCAAATCGAGTGTGTACTTCTGCACCATATTCTCTTCAAAATGGCTTATGATGTCGGAATAGACCGTTTTATCCAAAGCCGTGCGGGAATTCATCAGCAGGTATAGCGCGACAATCACCAGCAGCGGAATTCCCAGCAGCAGGCCTACATTTCGGATAATCTTGCCGTAATCGTTGTTGTTTGATTCCAAAAATATTCACTCCTTACCCACACGATATTCAAGCTTGAAAGCCTTTATTCGGCGTATATTTCAGGCTTGAGAACACCGATATAGGGCAGATTGCGGTATTTTTCAGCGTAGTCCAGGCCGTATCCCACCAAAAACTTGTCGGGAACCTGCACGCCCACATAATCCGCTCTTATATCAACCCGCCTGCGCTCAGGCTTGTCCAAAAGGGTGCAAAGGCGGATACTGCGGGGACGCCTTGCCTTAAGGCTGCTGAGCAGATACGACAGTGTCATGCCCGAATCCAGAATATCCTCGACAACTAAAACGTCTTTTCCCTCAAGCGAGGTGTCGAGGTCTTTCAAAATCCTGACTTCACCGGTGGTGGTTGTGCCGGAGCCGTAGCTCGAAACCGACAGAAAATCAATCGAGCACGGTATTGTTACAGCCCTCATCAAATCGGCCATGAACATCAGGGAGCCTTTCAGGACGCTGATCATCACCAGATTTTTGTCGGCGTAATCCTCGCTGATTTGCTTTCCCATGCGTTTTACTATTTCCGTGATTTGTTCAGCCGTGAACAAAATCTCCCCGATATCTTCATGCAGTCCCATAAACACCCCAACTTCCTTATTCCAGAGTCTCCAATACAAACACCCTGCCGCATGACTGGTCAATGCTCACCCTGTCGTCGCATCCGAAGCCGCCGACAAGGACAATCCCCTGCTGGTCACAGACGATTGGCACCCTGTGCCGCAAATGCGCAGGGATTTTTTCATCGATAAACAGTTTTTTCAGCTTTTTGCTCACTCCGCGGCCCGACGGCCTGAAGGTGTCCCCGGGCATGCGGCTTCTTAAAAAGAGCTTGCCAAATATTTTATCATAGTTGAAGGCATATTTTAATAAGTTTTTGTTAATTTTTTTACGCTTCTCAAATTCTTCCAAAGAGATAAGAGCCGGTCTGTATATTTTGCCATAAAACTCGCAGGAAATACCAATGCTAAGACTGATTTTCGGGCTGCCGTCCTCGGTTTCACCGCACTGTCTGCTGATTGTAAGACGCCGCTGGGATACCCTTGCCCGCACCTGCCCGCTTAAATCGACCGCGCCGCCGCAGTCAAGAATGCCCTCAATAAGTGAGATATGGCGGCGGCTGATTTTTCGCTGCAGTTCCCCACAGGCTTTCTTTACCGCCAACGCAACAGCCCGTGAGCGCAGCGCGGGAGGCAGGCAGCTCAACGCCTCTGCGTCATACCCGCCATAACCGTCATTGAATGCGGCATCGTTAAGCGCGGCCTCGGCGTATTTGTCCAAAAGCCCCCCGTCCTCGCGGGCCTGTCTCATCATCCGCAAAAACGCCAATTCAAATCCGGGATTGATGGATTTCAAAACCGGGGTTACGAAGATTCGGATTCGGTTGCGGGCAAAATCCGTTTTAGCGTTCGTGGAGTCCTCCACAAACGGGATTTTATACTCCGCGCAGAACTCTTCGACGTCGGCGCGGGTGCAGTATATCAGCGGCCTGATTATTTTGATTATCCCGCCGCCGCAGCTCTCCATTCTCACTGCGGGGATACCGTACAACCCGCTTAAACCGCAGCCGCGCGTCTGATTGAGCAGCACTGTTTCAATACTGTCGTTCAAAGTGTGGGCTGTGGCAACGCAGGAACCGGTCTTTGCCGCAATCTCGCAAAAAAAGCGGTATCTGACCCGGCGGCCGGCCTCCTCAACCCCCTCGCCGGATTGTCTCGCTTCCTTCGCGACATCAACCCTGTGAAGGTAGAGCGAAACGCCGAAAGCCCTGCACTGCTCGGCGACAAAACCCTCGTCCCTGTCGGATTCGCCGCCCCGCAGCCGGTGGTTGACATGCGCGGCCGACAAATTTTTTATGCCGAGCTCGTCCTTATGCCGTAAAAAAAAATGAAGCAGCGCCATAGAATCCGCGCCGCCGGACAAAGCAACCAGAACATTTGCGGATTCGCCGAGCATTTTTTCACGCCGGATGGCGTCAAGGGCCTTTTCAACCAATGTATTTCGGCCGTTATCATTCACTTCTATGCATCTCCAAAGAGGTAAACTGGGTAAACTCGCCAAACCATCCGAGTTTTACGGTGCCAAGCTCCCCGTGCCGGTTTTTGGCGACAATCACTTCAGACGTGCCTATCTCCACCTCGGAGGGGTCCTTTCTTTCATTCATGTAATACTCGTCCCTGTAAAGGAAGAGCACCTGGTCGGCGTCCTGCTCGATAGAGCCGGAATCCCGCAAATCGGCGAGAGCCGGCCGGTGGCTCGACGACCTTTCAGTTGAACGGGAAAGCTGCGCGCAGACCAAAATCGGCAGGTTGAGCTCCTTTGCCATGATTTTAAGGCTTCTTGTGATTTCCGAAACCTCCTGCACTCGGTTTTCCGCCCTTGTCGGGGAGCGCATTAACTGCAGGTAATCCACTATCGCGAAATCCACTTTTTTCAGCCGGCGCAGCCGCGCCTTCATCTCAGGCACCGTAATACTGGAGGTGTCGTCGAAATACATCGGCGCCTTGCACAGCACCGCCGACGCCGCCGCTATCCGGCTCCATTCCTCGGCGGTAAGGCTACCGGTGCGCAGCTTTTTGCTGGGGACCTTTGCCTCGCTTGAAATCAGACGGTTTACAAGCTGTTCCCGCGACATCTCAAGGGAGAAGAAGGCCACCGTTCTGTTCTGGTTGACCGCGACGTTCCTCGCGATATTCAAAGCAAAGCTGGTCTTACCCATGCCGGGCCGGGCGCCGACTATGATTAAATCCGATTTATTCAGGCCGGTCGTTATGTTATCCAGCGCCGAAATGCCGGTCGGTATGCCGACAAACTCCGACCGCTCGTCGGACGCGAGCTTGTTAAAAATCTCATAATTGCTGACCAGCACTTCCTGTATCGGCACAAGGCTGCCCGACTGCCTGTCCTGCCGTATCTCATAGATTTTCTGCTCCGCCGAATCCAGCAGCACCGACGGCTCAATCGCCGGGTCCATCGCGTCGCCGATAATCTCGCGCGCCGCCTTTATAAGGCAGCGGACATCGTATTTTTCGCGGACTATCCTGGCGTAGTTGTTGACATTGGAGATTGAGGGCACGAACTGGGCAAGCCTTAATAGATAAGTCTTGCCCTCTTCCCCCGCAAAAAAGCCTTCGGCTTTCAGGGCTTCCAGCACCGTTACAAGGTCAATGGTCTCGGAATTGACCATTTTTGAGACCATCACGCGGTAAATCGCCTGATGCTCCGGAAGATAAAAGTTGTCCGCCCTTAGGATATCGGCAACCTGATATATACACTGCGGGTCAAGAAGGATGGAGCCCAAAACCGCCTGCTCGGCTTCGAGGCTGTAGGGCATGCTGACCCCGTCCCGACCAAAGTCGGGACTGCGGTCAACCCCGTTAACGCTCAATTCAGATACCGAAGGCATGGTATCCCCCTTTCCTTCCGGTTCAATCTTATTCTTCCACTACCATCACGAAGACTTTAGCCGAGATATTCTGCCCAAACTTGATTTCCGCCTCGTATGAGCCGTATGATTTAATGTCCTCCATCAAAACCTTGCGTTTGTCCACAGGGATATTATACCTGTTTTTAATCTCGTCGGCAATTTCTTTTGCGGTTACCGAGCCGAACAGACGCCCGCCCTGCCCGCCGCGGGCCTTGATTACCAGGGTTTTGCCGTCTATCGCCGCGGCGGCGTCCTCCGCCTGTTTTTTCTCCTGCAAAAGGCGGTACTGCTCGGCCTTCTCGCGGTTTTTCATCTCATTCATCGCCGCCGTGTCGGCTACCACCGCCAGCCCTCTCGGTAAAAGGAAGTTGCGCGCGTATCCGTCCGACACTTCCACAAGCTCGCCTTTCCTGCCTTTGCCCTTGACGTCCTGCTTTAATATAACCTTCATATAAACCATGTCCTTTCAACAGCCGTATTATTACATCGTAACCTCATCAGGCGCGGGACGGTTGTTTTCCGACAAATATTCCATAATCGCACTCATAAGCTGTTGTTTGGCCTGCTGCGGGGAGACCCCGGCAAGCTGAGCGCCTGCCATGGTGAAATGGCCGCCGCCTCCCAGCTTCTCCATGATTACCTGCACATTGACTTTGCCGAAGGAACGCGCCGAAATGTTGACGGTCCTATCCATGGTAACCACCACAAAAGAGGCCTCCACCCCTTGAATATACAAAAGCTCGTCGGCGGCCTGCGACGCGGCCACCTTGAGGCTACTGCCGCCTTCGATATCCGATACCGCTACCGCGAAATTGTCTATCACCTCGGCCTTTGCGAGAATGTCCGCCTTTTCCCTGTGCGTACGCAGGCCGCCCGCCAAAAGGCGCTTGACTTCGATGGTGTCGGCGCCCATCCGGCGCAGGAAAGCGGCCGCTTCAAAGGTGCGCACCCCTGATTTGATTACGAAATTGCGGGTATCCAGCATTATCCCGGCCAAAAGAGCCTCGGCGTCCAGCTTGGAAAGAGTCGCGCCTTCAAGATACTGGATAATCTCAGCCACCATTTCGGCGGTTGAGGACGCGTAAGGCGCGTTGTGAAAGACCACCGCGTTGTCGATGAAATCCACCATCTTACGGTGATGGTCTATTATAACCACGCTTTTTGCCGCACGCCACACTTCCTCGGACTCAAGCATGGCGGCGGTATGGGTATCGGTTATCACCAGCAGGGTCTTGTCCGAGACAAGCGGCAAGGCGGACTCAGGCTCAATGAACAAATCCCCCCTGTCCGCACCCTCATACTTTTGCAAAAGCTCAGGGGCGAGGGTACTCCCGCGCCTTACCACGACATAGGCCTGTCTGTCAAGGCTGCGTATGCAGGAGACCAACGCCGCCGAGGAGCCGAGGCAGTCGAGGTCCGAAAAGCGGTGCCCCATCACCAGCACGTTTTCGCTGCTTTGAATAAGCTCAAGCAGTGTTGAGGCGACAACGCGGGTACGCACCCTGGTCCTTCTCTCAATGCCCTGTGAAAGCCCGCCGTAAAAGTCAAAGCCGTTTTTGGTTTTTACCGCGGCCTGGTCGCCGCCCCGCCCCAGCGCCATGTCCAGCGCCTGACGGGCGTACTGCTCGGACTCCTTTAAGGTGGAGCCCTGCCCGACGCCGATTGACAGGGTTACATTGATGTTCACACCGGTCTGTATCGAGCGCACCCGGTCGAGAATGTCGAATTTCTTCAGCAAAATCGCCTGCAAATCCCTTTGCTCCACAATCAGGATATACCTGTCGCTGCTGTATCGGCGGAACAGTCCGTTCGCCTTTGAGGTCCAGTCCTCAAGCAGGTTCTCGACCTTGCTTGTAATCTGCGCCCGCTCGCTGTCCCTTGCGTTTTGGAAGATTTCGTCTATGTTGTCGATATAAAAAAGGATGACGGCCGGCTTGCTTAAAACGTATTCCTCCGCAATCCTCTTGTGCTCGGTGTTGTCGATATAGTACAGTATAAAGATTTTGCCATTTTCAGACATCACGCTGCTTATGTACGCGGTGTAGCTGCGCCTGCCGAAACTCACCTCGACCGTTTCCCTGCCGGCTATTCCGGAGAGGCCGACTCCGCCGGTAACCGCGGACAGCGGCTCGCCGAGCATGTCGCGGTTTTTCAGCACTTCGCTCGCAAACCGCCGGTTGTACCACAGTATCTCGCCCTGACTGGTGCAGGCGACCCCCGGAAACGGAGAGCCTGACAGGGCTTCCCTGTCCGACTGGGCCAGACTTTCGGCCACGGTTTCAAGGGTACGGCGGATTCCGCTCCTTTTTTTTGCCATCCATACGGCGGCAAACCCAAAAACCAGAACAAGCGCCGCAAGCTCGATGTAAAACAGGCTCCTGTTAAGAAAATATGTGGCCGCAACAGCCAGCAGCAGCGTCGCCGCCAGCGCAATCAGCGGAGGCGCAATGCTCCAGATTCTTCGCCGTTTCATAAAACCAACCTTGCCTTCCGGGGTGCCGAAAAACATGAACCGGCGGCAGCCCGCAATATTTCCCGGTACACAAAAACACAACCCGCCCGCGCGGGCAAAGCCCAAAGGCATGCACGGCGGGCAAAGATTATGGCTTAAAAGCATTATATAACAAAAACGTTTTTTTTGAAAGCTAAATCTCCATAATTATCGGGATAATCATCGGGCTTCTCTTTGTCTTGCCGAACAGCATCTGCGAAAGCTCGTCCCGGACTCTTGATTTCATGGTCGCCCAGTCGTATAAATTCTCGCGGCAGCAGCTTTCGAGGATTTCGCGCGAGAGCTCCCGCGCCTCCTCTATCAGCTGTTCCGACTCCCGCACGTACACAAACCCGCGCGACACGATATCCGGCCCCGATACAATCTCGCCGCTTACCGTGTTGATACAGGCGACCACCACAATAAGGCCGTCCTCCGAAAGACGCTTGCGGTCGCGAAGGACAATACTGCCGACATCTCCGACGCCCAGCCCGTCAACAAGCACCCGCCCGGCCTGAACTGTTCCCGCGACCTCCATTTTGTCCGGAGTGATTTCAATTACCTTGCCGTTGTCGGAAATAAGAGTTCTGTCGGGGCTCATTCCCGTTGATTTCGCAATCTGCACGCTTTTGCGCAGGTGTTTCTGCTCCCCGTGGACAGGGATGAAGAATTTCGGCCGGGTCAGCCCCAGCATGATTTTTAGCTCTTCCTGACAGGCGTGCCCCGAAACATGGACGTCGTACATCTTTTCAAACACCACGTCGCAGCCGCGCTTCATCAGCTCGTTGATTACCCTCGACACCGTTTTCTCGTTGCCGGGTATCGGCTGCGCCGAGATTATGATATAGTCGTCCGGCCCCACCTCAACCTTGCGGTGGTCCGAAAACGCCATGCGGGTCAGCGCCGACATCGGCTCGCCCTGAGTGCCTGTTGAAATCAGGATAACCCTGTCCTTGGGATAATCGTTTATGGTGTCGATGTCAATGAACACCCCATCGGGGACCTGAAGATAGCCGAGCTCGCCGGCTATGTTCACCACGCTCTGCATGCTCCTGCCCGAAATTGCGACCTTCCTGCCGTCCGCAACCGCAATGTCTATTATCTGCTTTATGCGATGGATGTTGGACGAAAAGGTCGCGATGATAATCCTCTTGTTCTCCGCCTTGTGGAACAGGTTGACAAAGCTCTCGCCGACCACCCTCTCACTTGGGGTATACCCCGCCCTTTCGGAGTTGGTGGAATCCGCAAGCAGCGCCAGCACGCCGCTGTTGCCGAGAGTGCCGAAACGCGGCAAATCAATCATCGGCCCGTGAACAGGCGTAAAATCGATTTTGTAGTCGCCGGTATGGATGACATACCCGTGCGGGGTTTTAATGCCCAGAGCGACCGCGTCAGGTATCGAGTGGTTTACGTTGATGAACTCGACCGAAACCTTCCCGAAGTTTATGACATCCCCCGGCGAGACAAGGTTAAGCCGCACCTTGCCGGCAAGTCCGCTTTCCTTGAGCTTATTCTCCACAAGCGCGAGGGTCAGCCGCGTGCCGTAAACCGGCAGATTCACATGCTTTAAAAGGTAGGGCAAACCCCCGATATGGTCCTCGTGTCCGTGGGTCAGTACAATTCCGGCTATCCTGTCTTTATTGTTGATTACATGGGTGAAATCCGGCAAAACAATATCCACGCCGAGCATCTCGTCGTCGGGGAACGCAAGTCCGCAGTCGATTAAAAATGCGTCCTCTCCGTATTCAAACAGGGTAATGTTTTTTCCAATCTCGTTGAGGCCGCCCAGCATGGTCAGCCTTACAGGGGTTACGGGCTCGCTCTTTTGCGCCGTCCGCCCGCGCGCTCTCTTTTGAGTTTTCTGCGCTGACGACTGGGAGCGCTGTTTTATGCCGTCAGTCCTCTCCTTGTTCTGATTTTCAAAGTCAGTTTTTGAGGAAACATTCTTTTTGTACCCTCCTGACCTTGTATCCCATTTCTGGCTGCCGCGCCTTTCCGAACTTCCTCCTTCTTTGCGCGGCTGCTGCTGTGCAGCGTTGTAACCGTATGTTTTCTTGTTTTCAGTTGACACAAATAATCCTCCATTTCAATCTTGCGCAAACCCGATAACGGTCTGCAGTCAACAACATAAAACCCATTAAAACCTTTTTAATGGGAATGCTATTAAAATTTGGTGCAGCTAAAACGGCCTCACCACAGTGAAGCAGACAAAAAGTATTAACTTTTGAAAGCCCGTTCCGAACACATAAAAAAAATACGCCAAAAAAACCGACCGCAAATCGGAGCTGCCAGCCGGCCGGCAGCTCCACAGTTGCTTTAATATTACTTTGTTTCCCTTTCAATGTCAAGGAAAACCGTGGCAAGTTTTTGCTCAAGCTCGCCGCAAAGTTCGGCGGCCATCTCGGTATCGGCGGCCTCGGCAATTAAAACCAGCCTGCTGCCTTTCTTGGACGGACGCACCAACAGGTGCCCGTTTTTTGCCTGTATCCGCGCGCCTTCCCCGTTTTGGCTCCCCGTCCCGTCCGAAAGCCGGCGCAGCACCCTGCCGGGATTTGTGCCGCAGTCCACCGTTTTGGTCGCCACCGCAAATCCGGGCAGTTTTTTCATCATTTCACTCAGGGTGGTGTTGTTCTGCCTTAAATAATAAAGAATCCGCACCGACATCATCAGCCCGTCCCGCACCCACATCTGGTTTGAGGCGAGAACGCGGGCATTCGCGTCGCAGCCGTCCGCCGGACAGCTTAAATACCGCCTGACTTTTTTTCCGTACTTCTCCGCCAGCCTGTCAATCGCCAGCGGCGCGTCATAGGGCAGAGCTACGTCGTTCCCCTTTTCAAACTCGATAAGGCAGTTCAGCGCCAGCACCTGCTCCGGCCAGATATATCCCGCGCCGGGCTCAAAAACCGAGAGCCTGCGCCCGCACGCGCCAATGTGAAGCCGCATTTCCCCGTCTGGCGAGCACCCAAGATTGTAAAGCGCCGCCTCCAGCAGCTTTTTTGGCTGGTACTCGGAGCCCCTCACAACCGCCGAAATGCCCGAAAGCCCCATCGGCGCCATGCTTATAAGCTCCTGCCGGTAAAGCTGTCTCATGCCGCTCATGTCGGTTATATCGCGTATGCTGTCCCAGCAGGCGCGGGTAAAGTCCCCGGTCAGAAGGCGGGATTCGACATCCCGTTCAAACCCCCGCTCAGCCGGCAGCCCGCCCGCGGTTACAAGCCTGATACACCCTTTCTGCCCCCCGCGGATATACACGCCGGCGTTAATCCTTGTGAAATTCACAAAATAATCAAACTGGGTCTCGATACAGCTTCCAAAATCCCAGACAACCTTCCCGGTCGAAAGAAGGCCTGCTTCAAGCGCCATCTTTAATAAGGCTGCCGCTTTGTCGGAGCTGCAGCCGACCGCCACTTTTTCCCCGTGCGCTGCGCTGCCGACCGCGGCGCCCAGCCGCGCGCAAAGCTCGGCGGTCAGCTCTACACCGGTTTCCCCGGCAAGCCCCGCATCGTCGAACGAGGCCGAAATGCCCGCGCCGTCGCGCAGGTTGTCGCGCAGAACGCAGTTGTTCTCCACTTTTTTGTTCGGCCAGATTTTCACGCCGGGAAAAACGGTGGCATATTCCCCCACTACGCTGCCCGCGCCGACTGCCGAGCCTTCAAACAGCGAGGCGCCGCGCTTGACCGACGCGCCGTGGCAGAGGACCGCGCCGGTGAGGCAGGCACGGTCCCCAGCATACGAGGAGTTCAGCAAAACCGAGTTTTTAACCTTTGCCCAGTTGCCGACCCGGCAGCCATCGTCCAAAACCGCGAACGGCCCGATTTGCGCGCCGGCGCCGATGCTGACATCCCTTCCGATATACGCCGGCGGTATTAAGGTAAACCCGTCCCGCGGCAGCTCGCCGCGCAGCAGTACGCCCCCTTCCGCCGCGGACAGGGTGCGCAGCTTCCCTTCCAGAATATCGCGCTGGCAGGACAGATACGCGCTGAGACTTCCGATATCGCACCAATACCCGCTCGCCTGATAGGCATACAGCGGCGCCCCCTTGCTCAATAACAGCGGGAACAAATCCTTTGCGAAATCGAACGCGACGCCGTCCGGTATATACGACAGCACCTGCGGCGAAAGTATATATATGCCGGTATTGGCGGCGTCGGTTACTGCCTGAGCCCAGCCCGGCTTTTCCACAAACCCGGACACCCGCCCGTCCGAATCCGCCCTCACAAGCCCGTATTCCCTTGGGTCGGATACCGCGGTCGTGACAATGGTCGCCGCGGCGCCGCTTTTTCTGTGAAAATCCGCAGCCGCGGTCAAATCAAAGTCCGTAAGCGCGTCCCCGCTTATCACCAGTATATCGCTGTCATCGCCGCTGTCAAACACCCTGACGGCGCCTTTCACGCTGCCGGCAGTCCCCAAGGGCATATCCTCGATTACATATTCAAGATCGATGTCTTTATACCTTTCCCCGAAATAATCCGACACCGCAAACGGCAGGTACCTGAGCGTAACCGCCGCGCGGCTGACGTTGTGCTCCGACAAAAGGTCGAGTATATACTCCATCATCGGCCTGCCGCAAAGCCTTGCCATTGGTTTTGGAATATCGCAGGTAAGCGGCCTTAACCTTTTCCCCTCGCCGCCAGCCATGATAACCGCCCTCATTTAAAAACCTTCCCTTCCTGCCGGTTTGACGCAAAAACCTGTTTGAGATTAGTATTGACCGACAACGGCTGGTTTAGGCTTATTATTTTAAATATTTGACCGCGCCGTCTTGTTAAATCGGGGATTATTGTTTATAATTCGATAGTACACCGTTTGCGCCCAGATTTTGGCCGCATATAAATATATTCCGTTTTTATACATAAAATAATCGAAAGCGGGAGATTTGATTGAAGCACGTAAAACTGTATACCGACGGAGCCTGTTCCGGCAACCCCGGTCCGGGCGGCTGGGGCGCAATCCTGCAGTATAACAGGCATGAAAAGGTGCTGTCGGGCGGGGAGCCCGGCACCACCAACAACCGGATGGAGCTTACCGCGGTAATCGAGGGGCTGTCCGCCCTCAAGGACCCCTGCTCGGTAGATTTGTACAGCGATTCAAAATATGTGGTGGACTCAATCCAGAAAGGCTGGGTATATTCGTGGCGGAGCAACGGGTGGCGCAAACCCGATAAAAAGCCCGCTCTCAACGCGGATTTGTGGGAAAAGCTGCTTAAGCTTCTGGAAATCCACAAGGTGAACTTCATATGGGTCAGGGGGCACCACGGCAACCCCGAAAACGAGCGCTGCGACAGGCTGGCTGTCGAAGCCTCCCTCAAATATAAAGGGTTGTAACAGCGCCAAGC
>FZPS01000027.1_pt205 | contig 15042 bp, 14 predicted proteins | sample 1817821 | NCBI WGS metagenome assembly FZPS01 (sample SAMEA104158645, study PRJEB21678) | metagenome | place: Germany | collected 2015-04-21 | reverse complement strand
TAAGGAACGAGTACTTGATTTTGCACCTCAGCCGGTTATAACTAAAGACAATGTTACAATGCAGATTGATACGGTAGTATATTTTCAAATAACAGATCCGAAAATGTACACCTATGGTGTGGAACGACCAATGTCGGCTATTGAAAACCTGACGGCAACAACATTGAGAAACATTATAGGAGATCTTGAGCTGGATGAAACGCTGACATCCCGTGATCTAATTAACTCCAAAATGCGATCAATTCTTGATGAAGCGACGGATCCATGGGGTATTAAAGTTAACCGTGTGGAATTGAAAAATATTATACCGCCGGCTGACATACAAAATGCAATGGAAAAACAAATGCGTGCGGAACGTGAGCGCCGCGAAGCAATATTAAGAGCGGAAGGTGAAAAAACGTCCGCAATTCTTGTTGCGGAAGGGCAAAAGCAATCGGCAATTCTGGAAGCCGAAGCCGAAAAATCCGCGGCGATACTGAGAGCGGAAGCAAAGAAGGAGGCGCAGATTCGCGAAGCCGAAGGTGAAGCCGAAGCCATTATAAAAGTCCAAAAAGCTACCGCAGAAGGTATAAGGATGATTAACGAAGCGGCGCCTTCAAAAGAAGTTATTGCGATTCGAGGTCTTGAAGCTCTTGTTCAGGTAGGTAACGGGCAATCGACGAAAATAATAATTCCGTCGGAAATACAGAATATAGCTTCATTGGTTACATCTGTAACTGAGCTAACGAAGGAAAAATAATAATATTAATAAAAAACACACCGAAACATCATAGGTGTTTTGGTGTGTTTTTTTACTACTCATGTATTCTGATTTTTTTTCTTTAAAGTATCTATAATTGCACCCAATACAAGACCAAGCCCGGTACCGATTCCCGCCCAGTATATTGGCCGATTAATTGCTAAAGCAATAACTACACCGATTGCAGTGCCAAACACTAATCCCAGACCGGTATACGGAATTTTATTATTTTGTTTTTTATCCATTCTGTACTCCCCCTGGTAATTCATAATGATCATAGCATATTATAAGATTGTAAAACAGTCAATTCACTATATGCATGGTTTTACATCACCGGTTATTGTTTTACCCAAAAAAGAATAGGCATTTGTAACAGATGTATTGCTAAAAATTTTAAAATTTGTTGGCAGAAAAAATATAATATGTTATAATCTATATCAAATTAATTCTATAGGAGTTGTATGTAATGCCGATTAACATACCTGACAACTTACCTGCATATGGGGTTTTAACAAATGAGAATATTTTTGTAATGACTGAAGAAAGGGCAATTCATCAGGATATCCGTCCGCTGAGGATCGCTATCTTTAATATTATGCCCACAAAAATTGTTACCGAAACCCAACTGCTGAGGCTGGTTGGAAATTCGCCGCTGCAGGTTGATATTGTGCTTATGCATCCGAATACATATAAATCAAAAAACACACCGGAGCAGCATCTTAAGGATTTTTACAAAACTTTTGACGACGTTAAAGAGGAAAGATTTGACGGTATGATTATCACAGGGGCTCCGGTGGAGCATATGGCTTTTGAGGATGTGGCCTATTGGAATGAACTGAAGGAAATTATGGATTGGAGCCGGCGAAATGTTTACTGTGTTCTGTATATCTGCTGGGCTGCGCAGGCCGGGCTGTACCACTTTTATAAAGTACCGAAATATCCTCTTCCCGAAAAAGTTTTTGGAGTATTTGAGCACACTCTATCAGCAAGAAATGTTAAGCTATTGAGGGGATTTGACGATGTATTTTATGCTCCTCACTCAAGACATTCGGAAGTGCGCAGAGAGGACATAGAAAAGATTACGGAACTCGAAATCCTGGCAGAATCAAAAGATGCCGGGCTTTATATAATTAAGTCAAAAGATGACAGGCAGATATTTGTTACAGGGCATTGTGAATATGATCCGCTAACACTGAAGGCTGAATATGATAGAGATATTGCTAAGGGGATGGACATCAAAATTCCGAAAAACTATTTTCCTGACGATGATCCGTCAAAACAGCCTTTGACAAAGTGGAGAGGCCATGCCAATTTGCTTTTCTCAAACTGGCTGAATTATTACGTGTATCAGGAAACGCCTTATAATCTTGATGAATTGAAATGGTAAATAATAATCAAGGAGTTTGCATTATGCCGCATGAATTTTCCCGAACAGAACTGCTGATTGGAAAAGAAGCTCTGAGTAAGCTTTCACAAAGTAAAGTAGCCATTTTTGGTATTGGAGGCGTTGGCTCATTTACTGTGGAGGGCTTGGCAAGAGCGGGAGTCGAAAACCTTGTGTTAGTGGACAACGATATTGTCTGTCCGACCAACATCAACAGACAGCTTTTGGCCACGGTAAAAACGATTGGCAGGCCGAAAGTCGAAGTTATGAGAGAACGCATACTTGAGATTAATCCCAATGCACAGGTAACTGTCTATAATGAGTTTTATCTGCCAGGGTCTTCGGATAAATTGATTCAGGATGACTATGATTACATTGTTGACGCGGTTGATACGGTCACTGCAAAAATAGACATCATCATGCAGGCAAAAAAAAGGAATATCCCTGTTATAAGCTGTATGGGAGCGGGAAATAAAATGGACCCGACATGCTTCCGTGTTGCCGATATTTACAGTACTACAGTTGATCCGCTGGCCAAAGTTATGAGGAGGGAACTGAAGAAAAGGGGAATTGATTCGCTGAAAGTGGTTTTTTCAACAGAGCCTCCCATCAAGCCTGTTCAGAATGAAGAGGAACGAAATGATACCGAAAACGTTTGCCCTGAAGCATTTACACAAAATTGCACAGTCGGAAAACAGGTTCCCGGAAGCATATCTTTTGTACCCTCTGTAGCAGGTCTTATAATTGCCGGGGAGGTAGTAAAGGATCTCATCGGATACAATGATAAAGGGAATCGCTGATAAATTTTTTTAACTGCTTATTTGCGCATATAGGTGGTAATGATTTTATTAAGATAGGAGAGTTAACATGAAAGAGAAAAGTTACAGGTTTGATACGCTCCAGATCCATGCAGGGCAGAAACCGGACCCGGCTACCGGAGCCAGAAGCGTCCCAATTTATCAGACAACATCCTATGTATTCGACAATACCGAGCATGCCGCAAACTTATTTTCGCTGAAGGAACCAGGTAATATATATACCAGAATAATGAATCCTACCACGGATGTTTTTGAGCAGAGAATGGCCGCTTTGGAAGGCGGGGTGGGAGCTCTGGCCACAGCGTCCGGTTCTGCGGCAATAACTTATGCTGTCCTGAACATAATGGAAAGTGGAGATGAGATTGTTTCAGCGAGCACATTATACGGAGGTACATACAATCTTTTTTCGACCACACTTCCAAAGTTAGGAATTAATACGATTTTTGTTGATCCGGATAATCCAGATAACTTTGAAACTTCAATTACAGAACGCACAAAAGCGTTGTATATTGAGACCATCGGAAACCCGGGCATAAATTTAATTGATATTGAAAAGGTTGCCGCAATCGCGCATGAGTATAAAATTCCGCTGATAGTGGACAATACCTTTGGAACGCCTTACCTTATCAGGCCTTTTGAATTCGGCGCGGATATTGTCGTCCATTCCGCGACAAAGTTTATAGGAGGCCACGGTACATCTATTGCGGGTGTAATTGTTGATTCCGGCCGGTTCGACTGGGAGCGAAGCGGCAAGTATTTAGGTCTTACCGAGCCTGATCCCAGCTACCACGGCATCAGATATACGGATGCGTTTGGAAGCGCCGCATATATCGGTAAGGCAAGGGTTCAGCTTCTGAGAGATACCGGCGCGTGCCTCAGCCCGTTTAATGCTTTTTTACTGCTTCAGGGATTAGAGACTCTTTCACTCAGAGTTGAAAGACATCTTTCGAATACGAAAAAGATAGTAGAATTTTTAACAGGGCACCCAAAGGTAAACTGGGTGAATTATCCGTCAATTCCCGGCAATAAATATTACCAACTTGCTCAGAAGTACCTGCCGAAAGGCGCGGGATCGATTTTTACCTTTGGCATAAAAGGCGGGATGGAAGCGGGAATCCGGTTTATCGAGAAACTTGAGTTGTTTTCCCTGTTAGCTAATGTAGCGGATGCGAAGTCGCTTGTTATACATCCGGCCAGCACAACTCATGCCCAGCTTTCCGGTGATGAACAGATAGCTGCGGGTGTAACGCCGGATATGATCAGGCTTTCGATTGGCATTGAGGATCCCGACGATCTGTTGGAGGATCTTGCACAGGCGCTGGAGAAAGCATAATACTATAACATTCAGGTAACGAGCATAAAGCAAATACAAGAATCGGACAGCAAAGAAATATAAATAAATCAATAGCCAATTATGAGGAAACATAGATAATGCAATGAGGTGGGAATATGACAGGAATAGCGAAAAATTTAACAGAACTTATCGGAAACACGCCTATGCTTGAACTTACAAACTACAGTAAAAACGAGGGATTGGAAGCAAAGATTATTGCCAAACTTGAGTATTTCAATCCGGCAGGAAGCGTTAAGGACCGCATCGGGTATGCGATGATCCTTGATGCAGAAGAAAAGGGCCTTATTAATAAGGATACTGTTATTATTGAGCCTACAAGCGGAAACACAGGGATAGCTCTTGCCTTTACTGCCGCTGCAAAAGGATATCGGCTTATTATCGCACTCCCCGAAAATTTCAGCATTGAAAGAAGGACCGTTATGAAGGCGCTTGGTGCCGAATTGGTCCTTACACCAGCTCAGGAAGGCATGAACGGCGCGATACAAAAAGCCAATGAGCTTGCAGCACAAATAGAAAATTCTTTTATACCGCAGCAGTTTGAAAATCCGGCTAATCCCGAGATTCACAGAAAGACCACCGCAGAGGAGATTTGGCGCGATACCGGGGGTAACATTGACATATTTGTGGCCGGTGTCGGAACCGGAGGAACACTAACCGGAGTCGGAGAAGTTCTAAAGAGCAGGAATGAGAATGTCAGGATTGTTGCTGTCGAACCGGCGGATTCGCCCGTATTGTCCGGAGGCGTTAAAGGACCTCATAAAATACAGGGCATTGGTGCGGGCTTTATTCCAAAGGTATTGAATACCGACATTATTGATGAGGTATTTCAGGTGAAGAATGAGGAAGCTTTTTATACTTCAAGAATGCTTGCTTCTTTTGAAGGTCTATTAGTTGGAATATCATCCGGAGCGGCTGCGTTTGCAGCAGCGCAAATAGCCAAAAGACCTGAAAACAAAGGGAAAAATATAGTTGTAGTTCTGCCTGATACGGGAGAGAGATATCTTTCGGCAGGCCTGTTCGAGTAATTAATTATCGGCTGTAACTATTTTGTTGCTGCTTTTCGATAATAACGGCACAAACCCCTATTCCAAGTCTAAAGAACAAAACAAATGCCAGGGCAGGGACTCTGCCCTGGCATTTTGTTACATACGCATACTTTGGCCGCCCTGCATACCCTGCTGCTGCCCTTGCTGCTGCTGACTCCCGCCCTGTAATTGCGAATAAACCTGCTGTATCTGATTTGGCTGTGCCTGAGCCGCAGGCTGATAATACCCCTTTTGAGTCGCGTATTGGGCAAGCCTTTGCTGTCGTTCTTCGTCAGCATCCCGCATTTGCTGAAATGTTTTTCTAAGCTCAGGGTTGCTGCTTTCGGATATAGCGCTGGCATAACCGGTTAAGCTGCTTTTTAATGAGTTTAAATAGTCGTTGACCATATCTTTTTCAGTCATCATAAAAATCATCTCCTTACTGTAAAAATGACATTAACTTCTGCTTATTAGCCTTTGCATCGCTTGCGTCTTTCTGAAGCATTTGTTTAAGAGTTTGATCCTGGCATTGCTGCGCATAGGTTTCAAGCTTTTTTACACATGTATCATGGGCTCCTATCATATGGCGCAGGTTCTGCAATTCCATTTCGTTGATTTGTGACATATTGTTTCTCCTTTCTTTACGTTGTCGCTATTTAGTCTTTATAAAATATCGAAGATTATTCAAAAACACAAAAAATCAGGAAAAGACGTGTTTCAAGTGATATTGGTGACAATCAAACGGCGATGCAAATTGATATGTTGGACGCATACGAACATATTATCAAACGTTCGTTTGTAGAACTATTAATAAGAACATTAACGATAAACCGCGGAAAAATTAACTTGTAAAAAATAGAACAGTATGCCAGAATGTAGTGGTAAGTTAGTAATCCGAAAACCCGGGTGTATGCGATCTAAAATAATCATAAAATTATGTGAGGTAAAAAATGTGGGACGAAATTGAGAAGCCGTGGAAAATAGCATTTATGCAAGGATGGGAAGCATTTAAGAACGGGTCTATTCCAATAGGAGCCGTAATTACTGATGAGTTCGGCAATATAATATCTACGGGACGAAACCGCATATATGAACATAGTACTTTAAACCCTAAGATTGCCCATGCGGAAACTGAGTGTTTGTTAAAACTGGATTTATCAAAACACCCTAATGTTAAGCAGTACACTTTATATACATGTATGGAGCCATGTCCGATGTGTTTTGGGACAATTGTCATGAGTAATTTCCGCAAGCTGAGGATTGCTGCAAAAGACAGCTATTGCGGTGCTGCGCATTATTATGAAGTAGACCCATATATAAAAGCAAAAAACATGCAAGTCGTATTCGAGCTTGGTATTCTCCAGATTGTTCAACTAACACTGCAATCCTATTTTGAAATAAAAGCATGCAGCGGCGATATTAATCGCATAGTGGAACTGTTTTCTCAGGATAGTCCTAAAGCCGTGGAGATAGCAAAATCGTTTTACAAAGAAAAGTACCTCGATTATTGTGTGCAAAGTAATATGGAATTCAATGATGTTTTTAATTCCATTGTTCTAAAGGTGTAAGTGAAATATTTCACTCCATTGCCGACATAATGATTTGTTCACATTTTTTCCGCAAACTCTTCGCCAAATCTTTCACATTTCTGCAAGTCGGCCTGTGTAGGTACATAGCGGACAGAAAAAGGTTCAATTTCAACTTTAATTCCGGCATCCTTCAAGCCTTCGGACAATTGTTTCGGTGCTTCTCCGCTCCACCCGTAGCTTCCGAATGCTGCTCCGATTTTCTCTTTCAGCTTATGTCCCTTCAGTTCGTCTACAATACCCGACAATGAGCGAAGATACCCGTTATTCACAGTGCAGCTTCCCAAAAGAATTCCTTTAGAACAGAACATTGCGGTAATAATGTCGGAAACATCTGTGACCGAGCTGTTATAGATTCTGCAGGGGATTCCTTTCTCTTCAATACCCTTTGCAATTGCTTCAGCCATTTTTTTCGTTGCGTTATACATTGTATCATAAACGATTGTTACAAACCCCTCGTGATAATTGTCTGCCCAAAGTGCATATTTTTCAACAATACGCATTGGATCTTTCCTCCATATGACACCATGGCTCGGAGCAATTACATCTATGGGAAGACCGAGCTGTTTTACCTCGGCTATCTTCTTTTTTATCAGCGGTGTGAAAGGCGCTAATATATTTGCAAAATATTTAAGTGCTTCCTGGTACACTTCACACGCATCGGATTCATCTTCAAAAATACTTTGTGAGCAGTAATGTTCTCCGAAGGCGTCATTTGAAAGCAGAACATTGGAACCTGTAACATATGTCATCATACTGTCCGGCCAGTGGATCATCGTCATCTCAACAAATATCAGATCTGATTTGCCTATATTTATTCTGTCCCCCGTTTTAACCGGAACGAAATTCCATTCTTTATGAAAGTGGCCTTTAATCGTGTCTACACCTTTCCTCGAACAATAGATAGGAACGTCGGGAATAATTTCCATGATTGCCTCAAGCGATCCGCCATGGTCAGGTTCCATATGGTTTATGACAATTCCGTCAATGTTTGAAATTCCTACTTCCTGTTCCAGAAGCTCAAGAAAATCTTCCTTGTAAGGTGTCCATACGGTATCCACAAGTATCGTTTTTTCATCTTTTATCAGATATGTGTTATATGTTGAACCCCTGTGTGTTGACAGTTCATGTCCGTGGAATCTTCTTAAATCCCAATCCTTAAGGCCTAGCCAGTAAACATTATCCTTTACCTGTATCATAAAAATCCACCTCTCTTTTTCTTAAATATTCCCGTTTATCCTGTTTTAAAACAAACCTTCTTTATTCAATTCCTGAAAGAACCATAAATAGAATATTATTATACCATGAATTTAAGAAAATCATATGATTTTCGCTTAGTGATGAAACCAAGGGCAGCCGGACACCGGCTGAATAAATTCATGATACAATGTTCTCGGGTACCCGTCCGAAATCTATGATTTCGGTAACGGGTGAGGTTATTCTATCACAAGACTTATGTGCAATTTTTTCGCACAGCTTGAGAATAAATTTATGCCCTGTTATATTGCAAAGTGTTTTCTATTTTTGCCAAAGGACACAAAGTGCCGCGGAGAATCGGTTATGTACTTTCCGCCAATACAGCCAGTTTAGTCGCGGGTGGATTTCTAATTACGTTACTTCCGGTTTAACATATCACCTCTTACATTTAGCTTGGAACTTTTATAAAAAGTTTTCGTCTTAATCATTGGGAGGTGTTCAGTGTGAAAAAAATCACTTTACTTCTTGCACTGATGCTAATGTTAACGGCTTGCAGCAATTTAACTGCCACAAACTTAATGGCAGGCATTAAAAGAAACGACACTGCTTCAATTGTAATTGATGGCTTGCATGAAAACAGCGTTGACAAAGTAACGGAAATCGCCGGTTTTTCCCTTGATATTTTTAAAAAAATATACGGAAATGAAAATACACTCATTTCACCTCTTTCTATTGTATCCGCCCTGGCCATGACGGCAAATGGTGCGGAAAATGAGACACTGTCCCAGATGGAAGAGTTTTTCGGCTCGGACATAGCCGGCTTGAACAAATTTTTATATGCCTACAGACTTTATCTCCCAAATGCGGACAAATACAAGGTAAGCCTTGCCAATTCCATATGGTTTAGGGATATAGAAAATCTGACAGTGGAAAAGGAATTTTTACAAACAAATAAGGACTATTATAATGCCGAGGTTTACAAGGCTCCCTTTGATGACAGCACAAAAAATGATATCAACGCCTGGGTGAATAAAAAAACGAACGGGCAGATTAAAAAACTTTTGGAGGAAAAGCCTCCGGATAATTCTGTCATGTACCTTATAAACGCGCTTTCTTTTGATGCTGAGTGGCAGAGTGTTTACAAAGACACTTCCGTGCGTGAAGGCGTGTTTACTGCCCAGGATGGAACTGAAAAGACGGTTGATTTTATGCACAGTACCGAATACGGCTATATTAAGCTGCCGAATGCCATCGGATTTACAAAACCCTATGCCGATTATCGATATTTCTTTGTGGCGTTATTACCTGATGAAGGGCTTGAAGTTTCGGATTTTATAGACTCAATAGACGGCAAAGCATTAATTAATGCTGTTAAAAACCAAAGCAATGAAATGGTGTATGCTTCTATGCCCAAATTTACATTTGAGTACGGCAAAGAGCTTTCGGAAGCATTAAAGGAATTGGGCATAAAGGACGCATTTGATTCGGAACTCGCGGATTTCAGCTCTCTCGGACATTCAAAGGAAGGGAATATTTTTATCAGCCGTGTTATCCATAAGACAAAAATTGAAGTAGACGAAATGGGCACAAAGGCGGGTGCTGTTACGGCTGTGGAAATGTCTGCAGGTTCCGCCGCTCTGACAGAGCCGAAAACAGTTAACCTAAACCGCCCGTTTTTCTTTATGATAGTGGACAGCGAGTTTAATATGCCGGTTTTTATGGGCGTTTTAAACGATGTAACATAATTGAGTATAATCAATGATCTGCAGCTAAACCGGCGTTATTTCTTCCGACCGCCTTCCAGGACTTCAAGTTTGGCATCGTGGCTGCTTACTTTGTGATAAAGGTTGTCCAGCTTGGCCTCAATACGATCAAACCGCTTATCGTGTTCATCGAACCTTTTATCATGCTCATCAAACCTTTTATCATGCTCGTCGAACCTTTTATCATGTTCCTCAAGCTTTTCATACAACTGCTTATACCCATCAAACAGAGCATCTATTTTTTTACCATGTACATTTTCAATCCGGATAATATCGGTTTTGTCAGCCTTTTTATCGATTTTTTCTTCTAAAACATCAAATCTCTTATTGATCTCTGCATACATTTTTTCCATTAATTCAAAGGTTTTATCTTCCACAATACTCGCCTCCGTTAGCACAGGAATAATTATATCATAGTTATTTCTTCCGACCGCCTTCCAGGACTTCAAGTTTGGCGTCGTGGCTGCTCACTTTGTGAGAAAGTTTGTCCAGCTTGGCCTCAATACGATCTAATCTTTTATCGTGATCATCGAACCGTTTATCATGCTCATCGAACCTTTTATCATGTTCCTCAAGCTTTTCATACAACTGCTTATACCCATCAAACAGAGCATCTATTTTTTTACCATGCTCATATTCAAGCCTGGTTACCTGATTACCAACATGACGTACTTCTTTTTTAACTTGCCGGATATCTCCTTTAATTCCTTGGATATCTCCCTGCATAGAATCAAAGCGCTTGTTGATTTCTGAGTACATTTTTTCCATTAATTCAAAGGTTTTATCTTCCACAATACCCGCCTCCGTTTGTACAGGAATAATTATATCATAGCAGAATAAGGAAATGAAGAACAAAGCATATAAAAAAGCAAGGGCTGAATTTCTTTTAACCCTTGCTTTTTTCAATGGTCGGAGTGACTGGATTTGAACCAGCGACCTCTTGCACCCCAAGCAAGCACTCATACCAAACTGAGCTACACCCCGGACGCGACAAATAGTATTATAAAGCATTACTGAAAAAATCTCAAGGGCTTCAATGAAAAATATCATTTGAAAATGACTAAAAAGACGGCACAAGCGCAATATATACCATGTACGGTAAAAATTTAGTCTATTCATATTTGATACTAACGGAATGACTGCCTGCTGCCAACGGAATGACCAAAATTTTACTTCATTTTATTTGCTGAAACAGGCGAAGAAGTTGTTTAGCAATTCCACACAATATTTATGCAGCAGGTTGGCAGTACATGAAAGCGGAACGACAGCCAAGTATAAACGAGAAGCAGGTTTTAACAAATTACAGGTGAAAAAACGGTCTGTATTTTATTAAAAAGAGGAGGATTGGAATGTCAAAAAAGATGGAAACAATGGATGGAAATGCGGCAGCCGCATATGCTTCATACTTCTTTACCGAAGTCGCTGGAATATATCCTATTACACCGTCTTCGACAATGGCCGAACTTGTCGATGAATGGTCGGCTCATGGAAGGAAAAATATGTTCGGTCAGCCGGTCAAAGTAATCGAGATGCAATCAGAAGCCGGGGCATCCGGAGTTGTGCACGGTTCTCTTGCGGCAGGAGCTCTTACAACAACGTACACCGCTTCCCAGGGGCTTTTGCTTATGATACCGAACATGTACAAAATATCCGGGGAACTTTTGCCCGGCGTTTTTCATGTATCGGCAAGGGCAATCGCTTCACACGCCCTTTCGATATTCGGAGACCATCAGGATGTTATGGCCTGCCGCCAGACAGGTTTTGCGCTCCTATCAGCTTCAAATGTCCAGGAAGTTATGGATCTGGGTACGATCGCCCATTTATGCGCTATAAAATCCCGAATTCCGTTTCTTCATTTTTTTGACGGATTCAGGACCTCCCACGAACAGCAAAAGATAGAATTGCCTGATTATGAGCAGATACGGACACTTGTCGATTATAACGCAATTAATGAGTTCAGGGAGCGTTCGCTAAATCCCGAACGCCCGACGATTAGGGGCACAGCACAAAACCCTGATATTTATTTCCAGAACAGAGAGGTGTCAAACAAGTTTTATGACGCGGTACCGGGTATAGTCGACAATTATATGAATGAAATAAACAAACTCACAGGCCGTAATTACAGGCCGTTTAACTATTATGGCGCTGAAGATGCGGAATATGTCGTTGTTTCGATGGGCTCGGTCTGCGATTGCGTTGATGAGGTTGTAGACTACCTTACGGAAAAAGGCTGGAAGGCGGGAGCAATTCGCGTTCACCTGTACAGGCCGTTTTCGAATGAGTACTTTGTTAACTCTTTGCCTGAAACAGTAAAAAGAATAGCGGTGCTCGACAGGACAAAAGAACCCGGGGCGGCTGGTGAACCGCTGTACCTGGATGTAATTAACGCGTTAAATGAAAGAGGGCTTAACGTGGAAGCGGTGGGGGGAAGGTTCGGCCTTGGCTCGAAGGATACGACTCCTTCCCAGATTCTTGCTGTATTTAATAACCTCAAAAAGGATAAGCCTAAAAACAGGTTTACAATAGGGATTGTCGATGACGTAACAGGATTGTCACTTGATGAGGAGGAAATCATTAATACGACACCTGAAGGAACAATAAGCTGTAAGTTTTGGGGCCTTGGTTCGGACGGCACCGTAGGGGCAAATAAAACAGCGGTTAAAATAATCGGTGACCATACTGATTTATATGTACAGGCATATTTTTCATACGACAGCAAGAAATCCGGCGGTTCCACCATTTCGCACCTTAGATTCGGTCCAAAGCCAATCCGTTCTCCGTATCTTGTTTTTAATGCCGATTATATAGCATGCCATAACCAATCATTCGTGAACCATTTTGATCTTCTAAAAGGGCTTAAAAAGAACGGGATTTTTGTCCTTAACTGCCAATGGAGCGAGGATGAGCTCGAACATAAGCTTCCTGCATCAATGCGGCGGTTTATAGCCCGTAACGAAATTAATTTCCATATCATTAACGCAACAGATATTGCGGTAAAGGTGGGACTGGGAAATAGAATTAACATGGTAATGCAAACGGTGTTTTTTAAGCTTGCAGGGATAATACCGGTAGATGATGCAATCAGATATCTAAAAGAGTCGGTTGAAGAAGTTTATGGGAGAAAGGGTCAGAAGATTGTTGATATGAATAAGACAGTGATAGACAATACGCTGGATGCTCTCGTAAAGGTAACTGTTCCTGAATCGTGGAAGGATGCAAAGGACGAAGAACTTCCGGAAAAAGACGAGCCCGATTTTGTAAAGAGGATACAAAGACCTATGGCACGTCATGAAGGCGATGAGCTTCCGGTCAGCGCATTTATTGGTATGGAAGACGGCCGTTTTCCCGTAGGTACTACCAAATATGAAAAACGGGGTATCGCTGTTTTTGTGCCCGAATGGCAAATAGATAAATGCATCCAGTGCAACCAGTGTGCGTATGTTTGCCCTCATGCGGTTATACGCCCGATTTTGATAAATGAACAGGAACAGATGAAAGCACCTGACACGTTTAAAGCCGCGAACGCGAGGGGAAAAGGGCTTGAACAGTATAAATACCGTATTCAGATAAGCCCTCTTGACTGTACCGGGTGCGGAAACTGTGCCGATATATGTCCTGCTCCCGGAAAAGCTCTTATTATGAACGATGCTGAAGAGGAAATAGAAAAGGAAGCGGAAAACTGGGAATTCAGCCTGTCCGTATCGGAAAAAGAAACGGGACTAAACCCGTATACTCTAAAAGGGAGCCAGTTTAAAAGGCCTTTGTTTGAATTCCACGGAGCGTGCCCAGGGTGCGGGGAAACACCTTATATTAAACTTGTGACACAGCTTTTTGGAGACAGGATGGTAATAGCGAATGCCACGGGCTGTTCATCGATATATGGGGCAAGCGCACCGTCGATTCCTTACACAACGGATTCAAAAGGCAGGGGGCCGGCGTGGGGGAACTCCCTTTTTGAAGATAATGCCGAATACGGGTATGGGATTTATCTTGGAGCGAAGCAGATACGTGAAAAAATTGCCGCTTTGATCCGTGAGGCTGTGAATGCTGATATTGACAGCGAAGCAAAGACGGTCTTCCAGCAGTGGCTTGACAGCTTCGATGACGGAGAAAAATCAAGAAAAACCTCGGAAGACGTTATCATGGTTTTGCAAAAAAAACCTGATAACCCAGTTTATAAGCAGATACTTTCATTGAAGGACTATCTTGTTAAACAGTCGGTATGGATTATCGGAGGAGACGGCTGGGCGTATGATATAGGTTACGGCGGAGTCGATCATGTACTTGCGATGGGTGACGATATAAACATGCTCGTTCTTGATACGGAAGTATATTCAAACACTGGCGGTCAGTCGTCAAAATCTACGCCGACCGCGGCAGTTGCGAAGTTTGCCGCGGCAGGGAAAAAAACAGGAAAAAAAGATCTTGGAATGATGGCAATGAGTTATGGCTATGTGTATGTAGCTCAAATTGCAATGGGAGCGAACATGAACCAGACAATAAAGGCTATTTCCGAAGCCGAAAATTATAAAGGCCCTTCACTTATAATAGCCTATTCTCCATGTATTAACCACGGCATAAGGACGGGAATGGGAACAAGCATAATGGAAGAGAAAAAGGCCGTTGAATCGGGCTATTGGCATCTTTACCGCTATAATCCGGCGCTTAAGGAACAGGGTAAAAATCCGTTTACACTTGATTCAAAGGAACCGTCTAAAGAATTCAGAGGCTTTTTAAAAGGAGAAGTAAGATACACCCAGCTTGCGAATGTTTTCCCGGACATAGCCGAAAAAATGTATGATGCCGCGGAAAAACATGCAAAGGAAAGGTATGAAAAATACAGGAAAATGGCTGAAATCAATAAGTAAAAATTAAACAAAGCAATTGAACACCTCCGCTGAAAAGGAACTTTTCAGGGTTAACGGCGTCTAAACCAATAAAAGCTGATGTTTATGGAGTTGTACAACAAAAGCAAGCTTTTTGCTTTTTCAGTTTTTGTACAACAGTACTTTAAGAAAGTTGTACGTAAAGAAAATGAATTTTTAGCGGTAGTGTCAAAAAAGTTATGAAAACAACGAGTTGATATTACAGAAATGTAATTAATTAGAAAATCGGACATTGACAGCAGAATAGAGTGGAGAAAAAGGGCAAATATTTTAGAGCTTAGAAGTGTGAA
>FZPS01000035.1_pt538 | contig 15043 bp, 13 predicted proteins | sample 1817821 | NCBI WGS metagenome assembly FZPS01 (sample SAMEA104158645, study PRJEB21678) | metagenome | place: Germany | collected 2015-04-21 | reverse complement strand
CCGCATTGGGAGCAAGCGCCAAGCTCAATGAAGACGGGTCGCTTCATTTCAAGATTACCGGGAGAGGCCTGATCGGGAATGATATCTTCCTTGATGAAGCTTCGGTGACCGCCACCGAGAACGTGATCATGGCCGCTTCCCTCGCCGAAGGAGAAACGACGGTCTTCAATGCGGCGTGCGAGCCGCATGTCCAGGATCTTTGCCATCTTTTAGTGCGGATGGGCTCCTCGATCGAGGGGATCGGTTCAAACCGCCTGATCATCACCGGATCGAAGAAGCTCACTGGAGCTTCCTATACGCTCGGCTTCGACTACATGGAAGCGGGCTCGTTCATCGGCCTGGCCGCCGCCACCGGGGGCGAAGTGCTGATCAAGGGGATCGATCATCGGCATTTGAGGATTCTCCATCTGGGTTTTGAGCGGATCGGCATCGCTTGGGAACATGACGGACCCTCTTCGATTCTCGTCCCCAAAAAACAACGAAAAGTTCTTGTCAAAGAGGTGGGAGGGCAGACCACCAAGATCGACAGCGCTCCGTGGCCGGGATTTCCGGCGGATCTGCTGAGCATCCTCACCGTTGCAGCGACCCAATCCCGCGGTTCGATTCTCATCCACGAGAAAATGTTCGAGTCGCGGATGTACTTCATCGACTGGCTGATCCGGATGGGTGCGGACATCATCCTCTGCGACCCTCACCGGGCGGTGGTTCAGGGGCCGAGCGTTCTGATCGGATCGGTCTTGAGCAGTCCCGATGTCCGGGCGGGGATGGCCCTCGTCATCGCAGCGGCCGCCGCCCGGGGGGAGTCGGTCATTCAAAATATCTACCAGATCGAGCGGGGATATGAGAATCTGAGTGAAAAGCTGACCTCGTTGGGAATCGACATGGTTCGAAGCGGTTAGACGTTTTTTCTTTTTTGTGCACAAGTTATCCACAAGGATACTAAACACCCTATAACCCCCAAGAAACAGATAAGAAAAACAAAAGGGGCGCCGTCTAAAAATACAGAGATAAGCTATCTGTTAAGTTTTTATATTAAATAAAAATAAACTCTTGTTTAGTGGTTTGTTTTACTCTAAAACCGATATAAGTTTTATGTGGTTTTTAGTAGGTTGGACACAACTTAACGGAACTCCCTCTACCCAGCGTATCCACAAGTTGTCCACAGGCTGTACAGAAGAGAAAAACATCATGTAATTACCTTGATAGCGAGAGTTAGAGGTGACTTTCCCGCTGGATCCCGCCGTCTTGTTCATCTGATAACATGTGGATAGCTTGTCCCTACTGCTCTTCTTCGGCAAACTCCTGTTCATCGATCTCGATCCAGCGATTGTTTTTTGCATGAAGCGATGCCCGCCTCAGGACTGAAAAAAGCTGGCGGACATTTCCCGGCCAGTGGTAGCTTTGAAGCAGCTTGATCGATGTGTCGGTTACCGGGCGTCGTTCGGAGAGGGTCGAATAAAAATGCCGGATGAGCAGGGGGATGTCTTCCTTGTGCTCCCTTAGCGGCGGCATATGGATCTGGGCATCAGTGATCCGGTAGAAGAAATCTTTGCGCATCTGTCCTTCGGCGACCAGCCTTAAGAGCTTTTCATTGCTGGCGGTGACGAGTCTGAAATCGCTTGAGCGGAGCTTCGTATCGCCGAGGCGCCGATATTCCCCGTTCTCCAGCAAACGAAGCATATGGGCTTGGAAGATGAGCGGCAGATTCTCCACCTCATCCAGAAAGAGGGTGGAGTTGTTTGCCTGGCATAGGAGGCCGATGAGTTCGTTGGTCGCGTCGGTGAACGCTCCTTTGGCATGTCCGAAGAACACCGATTTGCCGACAGCGTCATTGAGCAGCGAGCAGTTGATGGCGATGATGTGCCGCTGGGGAAAACGACGGCGGTGAAGATACTCGGCGGCGAGCTCTTTTCCCGTCCCGGTTTCGCCGTAGATGTGCACCGGGCAATCTTTCGTCGCATAGAACTCAAGCAGGCTTCTCAGCTCGACCATCAGCTTGCTCTCACCGACAAGACCGCTGGACCAGACGGGAGATGATTCTTTGACGAGTTCCGTCTTTCCGATTCGGCAGATCTCTTGGAACACCTCCTCCCAGTTGACGGTTCGTTTGTGCATCAACCGGATCTTCAGATCATAGGGGTTGCGGAAGTTTTGAACCGGCTCATCCCGGGTGAAGATGATAATCGGGGCGGAGCATCGACTTTCACCGAGGTGGCGGAGAATTTGGCCGGCGGTAATCTTCGGCTCTTTGGTGTCGATGATGATCATGTCGGGAGTCTCGGATTCAAGGGCTTCAAAGAGCGCAGCCGGCAGGTTGAAGAGCTGAAGATATGGTTGGGTAAACTGTAGCTTAAACCGCTCCTTGGTTCTCCAGTCCAAGGAGAGTACGAATAGAGACATACGTATACTCCTATCTTGTTTTAAGGGTGTAAAGGAGAGGCAAAGGAGTAGAACGCAACCCTACCATAGTCTTACCAAAGACATTCAACGGCTATCTACTATCATTTTGAGAGGTTTTTAGCGGTGAAGAAGCTCTTGGAGGCTGCCGAGCGCGTAGATCGCCGCGGTTTCGCTGCGAAGAATGTTGCTTTTCAGGAAGACAGGGAGAAACCCCGCCTTCTCCAAAAAGACGCACTCCTTCTCGCTGAACCCTCCCTCGGGACCGATCAGGACACCGATCGGGGCGTTCGGATCGAACGTTTTGGCGTATGTCGAGAGGTCTTTGCTTCGGGTGCGGGAGGACTGGTGAAGGAAGAGGAGGGGGCCTCTGCCGGCCCACCACTTAACAAGCTCCCGAAGATCAAGCACCCGGTCAAGCAATGTGGTGGGAACTCTCGACCCGCTCTGCTGAAGCGCTTCGGTGATTTGAGCCTCAAGCCGGGAGAACCGGGTTCGGGGATTCTTCTTATCCAGCCGGACGGTGCAATATTCGCTGGAGACGAGGACGATCTTGCCGACGCCGAGCTCGGTGGCCTGGCGAACGACCTGCTCCTCCTTCCTGCCTTTGAGCAGGCAGAGCAGGAGAACCAGCGGAGTAAAGGGCTCCTCGTAGGAGGGCAGGGCGTCGGTGGAGGCCGATGTGTCTCCGGCGACGGTGAGCCTGATCGTGCAGGAGGCGGATGCGGAAGCGGTGATGACGCCTTGGTAACGCACCCCGTTGCAATCTTGGGCGAGAAGGCGTGAGCCGGCCTTGAGGCGCAACACATTCGTTAGATAATGCGCTTCCTTGCCCTTCAGGGTTATCTCCTCCTCTCCGTCATAGGTAGAGGGGAGGCGGTAGACTCTCATCGCCGGGCTCGAATCACGTCAATCGCCGCCTGCAATTGAGGATCGAAGGCGGGATCGGCCAGCTTGCGTTCGTCATAGGGAATCTTCGCCTGATACTCGTTGCGGAGAAGAATCGCTAGGACTTCATCACGGATTCCCCGCTCCCGGTTGGCGTTCACGAAGGCAGCGATATTCGCATCACTCGGTTCGGGATGGGCGGCGATGAAGGATGAGACGACTTTTTCTTCCATGAGCTCGGCAAAGGGCTCGAGCTCCTCCTCCGACATCACCAGGCTTTCCACGAACACATCCGGCTCGATTCCTATCTTGTGGATGTTTTCCCCGTTGGGGGTGTAGTAATGAGCGGTGGTAATCTGAGCGAATCCCTCGCCGAATCTGAAGACATCCTGAACGATTCCTTTTCCGAACGTCTTTTCGCCTACCAGCGTTGCCCGATTGTTGTCCCGCATCGCCGCTGCGAAGATTTCCGCCGATGAGGCGGAACCGCCGTTGGTGAGGACGACGATCGGAATCTCCTCGCTGACCTCCGCTTTGTTCGAGGAGAGGTAGCGTTGGTCGCGGCTTGAACCGCGCTTGCCTTGAATCGTCACGATCGTCTTGCCCGCATCAAGGAAGATGTTCGCCGCCTGCATCGCCCCGTCAACCGCCCCTCCGGAGTTGTTCCGTTCATCGATGATGATCCCTTTGATTTCATTGAGATCATATTTGCGGACGTGCTCAAGCAGCTGTTTGCCGGTTTGAGGACTGAATTCGGAGATCTGGATATAGAGAAGGTCTTGCTCCAGAAGCATCGAGTCAACGGTGGGAGCCGTGATGAGCTCCCGGCGGAGCGTCAAATCGAACGAGGTTCCCATCCGATAGACGGTGATCGTTACGCTCGTATTGGGCTCGCCTCGGAGCTTGCGCGATGATTCAAGGCTGGTGAGGGCATCGACCGGCTCGCCGTCGATGTGGCTGATCAGATCGCCGGCCCGCAAGCCCACCCGCTGGGCGGGGGAGCCGGGGAAGGGGGAGACGATCGTGATCATGTATGTCTCGGGATCGTCCGGATCGATCGAGTCGGGGTTGGGCTTGGAGAGGTACGTCCCGATTCCTCCGTATATTCCGCTGGTTCCCTCTTCATACTCCTTCGCATCGGAGGGTTTGACGTAGAAGGAGTAGGGATCGTCAAGGGAAGCGACGAGCGCCGTGGCGAGATCGGTGAAGACCTTGTCCTTATCGACCTCTTCGATATAGATCGCATCGATGTACCGATACAGGCGCTCAAGAGCGGAGATGTCCGTGGAAATCTTATCCTGAGCGAATCGACCCGAGGTCAGACCGGTAATGAGCGGCTCGGGATCCCCCCCTGCAAAAACCGGGGCAAGGGTGAGCGCAATAAGAATAAACACAAATATGTGGAAAGCTCTGAATTTTTTCATACAGCAAGTATACTGCAACGAGTCGTCATCGACTAGGTTTCCCGGTATTGACCGGGGCCATTTAGCTTACTACACTTGCCGCATGGCAATGTACATCTCCTTCCCAAGCTGGATTAAACCGGAAATTTTCTCATTCCTGCCGATTCGATGGTATGGGCTGATGTACATCCTCGCCTTTGCGACGGCATATCTTTTCATCGTGATCCAAGCGAAGAACGGCGAGATCGCCCTGACTAGGGAGGATGCCCTCGATCTGGTGATGTGGTGCGTCGTCGGCCTGATTCTGGGAGCCCGGCTGTTCTCCGTCCTGTTTTATGACGGCACGACATTTTATCTGACCCATCCACACCTCATCTTCTGGCCGTTCCGCAACGGGAAGTTCGTCGGTCTGCCGGGAATGAGCTATCATGGCGGGCTTTTCGGGGCCGCCGTGGGAGGATGGCTGTACTCCAAAAAAAAGCGGATACCGTTTTTGGAGATCGCAGATACGGTCGTCTACAGCGTTCCGCTGGGCTACACCTTCGGAAGGCTGGGGAACTTCATCAACGGCGAACTGTTCGGGCGGGTCTCGACGAAACCGTGGGCGATGGTTTTTCCCGACGCCCCATCCTTCTCCACAAACTACGAGTGGGTGCGAAGGATCGCCGATGAGCTGAAGATCCCCTATGAGCTCGGTCAGTACATCAACCTTCCCCGACATCCCAGCCAGCTGTATGAGGCGCTCTTCGAGGGAGTCCTCCTCTTTTTCTTCCTCTGGTTCATCATCAGGCCGAAGCGAAGGGAGAAGCCCGCCGGAACGGGATTGGCGTGGTATCTGATCGGCTACGGAACGGTGCGCTTCGTCATCGAATATTTCCGCTCGCCGGATGAACACCTCGGGTACATCATCGCTTGGGGGCGCGGTTCCGATACGATCGCCCTTTTTCAATCCGTCTTCAACATATCGATGGGGCAGATCTTCTGTCTGATCATGATCGTCCTCGGAGTGGCGATCCGCCTCATCACCCACTATAGGAGCACCAAACAGTGAATATCATCAATGCACGGGTCGAAAGCCTTCGGAGGGCGATGGCCGATGCCGGACTTGATGGCTGGATCATCAACGGAACCGATCCCCATCAAAGCGAATACGTCCCCGAACGATATCGAAGCAGGGCGTTCATCAGCGGGTTCACCGGCAGTGCCGGATTGGCCCTGATCACCAAGGAAAAAGCGCTTCTTTGGGTGGATTCGAGATACTTTCTTCAAGCGGAGGATCAGATCGCCGGCACGGTCTTCGAGATGATGAAGATCGACACCCCCTCCCATCCCGATCCGTACACCTATCTGAAGATGAACCTCCCCAAGGGATCGGTCATCGGGATCGACGAGGCGACGATCCCCGTCAGCGAACGGAGGCGGATCGAAGGAGTTTTTCAGAACACCCTCGTCCTCAAACCGATGAAGGATATCCTTGATGCCGTCTGGACCGATCGCCCGGCGCTGCCGGAGCATGAGGTCGTCGAGGTTCCCGTCAACTATGCCGGCTCAAGCATGCAGGAGAAGCTTAAGCAGGTTCGCTCTCTGATGATCGAGGCGGGAGCGACCCACCTGCTGCTCTCCACACTGGATGACATCGCATGGCTGACGAACCTTCGCGGGAGCGACATTCCCTACAATCCGCTCTTCATGAGCTATATGCTGATCAGCACCGAACGGGCGTGCCTGTATACCGGCGAAAAACGCTTTACGGAACAGCTCAGGGCACGATTGGAAGAAGATCTTGCGATTCGGCCGTATACCCAACTTCAGGACGATCTTCCCAACCTGTGGAAGCACGCCGTGCTCTACTACAACCCCCAAAAGACCAGCGTGATGGTCGAAAGGAGCTTCGGCCCCTACGAGAAGATCGAAGGACGGGAGTTCACCACCGACCTGAAAGCTCAAAAGAATGAGGTGGAACTGGAAGGAATGAGAAGAGCCCACCTTCTGGACGGCGTGGCACTGGTCAACTTCCTCGGTCGGCTGGACAGGGAAAACGGCTCCTATACGGAGTTGGAGCTGGCAAAGCGGCTGCTTGATGAACGATCCAGAAACGAGCACTTCCTGGGGGAATCCTTCAACGCGATCAGCGGCTTCGGAGCCCACGGGGCGATCGTTCACTATGCGGCGGATGAACAATCGAACGCCAAGGTGGAAGGAGACGGCCTGCTGGTCCTCGACACCGGAGGGACGTATGCGTTCGGCACGACGGATGTTACCCGGACGATTCTGTTCGGAAAGCCGACCGAGGAGCAGATCCGCGATTACACCCTTGTGCTCAAGGGTCATCTCGCCCTTGCTTCCGCCCGCTTCCCCGAGGGCACCAACGGGTATCAGTTGGATGTGCTTGCCCGTCAGCATCTCTGGCGGGAAGGGCTTTCCTACCTCCACGGAACCGGTCACGGTGTCGGCTTCAGGCTCAACGTCCATGAAGGACCGCAGTCGATCAGTCCCAAACCGATCGTCGCACCGCTCAAGGAGGGAATGGTCGTCAGCGACGAGCCCGGAATCTATCGAAGCGGATCGCATGGAATCCGGATTGAAAACCTGCTGGCGGTTCAAGAGGATGAAAAGACGGAGTTTGGAACCTTCTACAGCTTCGAGGTCCTCACCCTCTGCCCATTTGAGCGGGACCTGATCGACCCGGAGATGCTTACTGAAGAAGAGATCGAGATGGTTGATGCGTACCACGCATGGGTATATGACGAACTGTATGAATTGATAGACGACGAGGCGATCGAATATCTTGAATATGCGACACAGAGCTTCTTAGGAGAAGAATAAGATGGTAAAACCGTTACAAAAACTGGGAAAAATCAAGCGCAAAGGACCCGTTGTCCTGTTGATCATGGACGGGGTGGGCTTTGGCAAATACAAGGAAGGGGATGCGGTCGCCGCCGCCGTGACGCAGACCCTCGACCGCCTCTACCGGGAGAATCCCTGGACGAAGCTGAAGGCTCATGGAACGGCGGTGGGGCTCCCCAGCGACGATGACATGGGCAACAGCGAGGTCGGTCACAATGCGATGGGGTGCGGAAGAGTCTTCAGCCAGGGGGCGAAGCTGGTCGCCAACTCGATCGAAACCAAAGCGATGTATGAAGGGGATACGTGGAAGAAGCTCATCCGGAATGTCAAGGAGCACGATTCGACGCTCCACTTCATCGGACTCTTAAGCGACGGAAACGTCCACTCCCACATCGACAACCTCAAGGCGATGGTCGCCCAGGCCAAGGTCGAAGGAGTATCGAGAGTTCGGGTCCACGCCCTTCTGGACGGACGGGATGTCGGGGAGCTCTCGGCATTGGAGTACTTCCAGCCCTTTGAAGCGTTTCTGGAAGAGTTGAACGACGAAGACTTCGATGCAAGAATTGCAAGCGGCGGCGGCCGAATGGTGATCACGATGGATCGCTACAACGCCAACTGGAAGATGGTCGAGAAGGGGTGGCATACCCATGTCCTCGGCGAGGGGCGGCTCTTCGCCTCCCCGACGGAAGCGATCGAGACGCTGAGGAAGGAGACCGGAGCGATCGATCAGGACCTTCCGCCCTTCGTCATCGCCGAAGGGGGCAAGCCGGTCGGAACGATCGAGGACCATGACAGCGTGATCCTCTTCAACTTCCGCGGCGACCGGGCTCTTGAGATCACCAAGGCGTTCGAGGCGGAGGAGCTTATAGAGTTTGACCGAAAGCGGAGGCCGAACGTCGAGTATGCGGGAATGATGGAGTATGACGGGGACCTGCACGTCCCGGCCCAATACCTCGTCTCTCCCCCGGCGATCGATCGGACGTTGGCCGAGTACCTCACGAAGAGCGGAGTGCGGCAGTTCTCGATCTCCGAAACGCAGAAGTTCGGCCACGTAACCTACTTCTTCAATGGAAACCGCAGCGGCAAGTTCAGCGAAACCCTGGAGGAGTACGTGGAGATCCCCTCCGACACGGTTCCCTTTGAAGATCGCCCATGGATGAAGTGCGCCGAGATCGCCGACCGGGTGATCGAGGAGATCGAAAGCGGCAAGTGGGACTTGATCAAGCTCAACTTTCCCAATGGCGACATGGTCGGACATACGGGAGTCTATCAGGCGGTTGTCTGTTCGATGGAGGGGATGGATCTGCAGATCGGACGGATCGAAAAAGCGGTTCGAGATGCCGGAGGAGTGTTGATGATCACCGCCGATCACGGAAACGCCGATGATATGTATGAGCATACCAAGACCGGCGAAGTCGCCCGCAAAGAGGACGGCACACCGAAAGCGAAGACGAGCCACTCCCTCAACCCGGTTCCCTTCATTCTGGTCGATCCGCTCTACAAGGGTGAATATGAACCGACATTGAAGGAAGGATTGGGCATCAGCAGCGTCGCCGCCACGGTGATGAATCTCCTTGACTTCGATCCACCCGAATTCTACGACAGCTCGATCATCACGATGAAGTAAAAGATCTTTTGATACATCCTCCGATTGAAACCTGCTAAGATGGAAGCAGGAGGATCGGATGGGTATTGACGATCGATTGAAGCGCCTGAGCCGCCTTCAAGGAGGAGATCCGGGGATCTTCGCCCTGGCGGTCCATTCCTTCATCGAAGGGGAGCTGCGCCGGCGGTACGACCTTCCCTATGAAGAGGAGCCGAGCTTCAATGCGCTCAGCGACCGACTGGTCGAAGAAGTGGGCGAAAAAAGCCGGCAATTCCTGGCGAATCTCAAAGCCGCCCACAAGGCGGTGAATGAGGTCCGTCATGAGTTCAATGCTCTCGGCGTCGACCACGCGTTGATGGCGGCGGCTCATCTTTACACGTTCTGTTACTTTATCGATATCGATGAAGGGGCTCTGCAGACGCTCTATAAGATCAAACGGGAATTGGATGATACCTGGACCCGCTCGGAGAGCCGGGGCGAACTGATAACAAGCAATCAAATCCTCCAAACGGAGCTCCAAAAAATACTTGCCGAGAAGGGATCGCTCTCCGATCAGCTTTCCGAACTGAAGGAACGGGAGGAGGAACGAGAGCAGGTTGATGATCGGATCCATTCATTGGAACATCAGATTCGGAACCTTTTGAAAGACAGGGATCGAAACGAAAAAAAGATCAAAGAACTCCGGGATGAACGGCATGCGCTGCAAGTACAGCGCCGCTCTTTGGAAAAGCAGACCCGCAATCTTGAGGAGTATCTGCACGTGATGCGGACGATGACCTCCTACACCCGGACCCGCCGGGATTATGAACACCTTATCCTGCGATTATCCGCTCAGCAGGAGGAGGCGCTTCGCCGAATCGATCTGAGTAGCGACTTTTTGATCACCGGTGGCCCGGGAACGGGGAAAACCCTCGTTCTTCTCAAGGCGATCGGAAAGAAATCGGAAAAGAGCAACGTCGCCCTTCTCACCTATACGAACTCCCTTGCCAAATACGATCAATATCTGACTCGGCTGCTAGGCATCGAAATGGGGCAGATCATGACGATCCATCACTTTCTTCGGGAGCGGATAGAAGAAGGAGAAAGCATCAAGGTGCTGGCCGGAGGGGATACGGACATTCTCATCAGGCTTTGTGAGCCGTACGCCTCTTTGCAGTGGACCGCCAAAGATATCTACGATGAAATCGTTCACGTTCTTTGGGCGTTCGGTCATACCCGCCAGCGCTACTGCATCGATCTGGTTCAACGATCCGGAATGGAGAAAGAGCTCGATGAAGCGATGCGAAGCCGGATCTGGGAGGCGAAGGAGGCTGTCGAAGCGTTCATCGAGGAGACGAAACAGCTTCCTTTTCAATATTTCCCGATCCAAGCGTTGAAGGTCGCCGAGGAGCATCCCGTTACGATCTTCGATCACTTGTTTATCGATGAGGCGCAAGATGCCACCGCCATGACGCTCACCGCCCTGAAGCGGTTCGTTTCCAAATCGATCATTCTTGCCAGCGACGGGGAGCAGGCGATCTATCAGCCGGGCTTTTCCTTCACTCAAGCGGGGATCGATGTATCCGACAATCGGGTAATCCTCCAAGAGAATTATCGCTCCACGTTGCAGATCCACCGGCTTGCCCAACGGTTTGAGCGGCGAAGCGAAAGCGAGCAATCAAGAGCGCTGCGCGATGGTCCGAACCCCGAACTTCACCGGGGTCGTGATGGATCGGTGTTGCAGAAGTTGGTCGTCGAGCGGGCAATGTTGTTTATCGAACGGCTTGAGTACGAGGAAGAAAACATTTGTATCATGTGCCCCTCGAGCTCCTGTTATCCGGAGCTTGAGCAGGCTTTGACGAAGGCGGGGATTTCAAGCGTCCGCGTCAATGATGAGCGCTTCACGTTTGGTGAGGAGTACCACGGGCATCTTCGCCTCTCCACCCTGCATTCGGCCAAAGGTCTCGATATTCCCGTCGTGCTGCTCTATCTGCCGTTTCTCCCCCGAGTGAATGAATCCTATGATGAATCGGTCAACAATGAATTGATTCGAAAGCTCCTGTATGTAACGATGACCCGGGCGATCGATCATCTCAACGTCTTTACGCTTGTCAGTCCGAAAGAGGAGATCATCAGGGAGTTGATCGCCGCGTTTTAGATATGGTATGAACGCGATACCAGCACGAGGATTGTCGCCCCCGCTCCATAGATAATGAGGCCGATGATGTTGTAGAAGGTCCGTTGGCTGATCGAGACGAAGGCGTTGCCTACGGTAAGGAGCAGGAAGGCGACGGTCTTGAAGCGGGTATCCCGCTTGGTGTGTTCGCCCAGCGCGATCACGAGATAGGATAGGGCAGCTACGACGGTGAGGGTGATGCAGATCGACAGGAAGAGCGAATCGCTTACTCCTGCCTCCAGGAGGAAGGAGGGGTCGTTGGGGCTGCTGGGAACCAGCAGGGCCAGAAGCGCGGAGCCTGCCGCCCCCACGAAGGTTATGAAACCGATGCGCGAGGGGCTTAACCGTAGAAACAGCAGCGACCCGATCAAAAACAGGAACGAGGTATACAGCAGGCTTCCATGGTAGATGAAGGTCAGGACTCCTCCGTCCAGAAGAAACGTTCCGGTGATCGCTTGATGAAGAGGAAGGATTTTAATATTCGCAAGAACGATCGTGAGAAAGAGCACCGGCAGGAGCTCCGCTTCGCTGCCGAGGTTCGCCCGATATCGGGTAGCCAGAAGCAGGGAGACAAGGAAGGTGATCCATATATGAATCAACGCCGGCCAGAGGTGGGCGCGAGCCTCAAGGACAAGGTGCCCATCCTGTGAAGCGATGAGGGTGACGATTGCGACAAAACTCAGGGCCATGGTAACCAGGCCCTGAATGAGGTTGAACGTGAACCGGACCCCTTTGCTCATACGATGTCACGATGAGGAGTCTTTACCAGAACACCCATTCGACTGCAGGTGTACGCCGCTCCGAAGGAGGCGACGTATGTATCGATGAGAATGCCGACACCGTTGAGAATCGGCATCAATGCAACCATCGACATGTGAGCTCCGTAGAGATCGATCTTGAGGAAGTTGAGGGTGAGGGTGGTGATGAAGAAGACCTCAAACCCCACGTACAAAGGACTGACGAAAGAGAAGAGCGCCGAAGCGAGGGCGATGGTGAGAAGAATCATGTCTTCGGGCACGCTTCCCGTCGCCGCATAGATCATCGTCAGCGTCGCGAGGGTCGAGACGAGCGCGGAGCCGCCCCTGCCGATCAAGGTATAGAGCGGAATCGCCGTTCCGCTGACCCGTTTCTGGACACTGAGGTTTTGTCTCGCCAGGCTCATCGTGGTCGGGGTGGTGAAGAAGATCGAGCCGGTGAACATCCCGGCAAGGGCGGGAGCGAGCATCCGGTACAGAATCCGATAGGGGTTCACCGAAAAGAGGGAGAAGATCGCAAGAAGAAGCGGCAGAATGACGAAGAGGGCGAGAAGCACCCCAAGACCCAAGATCATCAAGAACGGCAACATCACGAAGACGGTGCCTTCCTTGGCGACGGAGATCAGCCAATGGGAAGAGATGAAGAAGAGAAAGATCGCTCCACATTGGGCCCACGCTCTGGCGAGCCGGAAGAAGGTCTCGCTGAAGGAGTTCATGACGACATAGGCGGGACGGATGATCTCGACGTTCGGCTTTAAAAACCACCCGAGGAAGAAGGCGATGATGATCACCGGCAGGAGAAAATCATCCGCTTTCACCAGCGTGTAGAAGGGGTTGACGATCGTAAGGTGTCCCAGAAAGGTGGAGAACGATTGCAATCCGACACTTGAAAAGGTGCCGGGGTCCGTGCCCGCCGAAGAGGAGGCGGGGAACGGCAAGGGCAGGAAGCGGAAGACCGCCGCTGCGCTCAAGACAAGGAGCAGGGTGGAAAAAACACTCCAGAACACGGTGGTTCGAGCAAACGTGCAGCCTTTGCCGTCTTTCCGCAAGGAAGCGATGCCGGCGGAGAAGCTGAAAAAAACCAAAGGAATGAGGATGAACCCGCCAAGTTGGACCAGCACGGCGGTGACGGTATACGTTGCTTGCTGGAAGAAAGAGGACTCACCGAAGACCAAGGTTGCCGCTAGCCCGAACGCTGTTGCCGCTAAGTAACTAATCCACGTTTTCATACAAATTAGCGTACATCATCAAAGGTAGCAAGTCAATCAAAGGAAAGGAAGTGTTTGTCGGAAGGAATCATCAAATCAGCTGATGAATTCCATCAAAAGAAACACCTAAACAGGAAGGGATGTCATTTGGAAAGAGGGAGGGGGAACACGATGCCCAATTCTTTTCCGATGCTCTTCAATTGTGAAACGACGTTCGCTGACAAGGGAACACCCTCCACATCAGAGCGGGCCTCTGCCTCCTGCTCCTTCTGCCCTGCCCACAACACCCGCTTGTGTCCTTCGGCGACGGGTGTTTCATTGAGTTCGGATAAGAGCGCATCGACATCGTTTTTGAGCTCATCCGGATCGCGGAACAGGTCGAGGCGGATCGCACCGAAGAAATGGCAGACCCGGGCGCTCGTCGCTTCGCTGTCTTTCACTGATTTTCCGAACGTACCGCCGCTTAGGATTGCCGTCATCATGTCGACGAGGACGGCCAGGCCATAGCCCTTGTGTCCCCCGAGCTCCTCGCCGGCTCCGCCAAGCGGAAGGAGTCCGCCGCCCCGTTGATAGAGCATGTCATCAAGAAGCCGGGCGGCATCGGAGGTTACCGCTCCGGTCGGATCGACCGCCCATCCTGAAGGAAGGGGATGTCCTTCCCGGTTGTACACTTCGATCTTTCCCCGAGTCACTCCCGTCGTGGACATGTCAAGGCTGAACAACTTCCCCTCATGTCCGGGAATCGCTACGGCGATCGGATTCGTGCCGAACATCGCCGTGGTTCCGAACGTGGGAACGCCAAGGGCGGCGGTGTTTGTCATAGCGATGCCGATCATATCGCTTCGGGCGGCCATCTCCGAGTAGTATCCGGCGATTCCGAAGTGGTTGCTGTTTCGAATGGAGGCGAATCCGACACCGGAAACCTTCGCCTTTTCAATCACTTGATCCATCGTCTTCCTGCTGAGGCTCATGCCCATCGCCCCATTGGCATCAAGGACGAGGGAGATCGGGGTTTCCCGAAGAATCGTGGGTTGAATTCCGCCGCTCATGATCCCGAGCCGAAGGCCGTTTTCATAGCGCCAGAGGCGGGCGACACCGTGGCTTGCGATTCCGCGGGCATCCGCACTGACAAGAATCTCGGAGGAGTCGACCGCCTCCTCCTCTGAAAGGCCGAGGGCGATGAAAACGTGAGTACAAAAGTGTTCCAATGCCGTTCGGTCGATATGGTACGGTTCCATCCTTGTCACTCCGGGAGGGCGAGGAGGCGTTTGAGTCGATAGGAGGCGTTTAATTGAGCATCGAAAAGGGTTTTCACGTAGGAGGTGGGATCGAACTCCGGCTCGCTCATTGCTATGGAGAGCGCACTGAGGAAGATGAGCTCCTGCATCCTTTCCTTGTCAAACCAGATGACCCCCTGATACTCATTCACCAAGCCGTAGGTGCGAACCCGTTCCTCCTCCAAAAGTCGGGCAAGCGTTTCCTGTGGCTTCTCCCCCTTCCTGTACGCTCGGTGGGCGCACACCACGATCGCACCGCTTTGGCACGCTTTGCGCTGATCATCACCGACAAATCCCGCTTTGTTAAGCTTCTCGGCGTAGAAGCGGCAGAGCTGAAGCCGTTCGGCAAGGGTGATCACCTCTTCTATCCCGGCGTCATCTCCGACGAACGGATTGAGGAAGAACGCCGAGCTGACGATCACCTCCAGCTCGTCAAGGAGCAGCCGGCTTTGGCTGAAGAGACGGGTGGAGTGGTCGGCAAAGAGGGTGTTGAGGCGTTTGACGGTC
>FZPS01000121.1_pt263 | contig 15060 bp, 12 predicted proteins | sample 1817821 | NCBI WGS metagenome assembly FZPS01 (sample SAMEA104158645, study PRJEB21678) | metagenome | place: Germany | collected 2015-04-21 | reverse complement strand
CAGAGGATGCAGTAACGGTACGAATGAGAAACGTACCGAGCGTCTCGTTGTGAAAACAGTTCTATGACCTACGGCTCGCGTAGTGTGTAATGTTGCTCCGGCGGGTGCATGCTCGTCGTATACCTATACGGGAGGTTCTCATGTGGCGGCAGATCAAGTGAACGTGCGGTTGGCTCAAATTATCGACATACCTGCGCTTGTTAGTCTGATGCATGACTTTTATATGGAAGCGGATTTCCCACTGGACCGCGATTGGGCTGCTGCGGCGTTTCGAACCTTGCTCACAAATCCGGCTTTGGGCCGCGTATGGATCGCGATGACTGATGGGACATGCATGGGATATGTCGTGTTGTCTGTTCGATTTGCTATGGAATATGGCGGGATGAGCGCCTATATGGACGATTTGTACGTCAGACCCGCTTTTCGCGGCCAAGGTGTCACGACGGCTCTCCTCAATACCCTGTCGGCGTACTGTAAAAGTGCAGGGTGTAAGTCGTTGCATGTGGAAGTCGGCACGCAAAACCTGCCGGCACGGGAGCTCTATGCCCGTTATGGGTTGCAACCAGGTACCGCTGGGAGAGTCATGCTGAGTACCGCATTACCGGAGGCCGGTACTTGAGGCCGCAGCTGATAAAAACGCATTATCCGGCGGACGGAAACAAGGAATCAGGGCTGTTGTATGGAAAACTCGTTATCATCGTTTTCTGTTCGCCGGCAGTCCCTGGAGACAGGTATGCGGTTGCAATGAATAGAGCGGGCTCCAACGCATCCAAGATGCACTCGTGTTCAGAGCATGTGTAGGGGCTGATGTCTGGAGGTGGTAGAAGGTTACGAAACAGTCGCAGTTGCCACCTATTTCGAAGCGTCGCGGATTCTTTTTTCCGACGCCGCATCGCCGGACCGACTATGCGTTAGGAGCTTTCTCCCCAAGAGTAGACGGAGAGTTCTAAGGTTGATCAGAGAGTAAAGAGTTTTGCCGTTGGAGTTTGTTTAATACGATTAGTGAGGTGTAGATGCGGATGTGTATGCGTTATGTAGCCGGAATGGTCCTATTTGTTTTGATGCTTACGTCTGCGTTGTCCTTGACATGTGCGGCAGCCGAGCAGGTTACGATTACCATGATTCTCTTCAATCGCGAAGAGGAAGCGAAGTGGCAACAAGCGGTACTGGATATGTTCCACAAACAGCAAGATCGCATTAGGGTAGAATTGATCTCGTCTGCAGGCGCTGCCAGCGCCGTAGCCAAAGCCTTCACCATGGCGGTGGCCGGACAGCCCTTGCACATTGCCTACGCTGATCCGAACGACACCATCGGTTGGGGCATGCAAGGCTTAACCATCGATTTGGAGCCTTATTTTCAGCGCGATGCTAAGACGGCGCCGCTAAAGGATTTCTTCCCGGTGATGGTCGATATGCACCGGTGGGAAGGTAAGCTTTTCGGCATTCCGGAGGATTTGCAGGTACAGTCGTTCTTCTATAACCAAAGCCACTTTGATGAAGCCGGTATTCCGTATCCCGACGCAAGCTGGACATGGGATACGGTAGCCAAGAACGCCGCCCGTTTGAAAAGAGACGATAACGGTGATGGGGTTCCTGAGCGTTGGGGAATGCGCGATCCGCAGTACCTCCACTACTGGTCGGTTTTTTGGGCATTCGGCGGCGAACTGGTAGACAATCCGAAAAGGCCGACCAAGTTTACCGGTGACAGCCTGGAAATTCAAGCGGCATTTGCGTGGTTCCATAACATGATCACTGTAGAGAAGAACATGCCCCCGATCAACACCATCAAAGGTTCTACCGCGCAACACTTAGTGGGCGATCAGACGGTTTCTATGGCTATCGGCAACTCGTTATATATGCAGGATGCCCTCAAATTCGGCACTCAAGTGCGTTGGGACGTAGCGCCCATGCCCAAGGGGCCGGCCGGTAACCCGGCTATGTCGAACACTATCGGTTGGGTCATATTCAACAATGTGCCCAATCAGGAAGAGGCTTGGGAAGTAATCAAATTCTTCAGCAGTGAAGAGGCTATGCGATTGGCTGTTGAGATGAGGGGCACGCTGGTGCCGCACCTGCCTACTGCCATTTACGTATGGCCAAGGAACTTTAACTACCCGGAAAGCCGGATGCAATTCGTGCAGGCGGTTGATACCTCAAGACCCATGCCGATTGTTTATGGCAGCGGGCTAACTGCGATTCGTAACAACTTCGCCAACTACACCTCCGGCAAAATGTCGTTACCGCAGGCGCTTGAGGCTATGAAGGCGGGCGTAGAAGCGTGGATCGCCACGTTGCCGAAGTAACCTCCGTACTTGAGATGCATTCCGGTCGTTCCAGCTGTCAATGAGGTGTGGATGCCGAAACTAGCGGAAGCACTGATTACTGAGTGGATTATCAGCGGCGGATTGAAGAGCTGAAGGATCGACTTCGCCGAAACGCAAAGGTGCAGGAATGCGATGATCCTGCGGAGGATCCGGAACAGCTTAAGCAAATTGGCTGACGGAGCTTGCTGAATAGCCTTCCGCGACGGTAGCTGCTTTGCTGTAGGAGCACGCCCTTACCGGCTAGGTTTCGCCGTTTTGGGTTCGGCGTTAAGACCGGCGCCGTGGTTTCGACTCCCATTTTATAAATTACGGTCAGTATTGTGACATGAGTACGGTGTACCACTTAAAACGTACTACCACTGTGCTGATACTGCAACGCAGCGAGGGTTGGGTAAGGGGATTGCTCTTGAGCAGTACGAGAAGCGGGAAGGCGATTGGAACAATACTGTGCGCTATCATCTTATTATCCTTATGCCGGCGTTGAGTCCCAGGGAAAGAAGCATGTGTAGGCAGTGCCTGCACGATCGGTTAACACTATGAACAAGAGGTGTTTAAGCATGCGTTTCGTAGAAGAGCCTATAGGTGATCTGAAGGCATACGGCACTGTGCCGATTGCTTTTTTGGTGCGGTCTCGTTTGCGTTGCGAACCAATCGCGCAAGGCTGGGGCGGCATACGTCTTATTGAGGAGTCTGTTCAGCAGCCCTATGTGAAAGATTACGACCAGGAGGAGAATCCGACTGAGTGGCTGAAACTAGGCGATCTGAGCAATTGGGGAGTAATAGCCGTCTATGATGGCCTACAGCGCGTAGGCGGCGCGGTGCTGGCTTGGAATACGCCGGGCATAAGGATGCTTGATGGTCAGTCTGATCGAGCCGTGCTCTGGGATATTCGCGTTCATCCGGATTACCGCGGTAAAGGCATTGGCCGAGGCATTTTTAGCAGCGCGGTGGAATGGGCGCGCAAAAGGGATTGCAGGCTATTTAAGGTGGAAACGCAGAATATTAATGTGCCTGCATGCCGCTTATACATGAATCAGGGCTGCACTTTAGCCGTGATCAATTCATTTGCGTACCCAGAGTATCCAGATGAAGTGCAGTTAATTTGGCAGATGCGGTTGTAACATCATGGATCCGACGAACCGAGTCTTTTATTCTAAAGGCACAGCCTTTAGCACATGATCATCGTAGGTGGCTTCGATGCGATGACCCGGCGGCACAAGCAAAAATTCTTGTTCTGACCATGAACCCGACAAAAGGCGCTCCAAATATGAGAGGTCGGCATCTATCGTGCAATAATCGAGGCCCAAGCTGCGAGCTTTATCCGCGACTTTAGCGCCATAACCCAAATGGTCCAGTTCAGGGACCCGCAAATAAGCTGCACGGGTATAGTGTTGAGACCACGACATCTCCACTTCCATCAGGTATTTGGCGTTCTCTTCTCCGTAACGCTCTACATACTCTCGGTACTTCTCTTCCTTATTCGTCACTTCGGCGCCTAACGCTCCGGAGCCCTCCGTGTCGGTGGAACGCTCGAAGGCGGCCGATGAGTAGTAGTAGGTACCCGGATGCTGCGTAAACTCTGCTATATATCGTTGGCGTCCGCCTAAAAACAAGGCGATGCAATCATCTGTGCGGGGAATTACCAAGCTGTGGCTGCGTGCAACGATGCCCTTGGCTACGTTACCGCATAGTCCGAAGCCCAACAAAACGGCGTCAAACTGATTATCGTCCACAGCATCAATCTTATCCTGCAGCGCCTGGCGCATCACCGCCGGAGTAACGTGCATGCCTTTGGGCAGAAACGTTACATCTACAGTGGACGCGGTTTTGGCTACGGCCAAGCACAACTCCCGATAGAATACTTCACAGGCAATCAACATGAACTGCACGGTATAGCCTCCCCGAATAACGGTATGATCCATCATAACACACCTGAGCTGCATTCGGCCGGACATAATCGGGGAGTGGCAGTATCCAAATTGCATGATGCGTAGAGCCGATTAGGTAAAATTTGATCCAAGATTAAACATATGCGGCGGGAAGGCAGAGAGCGCCTACGGCAGGTGATTCGGACCCATGCTTCAAGAGCGCTGGAATCTAAGTAGTCCGCGCAGGTAGCATCTCGGCGACTTTTTGTAGTAACAGGTCGACGACAAGCAGGCCGGACACACGGCAAAATACATCCTCACCTACGTTGGGTATGCTGGTTACATTTGTTGTAAGCACGACATCCGCATAGCGGGTACCCGGCGCATTCGACAAGTTGGTCAACAACACCACCGGAATACCGTGTTTACCAGCATGAGAAAGCACCCGGATAACCGGAGGGCTGGCTCCCATATGAGAAACGCAGAACAGCAGCTGGTCCTTAGAGAATAGCGAATTTACCGCAACCTCCGAATCGCTGGTGAAGGAAGTAAACATCTTCATGGTGCGCAAGCGTAATTCCAGCATCTGGGCGACGGGAGCAGAGAGGAGAGCGCCGAACATCATCACGTTTTTAGCGGCGCAGATCATCTCCGCCGCCTTAACAATGGCATCGGGATCTATCGTATCGAAGGTGTCCAGCAGTGACGTAAAAAAGAGGCCGGCGCGTTCCTTCACCCAGGGATCTATAACGCTGTCTTCGCCTTCTTGTAAGGCAGTGCGCAATTCACTGAAGTTCCGGTACCCGATATTGCGGCTGATGCGTAACAACGAAGCGGGACTGGTTTCGCACCGCTCGGCGATTTCGGCGATGCTTAGATCATGGATCGATACGGACGAGTCCATGAGCAGCTGGGCTACGCGCAGCGCGGCGCCGCGCATGCCGATAAGTTGCGTGACAATACGTCTTTTGGCAGCGTTTCCTTGTCGCAAGCGCGCCATGCGTGCTAGTTCGTCAATGACATCGGTCATAGTGATCACTCCTCAGGCGAGTCGGGGGAAAACAGGCGCATGGTCCATAAGGAAGACCGTCTTAAAGACGGTCTGGTACAACCTTTGGCACACAAAACTCCGTTCAGAGGACAACTCATCCTACCGATCCATCGTTGAGTGTAACTATCCTTACTTTACATCAAACACAAGAACCGTGCCACCATCCGTGCCGCGTTGGTCAAGGATATATAAACGATGGCCATCTCGCGTTACGGCTACGCTCGAGGCTTCGCTTACAATGCCCAGATCGGCCAGGGTCCAGGTGCGGTTGAGCGAGCCGTCCGGGTTGTACAGAGTGATGCCCGGATCCTGCAACTCATAATGAGCTACCCATACGTAACCGTTGGTGTCGGCGGCGACCCAGAAGGTGCGATTACCTTGGATGTATAGCGAGGCCTCGCCGGTTTGCGCCTCTACACGGCTGATTTGTCCGGCAACCCAGGAAGTCATGATCAAGTCGCCGTTCGGGATTGACACCGGCATGCGCAGTTCCGATATTGCCACATACCCATCGGCGCCAAAACTGGTTACCGGTTGGAGTTGACCATCTACCAGGCGAAACTTGAAGATGCCCGGCTTAATATTGTCTCGGTTGGTGACATAAATATCGCCGTTGGGGGACACAAAGGCTCCCTCTATGTTGGTCATACCGAAAGGCGTCATATCGTATAGGGTTTCCAATTCCAAATCGGCTGAGTATACGGCCAGTATGGGAGCGGTGAGGGGAACCCACACCTTTCCATGGGCGTCGACGCTGACCGCCTTGGGGGCGACATTGGTGCCGAGGTCGGCTAGGGATGTTTTTAGCATACGACCAGAGGAGAGGTCGAGCTTGATCATGGACTTCTCGTTCATGCCGCAGACGTACAGCACGCTTTCATCCGGAGACAAATCCAAGCCGCGAATGCTGCTTCCTCTCGGCGTAACCACATGCTTTGCGACAAATACCAGCTCTGTGGCTTGAACGGAAAAGGCGCCGATCAACATGATCCATACCGTCAACAGGAGTAGAGTTCTCAGTCGTATACTACGCTGCATGATATTCACTCCTTCGTTTCGGGTTTAAAAACCTTCGCGTAACATTTCAGAAAACTGACTGTTGGAAGCGACGAGAGTCCACCCTCTCGGGTGAGAATGGACTCTCGCGATTTTGCTGATGCGTTTGAGCTACTCTAAGTCGATGATAACCGGGAGGTGATCGGAGTTGATCCACATACCGGGCTGCATGGGACCTTGCAGTTTGAATTGGGGAGCCTTGATCACCTGCGCCGATCGCAATCGTCTGGCCAACCCTGCGCTGAGGTAGATGTGGTCGATGGCGATTTTATCTAAGCCTTGCTTGTCCGTAAAGGTTGCTTCCAAACCGCCGCAGGCCTCTTTGGCGTTGATCAGGCCGAATCGGCGCACCGCATCATGTACGCAACCGGTAACCGGCGAATTGAAGTCCCCCATAACCGCTATCTCGTACCCAGTGGCTGCGAGGTTCTTTAAGTGCCCGGCAAGGATATCGGCTTCACGTTGCCGCATCTCTTCGCTGTGCGGATTCGTATGGATGTTCACTATCCATAAGGGCGCCTGCTCGCAGTCGAGGAGGGCTGCTCCGCCAAAACGGCTGAAGGGTTCGCTTTTTCCGGTTGGTCCGCAGTTTGAGAAGTAACGCGCTTCCAGGATGTTATAGATGGTGAATACACCGCCGCAAAAGCGCGTAGGCGAAGGAAAGGGAGCCAAGTTCGTATTCAGCAAGGCGGCTATGGACTTCATGTAATCCACAGACGTGCCTTCTTGCAGGCAGAAAACGTCACATTGCAGATCCTTGATGACCTGTGCAAAGTAGGCGACGCGCCGTGGATCGTTCATTTCACCTAAATCGGCTTTGGATGCCGCCAACTCCCAACCTTCAAAACAAAGCATGTTATAAGTACCTATACGCACATCAACGGCCTCCTCAGGGCAGAGTATGTCAGCGGGAATCTAGAACGTTTGCCAGGCCGCGACGGCATTCAGAAATGCGTTTTGCGGCGTGACGGAACCGGTGAAAATGGCATTGATCGCTGCGGTGACGGGAGCCCAGGAAGCCGCGGTAGGTCGACCTACGGCATACGGCATTACCCGTTCGAACGTATCTTTAAGGTGGGGATACTGCGCTAAGAATGAGCTTCTCATGGCGTCCTGGCGCGGCGGCAGGTATCCCAGCGTTTCGTTATATTTCATCAGGTTTTCCGCAGAGCCGAAGAACTTGAGGAATTCCCAGGCTTCATCCGGATGTTTGGTTTCCGCTGCCATAAACAGGGAGTCGGTGTAGGTCGGCGCTACCTGCAGTTTCCGTTTCATGGGATAACCGTGGCGTATGTCGCCTTCCAACTGAGGATTGACGATGATCGTATCGGCTACTTTTTTACCATTGGCCCACTCCATAACATACGCGCCGTTGGCAAAACCGCCGGCCGGCAAGGCGCCGCCATATGCTGCTTGCGCTTGGTAGAATTCATAGTACCACAGTGCAGCTTCTTCACCTTCCGGGGTGGCGAATAGGGGCTGGCTGCCGTCGTGCGACACGATTTGACCGCCGTTCTGCAAAGTAAGCGACATCCAGAAGTCTACGTTGGCCTTAAGTACGTTAAATCCCCAGCGGAGCGGTTTGCCGTCTCCGGTTACGCGGGAGAGTTTCATGGCTGCGGCAAAGACCTCGTCCCAATCGGTGGGGTTTGTACTGGGGTCGAAGCCGCCCTCCGCCATGAGGTCGGAACGATAGATGATGGTCCGTGGGGCTGTGAGTGAAGGAATGCCGTAATCGCTGCCTTCCCAAACCACCGCATCCCATGCCCCGGGGAAGAATGCCTGTTTATCCGGCCAATCCTTCGTGTACTTATCGATGTTCATGCCGAAACCTTGTGCCCCGGCTTGGCCGCGGAAAGTGGAGCCGCCCTGGAAAATATCGGGGGACATGCCGGCGGCAATTTGTGTTTTCAGCTTCTGGTTGAACTCTCCCCAAGTGACATAAACCACATTGAGTTTGATGTTGGGGTGTTCTCTCTCAAAAGCCGGTACCAAATCCTGCGCGATCCACTCTTGTGTGTTCTTGTTAAAGTCGGAGAACCATACCTCCAGTTCGACCTGTTCAGCTAAGCCGACTGCACTGACAACGAGAGTTAAAGAGATGACTACGAAGACCCAAGTAAAAAACCGTCTCATTTTTTGTTGACCTCCTTAGCTTTCTCGACTTATTCGAGTCAACTTGCGATGAAATACTTAACCGCATGACGGCCATTTCCTTCGATAGAAATTTCTGTCATTAAAATTGTGGGCATATGGCTCTTGACGCCGGTAGGTGTCGTCATGGCGCCGGATGATCGGTCCCGTAGAAGCTCCGTGCAAAATCAAGGGCGCTGTGTATAATCGGCTGAATGAGGAAAGAGAAAACTCGGGCGGTAGGCCGAATCTCCGGTTGGAGACTCGGTTCGCCCGAGTTGGATGCGGCAACGGCGCCTGCGTAGCCGTCATCGCCGTAGAGCATATTTAGGGCAGGGCGAGTTCCATCAGTACGGGTATATGATCGGAGTTCGCCCACGTGCCGGTGCCGGGCGCACCTAGTCTAAAGCCGTTTTCAGTAACAATCCATCCCGCACGAATGTGGCCTGCCAGGTTGGGACTGACGTAGAGGTGGTCGATGGGCTGCATGGGACCGGTGATCTCCAAGGCGTTGACGAACCCTCGCTCCTTCAGAACGCGGTGCAACGAACCATCTATTCGTTCATTAAAATCACCGCCTACGATGACATATGGACTCACTTGCGCCAGCTCATCGATCATATCTGCCAAAATGGCGGCTTCTTGCACGCGCACGGTCTCTTCATGCGGATACGCATGGATACTTACAACCCAGAGCGGTACGCCGGCTACGTCGAGTAGAGCTGCGCCGCCGTGTCTGCTGAATGGGGGGACACCGCTGGTTTTGGGTATGTTAAAAGGCCTAACCTCAAGTATCGGAAACCGGCTAAAGATGCCGCCGGGAAAATAGGTGGTCGTGGGAAAGGTGGCTACGTTCACGCCTAACCGTCGAGCGTATTCTACCAGTAGAAAGGTGTTCGCACCTTCCTGCAGGCACAAGATGTCGGTTTGCAGGCTGCTGATTACCTCTACGAAATGCTCAATTCGTTTGAGCTCGTATAGGTTGCCCAATTCCTTCTTGGCCTCATCCTCGGGGTATCCTTGAAAACCGAGTATGTTGTACGTCCCAATGCGTATGAAACGACGTCCGTCCGACAGCTGTTTATCCGAATATCCTGTGGTGAAATAAGGGTTGACCAGCGACACGTTGACTAAGATATCGGGATCTGCCGTTAAACGCAAATCGGCACGCCAAAGGGCATTGCGCTCCGGTAGCGGCAGCTGAACCGTTATGACCTCGCGGTGATTCACTACGCCGCCGATTGTAATGGGTATCTCGTGGATAATCGGCTCGCCGTCGACATATGACTTCGACTCTGTCTGCCATTCCAACGGAATAAGCCGAGCTTGTAGGGTTAAAGTGAGGCCGGAGAGTATGCTGTCGCTGTTTAGAGCAAGATCGAGGTTAATCCGGCGTTGATCAAAGTCAGTGACTATGGCAGGAGCGACGCCCTGCAATTTGCCGATGGTCAGCTGCTTTCGGCCCAACTCTTTGACAAGGTCGCCGTGCTTGTATTGCAAAATGAAGGTGGACGAACCGAGAGGTAGTCCGGCTGCGGACAAATCGATTACAGTTGGCGAAGTCGGAGCGATAGTAGTCGCGAGAAGATGCTCTACGCCGTTTTGCATCATGACGATGCGGTATTCGCCGGCCACAGGATTAGGTGCGGTGAGTCGCACTTGCACAGGCCGATCGGGTTCCAACGCCGTGCTCGCTAAAAAGGTACCGCCCTCCAGGAAGCCCACTTCCCATTTGACCCCGACGGGCTCGTACTGAGGAACCACAGTCAGCAGCTGACCGTCGGCTTGCGGTTCAGTGAGCGGTAGACCCGTAGCAATGGCGGCGGCGTAGCTGACGATGTTCTGATTGGTGGTGATATCCGTCACTGCTACTCCGACAGCGCCTGTCGCCTGATGATAGCTGAGCGTAATGTCATAGGCGTGATCCGGTGCCGGCATGGCGGTACCCAAATGCACATCCGGATTTCCCAGCGAGACTAGCGCAAGCTCCCAAGTAGGAAACCAACCCTGGGTGTTCAACCTCCAAATGAGGGAGAATGCCTGATCAAAATGGATGAGACGTATCGTCGGCTTTTCATCGACCATGCCGGCGTTCACCTGGAGGCGCGTGTTGACCGTAATGCCGTTTTCCAGGCTGACTGCCGCGGCCGTCCATGGGTAGGCTGTGCTTAAAAGAATGCATATGGCGGCGGTAATCAGTAAGAATGGTGAACATCTCTTCCAGAAGCTCGGTATGATCATGTTATACCACTCCTCTTTGCAATACTCGGTAGTCATATCTTTGTTTATGATAACACAGCGGCCGGAAGTTGCAGTGACCGAAACGAGCGCCAGGACCCCCCGTTTTAAAGCAAAATCGGCATATCCATGAACCATGATGCCGTTCAGGTTTGTCAAAGTGCGTACCTACCTTTGAGTGGGGAAATCACATGCGCTGGTTGGAAGAGCAATCTATAACCGTGTAGAATTTGTTACCTCGGTAAAGGAACTCATTGTCATGCAGCCGAAAGCATTGCATGTCGCCATACCGGCTGACCATGTATTCTGCCTCGTCATTGACGCCGACGGTGCGCGAAACATCGGAGAGTGACCGTATGACATCTGAGGATAAGTACGTGCACCAGTGGGAGTACCAAGGACGGCTAATCACGTTCTCGTGGATGGGGAAGGCGGCCGTTGTGCCAAGTCGAGCCTACGCTTTCGCATTCACCTCGGAAGGCCGGATGTTGCTCGTCGGCGGTGGATCCGACGCGCCCAGTTACTGGCTGCCCGGAGGTGGGATTGAGGCAGGGGAGACCCCCGAAGCCGCCTTAGCGCGTGAGCTGCGTGAGGAAGCGGCCGCAACCGTGCGCAGTATGAAATACATCGGCGCGCAAAAAATGGCGGAGTTGGGGACTTGTGAGTATCATGCCTTCTATTGGTGCCGGATAACGTTGGCGGAGGAGTTCGTACCGCAGTTTGAGGTTGGTGAGAGGCGGCTGGTTGCTCCTGAGGATTTCCTGGATGCGTTGTTTTGGGGACGCACAGATCCAAAAGCCGCAATGCTGCTGGAAAAGGCGCTTGAAATCGACCGGCTGAGCGAACGCTGAGTTCCCAGTGACGCAGTTGTTCTCGCAACCAGCCCGTGTTCAGGAGTTGATGGGGCATTGGCTACCGGGTTCTTCGATCTCCAGGCAAGTCGAGCAGAAGCATATGAACGGATTGTGGTAGTCGGTGACATACATGGTTGTTCGGCCGGGTTTCTACGTGTTCTGCGTTTGGCCGAATTGTTGGATGAAAGGGGGCGGTGGCAGGCCGGCTCACACACATATCTCGTCGTTTGCGGCGACATGATCGATGAAGGTAGCGAGTCACGCGGTGTGATCTCTCTGTTACGCTCTCTACAACAACAGGCGAAGGATCGAGTGATTGTTCTGCTTGGTAACCATGAGCTTCTTTTATTGCGCACGTTACTTTCGGATTCCGATGCCGTCAACTGGGAAACAGTACACAGCTGGGCCGACGTTGACGAGGATCTCAAAGCGTTGCTGGATGACAATGCAGTGCCTATGCTGCGTACGGCGACCATGCAACAATGGTTTCAGCACTCCCTAATAACTACCGGAAGGGTGGATTACCCCAACGATTATCTTGCCGCCTGCGCGCGGATTCCGCAATCAATTGCTAAAACTGCGGCTCATCTGTTACATCGTGCTATGGCTAAGGACGGTACGCTTTCCTGGCTACTAGGACTGCCCGTCGCTGCCCAATTAGGAGACTGGGGATTCTTTCACGGTGGGCCGCCAAGCGACTTTAGCGGGGATATAGCAGCTCTCAACCGAGAGTTTACCGCGCAGCTCATGGCGCATCAATGGAACCACCCCTTATTGGATCCCTATGCCGGTAGAAGCAGTCCGACAGCTACGCGAGGTTGGAGCAACGACGGCGAAGAGAACGTCGATGCGCTGCTGCGCTCCTATGGGATTAATCAGGTGGCGTTTGGTCATTCACCCGGAGCAATTAACGGCATTTTCGGCCGACTTGCTCAACGTTGGGGGAAAGTTTTCAAAGCCGATTCCTACTTCTCTTTAGGCGTGGAAGGTTTTTTGGAAATCATCGTCGGGAAGGTATGGGCCGTCTATTCGGAGGAAGGGCGTTGCGTTTACCACAAGCTTTATCCCGACCATCCGCCGTTACGACAGGCTGAGTTGTTGTGGGATGGTGAGCGTTGCAAATAAACCAAGCGAATACAGGCCGCAGACAGATAAAGGTACGGCAGGCATTTTCTCATGGCGTGGAAAAAGATAGAGGAGAACGTACCGGATTACATAAGTGGTTGTTCAGAAAAGGAGTGCGGTTGCTCGCAATACAGTTGGACTTGAAAAGGGAGGTTATACCCATGGCTGTTCCGGTACCTGCCCCGCGTATTGCACGATTTGAACGTTTGGCTTTCGGTTTGTTTCTCCACTTCGGGCTATATTCTCAGCTGGGCAAAGGCGAATGGATCAAGTATAGGGCGGCAATGACGCCGGAGGAATATGAACCGCTCAAGGATACTTTCACGGCGGCGGATTTTGATACCCGCGAGATTGCGCGCTTGGCCAAAGCAGCAGGCATGAAGTATATTACCCTCACTACTCGTCACCACGATGGATTTTCCTTGTACGATACCTGCGGCCTTAACGATTACGACGCGCCGCACTCGGCGGCTAAGCGCGATTTAGTGGCGGAATTTGTTGAGGGCTGTCGCAGTGAAGGCATCGTGCCGTTCTTCTATCACACAACGTTGGATTGGCGTTGGAATACGCGCGCATGTGACGAAGCCACCTTCAACGAGTATCTCGATTATTTGCATGAATCAGTACGGATCCTGTGTCAAAATTACGGTCCCATCGGCGGTTTCTGGTTCGATGGAAACTGGTCTCGGCCGCAGGCCGACTGGAAGGAAGATCTTCTGTACGGCATCATTCGCCGGTACCAACCCGAAGCGATGATTATCAATAACACGGGTTTGAGCGCAAGAGGCGCGCTCGGTCATCCGGAGATCGACAGCACGACGTTCGAACAAGCGCTACCCGGGCCTGTGAACAGGGAAGGTTGGCCGAAGTATGTAGCCGGTGAAATGTGCCAAACGTTAAATCGTCACTGGGGTATAGCTCTAGACGATCTGCACTACAAATCCCCGGCGCAGGTGATCGAAGACCTGACAGGCTGTCGCAGAGTCGGAGCGAATTTCTTGCTCAACATAGGTCCGACTGCGACAGGAGCCATTCCGGAATACGAAGCAGCGCTCATCAGACTGGTAGGACGCTGGATCGCTCGGCACGGCGACGTGATCTACAATGGCAAACCTACATCTTACGTCTGTACGGGACGTGATTTTATCCTTGCCGCAAACGATAAGCTCTATTTGTTTGTGTATGATCTGTCCATACGCGGCGACGCAAATGTCACCGTAGCTGCCGGGGGCTCCGGTCCGCGCGTCATCAACGGCCTAAAGCAACCCATCAAAGAGATACGCTGGCTGGATAACGGCGAGCCGCTGACATTTACCCAGAACACCGACGCCGGGTTTGCGGCCATCAACCTTACGGGTTATCCCTACGGGACCGACTGGGTGGTAAGGGTTGCCGAAATTAGTATTTAAATAAAATCTCAGCCGGGCAGTAAGGCGTAAGACGATGATTCCATGAGTCCGAAAAGCGGCAATAGCGGAATCGCGGTTGAACCAGTAGGGAGGCGTCAAGTGTTGCGCAAATTTGCTTTTACATGGACGATCCTAGCGCTAATAGGCGTGTTTTGGGCGCTGCCGAGCAGCGCGGCCAACCTCGCGGTTGGGGGCGATTTTGAAAGTATGGTGCAACTGGCCGATTGGGTACCTGCCGGCGCAGTCGGCCCTTGGGGTAGCGTGCTATCCATTACCGACCAAGCCTATGAGGGGAAAGCGGCTCTAGTGATCAGTGATCCCAGCGATACTCAAGCATATGGTTTGCGTACTCCCAACATTCCGGTGACGGTGGGGCATGACTATCGGGCACGGGCTAAGGTGACCAACGGCGGAGGCCTGTACCTGGAGTTTTGGGATGCTCATGGTACTCGGATAGCGAATAAATCGACCAAGGCGCCGGCTGGTAATCAATGGACCAGTCTGGAAGTGGTGTTGACCGCGCCGGTCAATGCGGTTAGTGCTACCGTGCTGGTTTACTCATACATCGGGAGCGTAGGCCAGGCTAAGTTCGACAATGTGGACTTGCGCGATTTGACTACCGATGCAGAGGCCTACGAAGATTTCGACGGCGAAATGAGCGCCGACGATATGCAGCTGGATTACCGACCGGCCGAGGGCGCTCTGGTAACGACGAATCCGGCTTCCTTCGTATGGGTTCCCGTAAGCGGCGCCGTCACCTACGAGGTGCAAGTATCTACGACCCGCGATTTTGTGGCGGAGACAACCGTTTCCTACCAAGATATCGATATCAGTATCTATACTCCCTCAACGGTGATGGATACGGAGCCCACGTATTACTGGCGCGTTCGGGGCATTACGCGGGCGGGTTTGGCGTTACCTTGGAGCGACGTACGCTCATTTAGATACGATCGCAATGCGGCGCAAATGCCATTACCCGATCTGGAGGAAGTGAGGGCCTGT
>FZPS01000214.1_pt40 | contig 15063 bp, 17 predicted proteins | sample 1817821 | NCBI WGS metagenome assembly FZPS01 (sample SAMEA104158645, study PRJEB21678) | metagenome | place: Germany | collected 2015-04-21 | reverse complement strand
CCGTATGACTATGTCAGGGACTCGGCGCGGCGCACGGTCAGGTGGCTTCACCGCTGCAAACGTGAGATTGAACGGCTTAACTCGCTTGAGGAAACTGTTAATCCGAGGCAAATGCTGTTTGGGATAAATCAGGGGGGCATATACGAGGATATCCGCGTTGAGAATATGAAAGAAATCGCCGAAATTGATTTGGACGGGTTTGCAATCGGCGGTTTGTCGGTAGGGGAGACAGAGCAGGAGATGTACCGGATAATCGAAGCTGTCCAGCCGCACATGCCGAAAGACAAACCGAGGTACCTGATGGGTGTCGGCACCCCGGTCAACATCATTGAGGCGGTTGCGCGCGGGATAGATTTGTTCGACTGCGTGCTGCCCGCAAGAAACGCAAGGCACGGTCATATCTTCACATGGCAGGGCCGCAGGAACATCTTAAATCAAAAATACGAATGGGACAGCTCCCCGCTTGACGAGGAATGCGGCTGCCCCACCTGCCAATCCTTTTCACGCGCGTATATCCGGCATCTGTTCAAAAGCGGAGAGATGCTGGCGATGCGCCTTTGCGTAATCCACAACCTGTTTTTTTACAACACCCTGCTTGAACGGATACGCGAAAGCCTCGACAGCGGCGGCTTTGCGGCATTCCACAAAAAGTTTACAGATATTCTGGACAACAGGATTTAAAACGCTTGCTAAAATAAGGAAAAGCCTATATAATATAAAGGATTTTTCAGGGAGGTGCTTTTATTGGTTTTGTTGAAATCTTTGCTTGCGGCGACCACCGCCGCAAATCCGCAGCAGCAGGGGAGTACGGCCGCGCTGCTTTTACAGCCTGTTTTCTTTTTGCTTTTAATCCCGCTTATGTATTTTCTGATGATTCGCCCGCAGAAGAAAAAGCAGAAAGAAGAGCAGAAAATGCGTGAAAGCCTGCGGGTCGGGGACGAGGTTACCACCATCGGCGGCGTAACCGGCATAGTTATCAGCGTCAAGGACGATTCGTTTGTAATCGAAACCGGCGCGGCGCGCACCAAGTTGACATTTAAAAAGTGGGCGCTTCAGACCATTCACACAGTCCACGATGATGACGACTTAGATGACGATTTCGACGACGACGATGATGATGATATTTAATCAGGGCTAAAATTACCGTTCTTCTGGCCTTAGGAGTACTATTCTGACCTTTTTTGGAATATGCTGTACTGTCAAGGCTTTGCCGGCTGTCCGGCAGTTTACGGGAGGGACGGGTTTTGAAGACAGGTAGGGGAGAATCGGCTTTGTCAAAATGGCTGCGGCCGGTTTTAATCGGGGCGACGGCAGGGGTACTCTGTTGCATTGGGGTGCTGCTTTTGTTTGCGCTGCTGATGGCGGTGCGCGACATCCCGCAGCCCGCTGTTACGCCCATGGCGGTTATCGCGGCTGCGGTGGGCTCCTTTTTCGGGGGCTTTGTCAGCGCGCGCGCGGCGGGCAGTCGCGGCCTTGTTTTCGGCGCGGCGACCGGCGCGCTCATTTTCCTGCTTATCGTGATTGCCGGTTTTTCGTTTTTACATGACATACGCGGATGGTATGCGCTTATAAAGCTGCTGGTGGTGGTGATAAGCTCCACTCTCGGCGGCATTTACGGGGTGAATTTCCGCCGCAGAAAGTAGGCGGCAATGCCGGCCGGCAGGAAAACCGGGGTGCGCTGTTTTGTCGAAAAAGGTTGAAAAACAGACGGCGGTGTGTTAGAATAACAAAAACGGTTTTATTGAATACCGGTGAAGTCAATTGGGGGAAATACAATGAAACATATAAAGACAATCAACAAGCAGAATCTTAAGAAAACCGCGGCAAAAGGCGGCTGCGGAGAGTGTCAGGCTTCCTGCCAGTCAGCCTGCAAGACTTCCTGTACCGTAGCCAATCAGAAATGCGAAAGGTAATATAAGCGGAATTTGCCGCACGGCGAATAATACTGCTTTTTAATTTTTACGGCTGGCGGGGCGGATGACCATCCGCCCTGTTTGTTTAAGTTAAGGAATTAAAACAAGACAGGGGAAAAGAAGCCGAGATGATACATCGGTACCAAAACAACGGATACAACATAGTGCTTGACGTCAACAGCGGCGCCGTCCATCTGGTGGACAGTCTTGTTTACGAAATGCTCGGCATGCTGGGCGAGCAGGCGGGAAGCCTCGGTGAAACCTGCCCCGCAGGTATTGCCACCGAGTTACCGGAAAAATACGGCGCGCAGGCGGTTGACGAAGGGTACAGCGAGATTTACCGGCTGTACTGCGCCGGTCTGCTTTATAGCAGCGACGATTACGAGGGGATTGCCGAAAAAACGGTTATCTCGCCTTTTAAGGCAATCTGCCTGCATGTATCACACGACTGCAATCTTAGGTGCGGGTACTGCTTTGCCGGACAGGGCGGGTACGGTAGCGAGAAGAAGCTGATGAGCGAGGAAGTGGCGCTCGCGGCGGTCGATTTTCTTATCGAAAACTCCGGCAGCCGGCGCAATCTTGAGATAGATTTTTTCGGCGGGGAGCCGCTTTTGAACTTCGAGGTAATCAAAAAAACCGTGGAATACGGGCGCGGCCTTGAAAAAAAGCGCAATAAGGTTTTCCGCTTTACCACGACTACCAACGGGGTACTGTTAAACGACGAGATTGCGGATTTTTTGAACAGTGAAATGCACAACGTGGTGCTGTCGCTGGACGGGCGCAGAGAGGTCAACGACAGAATGCGTCCGGATTTGGGCGGCGGCGGAAGCTATGACAGGATAGTCCCAAAATACCAGCATTTTGCCCGGATACGCGGGGACAGGGATTATTATGTAAGGGGCACTTACACAAAAAACAACCTTGATTTTGCCGAGGATGTGCTGCATTTATATCAGCTTGGATTTGACCAGATTTCGGTCGAGCCGGTAATCAGCGACCCCGGCCTTCCTTTTTCGATTACAGAGGAGGACTTGCCGAGGATTTTTGACGAGTACGACAGGCTGGCAAGAACTGTAATTGAACTCAGAAAGCAGGGTAAAGGATTTAACTTCTTTCATTTCATGATTGATTTGGAGCAGGGGCCGTGCGTGATTAAAAGGCTCCGCGGTTGCGGCTGCGGCAACGAGTACGCGGCGGTAGACCCCGACGGCAACCTTTACCCCTGCCATCAGTTTGTGGGCAGGGAGGAATGGAAGATGGGGAATGTGCTCACAGGCGGGTATGACGGGGGCATAAAACAGCGGTTTGCGAAATCCACCGTTTACGATAAAGCCGAATGCCGCAAATGCTGGGCGAAATTCTACTGCTCCGGCGGCTGCAACGCCAACAACTTCCAGTATGAGGGGGATATACTAAAACCCCATTCACTGTCGTGCAGCATTGAGAAAAAGCGGCTTGAATGCGCGATAATGATTAAGGCGGCTTTGTCTTAGCGGGTTAAGCCGTTCTAATCCGCGGCGCTTTCGCATATTTTGATAGCACAGGGAGGGTCTGCCCTGTTCTACCCTCATGCGGAGGTGCTGTATGGGCAAAAAAGGGACAAACCACCGCCGTTTTTCATCGGCCGCCAAAACAGCGGCGTCGTGGGCGGCGTTTTTGGCTGAAAACCGCTTTCTTATATTGTTTTCGTTTGTGTTTTTGGCCGGCGCCGCGTTGGGAGTGGTGGTATACGCGTTCTCCGGTCAGGCTGTCGCGGAGGAACTTGGCATCATATTGAGCGTCAAGGCGGCTGTCCGCGGGTTTAAAGGCTGCGTGTCGGCGCTGTTTTCTTCGTGTTTTCCCTCGTTTTTACTGCTTGCTCTGCTGTTTTTGTGCGGATTGTCGGCATGCGGCGCGCCGCTTGCGGCAGCGGTGCCGCTGTTTTTCGGGATGGGACTCGGCCTTACCGAGGGGTATTACGGCTCGCTGGGGATAAAGGGTTTTTTGATTTTAGCCCTGCTTGTGGTCCCGCATTATCTGATTGCGGCCGCCGCGCTGCTGTTCGGGGCGATAGAATCGCTGCGGCTGTCGGTATTAATCAGCCGCCAGCTTCTGCCCGGCGGGATGATGGGCGGTTTATGGCAGGATTTTAAAATATACTGTTTGAGGTTTTTGGCTTACACCGCCGTTGCGTTCGCGTCAGGGGTTGCCGACGTCTGCCTGCGCCTGCTGCTCGGCCCGATTTTGTTGAAATAATGCTACATATTGTCCGCATTATATGCTAATATATTCGTATACAAAGGATGTTGAGTTCAAGGAGTGTAAAATATGGCAGGTTTTTTCGGCTTGTTTGATTACAGCAAACCCGGCCCCGGAGTTTCCAAAAACGCGCCCAAAAAGAAGCCGTTCATAGTGTTTTTCGAGATACTCGGCAGGAAGTTCTGGAAGCTGATAATCGCAAATTTCTTATTTGTGCTGTTCGCGCTGCCGGTCGTAACGATAGGACTCGCGTTTTCAGGGCTGAGTTATATTACAAGGAATTTCGCGAGGGAAAAGCACGCTTTCATCGCAAGCGATTTTGTGGATACTGTCAAGAAAAACTGGAAACAGGGGCTGGTTGTCGGTATAATCAACCTTCTGGTGCAGGCGATACTGCTTTCTGACATATATTTCTTTTACTCAAGCACCGGCACATTCGCGACTATATCGCTGGCTTTGATATTGGCGGTCTGGCTTATATTCTCGTTTATGAAGTATTATATCTACTTTCAGCTCATCACCTTCAAGCTGAATATAAAGCAGATATATAAAAACAGCCTGATTTTTGCGTTTGCGGGGCTTGGCCGGAACATCTTTCTGTTTATAATCTTCGGGCTTTTTTATGCGCTGGGGATACTGCTGTTTTTCCTGAACCCGGCGGTCGGGATTATAGTCAACCTGATTGCGTTTATCACGATTTTCCCGGCGTTCAGGCTGCTATTAATCCAGTTTACGGTATTTCCGCTGATTAAGAAACTGATGATTGACCCGTATTACCAGGAGCACCCTGACGATGACAGGGAGGCGCTGTATGCCTTGAACATCGTGGAGGAGGACGAGCACGACGAGGAACGCGTGTTTGAGGATGCCATCCCAGATGACGATCAGGACGACGGAGAGCCCGCCACTTTCCCGCGCCAGTATTCGCAGGAGGAGATGAAGAGGTTAAGAAGACTCCACCGCGAGGGTTACCATGATGACGATGACGACGATACCATATAAAAAAGCCGGCTGAGCCCCAGCCGGCTTAAGATTTTGCATGTATCCTCTGCGCGTGCCGCTAAATCCTCGCGACCCCGCTTCTGCGGGCGGCGTCGGCCACCGCTTTTGCGACCGCTTTGCCCACCCTTTGGTCAACGGCTTTCGGGATGATGTATGACGGGCTTAACTCCTCGTCAGAAACAAATGACGCGATTGCGTGGGAGGCCGCCATCCGCATTTCCTCGTTGATATCGCTTGCGCGCACGTCAAGCGCGCCTCTGAAAATGCCCGGAAAAGCCAGAACGTTGTTGATTTGGTTCGGGTAGTCGGAGCGCCCGGTGCCGACTACTGCGGCGCCGGCTTCCAGTGCCTTGTCGGGATAGATTTCGGGCACTGGGTTTGACATTGCGAACACAATCGGGTTTTCTGCCATGCTTTTGACCATTTCGGGCGTTACAATGCCGGGCGCCGATACCCCGATAAAAACGTCGGCGCCGCGCATGGCGTCTTCCAGCTTGCCGGTCATTCTGCCGCGGTTGGTTACTCGGCTTATTTCGGCCTTTGGGCCCGAAAGGTTTGGCGCGCCTTCGCAGATGATTCCGGCGCGGTCGCAGAGCATGATGTCGTTTACCCCCATTTTGATGAGGTGGTAGGCGATTGCAATTCCCGCGGACCCCGCGCCGCTGATGACGCAGCGGATTTCATTTATTTTTTTGCCGGCGATTTTCAGCGCGTTCAGGAGCGCTGCGCCCGTAACCACCGCGGTGCCGTGCTGGTCGTCGTGAAAAACCGGAATATCGCACAACTCCTTTAGTTTTCGCTCAATCTCAAAACAGCGGGGAGCCGCAATATCTTCAAGGTTGATACCGCCGAAACTGCCGGATATCAGGTACACGGTGCGGACAAACTCGTCAACGTCTTTGGTGCGCACGCAGAGGGGAAAGGCATCCACCCCTCCGAATTCCTTGAAAAGGCAGCACTTTCCCTCCATCACCGGCATGCCGGCTTCGGGGCCGATATCCCCAAGTCCAAGCACCGCGGAGCCGTCGGTTATCACCGCGACCATGTTCCAGCGCCTTGTCAGCTCAAAGGATTTGCTGTAATCCTGCTGGATTACAAGGCAGGGCTCGGCAACACCGGGAGTGTAGGCGATTGAAAGTTGTTCGGCGTTTGTGATTTCTGCGCGGGACACCACTTCGATTTTGCCTTTCCACTGGTAATGCTCTTTTAGAGCAATCTGTTTTACGTCCATAACCATTCTCCCCACAACAAACTTTAAATATATGACTCAATCAGTATATCACAACCTTAGGCGGTTGTCATCAGGTTTGATAAAACCGGCGCAAAAACCAGCCAGTTTTTCCTGTTTTTTACGCGTTTTATTTTATTGGTTGTTTTTTAAAAATACTAATGATATAATAAAAAATCAAAGAAAGGGGGATTATGGTGGCTGAACAAGGCAGTTTTCGCAGGGCGATAAACGGTTTTAACAAAACAGACGTACTGGAATACATAGACGCGCTGCAGTCCCGTTATTCCGCTGAGATTGAGGAGTATAAAAAACAGGTTGATGAACTGAAGGAACAGCTGAACGCCCAACAGAGCGAGTATGAAGGGCTGAAAAATGAAGTAGACCGGTACAAAGCGGAAATCGAGCGCATGTCCAGGGATAGCGAGCAGCAAAAACAGGCTGCCGACGCGCAGCATTCCGCCGATTTAGAACAGCTTACGCAGGAAATCGAAGCCCTGCGGCAAGAAAAAAGCCGGCATTTGTTGAAAATAGCGGATTTGGAGTCCGGCCGAGTGTCCCGGGAGGAGTTAAGCCGCAAGGCGGAACAGCTCAGCGAAAGGAATGAGCAGCTGTTATCCCTGCTCAGGCAGGAAAAGGCCCGCAGCGAAGGGCTTGAAAAAAGGGTCGCGGAATTAGAGGCTAAAAACAAAAAGTACGACGGCCTTGTCGGGGACGCGGGAGCCTTTATCCTTGAGATGTATTCAATGGGCCAGAGATTTCTGGAGATTGCATATAAACGCAGCGACAACTACCTTGAAAGTCTGGAGCAAACCTTGAAAACCCTGACTTTACAGCTTGCGCAGGCAAAGGAAAAAGTAAAGAACGCGCGTCAGGAACTGCTTGATTACGGAGCGGTGGCGGGACTGAGACTTGACGAGCTTATGCAGTCCTTCGAGGCGTCTGCCGGGAAAAACCCCGATGTTCCGGCCGCTGCCGGGGAAGACAAGCAGCCGCTGACAGCCGGTTAAGGGGCGATTGTTACGGGAACCGTTCATCTTAACACAGATAATCTTCGGCAGTATCTGCCTTCGCTGAATGCCGGGGACCGCATTCTGCTTTCCGGCACGGTCTACACATCCCGCGACGCCGCGCACAAGCGGATTTTTGAACTGCTCGAAAAAGGCGCCGAGCTTCCGTACAGCCTTATGGACGCGGTGATATACTATACCGGCGCTACCCCTGCCCCGAAAGGGCTGCCGATAGGCTCGTGCGGCCCGACTACGTCAAGCCGGATGGATTTGTATGCCCCCCGCCTTTACGGCCTTGGGGTGGCCGCCACCATCGGAAAGGGGAACCGCTCTGCCGAAGTCGAGGAGGCGATAAAACGGAACCGCGCCGTCTATTTCTGCGCCGTCGGCGGCGCCGGTGCGCTGGCCGCGCAATCGGTGCTGTCCAGCGAGGTTGTGGCGTTTGAGGATTTAGGCTGTGAAGCGGTGCATAAGCTCAGGTTAGACAGGTTTCCCTTGATTGTCGGGATTGACAGCCGCGGCAGGAACCTGTTCAAGCTGCGGGGATAAATCATTTTTACGGATAATGCAGGCGTATCGGTGCATATCCTATACTAATCAAAAAACAAGAAGGAGTGCGGTCAATGGCTGAACTGAAATTCGAGGTGGTCAAACATCTGGGGGTGCTGTCCCAGTCGCCTTCCGGGTGGAGCAAGGAATTAAATCTGGTGAGCTGGAATGGGCGGGAGCCGAAGTATGATATAAGAGACTGGGCTCCGGACCACAATAAAATGGGTAAAGGGATTACGCTGACGGCAGACGAGATTATTCTGCTGCGCGATTTGCTTAACGAGATGGATTTATAAAATATGATTGCGGCAAAAAAACTCCCGCTGGGGTTTAATCAGCGGGAGTTTGTCTTTGCTATATCAAAGCCGCAAGGTAGGCCGCGAAGCTGAATTGAATTTCGGACAGTTTATGTAGTCCGGTCATCAGCTTCGCTACCCAAACCGAAACTGATTTGAAGCGCATGATTGACGCGCTGCATGGAGTAGTCGTCCAGCCGCCCCATCCGCTCTTTAAGGCGGCGCTTGTCGATTGTGCGTATCTGTTCCAGCAAGACAACCGAATCCCGCGCAAGGCCGCTGCCCTCGGTGTTCAGCCTTATATGAGTGGGCAGCCTTGCCTTGTCTTTCTGGCTGGTGATTGCGGCCGCTATCACGGTGGGGCTGTAACGGTTTCCGATATCGTTTTGTACTATAAGTACCGGCCTGACTCCTCCCTGTTCCGAGCCTACCACCGGGCTTAAGTCGGCGTAATAGATATCTCCTCTGCGGACACTCACTTTTTTCACTCCCGTTTTCAGCGTTTGGTGATTGCTACCGATTATATTTTTGCCGGAATATTAAGGTTTAAACGGATTTATTCAAAAATGGGTAAATCTTCCTTAAATCGGAGGTACAAGCCTCTACACTCCATATTATGTTTAATAAGCGTTTTTGCCATAACGGCGCGATAAAGTATTTTAATTGTCAAAATATTGAAAAATGTGCAGTTTTCAAAACCTTGATTTTAGACGTGGTTGGTTGTATGATAAACAGGCGGGCACCGATTTTTGGATATGAAAGGAATACTGGCTGAATGGTTAAATCTATTGAGAATGACACCATAAGAATATCGGTTGACAGCCTCGGCGCGGAACTGCATTCCATAACAGGCGCGGACGGATTAGATTACCTGTGGCGCGGAGACCCCGAATACTGGGCGGGCAGGGCGCCTGTACTGTTCCCGATAGTCGGGGCGTTGAGAAACGGGCGCGCGGTATCGGCAGAGGGGGAGATAACCCTTCCTCGCCACGGGTTTGCAAGAACGCTTGAATGGGAACTTGAAGCCGCGGGGCAGGACAGGCTGTCCTACCTGCTCAAGCCAAGCCCCAAAACAAAAGCCGCCTACCCGTATGATTTCATTCTGCGGGTAAGCTACATTATTGGGGACAGTTCGGTAACAACGGCCTTCACGGTACAAAACGCCGGCGAAAAGGCGATGCCGTTTTGTATAGGCGGCCACCCGGCTTTCAATATCCCGCTGGTCGAGGGGGAGAGGTTTGAGGATTATATCGTAAGATTTGAAAAACCTGAAACCGCCGCCTGCCCTTATGTGGATTTGGAGAAAGGGATAATTCTCAGCGAGCGGCGTCCGATACTGGACAACAGCGACAGTATCCGGCTCAGCCACAGCCTTTTTAAACACGACGCGCTGGTGTTTGACAACCTTAAATCGCGCAGTGTCCGGCTGTATTCCGAAAAAAGCGGCAGGGGCGTGCGGATGGATTTTGGCGGTATGGACTATTTTGCGATATGGTCCCCGATTAAAGCCAGCCCGTTTGTCTGCCTTGAACCGTGGACAGGCACTGCCACCCTTGAAAGCGAGAGCGATGTTTTTGAGAAAAAGCAGGGAATGCGCCTGCTGACCCCCAGGGAGGAGGCGTCAATATCATTTACGGTAAAGATATTCTGACGGCCGTGCCCAAGTTTAAGGTTGTAGTTTTCGACCTCGACGGGACGCTGGTAAACACTCTGGATGACATAGCCGAGGCGGCAAACTTTGCGCTGGTCGAAAACGAGCTTCAGCCAAGACCGGCGGGCGATTATTCGAAACTGGTCGGAAACGGGATATACAAGCTTGCCGAGCGCGCGACCAGAAGCACAAAACAGCCGGTGATAAATAAGTTTGTCAAGGATTTTTTGTGGTATTACGACCGCAACTGCATAAGGAGCTCAAAGCCCTACCGCGGGATACCGGAGATGTTGGAAAAACTGCACGCGGCCGGCGTAAGGATGTTTGTTGTAACCAACAAGCCGGACGAACAGGCGCAGAAGATAATCCGGATTTTTTTCGGCACAAAGATGTTTGAAGGAATTTACGGGAACAAAGAGGGCAGAAAAACCAAGCCCGACCCGGATTTGGTACTATGGCTTTTGCGCCGGGCGGGCATCAGCCCCGCAGAATCCCTGTTCATCGGAGACTCCAGCGTAGACATATTCACCGCAATCAATGCCGGCATGAAAAGCGCCGGGGTTGCGTGGGGCTTTCGGAGCGCGGATGAACTGCGCATGGCAGGCGCGGATTATATTTTTGACAAGCCGGATGAAATCGTCAGCGCTTTGCTGGGTTAAAAAATGCCGGCAGGACAGCCCGTAAAAAGGGCGCCTGCCGGCATTTTGTGTATATAAATGGGGTTTGCGGCTTATTTTAATCTTCGAGCAGTTCGCCGTCGGTGGAAATCACCTGCACCTGCCACGGAATCAGCTTTCCGCAGTTTTTAAGGGCCTCGCGGACGGCGTACTCAATCCCGCCGCAGCACGGCACCTCCATCCGCGCCACGGTAACGCTTTTGATGTTGTTGTTTTTCAGTATCGCGGTCAGCTTTTCGGCGTAATCGCCGCTGTCCAGCTTGGGGCAGCCTATCAGGGCAATGCGGTTTTTGATAAAGCGGTTGTGAAAGTCTGCAAAGGCATAGGCTGTGCAGTCGGCCGCGACCAGCAGGTTCGCGTTCTCAAAATAGGGCGCGTTGACAGGCACCAGCTTTATCTGCACCGGCCACTGCCTGAGCTGGCTTTGCGCCGCGGCCGGCGTCGCCGGCGCAGTCTCCTGCCGGTTGATTGAGATTGAGCGGGAGCCGGGGCACCCGCCGAAAAAGGGGTGCTCGGCGCTGTTTTCGGCCTCAGTCTGCTTTGTAACCGCTTCCTCGTCAAACGGCAGAGCTTCCCTGATTTCAAACGAGATGGCTCCTGTGGGACATACGGGCAGGCAGTTGCCAAGCCCGTCGCAGTAGTCGTCCCGAACCAGCTTTGCCTTTCCGCCTACGATTTCGATAGCTCCTTCATGACACGCGGTTACACACAGCCCGCAGCCGTCGCACTTGTCGGCATCTATTTTTATTATCTGGCGTACCATAGTTATTCCTCCTGTTTTCTATCCTCATCAGCATGATAATATAATAATCCGCCTATATCTGTTGCAATTGCAACAGATATAGTTTTATGGTAAAATTATTTTAGCTTTTATTGGGGAGGTCGGCGGTTTTGGTTGTTGGCGAGATACTGGCAAACAACCCGCTGTTCGACGGGGTTGAAAAAGAGGATATCGGCAAAATACTCAACTGTCTGGGGAGCGCCAAGCGGAGTTACAAAAAAGGGGATTTTATTTTTCTGGCGGGGCAGTCCGCCCCTGAGGTAAGCATATTGATTAGCGGCAGGGCGCAGGTTGTGAAGGAAAGCATTTTCGGGGACGCGATGCTTATCGGCCGTCTCGGTCCCGGAGATATTTTTGCCGAAACCTACGCCTGCATGGGCGCGGATACCATACCAATTTCGGTGATAGCCTTTACAAACTGTGAAGTGCTGATGATGGATTTGAAGCGGGTGGTGCAGACCTGCAGCAATTCCTGTGTTTTTCATCAGAGGATGATATTCAACCTGATGAAAGTACTGGCCAGCAACAGCGCGGCTTTAAACAAGAAAATGTCCTATCTGACATATAAGACAATACGCGGCCGGCTTGCGGCCTATTTCTTCGACTGCGCCGAGCAGGCGATGACCCAAAACGGCTGCCCGCGGGATTTGCCGAAAACCATTGAGTTTGAACTCCCGTTCAGCCGCACCGAGCTTGCGGATTACCTGTGCGTGGACCGCAGCGCGATGAGCCGCGAGCTTTCAAACATGAGAAAGGAAGGTATATTGGATTTTTCTGGCAGGAAAGTCATCCTGCATGAGAAATTCAGGAATTTGTTTTGACAGGCCGCCGGCAATAGTAGGCTTATGAGTTTTTTGCGCTGCGGAATATGAATGTATTAGCGGTATTGCATTCGACAAATTAAAAATGATATAATACCGTTGTTGTGCCGGAGCATGTCTTTTTGGCGCAATCTTCAAATTGGAGTTGAAAGGCGGTTTTGGCCAGATGATGGATATGTCGGCAATTGCGGAAAAGTATAACCAGTGGGTTGAGAATGCGAAAGAAGATCCGGATTTGATATCAGAATTGGAAAGCATTCGGGACAGCCGGGCCGAAATCTACGAGAGATTTTATCGCGAGCTGGAATTCGGCACCGGCGGGCTGCGCGGCATTATCGGCGCGGGCGAGAACCGCATGAACATCTATACCGCGCGGAGAGCCACCCAGGGGCTTGCCGATTATCTAAAAGACCGCTATGACAGCGCGGCGGTCGCGATATCCTACGATTCTCGGATAAAATCCGATTTGTTTGCGGCGGAAGCGGCGAGGGTTTTGGCCGCAAACGGGATTAAAGCGCATATATTCACCGAAATCAACCCGACGCCGGTGCTCTCCTTCGCTGTCAGAAGACTTGATTGTCAGGCCGGGATAATGATTACCGCAAGCCACAACCCGTCCGAATACAACGGCTACAAGTGCTACGGGCCGGACGGCTGCCAGATGACCGATAACGACGCCTCCGAGGTAACCGGATATATCAGGAAGGTGGACATATTCGGCGGCGTCAAGGTCATGGATTATGATGCCGCGGTAAAATCCGGCCTTATTCTTAAGATTTCGGACAGCCTTGTCTATGAGTTTTTATTAAATGTGGGGAAACAGCAGGTAAACCCCGGTATACTCAAAGAAGCCCCGATTAAGGTTGTCTACACCCCTTTGAACGGGACAGGGAACAAGCCGGTGCGCGAAATCCTGCGGCGGATTGGGGTAGAGGAGGTGGCTGTGGTACCGGAGCAGGAGCTGCCCGACGGGAATTTCCCGACCGCGCCCTACCCGAACCCCGAAACCCGCGAGGCTTTTGAGTGCGCGATGAGACTGGCAAAAGAAAAAAAGCCGGACATCCTGCTTGCGACCGACCCCGACTGCGACCGTCTGGGGGTGGCGGCCGCCGCCGTCGGCTGGGATTACCGGCTGCTGACCGGCAACGAAGTGGGCTGCCTTTTGCTTGATTATATACTGTCGTGCAGAAAAAAAGCCAACACCCTGCCAAAAAACCCGGTTGTGATAAAGACGATTGTAACCTCCGAGCTTGCAAACCGGATTGCCGAAAAATACGGCTGTGAGGTCAGGGACGTGCTGACCGGCTTTAAATACATCGGGGAGCAGATTACCCTGCTTGAAAAGCAGGGCAGGGCTTCCGACTTTGTTTTCGCGTTCGAGGAGAGTTACGGCTATCTCGCCGGCGACCATGTGCGGGATAAGGACGGTGTGGTCGCCTCAATGCTGGTGTGTGAGATGACGGCATACTATAAATCACAGGGCAAAACCCTTTTTGCCGTTTTGGACGGGCTTTACAGGGAGCACGGGTTTTACAGGCACACACTGATTAACGCGGCGTTTGAGGGCGCGCAGGGCATGGAAACCATGAAACAGATTATGGCGGGGCTGAGGGACAGCCGCCCGAAAGAAGTTGCCGGACTGAAGGTTCTGCGGTACCTTGATTATCTTGAATCAAAGGAGATTGATTTGCAAACCGGCGAGATTAAGGAGATTAACCTGCCGAAATCCGATGTGCTGTCTTTCCGGCTTGAAGGGGACGCGGGCTTTATTGTCCGCCCGTCGGGTACCGAGCCCAAGATTAAGGTATATATCACCTCGACCGGGGCGGATTTGGAAAAAGCCGGGCAGATGGCGGAATGGCTGACCGCAGAAGTTAAAAAACTGCTGAATGTATGAGCGTTCAGCGCAAGATAATACGGCGACCGATATAAAAATCGGCTCCGGCGCTGTATTTTCGAATTATGCAAACGTGCCGGCGGATTATAATATCCGCCGGTACGTTTTTGAGCCGGACAAGAGGCGCCAATACAGGCAAAACCGAATTAAGGGCAGCACCGGAGGCGCTGCCCTTAATTTGTGTTATGTGTTTTCGTAGGAATGAATACGGTCTTTTATATCCTGCGGATTGGCGTTGGCTATTTCGCTGCCGCATAATACCGCGTGGTATCCCGTGTCGTCCCCGATAAACCAAAGCGACAGAGACCTCAAATTCGGTTGGTCGCAGGCGGACGCGACACTAGCAAAGGTTTTGCAAATCTGCTCATTGTCCGGGGTTTTGGTGCCGTTTACGGTGATGAACTCAATCCCGACTGTAACAGGGCATTTGAAATCCTTGTCTTTGTTCAGAATAGCGGCGATAATCTGGCCGATTGACGTCGAAAGGTTTCCGTTGACGTTTGCGGCGCAGTTATTGTCCGCGACCGCTTTTTCCGCTGTTTTGATTGCAGAAATGCGGGTATCCTCAATCATCTTCGAGTAGGCGGCGGCGCTTGTCGCAGCTTTGGCAAGGCCGGAACAAATCATCACGCCCAGGGTGATAAACAGTATAAAAAAGACCGAAAGCCCGTCATATTTGTATTTTACGTCTTTGTACCTGAACGAGTAATACAGTATTTCCGCGCCAAGGCAGATGAGTACGAGGGGAGAGAACAGCAGCAGCTTCCACCACACCTTGCCGAAATACAGGGCGGCGGAGATTATAACACCCAGCAGGATAAAGGATATCCCCAGTGTAAAGGTGCCGACCCGTCGAACGACCGGCGCGGGTTTTACCGGCACATTTTCCGGCAGATTGCCTTGATAATTGGCGTCCATTATTCTTCTCCTCCCGTATCGGAGTGCTTTGACGCGTCGGGCGTTTTTTGACGGATGGCGCCTCCCTTAATCAGCCTAACGC
>FZPS01000016.1_pt189 | contig 15075 bp, 13 predicted proteins | sample 1817821 | NCBI WGS metagenome assembly FZPS01 (sample SAMEA104158645, study PRJEB21678) | metagenome | place: Germany | collected 2015-04-21 | reverse complement strand
TCCGAATCGCGATTGCCTGGCGCTTGTGGTTCGCGATATTCAGGCCAGTCGGCGCGCGTTCCCATTGATTGAAATTGCCAGCCGTTTTCTGGGCCGCGAAGATTTATATCTGGTCAAATTGGAATGGCCCGTTCCCGCCGAAGGCACCCCGCGCCAGACGTTCGCGCAATGTCTGGAATGCAAGCGGGTATTCCGTCAGCGGGCCAACGCGGAGGCGCATATTCTCAACGAGCATCTCGACAAGTATTTTACGACCGAAGAGGTGGAAGTTGAGCCGCCGTCCGGTTCTTTTTCTTTCGTGGGGCGCTGCCGGTTGAGCGGCACCTTGCTGGGGCCGCCGAATCATCACGGCTATAATGAGAAAATTCAGGAGGTGTGGTCGTCGCGCTTTGCTCACATGTCCAAGGCCGACTATTTGGGCCACATTGAAACCGTGCGCGACGAGGCGCTTGTGGCGCAATGGCTGGATTCGTTGCGGAAGAAAACCGTCTATCGCCTGAAAGAAGCGCCGGAGGGGGAGGAGGCCCAACCCATGACGGCGGCGGAAGCTCAAGATTGGTTCCGGGGCGGGCGGGTCAATGCCATGATTCGTGAATCGGTCCGCTGTATGATTCCGGGGCCGCAGGCGAGCAAGTATGATGACCCTGCGTTGCAGGCCGCCGTGGCCCACGCCCGCCAGCGCGAGTCGCGGTTCCCGTTCACGCTTTCTCTGGCTTTGCGCCCGGCATTCCGGCACATGCGTTTGCATTTGTTCAAGGTGAATGCCCGCGAAACCTACGTGACGGCGATTGCCCCCAAGCCGGTGGATTTGGCTACCGCGCCGGACGTGGTCAAAGAAATCATCCGCTTCCTGGAAGAGCATCCGGGCAGCACGCGGCAACAGGTTTTGGAAGGATTGCGGGCGGGTTATGACCCGGAATCCGCCGTTGCTTCCGAACTTCTCTTGCACCTCGATAACTTGATTATCAACGGCGGGGTGATTGAGTTCTTTAACGGGACATTGGCGCTTCCGCGCGGCAAGGCCGCCGCCGAGACGGAAAAGAAGGCTGAGGCGGAAGTAGTAGAAGAAACACCTGCTGAAGAATCGCCGCCGGAGCCGCCGCCCGCAACGGAGGCTTCCGCCGATGAAGAGCCGGTTGCGGAAGAGTCCGTGGCCGACGAAACGGTTGCGAATGACCCAGCGCCGGAAACAGACGCGGCCCCATCGCCCGAGGTTTCGGAAGAACCGGCACCCGAGCCGCCCCCCACAACGGAGTGACGAGACCGGCATGAAGTACGCGATTCTAGGCGATATTCACGCGAATTGGGAGGCATTGAGCGCTGTCCTGGCGGATGCGGAAGAGCAGGGAGCGACCCACTTTTGCAGCGTCGGCGATGTGGTGGGCTATAACGCGGACCCTGAGCGGTGTCTTGAAAAAGTGCAGGAGTTGTGCGGCGACGACGTGGTGCGCGGCAATCATGACCACTATTGCTCGCGGGAAGATAATCTGAATGGTTTTCATCCGCTGGCCGCGGATGTGGTGGATTGGACGCGCAAGCGGTTGGACGCGAGCCAGCGGGAGTGGCTGGGCAATTTGCGGTATTCGCGCACGGTGGCAACTTTTCTGCTGGTGCATGCCACGCTGGATAATCCGCACATGTGGGGCTATGTGTTTGACAAGCTCGAAGCGGAGGCCAACTTTGCCTACCAGATGAATTCCGTTTGCTTTTTTGGGCACACGCACGTGCCTTTGGCCTTTGAAAAGGCGGGTATCGTCCGCAGCGGGCTTTACACAAAATTGAAAATCACCGCCGGCCGCAAGTATTACATCAATGTCGGCAGCGTCGGCCAGCCCCGCGACGGCGATCCGCGCGCGGCGTACGTCATCTACGACATGGTGCAAAACGTGGTGGAATTGCGCCGGGTGTCGTATGACATCAAGGGCGCTCAGGACAAGATACTTGCCGCGGGCTTGCCGGCCCGGGCCGCTTCCCGTCTGGAGATCGGGCGTTAACCCACGCAAGCAGGAGTCGTCGAGTGAAGCGCATCGTCATGGGAATCTGGATGGCCGCCGTGTGGTTGACGGGCGGAGTGGCGAATGCGCAATTGGAAGTCTCCTGGCAACTGGTTCACAACCGCACGGTTCTCATGGAGCCGGTTTTCGCGGTGGTGCGCATCGCCAATTATTCCGGGCAGGATTTGGACCTGACGCCGCGCGGCAATGCCTGCCTGAAATTTACGGTTGAAGATCAGCCTACGTCCACCGTCGCTGAAACCGGCCGCCCGCTGGTGTCGCAAGCCGTGATGATTCCCAACGGGGATACCCGCGATGTTGAGGTTAACTTGCTGACGAGCTACCGCATGCTGAAAAGCCAGACGTACATGCTCGCGCCCTATGTCGAGTTTGCCGGGCAGCGTTTTCCCGCGCAACGGCAGGCGCTGGAAATTCAGCCCGGCTTGGAATTGCTGAAGCGAACGTATGGCATACCTTCCACGGGCGAGGCGCGCGCGGTGTCTCTGCGCACCATCATGCGCGACGGCTCCGACAAGATATTTTTCCGCATAGACAATCCCGCCAATGGCTATTGTTTCGGCGTTTACGAGCTGGGCCGTCTCATTCGCTTCCAGCCGCCGGCATTGGAGAAGGATGCCGATGACGCCTTTCATGCGCTGCATCAATGCGCGCCGGACCGCTACACGCTTTCCATTTTCACCGCGGATGGCGCTCCCGTGAAGCAGACCTACTATTCGGCTCAGGCGGGCAAAATCCGTCTGGAGGTACAGGAGAGCGGCGCCGTTGAAGTGGTGGGCGGCTTCCCATTTGTGGAGGACGAAAACAACCCCGGCATACTGGTTGCGCCGGCCCTGCCGCCCGCCCATCCGTATTCCGTGACGGTGGGTGAATTGCCCCGCAAGGCGCCCGCCCCCAAGCGCGGAAAGAAGGGCCGTTAAAATGATTACGGCGGACACGCTGGCGCTTGGGCAGATTTTATGTTTGCTCGGAGTGTTGGGGATGGTGTTCGGCATTTTTTTTGTCTGGTTCCCTAAGCGAACGCAAGCCGTTTTGCTGGCGTTTCCGCGTTCGCGGTGGCCGGGCTGGGTCTTGATGGCGATTAACGTATTTTGGGCGGCGTGGGTGCTTCACCACGCTTCGCTGGGGCGTTTTTCTGGCGTCAAACCGCTTATTCCGTATCTGGCGATTTTGGTTTTTTGGGCTGTGGTGTGGCTCTTGGATGAACTTCTTTCGCCGCGCGCCTTGGGTGGCCTGTTGTTGCTGGTGGCGAATCCGATTTTGATGGCGGTACGCTGGGCGGATTCCGCGTGGCGGTTTGTGCCGGCGGTGGTGGCGTATATCTGGGTTGTGGCCGGTTGTGCGTTCATGTTGCACCCGTGGTTGTTCCGGCGCATGGTGGAGGCGCTGGTGGTGAGCCCGCGCCGTTTTCGCGCGGCGGGGTGGGGGAAGTTCATCGCGGGTCTGGCACTGCTGGCGGCGGGTCTGTCCCATTTGCGTTGAGGCTGCGGCTGTGGCCGAACCGATTCTTTCCCATGCGCCCCGTTTTCTGGTTGTGCGGGGCGGCGCCATTGGCGATTTCATTGTCACTCTGCCCGTGTTGCAAGCTCTGCGCGCCCAGTGGCCGCATGCCGTGATTGAAATCTGGGGCTATCCGCATATTGCCCAGTTGGCGGTTGCCGGGGGGTGGGCGGATTCCGTGGTGTCGCTGGATCGCGCCGACATGGCCCGATTTTTTGTGCCCAACCCGGAGTTCAGCGAATCGCAGGTGGCGACCATTCGGTCGTTTGATTTGATTTTCAACTATTTGCACGATGCCGTCGGCCAAGTGCGCAGCAATTTCCTCTTGGCGGGCGCCAGGCAGGTCATTTCAGGCTCGCCAATCATCAAGGCGGGGCATGCGATTCCATTTTTGCTGGAGCCGTTGCAGGCGCTGGCCATTTATGAAACGGAACTGGTGCCGGAGCTGGATTTGTCCGGCGAGGCGCGGGCGGAGGCGCGTCGCCACTTGCGGCAACTGGGCCTGAAGGGGCGGCCGGTTGCGATTCATCCCGGCAGCGGGGGCGTCTCGAAAAAATGGCCCTTGGCGCACTTTGTGCAAATGATTCGTCAATGTTGGGACGCGGGCCGGGAAGTGGTGGCGATTGTGGGTGAGGCTGACCGCGAAGAAGCGGACTATTTTCGGCGCAACATGCCGGAGCTGCCGTTGCTGGCCGATATGTCGCTGGTGGAATTGGCGGCGTTGCTGACGGAATGCCAACTGTTTCTGGGCAATGATTCCGGCATCACCCATCTGGCGGCCGCCGTCGGGTTGCCGGTGGTTGCGCTGTTTGGGCCAACGGACCCCGCGGTTTGGGGGCCGCGCGGTCGCGGGCCCATGCGGATTTTATCCGCGCCGGAGGGCGAACTCGAACGTCTGGAAATGTCCAACGTCTGGCAAGCGCTGGAGGCGATTCGGCCGTAAGGCGCGCTTATGATGACAAAAAATTCCGCGCGAACGGGGAGATTACTTGCGTGCGATGGCAGAGTGCGGTACAACCTTTGGCCGACGGAAAAGGCCGCATGAAATCCAAACCCTATTACATTACCACGCCCATTTACTATGTGAACGATCGTCCGCATATTGGTCACGCCTATACCACGGTGCTGGCGGATGTGCTGGCGCGCTACCAACGATTATTCGGTCGCGACACCTGGTTCCTGACCGGGACCGACGAGCACGGCCAAAAAGTGCAGGAGGCGGCGACCAAGCTGGGCATTGAGCCTCAGGCTCATGTGGACAATACCGTGGTGCGTTTTCAGGAAGCGTGGAAACGGCTTCAAATCAGCAACGATGACTTTATCCGCACCACGGAGCCGCGCCATAAAATCATCGTGCAGGAAATTTTGCAGGACTTGTTCGATCGCGGCGAAATTTATCGCGATGAATACGACGGCTGGTATTGCGTGGGGTGCGAACGGTTTTTCGCGGAAAAGGATTTGGCGGACGGCCAGTGTCCGGAGTGCCACCGCGCCGTGCAACGGGTGCGCGAGGCCAATTACTTTTTCAAGATGAGCAAGTATCAGGATTGGCTGGTGGAATACATCCAGGCTCATCCGGAGTTTATTCAGCCTGATTTTCGTCGCAACGAAACCCTCGGCTTCCTGCGCAAGCCGTTGCAAGACCTCTGCATTTCCCGTCCCAAATCGCGGCTGGCCTGGGGCATTGAATTGCCGTTCGACAAGGACTACGTCACCTACGTCTGGTTTGACGCGCTGGTGAATTATATCAGCGCCGTGGGCTATCGCCGGGATGACAAACGATTTTCTCACTGGTGGCCGGCCATTCATTTAATCGGCAAAGATATTCTGACCACGCACACGGTTTATTGGCCCTGCATGCTCAAGGCCATGGATGTGCCCATGCCCAAGACCATTTTTGCCCACGGCTGGTGGCTCATGGGCTCCGCCAAAATGAGCAAGAGTCTGGGGAACGTGGTCAATCCCATGGATATGATGGACCGCTACGGCGTGGATTCGTTCCGCTATTTTTTGATGGCGGAAATGACCCTCGGCCAGGATGCGTCGTTCACGGAAGAGGCTTTTATCCGCCGGTATAATGCCGATTTAGCCAATGACCTCGGCAATTTGCTCAACCGGGTCATTAGCATGATTGGCAAGTATTGCGAAGGCCGTCTGCCGACGCCACCGCCTGGCATATTTGAGAAGGAAGGCCCGGCGGCCGAATTGTTCGAACAACTGAAGGCCGTCGCAACCGGCTTGCAGGCGGACTTGGAGCATTTTACGCTGAGCCAGGGCATCACCCGCGTGATTGAGGCGGTCCGGGCCACCAACCGCTTTTTGGAAACGCAACAACCCTGGGCGCAGGCCCGCGCCACGGACCGCGGGCCGCTGCACGCCACGCTTTATGCGGCGTCGGAAGCCTTGCGGATTTGCGCCGGTTTGCTTTATCCGCTCATGCCCACCAAAATGACTGAATTGCGCGCCGCGCTCGGTATGGAGAATCCAATGACTGTGAATCCTGAAGAACTGACTCAGCCCGAAGGTCTTGAACCCGGCCGCCCCGTTGCCGCACCCGGCGCGCTTTTCCCGCGCATTGAGGCGCCTTTGCCGGAGGCTCCGCCGGCTGCGGCACCGCGCCCCGCCAAGTCCGCGCCCGTTCCCGGCACGATTGGGCATCCCGAAGGGATTATCACGTATGATGATTTTTCCAAGGTGCAATTGCGCACCGCGAAAATCATGAGCGCGGAGCCGATTGAAGGCGCGGTCAAATTGCTGAAGCTCAACATCCTCATGGGCGACGAGCGCCGGCAAATTGTCGCGGGGATTGCGCTGTATTACAAACCGGATGATTTAATCGGAAAAACGGTGGTGGTGGTTGCCAATCTGGCGCCCATCAAATTGCGGGGCGTGGAAAGCCAGGGCATGCTGCTGGCGGCCAGCAAGGGCGAACGCCTGCGTTTGGTCACGGTGGATGGCGATTTGTCCAGCGGCGCGGTTGTGAAGTAACTGCCGTCGTCGGGTGACGCCGAATCAGCGGCCCAATTTTTCGCGGGCCTTTTCCAGATGGTCCATGATTTCCGGATCGTCGGGGCGCAGCTCATCCGCCTGCTGGAGCACATCGAGCGCGTCTTCGTATTCGCCCATCTGGTAGTACACCCAGCCCAACGTGTCCAGAAAGGCCGCGTTGTATGGGTCTTCCGAGAGGGCCACCTGAATGTGGCGCAAGGCTTCATCCAGGCGAATCCCCTGCAGCGCCCAGACATAGGCCAGATAGTTCCGCGCCTCGGCGTAATCCGGGGCCAGCTCAATACACTTTTCAAACATCTCAACGGAGCGCTCGCCCTGCTTGGCTTCATCCAGCGCGACGCCGAACCAAAAATAGAACCAAGGCGTCAGCGCGGTCGCTTGCAGGGGGTCCGTTTGCGCCAGCGCCAGGACTTCGTCAAATCCTTGAATGGCTTGGGCCATCTTTTTCTGATAAACATTCAGCACGGCCAGATGCGCCAGAACGGATGCGTTTTTTTGTCCGGCCTCTTGCGCCAGCGCGCGTAAAACCTTCGCGGCATTTCTTCGGTATGACTTTGTGCCGGTGATGGCGCGCTGCATGTAAAGCGGCAGGATTCCCGGTTCCATTTCCATCGCTCGTTCCAGCCAATCGGCCGCCCGTTCCGTCTGGCCCAGATGCGTGGACGCCAGGGCGATATGGTAATAGAACAGGGGGGTCATGGGCTCATTCGGGTCATCCGCCATGGCCGCGTCATACGCTTGCTGCAGAAATTCCGCCGCTTGCTTGTAGCGGTTTTGCGCGAGCCGCATCAGGCCCATGACTTCCAGTATCTGCGGATTGCCCGGGATATTTTGCAACGCTTTTCTCAGCGTGGCTTCCGCTTGTTTGGGGTTGTCATCCGCTTGCAGCGCGGCCAGTTTCAGCCAGAACGCGGGTTCGGTCGGCTCTTCCGCCGTGGCCAACTGCAACTGCTCCATCGCGCGATTGGTTCGCCCGGCCTGCAGTTGCATGTCGGCAATGTAGACATGCAGGTTGATGGGCGACTTCTGATTTTTGGTCAGGTCGGCAAGAATGTTCATGGCCTGCTCTTCGTCGTTCATGGCCAGATACACCTGCACCAGACGTTGCTTGACACTCGTGTCCCTGGGCTGGATGCGGAGCACCTTCTCGTAAGCGGCGACGGCTTCGGGCAATTGCCCGTCCTTGAAGAGCAACTCGCCGAGCAAATTGAGGGTATCCAGGTCGCCGGGGAGGTTTTCGGCGATTTGTTGCAACAGGCGAATGGCTTGCTGGCGCTCCTGCTGGAGTTGTTCTTCGTCTTTCGCCGTCTGCATGCCCGCCAGATGCATGCGCACCAGCTCCTGTTGCAAGAGGGTGGGCGGTTGCGCCTGAGTGACGGCTTTTTCGAGCGTGGACTTGACGGCGTTGGTGTCGCCGGCCCGTTTGTAGGCGGCCGCCAGACGAATCCAGGCCTCCGGGTTCTTGGGGTTCTGCTCCGTCAACTGGGTATATAAGCGGATGACCCGCTCGCCTTCCCCCGTGCTGCCGTAAAACGCGGCCAGCCATTCGATGGCTTGTTCGGATGTTGGCTGGCGAACGCGGAAATCCTCGACCGTGCGCAGGGCTTCCTCGGGCTGGCGTTGCAGCGCCAGCATGGAGGCCAGACGCAGCGCGAGCCGCTCCTGGTCAGGGTCCAGCTCATAGGCCTGACGATAGGCGTCGGCGGCGCGGTCATACTCATCGGCGAGTTCATGGTGAATGCCGATGGAGTAGAGCGCGTGGACTTTTGCCGCGCGTTCCGCCTCCGGCGGCAGCGTGTCGGGCAATAGAACAAGCCCTCCTTCCATCGGGGGAGGAGGGCTTGGCAGCGAGCGGCAGCCGCTCGCCACACCGAACAACACGATGCCGAGCGCCAGACCACCCAAGCGAGCGCCGCGCATGGCAGGAAGCTCCGGTTATTTCTTCTTGTGACGATCCGCGCGCAGACGTTTGCGCCGTTTATGTTTGGCCATCTTTACGCGGCGTTTCTTTTTGACCGAACCCATGGAATCTCCTTCTTTACAAAAACTAGGGGCAACCTTTTACGGCACTACCTTGTTCAAAGCAAGTTCAATAATGCCGGTGGCGCCGGCCGCTTTGAGCTGCGGAATGATTTCCCGCACGACGGTTTTGCTCACGACGGTTTCAATCGCCACCCAGCTCGGATCGCTCAACGTGTTGACCGTGGGCGCTTGCAGGGCCGGCAAAATTCCGCTGATGACCGCCACCGCCGATTTCTTCGCATTCATTTTCAAGAGCACCTGATTTTCGGCCTGCAAGGCTCCCTGCAACAGCAGGGCCAGTTGCTCAATCTTCGCGCGCTTTTCCGCATCCGCCCAGGTGTCCTTGTTGGCAATCAGGCGGGTGGTGGAGGTCAGGACGGTATCCAGAATCCGCAGTTGATTGGCGCGCAGGGAAGAGCCGGTTTCCGTCAGCTCGACGATGGCATCCACCAGTTCGGGCGCTTTGGCCTCGGTGGCGCCCCAGGAAAACTCAATTTCCGCGGTGACGCCATGATCGGCGAGATAGCGCCGCGTGAGGCCGACGGCTTCCGTGGCGATGCGCTTGCCTTGCAAATCCTTCACCGTCTGGATGGGCGAGTCGTTGGGGACGGCCACCACCCAGCGCACGGGATTGCTGGTGGCTTTGGAGTAGCACAATTCGGTGACTTCGACGACGTCGGCCCCATTTTCGTAAATCCAATCGTAGCCGGTGATGCCGGCATCCAGCAGGCCCAATTCCACATAGCGGGGAATTTCCTGGGGGCGCACCAAACGCGCCGCAATCTCCGGATCGTCCACGGTCGGCACATAGGAGCGGGAGCTGACCTTGAAATTCCAGCCGGCCCGGCTCATCAGCGCGAACGTGCTATCCTGCAAACTGCCCTTCGGCAGGCCTAATTTAATCGGGTTCATTCGTCCGTCACTTTCTTATTCTGTTTCGATTACAAAGGTTATTCAGCCTAACGCATAAAAGGGTGCGGAATCAATAGAAACCGACCCGCCCGCAGAAGTTTTCAGTGCACTTGGGGCTTGCCGCGGGGCATCTGATTCGTGAGGATACGGCTTGTTATGGACGAGAAAAAAGTTGGCAACCGTCAATGGGCAAGCCCAGACCATCGGGGTTTGCGTTCTGTTGCGACATGGGGTCTATCGGTTTTCGCGACGGCGCTGACTCTTTTCCTTTTGCTGGCGTTTGGGGCGAGTTTGGCGATTCCGTGGATGAAAGAACCCGGCCACTGGGGCGGGAGCTGGCTGCTCTGGGCGTGGGGCTATGTGGCTTTGGTGTTGCTCTTGGCGTTGCTGTTGAACAAGGCCAGCCGTTTTGAAGAGCGCAACGTCATCTGGGGACTGATTGCCATAAGCGCGGCGGTCAAGCTGGCGGTGGCTGTATGGGTTCCGCTGTTTCCGCTTCATGCCGATCAGGGCCTTTTTCATCTCTTTGCCCGCGAGATGGCGGATTCCCGCTTCCATCCGGATGTCATGCGGGCGTTGAGCGCTTATTATGATTATCCAACGTGGGCGGGGCGGGCGCTGCCTGTCCATTATCTGCTTCGTCTGTGGGCGGGCGCGGGCGATGTGTTATGGGCCCGCATGCTCAATGTGGCGGTGTCCACGGGCATTTTGGCGATGGTCTATGCCTTTGCGTGCCGGCTGCTGCCGGAAGGCAGGCGCAAATGGGCCGTGTTTTTGTTGATGGTTTTGCCCTTCCAGACGGTGATTGTCACGGACTACAGCCATTATTTGTTGCCCTCGCTGTATTTTTTAATGGGGTTGTGGTGTCTGTGGAAATTGGCCTTCGGGCGCGCCGGGCTGTTGCGCCAACTTGGGCTGTCGGTGGGGGCGGGCATTTGCCTGTTCCTGATGCTGTTGCAGCGGGGGGTGGCGATGATTGCGCTGGTGGTTGGGGTGTTGCTGGTCGTGTGGGCCGGAATGGACGGACGGGGGATGCGTGCGTGGCTCCGTTTGGCTTTGTTTGCTTTGGTTATTCCGTTGCTCATCGCCCAGCCGCCGGTCCGCGCCTATGATTCATGGGTGCGGCGGCACGATGCGCATCGGTTGAATTCCGGCTTGCCGGGGTTTATCGCCAGAGGCTGGTGCCCCGAAAGCGGCGGGGAATACTGCGCGCGTTACGAGCAATTGGATCAGGCTACGCCGGCGAGCGAGAAAACCGGCGCGATGTTGCGCCTCATCGGGTCACAGATTCGACATAACCCGCGCGCGGTTTGTCTGGGGTTTCCCGTGCTGAAAACCGCCAAGCTGTTTCTGGTGGGATATGCCTCCAATCTGGAGGAAAGTTTGTTGGTTCATCGCGCTGACATGCTGCCGTTTGCGCAGGGCTGGCGGCGGGCTGCCGCGCCTTTGTTTTTGGGGTTTGCGGTGTGGGGATGCCTGATGCTGGCCAGAAGGCCGGGCATTCATGGGGAATGGCTGCCCGTGGTGGTTGCGCCGCTGGTCACATGGGGGGCATGCGTATTTTTCGGTGAAACCTCGCCCCGATATTCCATTTTTTGCCAGCCCTTTTTGGCTCTGTTGGGCGCGCTGGCGATTGCGCCGTCCCCAAGCGCGCCTGCCGACGGCCAGACGGTCGCGCTGCCTTGGAAGAATGTTGTGCTACGCGCCGGATTTGTTGTCGGGGTGATAGCTATCCCGCTCGGCGGTTTGGCGGGAGCTGCCCGCCTGATGCCGTCGCAATACTTTTATGGCGATTTGGAGCAAGGCTGGACGGTTTCCGAGGGCGGGCGGGTGGAGGCGGGTTCCTTGCGCCCCTTTGAAGCCACGTTGAACATGGAAGCGGGCGTGTCATCCATCCGCGCGGAATGGCTTTGCGCCGATGCCAAGAGGCGCGCGGGAAGATTATCTTTCTATCTTCTGAATGTCTCGCCAGAAGCGCGAAGACTGGATTTGGTGGTATCGGTTGGCGGGGGAAAATCCGTGACGCTGCCGCTTTCCGCGGTTGCCCTTCCGCATTATGTTGAAGTGGAGGGGGAGGCGTCGTGCGAGGCGCTGCAATTGGAACTCAAGAGCTTGGATGCCCTGACGCAACCGGCGCGCGTATCCTTGGGTTATGCGGGCGTCCGTTTGGCGGACTGACGTTTCAGGCGTAGAACGCGCGGATGCATTCGCAAATCGTGTGGATTTGCGCGAGGTCTAATTCATAAAACATCGGCAAGCGCAACAGGGTGTTGGTGTAGCGGTCGGCGTGGGGCAGTTTGCGGCCGTCGTGTTGGGGGGCATAAAACGGGCTTTTATGCAGGGAGAGGTAATGAAATGTGGACAGGATGCCGTGTTTTTTCAGGTGGGCGATGAGATCGCTTCTCGCCTTCAGCGAATTAGCGAGGAGATAGAACATATGGGCGTTGTTGCTGGCGAAATTCGGGACGGTGGGCAGATGGAAATGCCCCAGACCGGCGAGGCCGGCCAATTCTTTCAGATAGGCCGTCCACAGCTCTTTGCGCTTGGCTTGAATGGTGTCCAAATGCTCCAACTGGGCATATAAAAAGGCGGAGATAATTTCGGAGGGCAGGAAGGATGAGCCGACATCCACCCAGCCGTATTTGTTGACTTCGCCCCGGAAAAATTCGGCGCGGTTGGTGCCTTTTTCCCAGATGATTTCCGCGCGACGGGCGAAGCGCTCGTCGTTGATGACCAGCGCGCCGCCTTCGCCGGCGATGATGTTTTTGGTTTCGTGGAAGGAGAAACAGCCGAAGTGCCCGATGCCGCCCAGCGGCCGCCCTTTGTAGGTGGCGTCAATGGCTTGAGCGGCATCTTCAATCACCAGCAGGTTGTGTTTCCGGGCAAGCTCCATGGCCCGGTCCATGTCGCACGCGACGCCGGCGTAATGGACCACCACCAAGGCTTTCGTCTTGGGGGTGATGAGGGCTTCGACGCGCTCCAAATCCAAGTTGGGGTGGTCGGCGCGACTGTCGGCAAACACGATGCGCGCGCCTTGGCGCACAAACGCCACCGCGCTGGAGACAAATGTGAAGGAGGGCACAATGACTTCATCGCCGGGGCCGACTTCGGACAACATGGCCGCCATTTCCAGGGCATCGGTGCAACTGGTGGTCAATAGAACTTTCGGGAAGCCGTAACGCTCTTCAAGGAAATGCTGGCATTTCTGGGTGAACAATCCGTTGCCGGAAATTTTGCCGGATTCCACGGCCTGGCGGATGTACTCGGTTTCCTTGCCGGTTAAAAAGGGGCGATTGAAGGGGATGGTCATCATAACTTGTTGTTCGCATTCGATGTTGGAGGCAGCCACAGATGGAAGATGTCCACGGTGGAGACGTTCTGAAATCCGGCGGCCTGATACCAGCCGCAAGCATTTGTGTTGGCCGCCTGTGTCGCCACGCGAAGCTCGGGGATTTGGCGCTGGGCGCAGTAGCGCCGGGCTTCATGAAGCAGGCGGCGGCCGAAACCTTTCCCCCGGTGGGCGGCATGCGTGGCGAAAAGACCGATGCGAGCGGCGTCGCGTCCCGGCTCCAGTGTCAGCAGGCCGACGGGGGCGACGGAATCTCCGGCGACGAACACCCGCTTGTTGTTATCGCCGCGCAGGGAGGAAAACAGCCACTCTTCGTAGAGGCGTTCGAATTCACGGTTGCGGAAGCCGGGGTCCAGGCGGAATCTGCTGTGCTGGCCGCTTGCAAGGGCGAGCTGTTTCAGCGCGTCGCCGGGTGTTTGGCACAGGGAAATATCGGGGTCCGCGTTTGGTTGGGGCGGGGGGGCAACTGGTTGGGCAAATTCGACTTTCTGGCCGACGGACAGGAAGCCCAATTTTTCCAGCGGTTCGCGCAAGGTGTGGTCGGGCATTGGCAGGAAGAGATACAACAGGCGAATGCCGGTGCGAGTCGCGTCCTGAATCGCGGCATGAACGCGCTCAAGATGCGCGTTTGAAGGTTCCAGCGTGAGGGCGGCGACTGGATAGCCGAAAAAGCGAGAATCCCATTCGCAAACGTTAATGGTCATGCGTGTGCCGGGCTTGCGCGGGGGACTCGAAGGCTCCCAGCCGCTGTCGGATGACGTAAAGGGGGCGGTTTTTGACTTCGTTGAAGACGCGGCCGAGGTAGAGGCCGAGGATGCCAAGGTTGGCCAGCAGGATGCCGCCGAGCATCCACAAGGATACCATCATGCTGGTCCAGCCCGTCACCGGGATGCCGAAAAGGAAATATTTGGCCACAAAATAGAGCGCGACCAGGAACGCGCCGAGGGCCAGCAGAAGGCCCAGCGCAATGGATAGATGGAGCGGCTTGTTGGACTGGGAAATAATGCTTTCCGCGGACAGTTTCAACAGTTTGTAGAGCGTGTAGGATGTTTTGCCGGCGAAGCGCTCGGCGTGTGCGACATCCACGAAACCGACGGAGAAGCCCAGCCAGCGGATAAACAGCGGAAACGAGCGATTGTGCTCCCGCAGCCGCAGGAATTCGGTGATGACCTGCCGCCGCGAGATGCTGAAGTTGGCGACGGTGTTGTCGAAATGGGAATCGGTTAAGAAATTATAAACGGCGTAGAACATTTTGGATGAAAGCCGCTTGAGAAACTTGTCCTGACGGCGTATGCGTCGGCCAAAAACAACGTCGAATGGGCCGGATTTTGCGGTTTGCAGCAATTTGGCGATTTCTTCGGGCTGGTCTTGCAGATCGCAATCCATCACGACCACCCATTCGCCGGAGGCGTGTTCGAGGCCGGCTGTTATGGCGTAATGCTGGCCGAAATTCCGGGCGAGGCGAATGCCTTTGCAACGGGGTTCGGCGGCGGCGATTTGTTCGATGCGCTGCCAGGAGCCGTCGGGGCTGGCATCTTCCACCATGATGATTTCAAAGTCGGGGGTGATGGCTTCGAGGGAGGTGATGAGGCGTCGGCAAAGTTCATCGAGGCAAGATTCCGCTTTGTAGACCGGGGTGACAACCGAAATGTCCAATTTCGTCTTGCTCATGCCCCAGTTGTCCAAGGAAACCGCCTATTAATCAAGATAATTCAGAGGGAAGGGCTATTGGGCGGCTTGCTGCCAGAGGGAGCGGATGGCTTGGAGTTTGTTTTGGGCGTGGGCGGTGGCGGTCCAATCGGTGCGGCAGTTGTCGAGGGCGGCGGTGGCGAGGCGATGGGCGAGGGCGGGGCCGGCGAGCAGGCGGTTGAGGGCGTCGGCGAGGGCGGGGGCGTCATTGGGTTCGATGAGCAGGCCGTTTTCGCCGTCGCGGATATAATCCACGGTTCCGGTTGTGCGGGTGGCGACTACGGGCTTGCCGAGCGCCATGGCTTCGAACATCACGACTTGTCCCGTCGAGCGTTCCGTTGGCATGAGCGGCACGACCACGACGGCGGCGCGGCGCAACAGGGCGTGGGTTTCGGCGATGGGTATTTCGCGCATGATTTCCACGTTGGGGGGCAAGGATGCGGGGAGCTGCTCGGCGCGGTCCGTCACGATGATGATGGTGGCGGGGATTTCTGGCGCGGCTCGGAGCAGGGTGGGCACATCGCGGCGGGTTCGTCCGATGGAAACGACGGTGCCGTCGTTTGTTTCCACGAGTTCGGGGTG
>FZPS01000204.1_pt123 | contig 15078 bp, 15 predicted proteins | sample 1817821 | NCBI WGS metagenome assembly FZPS01 (sample SAMEA104158645, study PRJEB21678) | metagenome | place: Germany | collected 2015-04-21 | reverse complement strand
TTTTGGGACTGCTAGCGGTGGCACGCTAAGGCAGGGTTGGCGTCAAGAGCAATCACCGGAAGGAAATACGCGTTGGGATTTCCAGTAGCGGGTTAGGAAAGAATCACCCTGACACCATTGCCACTAGGAAACACGTTCCGAGGCTCTTGGCGCTGGGAATCGCTGACGAGACGACCAGACGGCTATTTCGAATAAATGCAACGGGCTCGCAATGTTTCACGTGAAACATTGCGAGCCTTTGATCACTATTGAGTGCCCACATCGTCCGACCAACAGATATGTGCTTGGCGGAGCCAGATCGCTCGCCTGGTCGAAGGGTCAATGCGAAAGAGAGCGCAGTTGTTTGCTAGACTGACATTGGATGCTGTCTGTGAGCCAGTTCGCTCACTCAAACGGAGAGGAAAGTTAATGAGACTGTTTGTGGCGATCAATTTTAATGACGAGACGCGATTTAGGCTGGCGGAAATACAGCGAAAAATCCGCTCTTCTGCGCCACGCGGTAGATTTCCTGATCCTGCGAATTTTCATCTGACGCTCGCATTTCTCGGTGAATGCGACGCGAAAGAGCGCCACGCAGCTCAAAATATCCTGTCTTCGATGATTTTCGCGCCGTTCGAACTGACTTTCGAGCGTATCGGCCGTTTTGAAAGGCGCGGCGGGGATCTCTGGTGGGCAGGCATTGCGCTTACTCGCGATCTGAAAGAATTACAGAATGCCCTTTCGAGAGGCTTGGCGTCTGTCGGTTTCGAGCTGGATTCACGCCCCTTTAAGCCACACGTGACGCTTGCGCGCCAAATCCTCGAGAAAATCACAATCACGGCTCCCCAGCCTTTTAGCGAGACGGTTCGCTCCATTGAGTTGATGGAATCGACTAGAATCGACAGCAGATTAACGTATGTGCCGCTCTTTCGAGCTGAAAGTCGATGAGTTCTTATCTCTCACTAAAACGACATTCCCCGGGGGAAAGCGTCTTTGTTCCTCATTTGTAACGATTTTCCTTTGCGAAGGAGTTTTTTCTTTCACAAAAACGATTTTGCTGTGCGAAGGAGCTTTTTTCTTATCTAAAACGAATTCCCCCGGGAAAGGAGTCCCTCTCTTAGAAAAAACTTTGTTTTCTCTGTCCGGCTATAAACTTTTTCGTTGAAAACACAATTTTGATCTCGCGCACTCGATCGTTTACAAGTAATCATGTCGATTCATTGGTAGAATAACGATACAGCGACACACGAGAAAAGTATCACTTAAGGAATAATCTCCGTGCTGAACGTATGAGAAAATGGAGAGCGAAGAGGGTTTGCTCATGTCGAAACGAGTTTCTTTTGAAAATGACTACAACACGGGATGTCATCCGCGCATTTTGGCTGCATTGTCGAAGACAAATGACGAACGGACGACGGGGTATGGGCTTGATCGGTACAGCGATGAAGCGCGCGGACTGATAAAAGATGCATGTCGTGCCCCGACCGCCGACGTGCATTTCCTCGTCGGCGGGACACAGGTCAATTTAATCGTTGCCGCAGGTGCTCTGAAGCCATGGCAGGGAGTTATTTCCGCCGAGACAGGCCACGTCAATGTGCATGAAGCGGGTGCGATCGAAGCGACCGGTCATAAAGTGCTCGTTGTCGAATCAAAGGACGGTCTCTTGTCGGCGGACGCGATCGATCGTTACTGCCAATCGTATCGCGACGACCCGACGGCGGAGCATATGGTGCAGCCGGGGATGATCTATCTCTCGCAGACAACGGAGCTTGGAACGGTTTACCACCTTAAAGAATTGCGGGCGATCAGGCAAGTCGCCGACCGATGGGGCTTGACGTTGTTTGTGGACGGCGCGCGTCTCGCTTCCGCCTTGGCGATTGAAGAGACAGAGATCGACCTGCCCGCACTCGCAGAGCTCGCAGATGTCTTTTCCATCGGCGGCACAAAATGCGGAGCTCTCTTTGGCGAGGCCGTTGTGATCATAAAGGACAGCCTGAAAAGTGATTTCAGGTCGCTTGTGAAGCAAAGAGGCGGACTGCTTGCGAAGGGGCGACTACTGGGCGTTCAGTTCAGAGAACTCTTTCGCGACGGGCTGTACATGGAAATCGGGCGCCACGAGAATGATATGGCGGCGGCATTGGCTGCGCAGTTTAGCGTGCGAGACTTCGAATTCTATACTCCGCCCACGAGCAACCAGCTATTTGTTCTGATGGATGATAGTGAAGAAAAGTATTTCTCAGAGCGTGCCGTGTTTGAACGCATCGGAAAGCAGAAGGATGGGCGCAGAATCTGCCGTTTTGTCACGTCTTTTTCGACGGAAAAGACAGAAATTGACGCATTATTTGCACAATAGAGAACATATGTTCGCAATGGGGCATGGTACAATTAACGAGTTATCAATCGTAGATCGACTCCGACCGTTCGATTTCCCCAAAGAGTCGAAAAACAAGTAGTAAGAGGAATGTTATGAGCGTAGTGATCGCAGTTGCCAACCAAAAAGGCGGCGTCGGCAAGACGACGACGTGCATCAACTTGGTGGCGGCTCTAGAGGGGCAAAGAAATCGTGTACTTCTCGTCGACATGGATCCTCAGGGGAATACGACGTCGGGATTAGGCATCGATAAAAAAACTCTCCCGCACACAATCTACGATCTGCTTGTCGGCAAGGTGCAAGACGTTGGACAAGTACTTGTCAAGGCGAGGCCTAAGCTTGACCTTCTCCCCGCGAACATCAATCTCGTCGGTGCTGAATTGGAGCTCGTTGAGATGTTTCCTCGTGAACAACAGCTAAAAAACCATATCGCGACTGTCCGTGATCGATATAATTACATCGTAATCGACTGTCCGCCGTCGCTCGGGCTGTTAACGGTGAATGCGCTTACTGCGGCCGATGCCGTTTTAGTTCCCGTTCAGGCGGAGTATTATGCACTTGAGGGGCTCATGCAGCTCATGACGACGCTCGGGCTCGTGTGCAAATCATCGAATCCCGACTTGCGACTCGCGGGCGTCTTTATCACGATGTTCGATTCGAGAACACAGCTCTCAAAGCAGGTGCGCGACGAAGTTGAGTGGTATTTTCGCGAAGATTTTCTCAAGACAATCATCCCGCGCAATGTGCGCTTAAGTGAAGCGCCGAGCTATGGCGCGACTATTTTCGAATACGATAAACGGTCAAAAGGCGCGAACGGATATCGCCTTTTGGCGCAAGAGTTGACGAAGCGTCTGGAGAGTCAAGCTTGGAAAGACGGAACGATCGGGCGCTTATAATGCGCCGAAGCCCCCTCGCATGGCAGATCATGCGCACGGAAAGAGATCGGAGCAGATGAAAATGAATGATGAAATGACACAAATGAAATCAAGACGCGGTTTAGGCAAGGGACTCGGCGCTCTTTTCGAGACGGTGCCCCAAGAAGAACAAACGACAAAGTCCGAACGGATTGTCGAGTTGAGCATCAACAGGTTGGAGCCCAACCACGAACAGCCACGACAGGATTTTGATAAGGACCGCCTCGACGAATTGACGGAATCCATTCGCGACCAAGGCGTTATCTCGCCCATCATCGTGACACCGACTTCGTCTTCCGACCGCTACATGATCGTGGCGGGAGAGCGCCGCTGGCGCGCCGCCCGCGCCGCCGGTCTGCAAACGATCCCCGCAATTATTCGCGAATTAACGGACGCGGAAGCGCAGCGTCAAGCCCTGATTGACAACGTGGTTCGTCAAGACCTGAACGCCATCGAAGAAGCCGTCGCATTCGATCAGTTGATCAAACAATACGATATGACGCAGGAAAGCTTGGCGACAGCGATCGGCAGGAGTCGTTCTGCCGTCACGAATACGCTGAGACTGCTCAATCTGCCGGAGAATATACGTGATATGGTGCGTCGCGGTGAGTTATCGTCGGGACATGCGCGTGCATTGTTGGCGTTGTCCGACGCGAGCGCTCAAAGTAACGCCGCCGCGGTGGTCCTCGCAAAACAGTTAAGCGTCCGCGACACGGAGCGCTTAGTCAAGGAAATCAATGCGCCGCCCGCGCCGCCGGTACCGCGCACACCGGACGATGAACGCAAAGACCTCCATGTCCGTTCCGTAGAAGAACAGCTACGCCGCTCGCTCGGCACGAAAGTCACGATTCAGGATCATAAGACAGGGCGTGGGAGCATTGTCATACGCTACCATTCAGCGGATGAATTGGATCGACTCCTTGAATTGTTGACGAGAGAGTAAGGTCCGGTTCGCAAGCTAGACGGAGTCCAGCAATCGACAGCATGCCCACACGCGTCATCGGCGCGTGAGACAGAGAGACTACTTGACAGCACGGGAGACAAAAATCATGTGGGAACTTCTGAAGAAACGTTCGGCAAACCGCCGAAAAGGGACGTTGCTCGAGGAGCGAGAGCGGGCGACAGAGCGAAAGCAACGCCTGTTGGCGTTTCTCCTCCCTGTTCTCGCGTTCTACATCGGGTTCGCGGCACATGGTCTCTGGCCGGTCGGAAATCGCCACCTCTTGGCATACGATCTATATCACCAATACGCGCCGTTTCTCCTAGAATTAAAAAGGAAAATCCTCTCTGGCGACACGCTATTCTTTTCGTGGGCGGGCGGCTTGGGCGTCAATTTTTATAGCTTGTTTACATACTACGTCGCCAGCCCGTTGAACATTCTCACCATTTTCTTCCCAGATCAGAACATCACGGAAGCCGTCATGCTCTTGACGCTCCTGAAAATCGGCTTTTCAAGTCTGTTTTTCCGCGAGTTTCTGTGCGGGGCATTCCGCAAAAGCGACCCGTTGGCGTCTCTCTTCGGCTCCTTCTATGCATTGTCGGCATGGGTATACGCTTATAGCTGGAATATCATGTGGCTCGATACGCTCGTGTGGTTCCCTCTTGCGGCATTGGGACTGGTGCAACTCGTGCGTGACGGTAAAGCGCGGCTTTTCGTCTTCAGTCTGACACTCATGCTGGTGACGAATTATTACACCGCCTTCTTCGGGTGCGTTTTTCTGTTCTTCTACTATTTCGTGCTACGAGTTCAGTTCAAACGGCCATTTTCGCGATATGAAGTTAAGTCGCGTTGGTCCGAGCCGTTGGTCGCGTTTGGTAAATTCGCCGGTTTCTCTGTGCTGTCGGCGCTTCTCGCAGGTGTTGTATTGTGGCCGACAGCAAAGGCGTTGGCAATCACTTCGGCCGCGAATGACGCCTTCCCCGGGGGCTTTACGTTCACGCAAGCGTTTTTGGATACGCTCGGCAGAATGACTCCGCTTCGCAGTCCGAACATTATGTCGGGGCTACCGAACATTTATGCAGGCATAGCGGCGCTTCTCCTGCTACCGGCGTTTTTTGCCGATAAAAAACGGCCGCGGACGGTGCGCCTCGCATACGGCGCGCTACTCGCGTTCTTGTTTTTCTCTTTTCAATCTCGCACCCTGAGCTTTCTGTGGCATGGAGCCCACTACCCGAACTCACTCGATTTCCGCTACGCTTTCGTATTCGTTTTTCTTGTGCTTGCCATGGCGTATCAAGCGGTAGGAGACGAGCTTGCTCCTAAAATGAAAACGATCACTGCAGGCGTTGTGCTTATCTTTATCTTGCTCCTCGTTGAACAGAAACATCTGCTGAATGATACGCTTTCGCACTGGCGGCTTACGACGTTTCTCGTCTTTTCCGTCGGCTATTTGATGATTGTTGCCGACATCCGAAAGCCCTTCCGTCGTGTAGATCTTTGGGACAAGAGAATCGACGGGCAGCCGGAGAGCACATCGCTTCTGCAGCGAGGAACCAGTTATCAATTGTTTGTCCGAGAAGAATATCGCAGGTGTCGAGGTCTTGTCGATCACGCAAAGATTGCTTTAGGAATGTCTAAACGCGCAAAACAGGAGGAAAGAAAATCTGATGATCGGAAAGCGAGCGGATTGCTGAACGAACAGCCGCCTGTGTCTCTTCGAAGGCTCTCAGCGTGGAAGAGGTTGTGGCACCAAAGGCAAATCAGTCGCAAGCAACTGCCCGTCCTCGATAAACGGATACGTTTCGGGGATATCCGTTATCACCGCGCGTTGATTCTCCTGTTCGCGTTCATGTTGTTGGAAGTGTTGTTCCACGCGATTACGAGCGCCGCGCTCTACCAGCAAGTCGCTCCGCTAGGCGATCGCCAGTACTATACGAGCAACCCGTATGCGACGGAGGTCTATGAATACGTTGTGGCGTTGAAACGCGAGCACAAGGGTCGACCGTGGCGTGCGGAGATTCTCCCTGATACGTGTGTCAACGACCCTTTCCTGTTCGGAACGAATGGGCTCTCGCTCTTCGCCTCGCCATACCCACAGGCTCCTATCGATTATTTTTCCGACTTGGGCTACCCGACAAACGGCGTCAACAGCATGCAATATAAAGAATCGACGATCGTTATGGACAGCATTTTGTCGATCAACCACCTTATTGTTAGAAATGGCAGGGTGTTCGATGATCGCACGCGGACACTTGTCGCGACGAGAGAAGAGACGAGACTGTATGAAAACCAGGATGCGCTACCCTTCGGCTTTTTTGTATCGTCCGATGCAGGATATCTCGATAGTGAGATGCTTCCGGATGATCATCTCGACGTTCAAGGGCAACTGCTGCGCGCTCTAGGTGGCGAAGCGAATGTGTTCATCAAAGATTCGTTTGTACCGTGGGGGTTGGAAGGGTGTTTCGTCGAACCTTCGTACGATCCGTATTCGTTCCATGTCGTGCGCGAGAAGGGCAATAACGAGTGGGCTTTTCTTGTATACGATGTCCCTGAGGACGGCGTCTACTATATTACGTGGGAGGATTATTCAGTCGGTATCACGTACAGCAACGGATTTGTCGGGGATGATCAGTTCTTCCAGTTAGGTGGTAGCAAACGCGGGATCGGTGATGTTGGTTTTCTGGAAGCGGGGACAAAGCTTCATTTCCGAATCAGCATGAGTTCGGAAAATGCGGTCGAAGGAGAGTTTCGCGCTTGTGTGTACAGGCTTGACGAAGAAGCGTGGAATGTTTCACGCAAAAGACTTGCAGCGTATCCGCTCAAGCTCGACTCTTTCGGATCCGGTTCTTTTGACGGGACGATCACAGCCCCTGAGACAGGCTACCTCTTCCTTCCGACGACGATCAATCCCGGATGGACGTTCAAGGTTGACGGCCAAGTGACGGAATCGATGGCGATTCGAGATTGCTTCATCATTGTGCCTCTCAGTGCGGGAGAACACACCGTATCGGCGCGTTTCGTTCCGGTCGGTTTTGGGACGGGCATTCTGATGACCGTTGCGGGACTTATCACTATTGCTGCCTACGCAGTCTTGAAGCGCTATAAAAAACGAAATGACAAGATAAACAGAGAAGAAAAACGCCTACAGCAAGATGCGCGCCCGCCGGCTCTCCTGTAAATGTTGCGGTGGGAAAATCGCCGGAAAGCGATCACGAACGCAAAGGCGGGCAGTACGCGGAGCGGCCTTGACAAACACAGTGGGGAAAACGAATTTGTATGCGACACGTGAACATCGTGGCGCCAATGTTGTATCATTAAGAGTAGTTGAAATGCGATTCCTGTACGACAACGTGCAAAGATAGGAGAATGCTCATGGAAACAGTCGTTAAATATCGTTTTGACCAAAAAATGGTCCCTTTTGTAAAACAGCTCGACATCAAGACGGCGTTGTTCGGCTATGACAAGACGGATGTTTATAACAAATTTAAAGATTTGTTGGTTCGAGCGCGCGAGGTGTCTCAAGAGCTTTTAGCTGAGGAATATCGCACCATCGAACAAATGAAAGCGGAGCTGTTTGCAGCGGCTGGAGATCCTGTTAAGTTGGAGGCGTTTCATGCAAAATGGAGTCCACAAGATCCGATACCTGAAATCGAACATAAAAGCGATGAAGAACAGACGGACGGAGAAGATCGTCTCATCGAATCGGACGATAGTGCCTCGGAAGAGGACGCCGAATTGGATCCTCCGGCAGCCATGAGTGCCACAGCTGCTGTATCTGGCGAATACATAGCGGAGCCGGGATCGCAACTTGAAGAGCTTCAAACGGAGCTCGATTATTACAGAGAGCGTGAAGAAGAACTTAACCGCACGGAAGACATTCTCCGTGAGGCGCGCCTCGAAGGCGAAGCGATCGTCCATTCTGCCCAAGTGCGTGCCGAACAAGAGCTGTTCCTATACAGAGCCAAGCGTCGCGATGAGGAGAAGGCATTCCAAGAAGCCATCAAGGGGCTTGAAGCGCAAAAAGAACAGCTCGAAGAAACATGCATGATATACCGGAACTATATCGCTGAGGGTTGTGACCTTTTCGATCAGATGAGGGAATACACTATGCGGTTTACCCCGCCCGTATCATCCGATAGCGATTGATCGCGGTCGGAAGGTGAGTTCGTTGATTAGATATACGACATAAGAGGACGTCGGGCGAACTGATCTCGGGTTGCCCACTCGTGAATTAATTAATAAATTACACTCTCGTTCCGGATGATTAACAGGATTTTCGTACGATGGAATTGTTCGCCGGACGGGAGTTTTCGTGCTGAATAATTCGCCTAGAAGACTAATGATGAGATAGCATTTACGATGATGAATCACAGGAGGTCGTGCAACGCCGTGAGAGTTTGTGCTATGAGAGAAGTGGTCAAGCGCTACAAGAAAGTAGTCGCGTTGAACCGTTTTAATTTCGAAATTAATGAGGGCGAAATTGTAGGGCTTCTCGGCCCCAACGGCTCGGGGAAATCGACCGCCATCAATTGTCTTCTGGGTCTTCTTTCTTTTGATGAAGGCGAGGTCGAGGTCTTCGGACGTCGCGTTTCTCCCGACGATATGGATACAAAACAGCGGATCGGATTTGTTCCACAGGATCTTTCCTTTTTTGCCGAATTGTCGGTGACCGATAACATCCGTTATTTTGCGGGTCTGTACGAACAAAACAACGCCAAGCGCGATGAGATGGTGCGCGAGGCGATTGCATTCGTCGGGCTTGAGAAATATGCGAAGTTTGCCGCCAAAAAGTTGTCGGGCGGCTTAAAGCGCCGTCTCAACATCGCTTGCGGCATTGCCCATCGCCCGGAATTCATTATGTTCGACGAGCCTACCGTCGCTGTTGACGCGCAGAGCCGCAACTTCATTCTCGAAGGCATCAAGGAGATGAATCGGAATGGCTCAACGATTCTCTATACGACGCACTACCTCGAAGAAGCTCAGGAGTTGTGCGATCGGATTGTAATCATGGACGAAGGGCGCAACATGGCGTCCGGGACGCTGGAAGAACTGATCGACCTCGTCGATCCGACGGAAGCGGTTCACCTCTTTCTTACTGATCCGTCAGATGCCGCGCTGAAAATGATTGCGGAGATCCCCGGTGTCGTTGATGTCTCGGAAGAGAACGGTAAAACCGTCATTATGCTAACGCCTCCCGGGCAGCATCTTTCCACCCTGCTAGAAGAACTCAAAAGACACGAGATATATTACACATCCCTTTACAGTGAGCTCCCGACATTGAATGATGTATTCCTGAAGCTGACGGGGAAAGCGTTGAGGGACTAGCACGTGAAGCGGTTTTTCTCTCATGTGGCGCTCAACGTGAAGATGAGCCTCAAGGACAAAGGTTCTTTGTTCTGGAGTTTCATCTATCCCATCTTGCTGCTCACACTCATGGCTGTCGCCTTTTCCGGACTTCAGGCAGGGCAAAAACCTATCGCGGTTGCAGTCGAATCGGGGCATCCGTTTGCAGGTGCGTTACAACAGATCGATATTCTCGACGTCCAGAACGTAGGAGGTGATGAAGCACTCAATTTGCTGCGTGACAAAGATGTCGACGGCATCTTTCGGGCGGACTGCACGCTTCTCGTGCGCGGAGAGGGCATGAACGAAACGATCCTGCGCGAGATCGGGTCTGAATTGAAGAAAGCGGGCTCTGTCTATGCCGCCGGTCGCTCGCTCGATTTTACGAAGCAATATGTCGAACGAGGCGACCAGAAAGAAGGCATGCTGTACGTGACCTTGAGTTCGTCGCTTGGGATGTTTGCGTTGTATGGATATTTCGCCGGCATCAGTATCGTTCACCACATACAAGCAAATTTGTCGCCACTCGCCGCTCGCCTCTCGACCACGCCTATTTCGCGTCTCTCTTACGTAAGCGCGGGTCTTGTCTCGGGTGTCGCGATGAGCTCTCTGCAAACAATAGGCCTACTATTTTATCTGAAATGGGTATGGAAGGTCGATTATCTCGCGGATCCGTGGAGGACATTACTCCTCGTGCTGGCTGCAGGTTTTTTCGGCATAGCGGTTGGGCTATTCATCGGCGCTTCGAACCGGTGGCCTCTCAAGGCGAAAGTTCCACTCGGCATCTCACTCATGCTCCTGTTGAGCGCCGCTTCAGGGATGATGGGTCCACCGTTACGTCTCTTTATCGAGAAAAACCTCCCGTGGCTCAATCGATACAACCCCGTCAACATGATCAGTCGCACAATTTATCGTCTCAATGTGCTCGAGTCTACGAAGGAGTTCTCGGAGAATGTTGTGATTTTCTTTGTGGCGGGAGTTTTTCTGTGTATCGCGTCTCTCCTGTTTATACGCAAACGACAATTCAAGAGCCTGTGAGAACGTGTGATGTCATGAGCCGCCACAGAGAACCAGAGCACATAAAAGGATGACAAAAGTTAACCTGTGATTGCAAAGAAACCTGCCAAGATGACGAAAGACAATTGGTGAACGCAAAGAAACCTGCCGGGACGACGAAAGCCAATCGGAGATTGCAAAGAAACCTGCCGAGATGACGAAAGCCAACCGGAGATTGCAAAGAAACCTGCCGAGATGACGAAAGCCAATCGGAGATTGCAAAGAAACTCGCCGAGATGACGAAAGCCAACCGGAGATTGCAAAGAAACCTGCCGAGATGACGAAAGCCAACAGGAGATTGCAAAGAAACCTGCCGAGATGACGAAAGCCAACAGGAGATTGCAAAGAAACCTGCCGAGATGACGAAAGCCAACAGGTGAACGCAAGGAACCCTGTCGAAACGACAAGAGCCAAACGCCAAACAGTGAGATATAAACATGACGGTACTTAAGACTTACATGAAATTGCTTGTGAAGAACGGCGTTGTCGTTCTGCCGTTTTTTCTCATCTATATGATCTTGGCCCTCCTTATCGGACAAAGTTTCGGAGGTGACTCTTCCCAGGTGTTCCAACCGACGCAGATGGATGTCGTCATTTCAGATTCTGAGAATGATCAAGTGGACGATTTTGCGTCATGGCTGGAGAGCCAAGGTCACAACGTCGCGCGTAAATCGTTGACGGAAAAGGAAGCACGAGAAGAAATATTTCTGGAGCGTATCGAGGCAGCTTACTTGTTTCCCGATACTACGGAAGAACTTCCTATTGTACTCGCCGATCAAAAGTCGGGCGCAGGCTATTATGCGGGCTCATTGGCGGAGACGTTTTTTCGATACCATGACGCTTATAGTCTAGAAGACGGCTCAATCGATCGCACCGCTCTTTTCGAGACACTCTCACAAAAGATGCATGTTGAAATTGACATCATGAATGATGCCGACGGGTCAGAGGGCGATGTCGGGTCGGTTGTTGCCGCAATGTCCGGGGCGGCATATGTCTTGTTAGCTGTGTCGCTCAGCGTCCTTCCGCTCGTCAATGAGGCTTTCACGCGTCCCGGCGTCTTCGAACGCTCAATCGGCTCCCCGTATAAGTCAAGCAAGCGCGTTCTTGAATTGTACCTAGGGTCGGGGATCGTTGTGTTCGTTTCTGCCGCCGTGCTTTTCGGTTTTTCGTTGTTCACAATCCATCGCCACGCCACAGCTGGTCAAATAGGTCGCGTTGCTTTGAACTACTCGGCTTACGTACTCTGTGTGTTGTCGATCGGCAACATCGTTATGAATCTGACGCGCAACCGCGCCGCCATCTCTGCGATCAGCACCGTCTTTTCGCTTGGTCTTTCATTTATTTCCGGTGCATTTGTCCCGCAGGAGCTTGTCAGCGAGTCCGTTCTTAATGTATCCAAAGCATTCCCAATGTATTATTTCATCCGCGCGAATCGCAATTCTCTCGTTTGGGAAGCAATGGTGCCCGATATCTTGATGCAATTGGTCTTTTTTACGGTGTACGTTGTGATCGCTTTCGTGTTGCAGCGTTTCGCCGGTCGCTCGCGCAAGACAATAAAAACTGCGACTTCATTGGCAAGCGACATCGGCGCTTAGTCTGTTCGCCGGTCGTGCCGCACGGATATGCATAGCACACGGCGCGTAAGCTCCATTTTGCATTTTCCCCCCAAAGTTCAAATCGACCTCTGCGCCTAAATCGAAGTCGGTTTCATCGCCAACCGGTCGTGCCGCGAAAACAGCCGAGAATTTGCTAAAATAATGAGACCGCATGCGGCGCACGTGGAAAGCCCTCTTTAAAGATGAGCCCGCAGGTGCAGCACGGAGTCACACTCTTACGTGATGAGACCGCAGGGAGCGTGGAAGCGCGCACATGAAGATGAGCCCACAGGGTGGCGCACGAAGGCGCACTCTTAAGGAAGAGCCCGTAGTTGACGCACGAAAGCGCGCACATGAAGATGAGCCCGCAGATGGCGAGCGAAGGCGCACTCTTGATGATGGAGAGAAATCTAGGTGGATCGACAAATTACGTATCGCGAAATAGTATTCCAAAGCGCTGACTATGACCAGACATTGCTTCTCAGGCATGAAATTCTGCGTGCGCCTTGGGGTCAATCAATCGCAGAAGACGACCTGTCCGGCGAAGTCGACGATTTTATCTGCGGAGCGTTCGATGGACCGAGGCTGATCGGCATGGCGACTCTACAGAATTATGAGGCGTCGCTCATGAGATTGCGTTATATGGCGGTTGATCCTTCATACCGCGGCTCAGGAATCGCTACACACATCGCGCACGTATTAGAGGCGAGAGCGCGGGAAAACGGCAAGAAAGGAATATTCCTGACGGCGCGGATGAGTGTTGTTCCTTTTTACGAAAAGCTCGGCTACCGCATCTGCGGTGAACCGTTCCTCCCTGATCACATTGCGCTCGAACATGTCGGCATGACACTTTACTTCTAAACCATTCTAAACAAATACGACAGGGTCTGATTTATTCCAATTCACTTTTTTGCCAAGCACCTTCGGTAGCGTAAAAACTGCGACGACAAAGTCTAAAAATTCTTCTCTCTTCTGTCGAACATCTCCCATATCATAAAGAAACAAAGAAGGTAGGGCTTGTTTTTCTTTTCCTGCTTTCTCATCGGGCTCCTTCTGCACCGCGATTTGTCTCAGTCGTACAATATTTTTCCCTCATAAAGTCGGATTCATGTTGGCCTATATATTTGCTAAAATGATGCCACTCACTACTACTGGCAGCAATCGATAGTTTTGTGTTTGCTTTGCTTGTGTCTGAGTGAACAGGAGGATGCATACGATGACATCAACCGTTTTACAGGAGATGCTGATTGCCACGGCGGTCGTCGGCGTATTTCTTTTCATCGGAGCTTTTCTGAGAGCGAAGGTGCCTCTCTTCCGCCGGTGGATGCTTCCGGCATCGGTGATCGGAGGAACGATCGGGCTGCTGCTCGGTCCGGGCATCTGGGGACTTGGCGCGCCGCTGCCGTTCCCGGACGATTGGATGACCTTTTGGGCGGCATTGCCCGTCGTGTTGATTGTCCCCGTTTTTGCGGCGGCTCCCCTGGGCATGTTTATGGAGCCTGGCGGAAAAAAGCGCGGTTTTGGAGAGATGCTCCCCACTGTTCTGCTCATGACAGGCATTTTTTCGCTCGGCGGTTCCATGCAGTACGTTACGGGCTTCGGAGTCAACTTGGCGATCACGGCGATTCGACCGGAAACCGGCTTGTACCGCACGTTCGGGCGTGAGCTCGGTGTGGGCTTTGCCGGAGGTCACGGCACGGCGACAGCTCTCGGAAGTATTTTGCAGGACTTCGGACTTCCCTGGTGGCAGACATCCCAAGGCGTCGCGCTGACGACGGCGACCGTCGGACTCGTTGGCGGCATGTTCTTTGGCATTTTGCTGATCAATCGCGCGATGAAGCGTGGCGAAACGCATTATCTCGGCGGCAAAGGCGAGTTACCGCGCGACATGCAGCTGGGCTACACGAAAGACATCGCCAAACAGAAGAGCCTCGGTCGCGAGACGATGTACAGTAGCTCAATTGAAACATTCACCGTCCATATCGGCATTCTGTTCCTAGCGTCCGGTCTTGCCTATTTGCTGAGCCGGCAAATGCGCGTATGGATACCAGATCTCTTTTTGCCCGTCTGGTTCTACGCACTGCTGATCATGTACGTGCTCAACTTCTTCATGCTCAAGCTCAAGTTGAATTGGGTCATCGATACGAAGGTCAAATCACGTATCACCGGCGCGCTTTCCGACTTTGCCATCACTGCGGCGATGATGACGATGCCTATTAAAGCAATCTCGCAGTTTGTCGTTCCCATCATCATCATGTGTGTGATCGGTTTCATCGTTACATATTTCTTCACATTCCCGCTTTTCAAAAAGGCGTTCAAGGACAGTTTCGCCTTCGAGCGCGCGATCATGTCGTGGGGCGTCAACACGGGCGTGATGATGACCGGCATGACGTTGCTTCGTGTCTGCGACCCGGAATATGAGTCGCCCGTCATAAGCGATTTCTCGATGGGATTCGCGCTGATGAGTATTTTCTCGCTCGTGATCAGCCCGATTGACTACAGCTTTCTCGCCAAAGGATCGACCGCCGCGAATTTCTTCTGGAACATCGGTGTCCTCGTTTTCTATGCGGCAGTGGCAGCTATCGGCTATGCCCTGCTCGTTAGGAACAGAAAAAAGGGAGGCGAGCCGAAGTGAAAATAGACGTCCATGTTCACATCACGCCGCCCGACTTGATTAAAGACTGGGAGCAATACTCGGTCAAGGAGCCATATTTCAGGATGCTCTCCGAGAGCCCCGTCAACAAATTCGCGACGGCGGAACAGGCCGTCGAAGCGTTGGAAGCGGACGGATTCGACATGGGCGTCGCTTTTGGCTTCGGGTTTCAGGACATGGGACTCTGCCGTTACGTTAACGATTATGTCATCGAAAAGACGCGTGAG